>Ga0307435_1000591_pt1 | contig 16080 bp, 15 predicted proteins | sample SalMarWE160470MG_FD_202164 | JGI IMG/M metagenome (GOLD analysis project Ga0307435, IMG submission 202164) | Salt marsh sediment microbial communities from the Plum Island Ecosystem LTER, Massachusetts, United States - WE1604-70 | ecosystem: Environmental > Aquatic > Marine > Intertidal zone >... | reverse complement strand
GGCGACGAGATATTCTTTATCCTGGGCTGGGATAATCTAAGCCAGCTCCCCCGGTGGCACCAGCCAGCGCGGCTGATAGAGATGTGCCGCCTGGCGGCGGTCCCCCGCGTCGATTTTCCCCTCCCAGACCTCCCTTCCCTGGAAAAGGAGCTGCCGGGCATAACGGAAAGGGTTATCCTATTCGATAAGCCGAGAATAGACATCAACGCCTCACAAATAAGGCAGCGTGTGGCGGCGGGCCAGTCCATCGGCGATTTTGTCCCCGAGCCGGTGGAGAGGTATATCAAGGAGCACGGGTTGTATGTCGGGGCAAAAACCTAAATATCCAAATTCTTGACGCTCTTGGCGTGCGCCTGGATAAAGGCTTTACGCGGCGGCACCTCGTCCCCCATCAATACGTGGAAGATGTGGTCGGCCTTGGCGGTGTCCTCCACCTCTACCTGGAGCAGGGTGCGGGTTTCGGGGTTCATGGTGGTGTCCCAGAGCTGCTCGGCGCTCATCTCGCCCAGGCCCTTATAGCGTTGGACCTCCACCTTCTTGCTGTCTTTAAGTCCCGCCAGCACTCCCTCCTTCTCCGGGTCGGAATAAACCCACTGGTGTTGCTTGCCCGCCTTAATCCGGTAGAGCGGCGGCTGGGCGATGTAGAGGTGCCCATTATTGATGAGCTCGGCCATGTGGCGGAAGAAGAAGGTGAGCAGCAGGGTGCGGATGTGAGAGCCGTCGACGTCGGCGTCCGTCATCAGTATAACGCGGTGGTAGCGCAGCCGTGACAGGTCGAACTCGTCGTCGATGCCCGCCCCCAGCGCGGTGATGATAGCCCTGATTTCTTCGTGGGAGAGCATCTTGTCCGGCGGCGCCTTCTCCACGTTGAGGATTTTACCCCGCAGCGGCAGGATGGCCTGAAAGCGGCGGTTCCTCCCCTCTTTAGCCGAGCCCCCCGCCGAGGGCCCCTCCACGATATAGAGCTCGCAGTGGGCCGGCTCCTTCTCCGAGCAGTCGGCGAGCTTGCCGGGCAGGGTGGCCGTCTCCAGGCTGCCCCTCTTGACGATTAGGTCCCGGGCTTTACGGGCGGCTTCCCGCCCCTTGGCGGCGAGCAGGCACTTCTCGATGATTTTCTTGGCGTCGTCGGGGTGCTCTTCGAGGTGTAAGGCTAAACCCTCCCCCACGGCGCTCTCCACGTGGCTCTTTGTCTCGGGATTGCCCAGCTTGCCCTTGGTCTGCCCCTCGAACTGGGGCTCGGCCAGCTTGACGCTGATAATGGCGGTAAGCCCTTCTCTGACATCCTCCCCGATGAGGTTGGCGTCATCGTCCTTGAGAAACTTGTTCTTGCGGGCGTAGTCGTTTAAGACACGGGTCAGCGCCGAGCGAAAGCCGGTGAGGTGAGTGCCGCCGTCGACGGTATTGACGCAGTTGGCAAAGCTGAAAGAAGACTCGGAAAAGCCGTCGTTATACTGCAGGGCGGCTTCGACGATGGTGCCGTTAACGGTTTTGAAAATATAGATAGGTAGGCGGTGGCGCACCACCCGGTTACGGTTAAGGTGGCGGACAAAGCCGGTGATGCCCCCCTCGAAGTAGAATGTCCTCTCCTCGTCCCGCCTCTCGTCGCGGATGCATATCTCCAGCCCTTTATTTAAGTAAGCCAGTTCGCGCAGGTGCTCGCTGACGGTATTAAAATCGCACTTCGCCTCGCCGAATATGGCCTTGTCGGGGAGGAAGGTAATGGTGGTACCGGTATTGCTGGCTTTACCCACCACCTCCACCGCCCCGCTGGGTATGCCCTTCTTGTATTCCTGCTGGTACTGCTTGCCGTCGCGCCGGACGCTGGCGGTAAGCCAGGAAGAGAGGGCGTTGACCACCGAGGCGCCCACCCCGTGAAGCCCGCCCGAAACCACGTAGGTATGCCCGCCGAACTTGGCGCCGGCGTGGAGGACGGTCATGACCGTCTCCAGGGCGGTGAGCTTGGTCGAGGGGTGAATGTCCACGGGAATGCCCCGCCCGTTATCCTCCACCTTTATAGTATCATCCCGGCAGAAGGTAACCCAGATGTTGGTACAAAAGCCGGCCATGGCTTCGTCGATGCTGTTGTAGGTTATTTCGTATACCAGGTGGTGCAGCCCGCGCTGGTCGGTGCTGCCGATGTACATACCGGGACGGCGGCGCACCGCCTCTCGTCCCTCCAGGACCTGGATGTCCTTGGCCTGATAGTCATTATTTTTGGGCTTGGCTCGTGATGGCTTATCCTGTGTCATAGACGTTCTTTGCTCCGTTATCGGTAGTCGGGGAATATGGCAAAACCTGAGTAGCTTACAAAAGAAGAGAGGGCTACCCAACTGCAGGCGATTGCTGATGATTGTAAGGCAGCCATATATAGTAATTATAGCACAATTTGGCTGTGGAGTGAAGCTGTTGACAATCGGCTCGGCCGGTGGTAATTTTGGGGCAGGAGGCGTAAAGTGAATAGATTAATTTTGCTATTCTGTCTAGTGCTGGTGGTATTTCCGTTGGTGATGGCGGGCTGTGGCGTGGCTAACTCCGACTACGAGGCGGTGGTGGCCGAGAGGGATACGCTGCAAGCCGAGAAGGACACGCTGCAAGCTGATATAGACGAGCTGGAGACCGATATAGACGCGCTGGAAACCGAGCTGGACGCCACCAAATCCGACTTGGCGTCCCTTGTTGCCGAGCTGGAGAAGAAGCAGGTAGCCTTGGTCATGATTAACGGCTATTTCGCTGACGCTTTGTACTACATTGCTGGCGAGATGAGTGAGTATGAGGCCACGGAGGCTTTGGCGACCTTTGTGGCTAACTTCGGTAACGTTATTTATGACGTGGGTAACGAGGAGCTCTCCCAGCTGTGGGATAACGCCGAGGCCGCTTCGGCGCTGGGAAGTGTTGAAGGGTTCGTCTCTAATGTGGCGGCGATAATGGCCCTGCTCGCAGACCTGATTGACGCTGATATGGCGGCAATAGAGGCGAGGTTGAGTTAGGGCTTTTTACTAAGTAGCAATTCTAATAGCTGGATAACGGGCATAGTCTTCTGCTCGGCGCTGGTCATATCGCGCAGCGTTACAGTGCCCGCTTTGACCTCCTCCTCCCCGATAATCACGGCGTAGCGCACGCCCAGTTTGTTAGCCTGCTTTAGCTGCGCCTTGAGGCTCTTATCCCCCATAGCTAAGATTACCCCCACCCCCGCCCCCCTCAGCTCGGCGGCCAGCTTTGTTGCCGCCTCTTTGGCTTCATCGCCCAGGCAGGCGATAAATACCCGGGGCTGGGGCAAAGGCGGTATGGCTACGTTCTGCTCTTTAAGGTTAAGGATGAGCCGTTCCATGCCCGCGGCGAAGCCGATGGCCGGGGTGGGCTTACCCCCCAACTCCTCGATGAGGTCGTCGTAGCGTCCCCCGCCGGCCAGCGTGCTCTGGGCGCCGCCGCCTTCGGGCTGAATCTCGAAGACGGTGCGGGTGTAGTAGTCCAGCCCCCGCACCAGGTGGTGGTTGACGGCAAAAGGTAATTTAAGCAGTTCCAGGTATCTCTTCAGCTGATTAAAGTGGTCGGCGCACTCGTTACAGAGATAGTCCACGCTCTTGGGCGCGGCGTCGGCCACCTTCTGGCAACCGGCCTGCTTGCAGTCGAGCAGCCGCAGCGGGTTGCGCTTTAATCTGGTCTGGCACTCGGGGCAGAGCTCCAGGGCGTGCCCCACGTAGTAGCTCTTTAACTCCTCAACGTAGTTGGGGCGGCACTTTTTGCAGCCGATGCTGTTCAGCTGCAGCGTCAGCCGGCTTAAGCGCATGTCGGCGAAAAACCGCCAGGCCATGTCGATGACCTCGCCGTCGAGGGCGGGGTCGCCGTCGCCGATAGCCTCGTAGCCGAACTGGTAGTGCTGGCGGAAACGGCCCGCCTGGGGCCTCTCGTACCTGAAGATAGAGGCGATGTAATAGAGCTTCACCGGCTGGGGCTGGTTGTGCAGGCCGTGCTCCAGGTAGGCGCGGCCGACCGAGGCCGTGCCTTCGGGTCTCAGCGTTAGCGAGCTGCCCCCGCGGTCTTCAAAGGTGTACATCTCCTTGGTGACGATGTCGGTGTCCTCGCCGACGCTGCGGGTAAAGAGCTTGGTATCCTCGAAGGCGGGGGTGTCGATGCGCTCGTAGCCGAAGAGCTGGGCGCTTATCTCTACCTTCCGCTCGATGAAGCGCCAGTAGGCTTGCTCATCGGGCAGGATATCCGAGGTCCCGCGCGGTGCCTGATACAACATTTTCTCAAGGGTAGAATACAGTATTAACTTTAGGTTGTAAAGGGAGCGTTGTCTGCCCCACCCCTTTGTCATTCCTGTGAAGACAGGAATCCAGTCTCCTTCCCCGCCCCGCCTTGTTTAGCGGAGGTGTCATTGTCCCACCCTGCCCACCCTTAGAGGGGATTCTCCCTCTAGAATTCCTTCCGGGTTACGCTCTCCCCACCCCGATTATATCTATTCCCGCCCACCGCCCTTTAAGGTAAAGAGGGGGCTTTGCCCCCTCTTAAACACCCCAACAAGAGGAAATCCCTCTTAATCCCTCTTTATCAAAGGGGGAGGCGGAGTGGGGGCGTACCCCCCAATAAGGAGTTTATAGAGGTCTAACCTCTATAGGGTGGGTATTGGGTGGGAAATTTCCACCTACGCTAACAAGGTGGGGTGGGGCATCAAACGCACGCCAGATAATGTGGGGATGCGTAGTGTCCCCTTTATTTCCCTCCTCTTTTTTGCACCCCTCGTCCCCTTGCGCTATACTTTAACCATGAGTCTGGCCGATCTTATAGAGAAGGCGAAAAAATACCTGCCGCCGGAGAAGCTGCCCCTGGTGGAAGACGCCTATGCCTTCGCTGCCAAGGCGCACGAAGGGCAGGTGCGCAAGTCGGGCGACGCCTATATCGAGCACCCACTGCAGGTGGCGCTTATCCTGGCCGACCAGCAGTTCGACGCCAGCACACTGGCGGCGGCGCTGCTCCACGACGTCCCCGAAAACTGCGACGTATCCCTCGACGAGATTAAAACCCGCTTCGGCCCCGAGGTCGCCAAACTGGTCGACGGTACCACCAAGCTGGGCAAGCTCTCCCTGCATGCCCCCCGCACCGCCAACCGGGCCTCGCATGCCGAAAGCCTTAGAAAAATGCTGGTGGCGATGGCGGAAGACCTGCGGGTGGTCTTTATCAAGCTGGCCGACCGCCTGCACAATATGCGCACGCTAAAGGCGCTGACGCCGGAGATGCAGCGCAGCATTGCCCAGGAAACGCTGGAAATCTATACCCCCCTCGCCCACCGCCTGGGGATATGGGGATTGAAATGGAACCTGGAGGACCTGTCCTTCCGCTACCTGGAGCCGGAGAAGTACCGCCATGTAGCCAAGCTCATTGCCGCCCGACGCGGCCAGCGCGAGGAATACATCGCCCGCATCATCAAGGTCCTGGAAAAAGAGCTAAAGAAGGTGGGGCTGCGCGCCGAGATATCGGGCCGCCCCAAGCATATCTACAGCATCTACCAGAAGATGGAAAGATACGCCAAGCTGGGCAAGGACTTCGACGATATCTACGACCTGCTCGCCCTGCGTATACTGGTGGGCACGGTAGCCGACTGTTACAACGTCCTCGGCGTCATCCACAGCCTCTGGCGCCCCCTGTCCGGTCAGTTCGACGACTTTATCGCCAACCCCAAGCCCAACGGCTACCAGGCGCTGCATACGGCGGTGATGTCGCTGGGCAACATGCCCCTGGAGGTGCAGATTCGCACCCGCGAGATGCACCATGTCGCCGAATACGGCGTGGCCGCCCACTGGCGCTATAAAGAGGGCGAGGAAAAAGACCTCCACTTCGAGGAGAAGATATCCTGGCTGCGCCAGCTTGTCGACTGGCACCGCGAGCTCAGTGGTGCCGAGGAGTTTCTGGAATCGGTCAAGACCGACATCTTTATCGACCAGGTCTTCGTCTATACCCCCAAGGGGGAGATAATAGACCTGCCCAAGGGGGCGACCCCGCTTGACTTTGCCTACCGCGTCCACACCGAGCTGGGCAACCGCTGCATCGGGGCCAAGGTCAACGGCAAGCTGGTGCCCCTCAACTACCAGCTCGGCAACGGCGACGTCGTCGATATTGTCGCCTCCAAGGGGGCCAAGGGCCCCAGCCGCGACTGGCTCAACCCCCACCTCAACTATACCAAGACCTCCCACGCCCGCACCAAGATACGCCAGTGGTTCAGCCGCCAGGAGCGGGCGGAGAACATCGAGCGCGGCCGGGAGATGCTGGACAAGGAGATGCGCCACCTGGGCATAAGGCCCACCGAGCGCGAGGCACTGGCCAAGATGTTCAAGTACGACAGCCTCGACGACTTTCTGGCGGCTATCGGCTACGGCGGCGTTTCCACCCACCAGATTGCCCTCAAACTCTCCGCCGAGCAGCCCCCGCCGGCGGCCAAGCCCGAAGCCGCCCCGCCCAAGCCCCCCCAGTCGGCGATAAAGGTGCTGGGGGTGGGGAACCTGGTCACCCATCTCGCCCGCTGCTGCCATCCGGTGCCCGGCGATAGGATCATCGGCTACGTCACCCGCAGCCGGGGGGTGACTATTCACCGCAAAGACTGCTACAATATAGTCCACGAGGATGAGAAGGAACGGCTTATCGCCGTGGAGTGGGAGCCGACCGATGCCCTCTTCCAGGTCAACATCATGGTCGAATCCTGGGACCGGGTGGGGCTCATCCGGGATATAACCACCATCGTGGCCGAGGAGGGGTTAAACATTACCTCGATGACGGTGACCCCCCAGGACGGCAACAAGGTGGCGCAAAACTTTAGCCTGCAGGCCAGGGACCTGGCCCAGTTAAGTCGACTCATGGCTAAAATCGATGGAATTCGAGGGGTGATCGGCGTTTCCCGCATCGGCGACGAAGCCACCACCAAGCCAAAAACCTAGAGCTCAAGGAGGAAGAGATTGCCAAACATCAAATCAGCGGAAAAAAGGGTACGGGTAACGGAAAGAAAGCGGCTGCGCAACAAGTCGGTGCGCACTATGTGCAAGACCAACGTCACCAAGGCGGAGAGGCTTATCTTCATGGGCGATGTGAATGCCGCCCAGGAGGCGGTGGCGGTGGCTATTACCTCTCTGGATAAAGCCGCCGAGAAGGGGATTATCCACGCCAATAACGCCGCCCGCCGCAAGTCGCGCCTGATGAAGAAGTTCAACCAGATACAGGCGCAGGCGCCGACTCCGGCCGTAACCAAGCCCAAAGCGGCTAAGGCCAAGCCCAAGGCAGCTAAACCCAAACCGAAAGCGAAACCCAAGGCTAAGTCCAAGACGGCGGAAGCCAAGGCCAAGGCAAAACCGAAGGCGACCAAGGCTAAACCGAAAGCGGCCAAGCCAAAAGCCAAAGCGACTAAGGCCAAGCCCGAGAAAGCTAAAAAAGAAAAGGCCCCGGAAAAACTTGACTCAGAGGGCTAAAGAGGTTTATGCTCCGAAGACGACGTAGAGAGGAAGCATGATTCTATCCCAGTTTCAGACGGTGGGCCACGACCTCTTCACCAAAGGGCTGGTTTCCTCCCACAGCGGAAACCTGAGCATCAGGCTGGGGGAGCGCATTATTATTACCCGCCGCGGCAGCCGGCTGGGCTGTCTGGATGAGAACGACCTCATTGAAACCGGACTGACCAAAAACGACCGCAACACCCCGCTGGCGTCGGTGGAACTGGCTGTCCACCGCGCCATCTATCGGGAAACCCCGGCAGTGGCTATCGTTCACGCCCACCCCCCCCACGCCGTCGCTCTGTCGCTGACCGAGACCGAGATTGTGCCCATCGATACCGAAGGACAGTCCATAATGGAGCAGGTGCCGGTGCTGGGCTGGAACACGAAGGTCAAACCCGGGAGCTTGGGTGATGAGATCGCTCAGGCGCTAAAACAAAGCAGGGTGGTCATGGTTCACGGCCACGGCACCTTCGCCATCGGCCAGCTCCTGGAAGAAGCCCATAACTACACCACCACGCTGGAAGAAAGCTGCCAGGTAATCTGCCTGCTCAAGTCGCTGCAGGGGGAGAGCGCCCCCAAGAAGGGCGTGTCCCGGCAGTAGTTTACTTTTTATAAACAGGCGTGCACCAGTCAAGGTATTTGGGATTATCGCCCCGTATTACCTCGGAGTAGAGTTGCTGTAGCTTTTTGGTTACCCCGCCGATTTCGCCGTCGCCTATCTTGCGGCGGTCTATCTCGGCTACGGGGGTGATGTGGGCGGCGGTGCCGGTGAGGAAACACTCCTCGGCACTGAAGAGCTCGTCGAGCTCAATCGGCCTCTCGACGGTTTCCATACCCAGCTCATCCTTCGCCAGCTTTATGGCCGTATCGCGAGTAATGCCCTTCAGGATGTGGTTGTCGACGGCGGGTGTAACCAGTTTACCCTTGGTCACCAGGAAGAGGTTCTCGCCGCTGCCCTCGGAGACATGGCCGTCGGGGGTGAGCATGATGGCTTCGTCAAAGCCCTTCTCGGTGACCTCCGTCCGGGCAAAGGCGTTGTTGACATAGAGCCCGCAAATCTTGGCGCTGGGCGGAATTACGTTATATTCGGGCCGCCGCCAGGAAGAGATGCCGCACCTGACCTTATCCATATCCAGGTAGGGCCCCCAGGGGAAGGCGAAGACCAGGAAATCGCTCTCCAGGTCGTGGAGGCGTACGCCCAGCGACTCCGAGCTCTTGTAGGCCAGGGGGCGGATATAGACATCCTCCTCAAAACGGCACATCTTCACCAGCTTAACCGTTATCCGGCAAAGCTCGTCGATGCTGTGGGGCAGTTTCATCTTGAGGACGCTGGCGCCGTTCTCCAGCCGCTCATAATGCTCCTTGAGGCGGAAGATATAAATCTGCTTCTGCTGGCTGTTCCAGTTGCCCCGGATGCCCTCGAAGACGGCGGTGCCGTAGTGCAGGAAGTTGGTCATAACCCCTAGCTTGGCTTCGGCCAGGGGGACGAACTTCTGGTCAATATAGGCGTATGACGGCATTTAATTTACTCCTCTTTAGATAGCGTCCATTATAGCTTTTAGTGGGCGGGAACACAAGGGGAAAAATAAAGGAGGGGGCAAAGCCCCTCCCCGAGGTTTTCTTCCCGCCCAATACCCACCCTACAGAGGTGTAACCTCTATAGACTTCCCAGCCCCACCCCCCGATTTTATCTATTCCCGCCCACCGCCCTTTAAGGTAGAAAGGGGGCTAAGCCCCCTTTCAAACCCCCGAAAGCGGGGTTAGGGTGGTGTATCCTCAGAAGGAATTCTAGAGGGAGAATCCCCTCTAAGGGTGGGCAGGGTGGGTCACAACAACGTTCGATGACACAGGTGGGGTGGGTGGGACTTAAAGTTTTCTGAGGTGGGAGGACGAAGTAATCCTACCCTAGAAAGAGGAAAGGACTGGTCCTTAGTATCCCCCACCTTCCCCGCCGTGACCTGCTCCTTCGCCGCCCCGGCCCGTCTTAGGGGTCTTGGGGTGGGGACGCCGTCGGGTTGTCTGGGGGGGTTTGGGTGGCTTGGGTGTCTCCGCCTTCTTTTCCTCGCCCATGTAGAGCTTGATGTGCGGCCAGGGGATTTCAATACCTTCTTCGTCGAAGACACGCTTGATTCTCCGCCTCAGTTCCGCCAGGACTTCCCATTGTGCCATAGGTCTGGTGTCGCCGACGGCCCTGATAATAATGCCCGAGTCGGCGAATTCCTCGACACGCAGCAGCCAGGGCGTCTTGGAGATTATTAGATCTTTCCACTTGGGGTCTTTAGCCATTTTCTCCCAGGTTTTCCTGACGATATTCATTACCCGGTCGAGGTCTTCTTTATAGGCGACGCCGACCTCAAAGAAAGCCCGGGATATGGAGCGGGTATAGTTGGAAGAGACCCTGATTTGGCCGTTGGGGACGACGTGCAGAATCCCTTTAAGGTCCCTGAGCACGGTTCGACGCAGCCCCATCTCCTCCACCTCGCCTGTTAAATCGGAGACCTTAACAATATCGCCGACGTTGTAGTGGTCTTCCATCATAATGGTGAAGCCGTTGATGAAATCCCGCACCGCATCCTGGGCGGCCAGGCCGATGACGATACCGGCCACGCCGGCGCTGGCCAGCAGCGGGGTAATGTCCATCCCCAACTCGGAGAGAATCATGAAGAAGCCAATGAGAATGATGAATAGGCCTATAGCCTGGGTGACGACTCTGCCCAGTGTTTTGGAGCGCTGCCTCAGATAGCCCTTGGAACGCCGTTTTTTGCCCTTCTCGACGACATAGCGCATGACAAAAAGCGGCATTATCATGCCCAGTATCTTGTAGATGAACCAGCCCACCAGGATGATGGCCAGGATACGAAAGCCGTGCTCCACAAACCAGTCGCCAATCGCCGCCCAGGTCGAGCCGAGGTCTACACTATATAAGGTGACGCCGAAGGCGGCTATGGCGAGGGCTAGAATAATACCGCCGACAACGGCGATGGCCAGTCTGACCGTCTTTTCGAGCCCTTCCTTTTGGTCTTTTAGTGCCTCGGGCACCAGTTTATTCGCAATCCAGGGCGACCAGCGCCATAATAAGTAAAAGATGCCGGCGCCGATAGCCACGGCGACTACTACCCAGTATCCCTTATCTATGAACGCTTCCCACATCTAAATCGGCTCTCCGAAAAACGGTTTGCTATATTATACCACTAGTTCGGCTTTATGAGAACGGTGTATAATTAGATGTAACGAAAATTGGGGGTGAGCTATGCTGGAAAAACTGGCCACGGAGACCATTGAAGCTATCTTTGACGCCCTGCCCGTAGATATAACCTTCGTCGATAAAGACGATACCGTCGGCTACTACAGCCGCCACGATGACCGCATCTTCCGCCGCACGCCCGCCATCATCGGCCTGAAGGTGCAAAACTGCCACCCCAAGCAGAGCCTGGATAAGGTAAACGAGGTCGTCGCCGACCTGAAGAGCGGCAAGAGAAAGGTCGCCGATTTCTGGATTGACCTTAAAGGGCAAAAGGTCTATATCCGCTATTTCCCGGTGAAGGATAAGGCGGGCAACTACCTGGGCATCGTCGAGGTCAGCCAGGACATCACCGAGATTCAGAAGATAAAGGGACAGAAGAGATTGTTGGATTAGGGGTGGGGAGTGGCTAAAACTCAAGGAATTTCAAAAAACACGTTAGGTGTTATCATTGGTTTGGTACTCAGTGTTTGGTGGATTTTCATGGGGCTGGACATGGGCTTCCCCTTTGAGCCTTTTAATGATTTAAGCCATATCGTAACCCTGGCCGGTTATCGCCATACTGTAATGACCATCGCCGCCTTGGTTCTGATTCCAATATGCGCCCGGGAGTACCGGTGGGGTTTCTGGGCGGCTCTGATTATGGGGGCGCTGACCTTCGTCTTATCATTAATTACCGTGGTTAATCTATTGGCTTCGGCTCCCCCCGACTTTCAGCAGACACTGATGGGACCCTCAGTCTGGCTTATCTTTCAAGCAACCATCGTGGTCTTCGCCTACAGAGCGCTTAAACAGACTTGATTAATTATGCCCCTACCTCGACAAGCTGGGCGTGTTTAAGCTGTAGCCATCCCCGCCCTCGGCAAAGACATCTTTGAGCTTCAGCGTCCGCCCCGTCTGGATGGCGGTAAAGCCGTATTTTTTGCGGATGCGGTCGATGGCTTTATCCAGCTGCTCCTGCCGCTGGGCGGAGCCGTCCATCATATCCAGTTGCCGCCCCGCCTCCACCAGCTCCGAGACCCCGATGCCGATGAGGCGCACCGGCCGCTTTTCCCCGCTAAGCGCTCGTTTCAGCAGCCTCAGTCCCGTCTCGAAGATGGCCTGGTCGCTGTCGGCGCTCTGGCTCAGGGTATGGCGGCGGGTGATGGTGGTGAAGTCGCCGTATCGCAGCTTGAGGGTTACGCAACGCGCCCGCTTACCCTTCCGGCGTAAATCGGCGCCCACCCTCTCCCCGAGATAGCGCAGGGTCGATTCCAGCCGGGCGGGGTCTCTGGCGTCCCGGCCGAAGGTAGTCTCGCGGCTGGCCGACTTGGTCACGGCGGGGGGCTCCACTTCTCTATCATCGATACCGCTGGCGAAGCGTTGTAGAACCTCACCAGACGCGCCAAAATGGCTTTTCAGGGCTTTTAGGGGCATGGCCGATAGTTTGCCTATGGTGTCGATACCCAGGCTCTTTAATTTCGGCTCTGTTTTTTGGCCTATGCCCGGTAGTTTGGCGATGGGCAATGGCGCCAGAAAAGCCCGTTCTTTACCCGCTTCCACCTCCAATAATCCGTCGGGCTTACTCATCTCGGAGGCGACCTTAGCCACTGTCTTACCGCCAGCGATGCCGATGGAAACATTGATGCCCAGCTCAGCTTTAACCCGCTGCTTTATCTTGGCCGCCATCTGCTTGATCGAGCCGTGTATGGACTCAAAGCTGGTGGCGTCCAGGTAGGCTTCGTCGAGCCCCATCGGCTCAAGATAGGGGGAAAAGTCGGCTAAGATGGACATGAACTTCCGCGAGGCGTCGCGGTATTTGGGGAAGCTGCCCTGGATGAAGATAGCCTGCGGACAGAGCCGGCTGGCGGTGACCAGCGGCATGCCCGAATGTAATCCAAAGGCGCGCGCTTCGTAGGAGGCGGCGGCGACCACCCCCCGCCCCTGGGGCCTGCCGCCGACGACGACGGGCTTGCCCTTGAGGCTGGGGTCGTCCACCTGCTCCACGGAGACGAAGAAGGCGTCGAGGTCGATATGCATAATGCGGCGCGTCATAGACTCTTATTATACGGCAAAAGGCCGTTAGGCGGCTTATTCTTCGGGTTCTACGGGTGGCGACGGCATCCGCTGCATCCAGTAGGGGTAGAGGGGTATGGGCTGGCTCATCTCGTCGAGCCGTGCCACCTCTTCGGCGCTCAGTTCCCATTCGACTGTTTTGAGGTTGTCGGTCAGCTGCTCGGGCGTCCGTGCGCCGATAATGACCGAAGACACCCCCTCTTTGGCCAGCAGGTAGTTGAGCGCCGCCTGGGCGACGGTGGCTTTGTGTGCTTTGGCGATTTTGTCCAGCTCCTCGACGATATCGTACCCCTTTTCCTCGTCAAGTGGCTGGAACCTCGGCTGCGACCCACTGAGGCGGGTGCCCTTGGGCTGGGGCTTACCGCGGCGGTATTTGCCGCTCAAAAAGCCGCCGCTAAGCGGGCTCCAGACCAGTATGCCCAACCCCTGGTCGAGGCAGAGCGGCACCATCTCGTTTTCCAACTCACGCGCCAGCAATGAATACAGGGCTTGCAGCGTGACGAACCTATCCCAGCCGCGCTTATCGGAGATAGCCAGCGCCTTCATAAGCTGCCAGCCCGAAAAATTAGAACAGCCGATGTAGCGCACCTTACCCTGGCGCACCAGGTCGTCCAGGGCGCGCATGGTCTCCTCCAGTGGCGTGTCGGGGTCGAAGTTGTGCACCTGATAGAGGTCGATATAATCCGTGCCCAGCCGCTTCAGGCTGGCGTTGCACCCCTCGATGATATGGTGGCGGGAAAGCCCGACCTCGTTGGGGCCCGGGCCCATTTTGAGGCGCACCTTGGTGGCTAAGATAATGTCCTTTCTTCGTTTGCCCAGCGCCTTGCCCAGCATCTCCTCGGAAAGCCCCTCGGAATAGACGTCGGCGGTGTCGAAGAAGTTTATCCCCGCCTCCAGCGACATATCCACCAGGTGAGTGGCTTCCTTCTGCCCCAGCCCCCCGATGTGCTTGAAGAAGCTCCGCCCCCCGAAGGTCATCGTCCCGAAACACAGCTCGGAGACCTTGATACCCGTTTTGCCTAAGAAACGCATCCTCATTTTTTGCCCCCCTTTTGCTTTAGGTAGCCTATTCGTATTATGGCACTGGTATGCTTGATTATCAATCACTTACTGGTGAGCTGGCAATTAGGTAAGAGTGTGTTATACTCCTGTCAAAGCTGACCTTAACCGTTTCGTTTTTGGAGGACCTAGTTATGATATGGGTCTTACGTGCTGGGATAATAGCACAATTCTTAGGTGCGATATCACTCAGTACTCCGTTGGTATTTATGTTGGTTAAGCCAGCGACTATTAAAAAGTTGTTGGAAGGTGCCGGGAGTAAGCTCAAAGATTTTCTAAAGCTGCCTCTAGATAAATTCTATGGTCAAGTGAGATTCCGCAAGGTGAGCCCTGAAGCCTCAGAATATGAAAAGATCAAACATACATATATTGCTTTGGGGATAGCGTTGGCTATCGCTATTTTGGGCTACATGGCTTTAGCATATTTTTATGTCGCTGTTATAGCCCACAGTGTTACCGCTATCATCGTGTTGGCTCCCTTTGCAGCAGCTTCTGCAGCTCTTTCAGGGTGGGCATTTTCAAGGTTTTATAAAAAGAGAGTAATAAAAATAATGGTTTTTATCTTCTTTGCAGCTACAGCAGTTCTTGTTTATGGTATGTTTATATTTAGCGTAATATTTCACGCATTACTCTTGGGCATCATTGCCTGTATTGCCTTTTTTGATTCGCTACTAGCCTGGCTGGCCCAACAAAAAGTCAGAAGAGTGATGCTAGTATCGGGGGGCGTGCTCCTTGCCATCGGGGCAGCACTTCAATTAGCGAGTACTTTTATGGATATTTACTGACCCCTCGAGACGAAGTCTTTAACCCGCCGCTCGAAGACCGCCCTCTCCAGCAGAACGCGGCGCTGGCACCCCAGGCACTTGATGCCGATATCGGCCCCCAGCCTCACCACCCGCCACTGGTCGCTGCCGCAGGGGTGTTTCTTTTTTAGGCGCACGATATCCCCCAGCTTTATCTCCATAACCATGGCTAACTCCGGTGTTAAGGTTGCGGCTTTATTTCTTCCGCGTGCTGGCGAGGTGTTTAATCTCGTCCCTCAGCGGTAGGGCGACCTGGCGGGCGGCCTGGGCGAAATCCCGCCTCTTGGAAGCGTATATAATCTGCCGCGACGAAGTGAATATCGCCCCCCGCCCCCAGGCATCGACCCCGTTACGGACAGCCGCGGTCAGGTTTCCCCCCTGGGCGCCGATACCGGGTATGAGCAGCAGCATCTTGGGGTGATGGTGCCTTATCAGCTTCAGCTCTTCGGGTTGGGTGGCGCCCACCACCAGCCCGATGTTGTGGCCCTTGCCCTTCTTGTTCCACTGGGCGGCTTTGAGGGCGACAATCTCGAAGAGGGGCACCTGCTTGCCGTCCAGGATGAAGGGCAGGCTCTGGAAATCTTCGGCGCCGGGGTTCGAGGTGCGGCAGAGGACGAATACCCCCTTCTCCCAGTACTCGATAAAGGGCTCTATGGAATCGAAGCCCATGTAGGGGCTCACGGTGACGGCGTCGAAGCCGTGCATGGCGAACATGGCTTTGGCGTAGGCTTTGGAGGTGTTGCCGATATCGCCCCGCTTGCAATCGCCGATTATGGGGATGTTCTTGGGTATGGCTCTGATGGTGCGCTTCAGGCTCTCCATCCCCTTGTCCAGTACTTCGTAAAAGGCGAGGTTGAGCTTGTAGGCGCAGACCAGGTCGGCGGTAGCCTCGATAATCTCCTTGTTAAATTTGGAGACGGCCATCCCCTCCCGCATCAGCTTCAGGTCGGGGTCGAGCCCGATGCAGAGCAGGCTCTGGTTCATCTTCATGGCGTTCTTCAGCTTTTCGTTGAAATTCACCTCTTAACCCCCTGCGTTGATAATACCAACCAGGGGCGTCTGGGTCAAGAGTGTGATTGTGGCGCTTAAGGCGGCAGTGATATAATTAGCCCCAATGAACTACCAGCAGGCCATAGACTACATAGATAGCTACACCGACTACGAAAAGATAGGCATGCCCCACGACCCCGCCTTCTACGACCTCAGGCGTGTCGACGAACTCCTGTCTCTTCTGGGCGACCCCCACCAGAAAGCCGGCTCGGTGCATATCACCGGCACCAACGGCAAGGGCAGCGTGGCCATCATGATAGCTTCGGCGCTCACCGCCTCGGGCTATAGCACCGGTCTTTACACCTCCCCCCACCTCCATAGCTGGCGGGAGCGCATCCGCGTGGACGGCGAGCTTATCTCCGAGTCCGGGCTGGCGCAGCTTGTTGCCGACCTC
>Ga0307435_1000590_pt1 | contig 16095 bp, 13 predicted proteins | sample SalMarWE160470MG_FD_202164 | JGI IMG/M metagenome (GOLD analysis project Ga0307435, IMG submission 202164) | Salt marsh sediment microbial communities from the Plum Island Ecosystem LTER, Massachusetts, United States - WE1604-70 | ecosystem: Environmental > Aquatic > Marine > Intertidal zone >... | reverse complement strand
TGCTGGGAATTGTTCTTTTGTTGTTTAGCCTCTTTTTCATAAAAGAAAGTCTGGTATATTTCAGGTTAATGTAATTCGGGTTTAATTTTTTATATTTAATATTGACATTTATATTATACATTAATGCTATATTTTATTCAATTAAAGCAAGTACTTATTTTTAAAGATCATTAAAATATATTCCCGGATGAATTTGTTATATATTGGACTGGCTAATCTCATTAATAATTACATACTGTTAGCTACGATTTTTGTCGCAATTATTGCTATTCTGATCACTCTGTTCATTATTGTTCTCCGCCTAAGCAAAAGGAGAGAAGAATCTGCGAGAGCAAATCACGATTTTATAAAAGAGGTATTCAATTCCACCCGGACCGGCATAATAATTTATGATGCGGATAGTAAAATTATCAAAGACGCCAATAATTATGTTTGCAGGCTTACAGGATATAGTCCGGTAGAATTCATTGGCAGTAATATTGATAATTTTATTGTTTCAGACCTGTCATACAGGGATATTAAGGAAAGGTTAATATATGATGTTGAAGGTGAACTTAAAACAAAGTCAGGTAATAGCATAAACATCCTGAGAAGCATAACGATCACAAAATTAAATAACGGGTTATATTATATTGAGAGTTTTATTGACAATAGCAAAAGAAAGCATTACGAGGAAGAGATAAAAAGAGCAAAGGACCTGGCTGAAATTGCCAATAAATCTAAAAGTGAGTTTCTCGCCAACATGAGCCATGAATTCCGTACCCCCATGAATGCAATAATTGGCATCTCAGGGGCACTTTTGAAATATAGCAGTAAAGGACTCACCAGTGAACAAAAGGAAGGGCTAAAACATATTAAAAATAGTGGCGCCAGGTTATTAGAGATTGTGAATGATCTGCTTGACCTTGCAAAAATTGAAGCCGGCAAAATTACTGCTAACCTTAAACCATTTTCACCGGATAAACTTATTACCGATTTAAAGAGCATGGTTGAGGAACTGATAAGAGGCAAAAATATACGATTTTATGTCAGGAAGAACAAAAATATTCCGGATACAATTGTGTCTGATTCAAAAAAGTTGTACCAGATACTGACCAACCTTCTCAGTAACGCTGTGAAATTTACGGAAAAAGGGAAAATACTGCTAAAGATATACAGGGTGAAGACATCTCTGAATTTTGAGGTCGAAGACACAGGAATTGGTATTGAAGAAAAATATCTGGAAAGGGTGTTTGAAAGATTTACGCAGATTGACAGCTCCGATCAGAAAAGGTATAAAGGAACCGGACTCGGACTTGCATTATGTAAAGAGCTTGTGGAAATACTAAATGGGAAGATTAATTTAGAAAGCCAGCCGGGTAAAGGTACGCTGGCAAGATTTTATGTTCCTTTTCTTACTGCCGCAGAATCTGGAAAAAAGCAGGTAACTGCTGATAAAAAGGTGACGCCTGAAATAATTAGTACGGATAAATACAGAATACTTATTATAGAAGATGATGACGAGACAAATTACTATTATGAAAATTATCTCAGGGATGATAATTATGAGCTGATATTTGCAGAAGACGGCAAGGAAGGGTACAAAAAAATATTTCAGATATTACCGGAAATAGTTATCCTCGACCTTAAACTGCCCGGGATGACAGGATTCGAAATACTGAGAAGAATAAAAAATAACAAAGAAACATGTGCTATACCTGTTATAGTAATAACTGAAATTGATGATGTTCCTGACAAGGTCAATTATAATTACGAATATATCTTTCATAAGCCAGTTGATATCAAGGATCTGAAATCGGATATAAATAATTTGCTGAACCTGAGGAAAGAGAGACCAATCAGAGTAATGATTATCAGTGAGGATATTGAAGAACTTGGGTACCTGAAAATTTCGGTTTCACATACCGATAACATAGTAATAACTATACAGGAGAGCAAGAAAGCTATTAAACTTATCAAAGGAATTGAACCTCATATTATTGTTTTGGATGCCGATAATTCCCTAATTACTGCACTCAGGTTTGCAAGTGAATTTAAAAATTCTGATATGGCCGGTATAATTGACCCGTTGATTATAATGTATAAAAAGGATGATGTTGATAATTTCCCTGTTACCGATAAGGTGAGAATTATTAAAAAATCTCCGGACTCATTACAGGAAATGAGGAAACTCATTGCTGAATATTCAAATATTGCCAGGAGGAGCAACAAATTATGAAATTGGAGATCATGGCAAAACGCTTCTAAATATATGAAAGAAAAATACCTTAAAATAATCTCAGGCAGTTTGTCTGTTAAACCTGAACAGGTTGCCAGCACAATAAAGCTGCTGGAAGATGGAGCTACAATACCTTTTATTAGCAGGTACAGAAAAGAGGCAACTGGTGGCCTTGATGAAGTCCAGGTTTTAACTATTAAGGAATTATTGAGTAAGCTGCTGGAAATCGATAAAAGAAGAGAGAGTATTATAAAGTCGATCGATGAACAGGGTAAATTAACAAAAGAACTTCGGGATAATATTGAGAAAGCTGCCACCATGGCGGAACTTGAAGATTTGTACCTGCCCTATAAACCCAAAAGAAAAACCCGTGCATCTGAAGCAAAGGAAAAAGGACTGGAGCCTCTTGCTGTTATCATATTTGAACAGAAAGACATGCTTTTCCCTGATAAGGCCAGGGAATTTATGAATGAGAAAGTGCTGTCCGTTGATGATGCTTTGCAGGGAGCCCGTGATATAATAGCAGAGTGGGTTAGTGAGGACAGGAGGGCAAGGGATATTGTGCGTAATATCTTCAAAAAGGAAGCTAAAATATCTGCAACGGTTATTAAAGGGAAGGAGCATGAGGGCATAAAATATAAGGATTACTATAATTATGCCGAACCGTTGGAAAGATGCGTTTCACACAGGTTTTTGGCCATGAGGCGCGGTGAGGATGAAGGATTCCTTAGACTGACAGTCAGGCCTGATGAGGACAAAGCAATTGAATCTTTAATAGACCTGTTTGTGAAAAATTCATCTGATATTTCGGAACAGGTAAAAATGGCGGTCAAAGATTCATACAAGAGACTGCTGGCCCCTTCAATTGAAAATGAATTCAGGGCAAGTTCAAAATCAAAGGCTGACAGGGAAGCAATAAAGGTATTTGCAGGTAACCTGAAGCAATTATTAATGGCATCTCCCCTTGGTGAGAAAAGGGTGCTGGCTATTGATCCGGGCTATCGCACCGGCTGCAAGTTAGTATGCCTTGATGAACAAGGCAACCTGTTGCATAATGAAACAATTTATCCTCATGCCCCTCAAAACGAAATGAGACAGGCAGCAAAGAAAATAATCACTCTCGTTAACCAGTATAGGGTTGAGGCCATAGCTATAGGTAATGGCACGGCAAGCAGGGAAACAGAGAAGTTTGTTAAAAAAATTAAATTTGACAGGGATTTGCAGGTATTTGTTGTTAATGAAGCCGGAGCTTCAATATATTCGGCATCGAGGGTGGGAAGAGAGGAATTCCCAATGTACGACGTTACTGTCAGGGGAGCCGTATCTATTGGCAGAAGGTTAATGGATCCCCTGGCCGAGCTGGTAAAAATTGACCCTAAGTCAATTGGTGTAGGCCAGTACCAGCATGATGTCGATCAAACATGGCTTAAGGAAAGCCTGGATCAGGTGGTGGAAAGCTGCGTGAATAACGTAGGTGTAAATCTGAACACTGCCAGCAAGTATCTGCTGACCTATGTTTCAGGTCTTAGCCCTCAGCTTGCACAAAATATTATTGACTACAGGACAGAGAAAGGACCCTTTAAGACCAGGGAGGAACTGAAAAAGATCCCACGCATGGGTGAAAAAGCATTTCAGCAATGTGCAGGATTTTTAAGAATAATGAATGGATCAAATCCGCTCGATAACACAGCAATTCATCCTGAAAGTTACTACGTAATAAATAAGATGGCTGGCGACAAAGGAATTTCTCTTCAGGAATTAATTGTAAATGAGGAATATAGAAACAGTATTGATATTAATAAATATATTGACAAAAATACGGGAATGCCGACATTGACTGACATGATAAATGAGCTTGCAAAACCCGGAAGAGATCCCAGAAATAAAATAAAAGTTTTTGAATTTGCCCGGGATATCTATTCTATTGATGATTTAAAACCAGGAATGATTTTGCCCGGTATAGTCACCAATATAACAAATTTTGGAGCTTTTGTGGATATCGGTGTCAAACAGGACGGACTGGTACATATATCACAGCTGGCCGACAGATATATCAGTAATCCTGCAGGGATTGTCAGTTTGAACCAGCATGTTAAAGTGAAAGTTCTTGAAGTTGATCCTGAAAGAAAGAGAATACAGCTCTCAATGAAAGGAATTGGAGATAAAAAAGACAATTAGAATAGCTGCTTATGAATTCTGCTAATACATTAATATGGAAAATTAATTATTTAACACCTATTACTTGAAATTTATAATTAATTTAGCTTTAGTTGCTTATGCAGGTCTAATAATATGTTCAGAGCTTGTTGAAATATGTGGAAGAGTTTTGAATTAAATATATAACCTTAACCTGTTTTTGTATTTTAATAAATAAAATGAAGGCAATAGTGCCATACAAAGTTTTTACCCTGGTTTGTTTAGCTTTTGTTGCACAAACATGTAATAATTCCCATAGAACAAAAAACATGAAAGCACCTGTGGCAGAGAAAATTAGAAAAGAGCTTATTTCTCACGGTCATGCCAGAACTGACAACTACTTTTGGCTTAATGAAAGAGATAATCGCAAAGTCATTAAATACCTGGAGGCTGAAAATGCATATACCGGCTATATTATGAGAGATACGGAGAAACTCCAGGAAAAACTATATAATGAGATAGTGGGGAGAATAAAGCAGACCGATATGTCAGTTCCGTTTTTTGAAAATGGTTATTATTATTATACAAGATATGAGAACGGCGGAGAATATCCCATTTATTGCCGCAAAAAAGAAAGTCTTGACGGAGCGGAGGAGATTCTGCTGAATGTTAATGAAATGGCTGCAGGCCATGAGTTTTATCAGGTAACCGGATTAGAGGTGAGCTTGAATAATAATTTGCTTGCCTTTGGTGTGGATACATTCAGCAGACGCCTTTATACAATATATTTCAAGGATTTGTCAACAGGCAGAATTCTGGATGACAGGATAATAAATACAGCAGGAACGGTAGCATGGTCCAATGATAACAGTACCGTGTTCTATACCATAAAAGATTTGCAGACACTGAGATCTTACAAAGTCATGAAACATAAGCTCGGATCAAATGCGTCCATTGATGAGACAGTATATGAAGAACAGGATGATACTTATAGTGCTTATGTCTATAAAACAAAATCGAAGAAGTATATTATGATTTCTTTATCCAGTACTCTTTCGAATGAATACCGGTTTGCTGACGCCGGTAATCCCGGTTCGGGATTCAAATTGTTCTACCCGAGGGAAGAAGAACTTGAATATGACATTGCCCATTTTGAAGATAAGTTTTATATAAGAACAAATCTGGATGCAATAAATTTCAGGTTGATGGAAACACCGGTAGAAAAAACCGGAAAAGAAAACTGGAGAGAAGTGATCCCTCACAGGGATGATGTGCTGATGGAAAACTTCGAAGTGTTTAAAGACTATCTGGTAGTTGATGAAAGAATAAGGGGACTTTCACAGTTAAGGATTATAAACACGAAGAATAAAGACGAGTATTATATCCACTTTGAAGAACAGGCGTACACGGCATGGATATCGATAAACCCTGAATTCAATACTGATATATTACGCTTTGGATATTCATCCCTCACTACTCCCAATTCAACTTTCGATTATAATATGAACACAAGGGATAAAAAGCTGATGAAACAGCAGGAGGTTGTGGGAGATTTTAAGCCTGAAGATTATATATCCGAAAGATTATTTGCACCGGCAGATGACGGGACGCTTATTCCCATTTCTTTGGTCTACCGCAAGGGGCTGGAGAGAGACGGTAGCAATCCTTTGCTGCTGTATGGCTATGGTTCCTATGGGATAACCAGAGAACCTTTATTCAGTCCGGTCAGGCTCAGCCTGCTGGATCGCGGATTTATCTATGCTATTGCCCATGTCAGAGGCGGACAGATTTTAGGCAGGAAGTGGTATGAGGACGGTAAACTTTTAAAAAAGAAAAATACTTTTACTGATTTTAATAATTGTGCTGAATACCTTATAAGAGAGAATTATACCGATACGAGCAGGTTGTTCGCCGAGGGAAGCAGTGCGGGCGGACTGTTAATAGGGGCTGCAATAAATATGAAACCCGAACTTTACAAGGGCGTAATAGCTTCTGTGCCTTTTGTCGATGTTGTTACTACTATGCTTGATGAAAGTATCCCCCTTACTACTTCTGAATACGATGAGTGGGGAAATCCTAACGAGAAGGGGTATTATGAATATATGCTTTCTTATTCACCTTATGATAATGTCAGGGCTGTTAATTATCCGGCAATGCTTGTCACTGCAGGATTACATGATTCGCAGGTTCAATACTGGGAACCTGCAAAATGGGTGGCAAAGCTGAGAGATATAAAAAAGGATGATAATTTATTGCTCCTGTATACTAATATGGATACCGGCCACAGCGGGGCAACGGGGAGATTTAAACAATACAGGGAGACTGCTCTTGAGTATGCATTTTTATTAAAACTCATGGATATAAAAGAGTAGCTTTGCGTACTTGGTTTTTTTTTGTATATTGACTTCGAAATGATGTAAAACCAAAACCCGACTAAAACTTAAAAACTATGAGAAAACTTATACTTAATTTTTTAGTTATCTGTTCCTTTTCATTGATTGCAAATGGACAGTTTTTTGATCTTAGTGATGATGAGGAAGCAAAAACCGAGCCCTTATTATCAAAACATGGAAATAATATACTGCCTGAAAAAGGAGATGTCGGACTGGGAATTGATGCAATACCATTTTTGGATTTTGCCGGAAACCTGGTTAAGATAAATAGTGGTACAACCTTCAGCAGCATGCTTCATATTCAGCCGCCGGAAGGGGGAATGGTTATCTTCCTGAAGTATTTTACAGGCGAAAAAACTGCAATAAGGGCAAAATTCAGAATCGCCTACAGTGCGAGTACCGAAAAGTTTGCCGTACAGAATGACCAGGCTCCTGCAGAAACCCTTTATGATACACGTATTGCGACCAATACTAATTTTGATGTGGGGATAGGACTTGAGAAGAGGAGAGGCAAAACAAGATTGCAGGGATTATACGGACTCGAAGGAATGCTGTCTGTTACAAAAGGTGTTGAGACATCGCCTAATTACAGGTATTTATATGTAAATGATTTTTCAGCATCCAACACAACACCTACTACAGCATGGGGTGCGACAGGTACCAGAACCATATATTATAAAAATGCTCCGACCTATGGTATTGGCGGCAGGGCATTCATTGGTGCTGAATATTTCTTTACCCCGAAAATAGCTATCGGCGGTGAGCTTGCTATAAGGCTGATGATATCCAGAAGGGGTGCGTCCAAGAGTAAAACGGAAGCGTGGGTAAACAATGCCCTGGAGAAGACGGTAACCAAGGATAAGACACCGAGCGGGAGTGATCTGACACTGGATAACGAGGTGGACTCACATGTGTATATGATATTATTCTTTTAGTAAATAGAGAAATAGGGACAGCGCCCCGGGGATTATACCCGAATGGGGGCTGTCCCCTTTTCGGGGCGCTGTCCCTATCTTATACAATACCTGTAAATCCTGCGAAGGCCATAGCCATGAGGCCTGCAATAATGAAAGCTATTGGCACCCCCCGCATACCTTCGGGTATATCAACGAGCTCAAGCTGTTCCCTTATGCCCGAAAATGTTATTAGTGCCAGTCCGAACCCTAATGCATTGCCGGCTGCAAAAAATACACTCTCCGGAAGGTTATAATCTTTCTGAACGGCAAGGATTGCAACACCAAGGATTGTACAATTCGTGGTAATAAGGGGCAGAAATATGCCAAGGGCCTGGTAAAGGGCGGGACTGACTTTTTTCAGGATTATTTCTACCAGCTGGACCAGGGCTGCTATGACCAGGATAAATGTTATGGTCTGCATAAACTCTATACCAATTGGAATAAGTATATGATGCTGTATAATATATGTTCCAATCGTCGCTATGACCATAACAAAGGTTACGGCTCCGGCCATTCCCAGGGCTGTGTCAACTTTGTTCGAGACCCCTATAAACGGACAAATGCCCAGGAACTTGGTAAGCACTATATTATTCACAAATACCGCAGATACTATTATAACAATATATTCCATCTTTTGTTATGTTGATTAATACTTCATTGTATTATGATATCTTTTTACTCAACCTGTTCATTAGCATTATAAGAAAGCCCAAAGCAAGAAAGGCGCCGGGCGGACTGACAAATAAAAGTATGCCGTCCCCCTGGATGAACTTCATATTAAATATTGAGCCGCTTCCTAATATCTCCCGCACGCTGCCAAGAAGAAGGAGTGCAAAAGTGAAACCCAGTCCGATCCCCAGGCCGTCGATAAGGGAGGTTAAAACACTGTTTTTTGAAGCGAATGCTTCAGCCCTCCCCAGGACAATGCAGTTAACAACAATAAGTGGTATGAAAATCCCCAGCTGGTCATATGTACTTGGTTCAAAGTGGGGACCCGGAGTGTTCAGAAATGCTTTCATGAGCAAATCCACAATAGTTACAAAGGAGGCAATAATTACAATATAGGATGGTATTCTCACTTTATTGGGAATAAGTCCGGCAATAAGAGAAACAACAAAATTTGACATTACAAGAACAAATGTTGTTGCCAGGCCCATCGCAATACCGTTAATAGCAGAATTTGTTGTTCCCAGTGTCGGGCACAGTCCTAAAAACAGGACAAATACCGGATTTTCTTTAATAAATCCCTTTGTAAAGTTTTTCAACTGGTTCACTTTTCACCTCCTTTCATTAAAGCGTCATATGCTTTTTGCAGAGCTTCGCAGTATGCACGTGACGTGATAGTTGAAGCAGTAATGGCATCGACATCTCCTCCATCCTTGGTAACACTCAGTTTAAAATCTTTTGGGTTCCTGCCCTCAAACTGAACGCTCCAGTCAGATTTTGACTTTAATATCTTATCACCCAGTCCGGCAGTTTCTTTATTTTCAAGGACAGCTACCTCATTTATCGTTCCGTCAGGCAGAAACCCTACAATAAGCCTTATCTCTCCCCCATATCCCAGGGAGCTTGTTTCTACAGCAATACCTTTAATCTCATTATTTTTAACGGCGGGATAAAAATTAAATGTATCCTTTTTATAAGCAACCCTGTACATTTCATCCAAAGGCTTATTGTCAAATTCAGGCAATACTATATTAAATGCCATGGTTGTTTTATACAGCAATGCAGATTCAATAGGTTCTCTGGTTAATTCGTATACAAAGCCGAGCGTTGCTGATGATAAAAGAGTAACCAGAAACAGGGTCAGTATCATATTGGTGAATGTAGATTCTTTTTTAGCCATTTTTAACCTCCTATCCGAAACGTTTGGGTTTAATGTATCTGTTAATAAGAGGAACAAATCCGTTCATGATAAGAATAGCAAATGCGACACCTTCAGGATAACTTCCAAAAACCCTGATCAATACAACAATCACTCCTATGCCTGTTCCATATATTATCATACCTCTTCCCGTCATTGGCGAAGTGGCATAATCAGTTGCCATGTATATGGCACCAAGCATCAGGCCCCCGGTGAGTATATGAAATACAGGGTCTGCCATATGAAATACCTTTATTTCTTCGTTTACATCTTTAAATTGTATTACGGGTAGATTTAAATGTAATGCACCGGATAAAATATTGTGTCCTTCTTCACTAAAGATCCATAATAAACCCGTAAAGACAAATACGCTTCCTATAACAGATGCCGGTATGTGCCATGTAATAATTCTTCTAATCAATAAGTAAGCAAAACCAATAAGAAGGGCAAAAGCAGCTATCTCGCCCAGGGAACCCCCGATATTCCCGAAAAACATGTCAGAATAATTTAAATTGTTAATGTTCATCAGTTCGGCTATACTTTTACCGCTTTTAATTCCCTCTTTTATCAGGTTTAAAGGTGTGGCCCCGGTATAAGCATCCAGCTTATCAGCCGGAATTAAGTAAGGGGTGCCCCATCCGGCGGCCTTTGGAAATACAGTCATTGCAGTTGGAAAGGATATTAAGAGAAATACACGGCCTACCAGTGCAGGATTAAACGGATTATTTCCCAGTCCTCCAAATGTCATTTTGCCAATCCCTATTGCTACAAGGCTACCAGTAATAATTATCCACCACGGAATGTTTGATGGCAGGTTAAAAGCCAGTAACAATCCGGTTACTACAGCTGAGCAATCTGTTATTCTGACCTCGGTCTTCAGGATAAATTTCTGTATAAGCAACTCAAATAAGACACAGGATAAAACAGAGATGGCAGTCACAATTATTACACCTATTCCATAAAATACAAGTGAAGTAATGAATGCAGGCACCAGCGCAATTATAACCCCAAGCATTAATTTTCTGATACTATAATTGCCGGAAATATGGGGTGACTGCGATATCGCAAGTAATTTATTCATGACTATTTTGTTGGTCTTATTATTTTGCTCACCGCGGCCTTTCCCAGTCTTATATAATCCAGAAGAGGCCTGTTTGAAGGACAAATATAGCTGCATGACCCGCATTCTATACAGTCCAGCACTTTATCCGATTCGAGCCTTTCATATAAATTCTTTTGAGATAAACCCATCAGCAGGTAGGGTTCCAGTCCCATGGGGCATACTGAAACACACCTGGAACATCTTATGCAGGGTTCTATTTTTTTTCGCAGCGATTCTGTCTCGGGAAGAATTAATATTCCCGCACAGCCTTTGGTAACAGGAACGCTAAGATCATTAAGGGCTTTGCCCATCATTGGTCCCCCGTAGACTATTTTACCTGTATCACAGGGGAGGCCTCCTGCTTCTTCTATAAGTAAAGAAACTGGTGTACCTATCCTTACTCTGAAGTTCGACGGATTTTTAACGGATTTGCCTGTCAATGTTACAATACGCTCAAACAAGGGTTTATTTTTTTGTACAGCCTCATATACAGCCAGGGTAGTGCCAACATTAAATGCAACGACGCCAATATCAATGGGCAGACCTCCTGAAGGCACTTCCCTGTCAAGCAGAGCTTTTATAAGTTGTTTTTCACCCCCCTGTGGATATTTAACTTTAAGGGCATATACATCAATACCTTCATATTTTTTTGCTAAAGCCGCTATATGGCTAATTGCATCAGCTTTGTTGTTTTCAATTCCAATCAATGCCTTTTCAACCTTTAACGCCTTTTTAAGCAGCTGCACACCTACCATTAGCTCTTCGCCATGCTCAAGCATAAGGGCATGATCGGCAGTAAGGTATGGCTCACACTCAATACCATTGACAATAAGATATTCTGTTTTCTTGCCTCTTGGGATATTAAGTTTCACATGAGTAGGGAAAGTTGCACCACCCAGTCCGACAATACCTGCTTCAATAATTTTATTTATAATTTCTTCTGATGACAGTGAGAATTCTCTAACTACTTCCTTGCTTCTGATAATATCTTCAAGCCATTGGTCATCTTCGACATTTACAAGTATTGCTTTTCTTTTATATCCGCTGCTGTCGATAAAGGCATCTATTTTGGTTATCTTCCCTGATACTGATGAATGAATGTTGCTTGACACATACCCTTCACTCTTTGCAATCAGCTGGCCGGTTTTTACATGCTCACCTGCTTCAACAACCGGTTTTGAAGGTGATCCGAGATGTTGTGACAAAGGTATGGTTACAGCCTTGGGAAGCGGCAAATCCCTTATTCCCGATTTGGCAGATAATTTATTCTCAGGTGGATAGATACCGCCTTTTGCAAATGTTTTTAACACTTCAATATAGACTTTAACTATTTTTCAGATATATTCTTCGATTCATTATTGGCTTCTCCCGGTTTATCATTTGTTGGTGCTGTAACCTGTTCTGCTTTAGTTTTTTCAGTTTTTTCCTTTTTTATTGGAAACCCTGTCTCGATAATACAGTTTGTGGGACATTCGGGAGCACATAACCTGCAAAGCCTGCATTTTTCAGCATCGATAAATGCAAGGTTATTTTTCATTGTTATAGCCTCCCAGGGGCAGACATTAAAACATTTTACGCATCCTATGCAAGCTACCGAGCAGCTTTTTCTGGCTACTCCGCCTTTGTCCTCATTCATGCAGGCGACATATATCTTGCGATCTTTTTTGTTTCGTTTCCTTAATTCAAAAAGGTTTTTTGGGCATTCTTTGACGCAGGCCCCGCAGGCAGTGCAATTTTCATCCGTCACAACAGGCAGTCCGGTTTTATAATCCATACGCAGGGCATCAAACTTGCATACTTCAACACAGTCGCCATAGCCGAGGCATCCGTATTCACAGCCTGTATCTCCTCCATAGAGTGCAGCAACAATAGCACATGTTTCAGAGCCATTATATCTGTTTGTCCTGGGTCTGTATTCACAAGCCCCATTGCATCTAAGTACAGCCACCTTGGGCTCCTGCGCCACTGCCACTTTGCCGAGGATCTCAGCTACCCTGTTCATTGTTTCATTTCCGCCAACCGGACAATAGAGTCCTTCAAAATCTTCGGATTTAACCAGTGCTTCGGCAAAGTTTCTGCAACCCGGGAAACCACATCCCCCGCAATTTGCTGCCGGCAGCTCTTCCTCAACTTCTGATATGCGTGGATCTTCATATACTTTAAACCTTTGGGCTACAAGAAATAATACAAAGGCCGACGCAACTCCCAGTCCGGTTAATGAAATGACGGTATATAAGAAAATCGAACTCATGCAATCAGGCTTTTGCTTATGGTAATTTTTATTCTTTTTCTGATGTTATGTCTGAGGGAATACAGGATTAAATAATAGGGAGCCAGCATCAATAAAGAACCTGCTCCGGCAATTACTTCATTGTACCCCAGACCTGAAAATAAAAAAATAAAAAATAATACTATTATTAATGGTAGCATATATCCTAAGAATAAAGCAGTGTAGCCCGTTGATTTTTTTACCAGTATATTAACCACGTCGCCAACTGAAAAACTGCCTGATTTATCTGTGATCTCGATAATATTGCTCTGATTGCCCTTAATATTACATAGTGATTTTGTCTGACAACTGTTGCAGACTGATAATGGCTGGATTCTTATTTTAATCTTGCTGGCTGAAATATGTTCAATAATTCCTTTCTGCTCTATACACTCATTAGAATTCATCTTATTTCAGATTTCAAAGAAAAAATACAAAATTATACATGTTATAACAAGGAATATTGCTTTTTATCATTTTTTCAATAATTTAGGATGATTTTAAATAATATGTGTGACATCTTTGAATAAAAATTCGTTTTTGTTAATAGTTTATACAGCTATCTTATTCTTGAGGTTAAAGCATATTTGTTCCCTTCTATGGAGTTTATCCTGGCTTTAATGGATCCAACAATAATTGGTGATTCAATATATAAGGGTATATGATTTTTATCATTGGTGACCCACAGACTCATGTATTCTCCGCCCTTAAAAACCGAGCCTGCTACCAAAAAAATGCTGAACTTAATACATTCAAATTCTCCAAAGCGGCGTATTTTCAGGTTTTCAATCCCCTGGTACCTGAAGTAAATATTCTCAAGTATGTTATCTAACAAAATTGTCACAGCTATTGTATCACCGGGCCTGTACCTGCCATAATCTATATTCCTTGAAAAATACGATATAGATACCATATCAAAAGTACATTCAGTGATATCAATCGTATCTATTCTTTCAGGTTTATCAGGTCTTGTATAGCTGCTTAACGCATACTTTCTGTTCCTGTTAAATATATATTTATATCTGAATTTATATCCGCCCTCATCCACATCACGGATAAAGAAGTATGGTTTTAATGTTACCGGATTTACCCACGAGTCGTACCTGTCACGTACTTTAAAAAACCAGTCCCAGCTGCTATATGTACTGCCTGTTCCTGACAGATGCAAACACGGATTATTAAATATTGTGGTTTCATTTACTTTGAATGTAACCTCACCCACCTCAGTCCATATAATAAACCAGTTGTAGGATACGGTATATGTAATCTTTTCACCACTTCCAAATGCCCTGTTCCTTATTGAGCATTCATCATTTTGAGAGTACAGCATTTTTATGGCAGCCATACCTAACGTTATTAATAGCAAAATTCTTAGTTTCCCCATATATAAATATATATAAATCATTTATGCTCTCAATAATTAACGGAAATCAGTTTTACATATTTTAATCCGGGAGGAGAGGAGGCATATTAAATACAGTATGAAATGTAAAAATATTCTGAAAATAAAGATATCAGGGGTTATTCGGTTTCAATGAAATTGAACTTGGTTTCCAGGATTGACTCATAATATTCTCCTCTTTCCATAATATCATCATCACCCTCTTCATAGTACCAGTTTATGGTTATCTTATGTCCTTTTTTTGACACATCCACAAGTGCTCTCAGTATGTGCAAAATAGCCTTCGATGACCCACTGTTAAAATACTCAAGTTCAATATCAACAGTAGTGGATTCAGGGGGATGCTGGCAATAATAAAAAATCCATTCATACAGGTCATCATAAAATTTTGTTGCATCTTCAGGTATTGACCTTCCGCTAATTTTTATCCTTCCATCAACATTGAAAGATACTTCGGGAGTTTTTTTTGTGCTTTCAATTAGCAGATTATCCATGAAATTAAGAATAGAAAAAATTTATAACGACAATAATTTAATTATTTTATAATTGTAATTATATGTTAATACTTTATACCGATAGTATACTAATGAAATAGTTAACAATAATAACAAATTTATATTAAAAATAATATTTTCTATTTGTGAAAATGTTAAATAGTTTCAACAATATCAACATAGTTAAAAACAATAAGCGCCTATTTTAAAATATTTTATACATGATAGGGAATATTAGCACAGATTGTTAATAAATTTATCTAAAGGGGTGAAAATAATATAAATAAAAGCTTAAAGTGAACCCCGGCAGGTTATATTTTCAGCCTGGCAGAAGGTGTAACATCCTGGTTTGAATATATGCGGCCCAGGTATTTATAGTATCCTGTTACAGCAATCATAGCTGCATTATCAGTAGAATATTCAAATTCAGGAATATGAACATTCCAGTGCCTTTTTACCCCTTCACTGATAATACGACGGCGTAGTTCCGAGTTTGCCGATACCCCCCCGGCGATGGCGATCTCTTTAATACCCTTCTCTTCCGATGCTTTTATAAGCTTATCTAAAAGAACAGTGATGATTGAATTCTGAATTGATGCACAAATATTATTCAGATTATTTGATATAAATTCCCTGTCTTCTTTTATTCTGTCTCTTATAAAATAGAGAAAAGCAGTTTTTAGTCCGCTAAAACTGAAATCATAATTTTTAATGCCGGGTTTGCTAAAGTTGTATGCTCCAGGATCCCCATTTTTTGCGTAATTATCTATAAAGGGGCCGCCGGGGTAGGGCAAACCCACTACTTTTGCACATTTATCAAATGCTTCGCCCGCGGCATCATCAAGTGACTGACCTATAAGTTCCGTCTCCAGGTAATCGCTTACAATTACCAGTTGAGTATGTCCTCCTGAGACAAGCAGGCATAAAAAGGGAAATTCGGGGAGATTTTTATTTTCGTCTTTTTTGATTATAAAATTGGATAATATATGAGCATGTAAATGATTAACTTCAATTAACGGTATATTTAAAGCCAGTGAAAGTCCTTTTGCAAAGGAGGTGCCGACAAGAAGTGCCCCCATCAATCCGGGCCCCCTGGTAAATGCAACGGCATTTATATCATCTTTTGTCTTCCCTGCTTCATCAAGAGCCTGTTCGACAACCGGAATAATATTTTGCTGGTGAGCCCTTGAAGCAAGTTCAGGAATTACTCCTCCATACCACTTATGTACTTCCTGGCCGGCAATTTTATTTGATAAAATAT
>Ga0307435_1000588_pt1 | contig 16116 bp, 9 predicted proteins | sample SalMarWE160470MG_FD_202164 | JGI IMG/M metagenome (GOLD analysis project Ga0307435, IMG submission 202164) | Salt marsh sediment microbial communities from the Plum Island Ecosystem LTER, Massachusetts, United States - WE1604-70 | ecosystem: Environmental > Aquatic > Marine > Intertidal zone >... | reverse complement strand
CTTGAACCCCGCAAATCTGGCAGCGATATTCATCCCGAGCACGAGTGCGCTTACGCTGAAGAGACCAATTTAACCCATATCGATTGGGATCATTGCTCCAAAGGCCTGATTTGCGCAGGCGGGATACGCATTCTTCTGAAAGGGTTATCCAATAACCCGTAGTCGACAAGTCACTGGGGGGGAGATCAAGTTCACCCTGGCCGAGACTCTCATGTGTGTACCATTTGACTTTACGATAACCTTTAACCTGAGTTGTAACCTGGATATCCCCATAGGATTTAATCGCAGCGATTGCCTCAGATTGGACCATTAAGTTTAGGAGCTGCACGGTTGTTTCGGTTATCGGTGTGGTGTAATAGTCCAAATTCTCAGGACGTAAGTGGGCAAGCCTTCCATCCAAATCCAATTGTTCAACCAGATACGACCGCGCCTCATGAAGATAGACCGCATTTGGATGCACCATCCATGGAGCACTTTCTAGATCAACCTCGCCGAAAGTAACCCATGAGTTCAAATCCGGTTGTTGAAGCAATACGCGTTCCGGTGAGGCGCTCCGCAGAGAAACTTCATCGGCAGGATATTTATCTGACATCCAAAAATATTTCCCTCCTGAATGGTGTAGGTCGCCAACCCCTTCCAGGTATTCGAGGAATTCAGCCAATCTAAAACCATTAACCCGTCCAAAGGAATCTCCATTCTTGAAGGGCATCTCAAAAGCAGCGCAGCGTAGGTGCCACAATAAGATTAACAGGTTATCAGGGTTGACCAATGCTTGTTCGGGAGAACGTTCAAAAAAATATTCTGGATGGTGGGCGAGGAACTGGTCCAAAGGGCTGGCAGTAGCAACCAAGACCGCCAGAGAATCAAGGGTTCCACGACCAGCCCGCCCAGCTTGTTGCCAGGTAGCAGCAATAGAACCCGGGTAGCCCGCTAGAATGGCTGCGCCCATGCCGCCTATGTCGACGCCAAGCTCGAGAGCGTTGGTTGTCACCACAGCCCGCACCTCGCCCTGACGTAATCCACGCTCGATTGAACGGCGTGTGCTCGGCAGGTAACCGCTCCTGTAACCGCGAATTTCATTGTTATTCTGGGGGGTATGCTCAAATTGATCACTTCCTCTAAGGACATCGTCGATATCGCTGCCTTGGTATGGATGATCGTTTCCCTTGAGATAAGTGAGCATTATTTCTATTGTACGTCGCGCCCGTCCGAAGATGATTGTCTGAATGTTGTACTGTAATAAGTCCTCAGCCAGATGTACGCTTTCCAGCAAAGCGCTACGCCGGAGGCCAAGTTCTCGATCAACAATGGGTGGGTTGTAAATCAGAAAATGCTGCAACCCACGGGCGGATCCATTTTGATCGACCAGGGCAACCTTCTCTTCAACCAGGTGTTCAGCCAATTCAAGGGGATTTGCGATGGTGGCCGATGTCATGATAAATTGGGGTCTGGCGGAATAAAAATCAGCGATCCTTTTAATACGCCGGATGACATTGGCTACATGAGAGCCAAATACACCCCTATAGGCATGTATCTCGTCAATAATAATGAAATCAAGATTTTTGAAAAATTCTACCCAGCGGGTATGGTGAGGTAAAATCCCCGCGTGAAGCATGTCAGGATTGGATAATACAATACGGGCGTTTTCCCGAATAACGGGTCGGGCATACGAGGGCGTATCGCCGTCATAAACCGATACGGCTAAATCAGCAGGGAAATTGCCTGACAGCCTTGTTCCAACAGGACTTTTCGGAGGGGACTCGAAATCGCCCTCTTCTTCTACGGAAATTGATTTAAGTAAATCTCTCAGGGTTTCTGCCTGATCTTGTGCGAGCGCTTTTGTGGGGAAAAGGTAGAGAGCACGGCTTTCGGGATGATGGAGAAGCCGGTTCAGCACAGGCAGGTTATAGCATAAGGTCTTGCCACTGGCTGTGCCAGTGACGATTGCCACGTTCTGACCAGCATTTACCAGCCGCCAGGCTACAGATTGGTGGGTATAGAGACCTTTAATCTTATTTACCTGAAGTGCGGCGACCAGCCCCGGATGCAATCCTTCAGGCAAGGATTCGAGTTGGGCTGGATGGGCAGCCAACGTGCGCCATTCAACCACATTCGTAGCGATGGTGGGCTCAGCTCGCCAATGACTCAGGAGAGAAGAAAGTGCCATTTGTGATCTCTGGGTAAGCTTCTTATTGAGAGGTTATTATAAACGCCAATATTTATTCGTTGTGATTTTCTAAAGAATAGCATCTTTTCCAGAGCTCTTGATAGGTCGAAACTTCCTGATCCCACCTGAGGTCGTCCCAGCATAATTCCGGTTGAATTATCGCCCGGATTCTATCGATCCAGGGTATGCCTCCCTTGGGTAGTTGGAGACCAAGACGTACACGACGTAGTAGCAGATCGTCCAAATGAACCACTCCCTCTGCATGGGCGGCCCAGCGTATTTCTCCCCACAAGGTTTGGATTTGATCGACCGGCTCAATTTCTCCTGATTTCATGGTTTCGACCAGACCATCGACATCCTGTCCATAACGACCTAGCAAACGCAATTGGGTAGAGCCATTCAAATCAAGGTCATTAAGCGCTTTCGGCGAGGGTATATCCAGCACCCTCAATTTAGAGTTAAAAGTTGGCCTTCCCGGGAGATGGCGTCTTATTGCTCGTAAGGCGCTGTGCGCCATCAAGCGGAATGTTGTCAGTTTACCGCCGGTTATCGTAAGTAAGCCGCTTTCATTCCACAAGACATATTCCCGCGATTCTTTTGAGGGGTCAGCTTTACCCGTATCTAAAACTGCCCTAATACCTGAGTAAGTAGCCTGAACGTCGTTGAGTATTATTCCTAGGTCAGGGAAAACATGAGAAACTGCAGACATGAGATATTCGACCTCCTCAGGGCTTATGCACGGGTCGATCTGCAGTTGTGATCCCATGTCTACGTCGGTTGTTCCGACAATGGTAACGCCTTCCCAAGGGTATGCAAAAACAGGTCGGCCATCCTGGGGGTGCCAGAAACTCACCGCCCGGCTAATGGGTAGTTTCTTCTCTGGAAAAATCAAATGGCTACCGCGCAGATGTCTCAGACGGGGTTTGGCACCTACTTTGACCCTCAAATTATCTGCCCATGCGCCAGTTGCATTTATCACAACGGGTGTCTTTATTTCAATTATTCTCCCCTTGGTTCCTGGAGCGAGGTCTTTCAGCACGATTCCACAGACCTGTTTGGATCGCAATCGACACAGATCCACAACCTGGGAATAATTGATAGCAGTCCCGCCATCCCTGACCGCCTCTCGAATTAAACGGATTACAAGACGGGCATCATCCGTTTGAGCATCGATATAGCGAAATCCACCCAATAATCTGCTTCCCTGCAGCTGAGGGCATAATTCGTAAATACCTTTTGGATCATAATGCCGGTGTCCCCATTTGAGTGCCATTAGATCGTAAATGGATAGCCCAATTCCCAACAACCACGCGGGTATTGGGTCGTTCTTATAGGTGGGCATGATAAACCCAAGCGGATAAATCAAACCACGACCTTCACGTAGCAAGCGTTGCCGTTCGTGCACAGATTCGAGGGTGAGATTAATCTGAGCGTTTTTCAGGTAGCGAAAACCTCCGTGTACAAGTTTAGACGAGCGGCTGGAGGTCCCCGAAGCAAAATCTTGAGCTTCGACGAGCAAAGCCCGTAAACCAGCACGAGATGCTTCTCGCAGGATACCAGCCCCGGTTATCCCACCTCCAACCACAATTAAATCCCAGGGTATCTCAAGATTATCCCAAATTTGGTCGCGCCAATTATTCTTCCACATAGAATTTATCGCGTAGAAACCATCTTCAGAGGTCGATATCGCTCGTCGATCAGCATCACACCTGGGTTCATGATCCCTTCTGGGTCAAGGGTTTTACTGATAGTTGATAATATCTCATATCCAATTTGACCTTTTTCAGCTTTTAAATAAGGTGCGTGATCTCGACCTACGCCGTGCTGGTGGCTGATGGTACCTTGGTGAGTTAAGATCAGTTGGCTGACAGGCCCTTTAAATGCCTTCCAACGAAGAAGTGTGATTTCTGGATCACTTGAACGTGGGAAGATCACCGTAATGTAAATACTGGCGCCATCCCGATAGAAATGGGACAGGTGACCAAAGACGAGCACAGGTTCATTGCGTTGCTCGAAACTACTTTGAACGGTAGCCTTTATCTCTGCAGCCAAGGATGTGACATATTTCCAAGAAACGGCAGTTTCCAAGGTATCTAAAGCATAGCCTTTTTCCCACAAGGTATTTCTCAAATATGGAGTAAGAAACCGGGATTTACGCCAGGTATCGCCAATGAGCTCAACGACTGGTAATCCGCCGTGAGCACGGCATAACCCGTAAACTAGGTCCCTAATTCTGCCTGAGTTTCGACTGAGCCCGGTAACACCGAACAATAACATGCAGCGCTCGGAACCGAACCCGAACAAACCCATGGCGCGCGTTCCCCAGGCGACTAAATGCCCTTTACCCGATAGCGCGAGAGTAGTTTCGGTTTCCTGGGCGTCATTCAGGCGTAACATAGAGACGGGAATATCGCTTTGGACGATTTCTCGAATTGCTCGGATACCTTCCTCCCACTCGTGGAAGAAGACAGCATAAAACCCTTCTGCTTCTGGGAGCGGCCTGACGCGCATGGTTGCACGCGTTATCACCCCAAATCGACCTTCGGATCCGAGGATAACCTGGCGCAGATCTGGACCGGCCGCGCTGGCAGGGAAAGCTGGCAGTTGCAGGGTGCCAATGGGAGTTTCTATAACACCACCAGCGAAAAGATCCTCGATGCTGCCGTAATAATAGGATTGTTGGCCACTTGAACGGGTGGCAATCCAGCCTCCCAAGGTTGAAAATTCAAAGGACTGAGGAAAATGACCAAGGGTGTAACCACGCGCTCGCAATTGGGTTTCCATTACGAGGCCACGGATGCCAGATTCGAATGTTGCCAGAGCACTGCTGTCATCCAAATCAATTAAGCGGTCCAGATTGGAGAGGTCCATGGTGAGCGTAGGGGCTTGCTCTTGGGTTGTATTGATATGCCCTAGGACGCTGGTACCACCACCATAAGGAATGAGGTGCACGCTGTTATTTTGGGCGAAATCGATTAAAGAATGCACGTCCTGGTCTGAATGGGGGTAGGATACCCCGTCGGGAAATTGGCTGATTCTTCCTGAGTGCATCTCGATCCAGTCTGGTAGGCTTTGACCGCGTGCATGCCTTAAACGTGCTTCCTTTTCTATGGAGATTAATGGATGGGATGGCAGGTTTGAGTCTGGAACAGACCTGAGAACCTCCTCAAATGAGGCCTCAGGGATGGTTTCACTTGTGCCCAAATGAGTTTGCAGGTATTGAATTGCAGATTCCGGTAGGGGATAAAGGGTATCTTGCTCCCCCCAACCATTCCAACGCCTGGTCATTTTTCTCTCCTTGCCAAAAGCTGAATGTGAGATAAGTTGTTAAATTCCGAAAAATCTAAAATCCAGCACGAGACGAGTCCAGTCCGTCCTAAAAATGGTTGAACATAGTAGCGCGATAAAAATGATCAGCAAGATTAAACCACATCCGCATCCGGTACAGGATAGGCCTCGTCCAAAACCGAATCTGTCCTGGAGCCAGTCAAAAAGCCAGGTTAATAAAAAGATCCTTAAAAAGCCCTCTAAACATCCAGATCGTCTTTGCATAGGGTTCTCCTTGAAATCTGGGTGACAAAATCATTTGTGTTTTGTCTTCTTGGGATCATTAAGCAGCACACCCTCCGAAGGTTCGTAGCGTTCAATGGAGAAGATCATACCGCTTTTACCGGCACCACCCCGGATTTCCTCCTGGGGTATGGCTTTACTTTTGGCCAGTTGCTCCTGCCAGGATCTCAGGTTATTGTATTCAGCAGATTGTAAGTGATAGTAATCAGGACGGTTGAGGATATGGTCTGCCATCAATTGAAGCGCTTTCTGCCTCAATTCAGCCCCATCTTTAAAATACTGCCAATCTACCAGGTTTTTCATTTCACGGACGAAAACCTGAGCGGCAGGGGTGCGCGGGACATTCTTTTTAAGTAACAATTCCGGTTTTTTTGCGGATCTTCGGGCTGCTAGCAATTCGAGACCTATAGGAGCACGGATGTCACTACCCATCAGCAACAGGTAGACATCCGCTGCTCGGATAGCGGTCAGGTCGGGTGAGCCCCCTTTATTAGGTGTGTGTACTATTTTCCATCCCAATGAGACAGGGATTTCTGTGATGGCGCGTCCCAGCAAATCTTTTTCCACTTCCAGGTCGGCTGCAGCAGAAATATATAGCAATACTTTATCCGTCATTTTATCCTCGCGTTTCAACACCATCCCCCGGCAAGATGCCAGGCCGGGGGATGTCTCCTAATCAAATTAATTTTATCAAAGGATTATCGGGGTGGGGGCCGTTTTTTCCGTTCTACTGTAAATAGGGTTCAACTTTGACAGCACACACTTTGTATTCGGGAATCTTAGCGACCGGATCTAACGCCGCGATGGTCAGGTTATTAACATTTTTAGCATCTGGGAAGTGAAAGTTGCCAAATACCATCCCAGGTGTAACCCGTTCGGTTATGACAACCTGGGCAATCATTTCACCCCGTCGTGAAGTAATTTTAATGGTTTTATGACCATTCAAACCTAACATATCGGCATCATAAGGATTTATCTCCACCAGGCTATCCGGATACGCTTCAAGCAAACCCTTGGCGCGGCGGGTTAACTCGCCACCATGCCAGTGGTATAGGACTCTACCCGTACTCAAGAGCATAGGGTAATCATCGTCTGGCATTTCAGCTGGCGGCAAATGATCGATGGGCATGAATTTACCTTTACCTCGGGTGAATTGACCCACGTGCAAAATTAGTGTGCCAGCATGATCGGGTCCTTTAACTGGCCACTGCAAGCGTTCGCCACGCTCCAGTCTGGCGTGACTGATACCAGCATAACTGGGGGTCAACGCCGCGATTTCCGCCATGATCTGGGCAGTGCTGGCATAATCCCAGCTGGCGTACTCACCATCTTCAATATACTGGTTACCGTCAGCCAATATTCTTTTAGCGAGCTCGGCAATTATGCGCCAATCTTCCCAGCATGACCCCAAAGGATCAATTGCCTGGTGAACCATTTGAACTCGCCGCTCAGTATTTGTGAAAGTACCGGTTTTTTCAGCAAAACTCGCTCCAGGAAGAAGTATATCTGCATATTTCGAGGTTTCTGAGGGGAAAATCTCCTGCAAAACGATAAAATCGCACACCTCTAAACAGTGGCGTACATGGTTACTATCCGGATCGCTCATGACTGGATCTTCTCCCAGAATGTAGAGCCCTTTGATTTCACCTTGACCTGCGGCAGGAATTATTTCTGTCACAGTCATGCCAACCTCCTCGGGCAGAGGTACCCCCCAGGCTTTTTTAAATTTTTCTCGCACCTCCGGCTTGGTAACAGGTTGGTATCCCGGGTATACGTTTGGCAAACCGCCCATGTCACAAGCACCTTGCACGTTATTTTGACCACGTAATGGATTGACACCTCCACCAGGCACACCCATATTGCCAAGCAGCATTTGGAGGTTAGCCAGATCCATTACATTGCGTACTCCGACAATGTGTTGCGTGATTCCCATAGCCCACATTACGGCCATGGGTTTATTGGTTGCCAGAATCTTAGCAGCTTGGAAAAGGATGCCTTCAGATACGCCTGTGATTTCGGATACTGACTGCGGGGTATATTGGTCAACCACGGCCTTAAATTCCTCGAAGCCTTCGGTGCGTTCCTGGATAAACGCTTGGTCTTCCCATCCGTTCTCTAGAATGATATGCATCAAGCCGTTGATCAGGGCAACGTCTGTGCCTGGTTTTTGACGAACGTGCAAGGTAGCGTAATCGGCAAGGTCGATCTTCCTGGGATCAGCAACCACTAGTTTCGCCTTGCGCTGGAGTACGGCTTGCCGGATTTTGCTGCCAAAAACTGGGTGTTGCTCAGTCGTATTTGATCCGATGACCAACATCGCGGCAGCATGGTTGACAATGTCATCCATTGAGTTTGACATGGCTCCTGAGCCATAGGTGGCGGCCAGACCGGCCACCGTGCTGCTGTGTCAAAGACGAGCGCAGTGGTCTATACTATTTGTCCCGATCACCTGCCGGGCAAATTTATTCATCAGGTAGTTTTCTTCGTTTAAGCACTTTGCAGAAGTAAGCACTCCAATACTGTCCGGGCCATGAGTATCCCGTATGGAGCGCAACTTCTCAGCGGTAAGATTCAATGCGGTATCCCAATCAACTTCCACCCACTCGCCTCTATCTTTAGGTTTGTTTGCTCCCTTTTCTAATAGATACCTCCGTACCCTTGGTTTTGTCAGTCGGTCAGGGTGGTGAATAAAATCATAACCATAGCGACCCTTAACACATAGATGCATGCCGTTCACGGGGGCATCTGGATTAGAAGTCACCCCAATAATTTTTCCATCCTTGACATTCAGGTCGAACTGGCAACCCACTCCACAGTAAGTACAGGTGGTCGTGACGAGTCTGTCGGGAGCGCCCAGTGCCATCATCATACGATTGTCCATGGCTCCTGTAGGACAATAGGCTACACAAGCGCCACAAGATTCGCAACGCGCTTCTGACATGCTAGTATCTGTACCGGCTATGATCTTCGCCTGGTGCCCTCGTCCTCCGACCCCCCAAACAAAGCGTCCCTGGACTTCTGCGCAAGCCCTAACACAACGCGTACACAATATGCATTTGTTGAGATCCACAAAGACAAAGGGGTTGGGATCGCTGTCAACTACGTAACGGGGTTGGATTTCGAGGTCATTGGGTAGTTTTACATCATAATATTTGACCCAATGGATAAATTCATTATCGGCACGATCCTTGGAGGTATAGCCTGCCTCGTGATAGTTTTGCAAGAGCAATTCTAGGATCATCTTACGAGAAAAAACCAGTGAAGGTGTTTCTGTTTGAACACGCAGACCTTCACTTACTGGAAGGGTGCAGGCAGCGACTTGACCGCGCCATCCCTCAACTTCTACGACGCACATCCTGCAGGAACCGACAGGAGACAAATCCTTCACATAGCATAAAGTCGGAATGGTGATGTTGTTCTCAAGGGCCGCCTCAAGGACGGTTTTCCCTTGCTCAACTTCTATGGTTTTTCCATTGATGGTTAAGTTTACTGGCATCTTTTACACCTCAAATTCCTCTTCAAAATGCTTGATCGTAGATTTTATAGGTAGGGCGGCTGATTGTCCTAATCCACAGAATGAGGCGTTCTCCAACATATCTGCCAGATTCAATAACCTGCCCTTATCGCCAATTTGACCCTTGCCGGCGATTATATGATCTAGTATGAGCCTGACCTGGCGAGTTCCAATGCGGCATGGATTGCATTTTCCACAACTTTCAGCTTCGAAGAAATGCATGACTTCGCGCAGCAGGATTATTGGCGAGACGGTTTGATCGCAAACCAGGAAGGCTCCCGCTCCGAGTGATACACCTTTCGCAGCCGACCCATAATCAATGGGGATATCCAGTAATTCTGGTGAAACGATCGTACCGGCAGCACCACCTGTCAGGGCGAAATTAAAATCAGAGCCTGGCAGCATACCACCCCCGAATTCCGAGATAATTTTTCGTAAGGTTAGACCATAAGGGGCTTCGAACAATCCTGGTTGGTTGACATGACCTAGAATTGTATAGATTTTCGTCCCTGGAGTAACCGGCTCGACGGTATTTGGATTAATTCCGGGCTTGATAGAAGCGTACCAATCAGCACCATGGGTAATAATTTCCGGAATTGTGGCAAATGTCTCTACGTTATTGACTACCGTGGGATGACCGTGAAAACCATATGTTGCTGGGAAAGGCGGGCGGATTCTGGGTTCCCCGCGCTTGCCCTCCAACGACTCTAGTAAAGCAGTCTCCTCCCCACAGATATAAGCACCTGCACCCCGGTGAACGTGAACGTAGAATGAGAAACCGGTGTTTAGGATGTTCTCGCCTAATAAACTGTGCTGTTCAGCTTGTTGGATAGCCAGTTCGAGTCGCTCAGCTTGAGTTTTATATTCACCACGAATATATATATACCCTACTTGTGCCCCGACTGCGTAAGCAGCCAGCGCCATGCCCTCAAGGATTTTCTGGGGATTAGTGTCAATCATCACACGGTCTTTAAAGACCAGGGGTTCAGATTCATCTGCGTTACAAACGATATATTTAGTTTCTCCTGGTGCCTGGAGGACGAACCGCAATTTGCGTCCGGTGGGGAAACCAGCCCCCCCACGCCCACGCAACCCGGCAGATTCGATTTCTTCAATCAGCGTAATCGGCCTCAGATTTAACGCTTTTTCAAGAGCCTGGTATGCACCAAATGATATGGCCGATTCGATGGAATCGGGATCAATCTCACCAGCATGGGCGAGCAATACGCGTTTTTCGCTTGGAAATGGCTGATTGTATAACCCTGTTTTGCCTCGCCAGCCTCTACGAATTTGAGTCACATTGTGGATATCTACAGGTCCACACTGTTCTTCGCCTACCAATACGGCGGGAGCTCGATCGCAGAGTCCGAGGCAGCTGCTTCGATCCACTGACCAGGTGCCATTGCCATTATGGGATGGATGGGAAAACTCCGAATCGATGGCAGCCCGGATATAAGCAGAGCCACGTAACCAGCATGCAGGCCCATCACAAACCCGAATAGTTCTGTGAGGCGTGGTCAGCATCGAATAAAAAGAAGCTGCACCATAAACATGCTCAGCGGGAATACGCAAGGCGCGGGCTACCTCGGAGAGGGATTCCTTGGTCAGATCGCCTTTTTCTACCTGGAGCATTTGAAGTATTTCCAGCAGGGCTTCTGGATTTGCGCCATGTTTTTCGCAAATCTTAGTGACCAGGGGATCAATGGGTTTAAAAGTAATTGATTGGCGATACACAGATTTCCTCGCTTGTTGTTCGAAAATGACTAATTCTGAATAGATTAATTCAGTGTAGCATTAACTCAACGAGTTAATAACTGACAAAAATAACAAATTTTGGTGACAAAGGTTGTCTATCGCAGACTCTCTTTCGTACTATTTTGTTCGAGGAAGGTTGCAAGCGATCCTTGTGGTTCGTAACCATAAGCAACTGCCAGAAGTTCAACCGGATGAATGGCAGGGGTATGGGTGGCGTGGGTGATTTGCCAACGGCAAGTCTCGCTGTCACAGACAGCTAGAGGACTAGCCACTTGATGGACAAAATCAAAGAGAGATCGCCCTACATCCATTGAAACCTGGTATTTCTCTACCTTGTATCCATATGTACCGGCAATCCCACAGCAAGCAGCATGGCTATCGAGAATATCTAATTTCGGAATCAATCCCATAATTTCAATTGCAGGCTTTCCTAGACGGTGAGCGCGGTACTGGCAGGGTGCATGATACGCCATTGTGAATGGTAATGGTTTTAGATCGGTGTTTAAGGTGCCATCGTCAAGCAAATTAAGTAAAAACTCGTTGATGTCAAAAACCATCCGGGCGACTAATCTGGCGTCTGGTGTATCCATCCCAAGTAATTCTGGGGCCTCTTCTTTTAGCGTTAAGGTACAGCTGGTAGAGGTCCCCACGATAGGGATCTCCTGGCGTGCGTAGGGGAGCAAGTGATGAAGGTTTTGGGTGTGGTACCTACGGGCAGCGCGAAACTCCCCGTTTGACAAAAGCGGTAGACCACAGCAATTTTGGTGTGGAACGATTACCTCAAAACCATTGGCTTCTAAGACCTGGATAGCGGCGCGGCCAACATGCGGCTCGTAATATTCGGTAGAACAACCGTGGAAATAAACGACTTTGCGAGTTAAATCCTTGGGACGTTCGTGTTTGCGAAACCAGCTCGTGAAACGGTATTTGGCGAAAGCGGGAAGAGGAGCTTCCCGGTGAATACCGAGGGTAGCTTCAATGGCCTTGCGAACGGTCCTGTTCGATAGGGTTGCATTGGCGAGCCAGGCAAGGGGTTGGCCTACTTTACCAAGCAGCTCGGAGCGAGCGAGAAGATTATTGCGAAGTCGCTGCCGTATAGATACTTTTCCCCCTTCGACCAACCTGGCACGTGCACGAGCGTTAATCTCTGCGATTTTTACACCAGTTGGGCAAGCCATATTGCAAACGCGGCAACCGCTACAGTAATCGACAGAATGATCAGGTGTAGGTTGCCTGGGCTGCCGGAAGCGACCTGCTTGCGGACCTTCATATTTGGGGCCTGGAAATAGATCGGTTACCGCTGCGACGGGGCATTTTGTGACACATATGTTGCATTTAATACATTGGTCGAGAGAGAGTTCCACAGGTTGAAAGGGCACTGAGTGCTCTAAATCGAGGATTGAGTCCTTCAAGAAGGCTGTCATGGTTTTAAGACCTGGTCAGCAACGCCATAGCCGGTTGCTAGAGCAACGCCATCGAAAGAGCGTTCTCGAATCACCTCGCAATGTCCCAAGGTAGTGCCAGCGGTATAAAGATTACGATAAGCGATCTCTCCTTGGCAATCTAGAGGGTGATATTCCTTATCGATGACCAGTCCACCCTGATAAATGGGATGGCCAAGTCTATCGAGAAAATCACGCCTGAACCAATTCGATTGGCCTGTCGGCGCATCTATGGGCAAACCGAAGATTACCTCTTGGGCGCGACCATCTGGATGACCAACAATACCACCCCCCAGAATCCCACCCGTGGCCAGAATAAAATTGGTAGCCCGGTGAGGTTTGTCTCTGGCGGCAGCCTCGCTCCACACCATGCTGACATGACTATCCTTAATATCGGCTTCCATGACATCCATGCCTTCAAAAACGCGTCCGCCGGCTTTCTCGATGGCGTTTACGAGTAAGTTGTGCAGACGAATGCCTGGTATTGAAGGAGGTAGCGTCGGTATTTCAAACACTTCGCAGCCAAGGTTATCTTGGAGGGAATGTAAGACAGCCATGGGGTGTTCTAAACCTAAAACCGCGGGAAATCCCACCCGGCTGGCGTTTCCGATTTTGGGTCTTAAAGCTTCAAAAACCTCGGCCTGGAAAGTTTCTGTTTCGAAGAGCCTTGATAGAGTGCTTGGATATATAAAACGGCGTTTTTGAAGGCTCATCAGGTCCAGCATGACTTCACGTGCTAACAATCCTTGGTTTATGAGGTTATCAGCAATTACTCCTGGATAAAAATCCGATAACTGGTCGAAACCGACGATTATCATTGGATCTGTTCTGCGAAGATCGCCTGCGATCATTGTTTCCGGTGCCAGGCAAGTTGGCCGGATGCTGCCGAGTGCAGAGGGCAGCATCCAATTGGTTTCGAGGGTCCCACTTAGCGGGTAGCCTCCTTCGAGACAAAGGTTTTTGAATGCCTCGACTGCTTTTGAGATAACTTGCAACCCGCTAATGGCGTAGGGATGCTGGGGCTGCTGCTCAGTTATTTGAGCGAGAGCGTTGATGGGGGATTCGACTGGATTTTGACTTGAAATCGGATAATACCCTAGAACATCCACACACCCCGCATGCCAGTGGATGGCACCCCAGCCTTTGGTAACCAGGCGCACTTTCAGCCCTCCTATAGACGCCCTCCAGGCTGCTGTCAATCCTGCCAGACCGGCACCGATGACAAGCACATCGATCTCTGGACCTCTGAAGGTGGTGCCAGGTCCGGTTAATCTATCGGTTCCAAGGCGATGCGACTTTACGACTTTTTCCTTGGGAGGCATATCAACCCCATTTACTGGAGCATCGTACAATTGAGGTCCCAAAGGAGAGGCCTTTGGCCCAGGTAAATGATCCGCATTAAGTACGCTCAAGTAGATCAATTCATCTAAACGTTCCTGGCGCAATTGCTGACCAGATAGTAACGGCAATAAGCCCTTCCATCTCTCCTGTAAGAAGTCGCATAGCGAAACGTTGATCTCTTCAATAGCTGGATGGCGTATGCTGTGAAGTATTCCAGCTGCCCGGTAAGTACAGAATCCGCCCTGACAAGGACCCATTCCGAGGCGAACATCACGGCGTATATCGTCGATGGTTTTGGCTTCTCCATCTGTTATGGATTTGACGACCTCAGCACGGGTGACCAGTTCGCACTCACAAACCAACTCCCCATAGTCGGCCTCTTTTTCAATTTGAGCAAGGCGTTTCCCTAAATGATGGTGGCCTCCTTTTACATCTCCTGGAAGTGGTTCCAGATGGGTACGGCAAGGGCGAGGTGCTCCGAACTTTTCGCAAACTAGATCGACGGTTGCCTGGGCCATCATGCGGTAGGTCGTCCACTTACCACTGGTTATGGTTATTAAGCCGTTGACGCCATCGCGCTCTTCATGATCGAGGAGGACATAAGCACGGGAAATTTCACGGGACTCGCATGTTTGTGTCTCCTGATAGAGGGGTCGCACTCCTGCCCAAGCACGTAACAAGCGCATACCTTTCAATCCGGGGATCAACTTTTCCCCTTCCTCAAGCATCAGGCGGATTTCCCATGGTTCAATCGCAAAATTATCTGGATCAGAGACCTGCTCGTCGGTAGTCCCGATGACTGCAACCGTGTGGATTGGGACGATGATGTCCCCATCATCTGGGAATTTGCAGCGATTGACGACTGTATTAACCACGCGGTGGTTAACCGCCACCATGGTGCCTTTGCCGGGGAGAATCTGCACAGGCACTCTAGCAGTACTATTGATTTTCCCCACCCAAGCTCCCGAGGCGTTTACTACCATATCTGCGCTGATTTGAACTAATTCATCTTTTATAAGATCGTGGCAGAGTGCTCCTACGACTTTGTCGCCCCGTCTGATAAGTTCTATAACTTCATGGTATGTCAAACCATTCGCACCGTATTGCCTGGCTGATTCGACATTTAGTTCGGATGCCAGGAACGAATCAGCGGCAGCGTCGGGGACACGAAAACATCGCTGGATGTGTGGGTTGAGCAGCGGCTCATTCCGCAACATCTGGCTAATCGGAATCTCTTCAACAGGTATGCCTGCGGTACGGCAGCCTGTGAGAAAGCGCGGAACGTAATCTGGGTCGTCCCAGGGCGTAATGACGAAAAAACCTCCGGTGTCTTCAATGCATTGAGGCATAATCCGGCGTAAGATCCGGTTTTCTGCAATGCATTCTTTTGCAGCTTGAGGATCTTTGACTGCGTAGCGCCCACCGCTATGCAACAAACCATGATAACGCCCCGTGGTGCCATGGCTCAAATCGCGTTTTTCAACCAGAATTGCGTCAAATCCACGCATAGCCAGGTCGCGAAGCACCCCTGTACCAGTGGCACCACCCCCGATAACTAGCACTTCTGTTTGCAGGTTGTGCATTTCTAATTGCTTTCCACCCAATCAAATGTGCGTGCGACTGCTTTCAGCCAACCTTGGTACAGTTCTTTCCGGGATTCCTGATCCATTTGAGGTCTCCAGGTTTTATCAACTTGCCAGTTAGCGCGTAAATCCTCAAGGTTTTCCCAGAAACCGGTAGCTAAACCAGCCGCATAGGCAGCCCCGAGAGCGGTAGTCTCTGACACTTTGGGTCGAACAACAGGCACTCCCAGGATATCAGCTTGAAATTGCATGAGTAGTTCGTTGTGGACCATACCGCCATCAACTTTGAGTGCTTTTAACGATACCCCCGAATCCTTCTCCATGGCAGCAAGCACTTCTTTTGTCTGGTAAGCGGTGGCTTCAAGTGCTGCCCGGGCGATGTGACCTTTATTGACGTATCGAGTCAAGCCTACAATCACACCTCGAGCGTCAGCCCGCCAGTACGGCGCGAACAGTCCAGAGAAAGCCGGGACAAAGTAAATACCGCCATTATTTTCGACGGAACGGGCAAGCGGTTCGACTTCATGCGAAGCCTGTATGAATCCCATATTGTCACGGAGCCACTGCACCAAGGCACCAGTAATTGCAATCGAGCCTTCGAGGGCATACACTGCGGGTTGATTCCCGATTTTATAAGCCAGGGTAGTCAAGAGACCGCTCTTGGAAGGCACGATCTCGGGGCCGGTGTTGAGTAGCATAAAGCAGCCAGTGCCATAAGTATTCTTGGCTTCACCTGCACTGAAG
>Ga0307435_1000587_pt1 | contig 16135 bp, 20 predicted proteins | sample SalMarWE160470MG_FD_202164 | JGI IMG/M metagenome (GOLD analysis project Ga0307435, IMG submission 202164) | Salt marsh sediment microbial communities from the Plum Island Ecosystem LTER, Massachusetts, United States - WE1604-70 | ecosystem: Environmental > Aquatic > Marine > Intertidal zone >... | reverse complement strand
GAACGAATGCTCTTCTCCCATTTTCGCTTCAGCGACGCGCAGAACGTTTTCGTTCGCGTGTCCTGCCACACGATCGCCGGGTACACGTGCTTCCCCGTTCCTCTATCCCACAGGATCGTGGTCTCTCGTTGGTTCGTCATTCCAAAACTCTTGATCGAGCTTTTCGGCACCTTGCTCTTCTTCACCGCTTCTTTCAAGACGTTGATACTCGCTGAGAGGATCTGATTCGGATCTTGTTCCACCCACCCCTTCTTTTTTGAACGGATCGGATATTTCTCATATGCTTTGGCGATTTGGGCAAGTCCGGAATCAAAGACGAATGCTTTGACGCCGGTGGTCCCGACATCGAGGACGAGGACATGCTTTTTCATACGGCAATCATCATATCAGGCCGTCGCGCGCTCCGTAAGCGCACAGGAGCGCGCATACGGTTGTTGATATTATCCACACTATCCGCACGGTATCGTTCACGTTACAGATGTCCAGGAAGGCGTAGAAGCATGGCGCGCCATGCCCTTACCGCACGATGACGGTCCCCGACAAAACGCCAATGTTCAAAACCACAACCCGATTCCGTTCCGATCACCTGCGCGGCATCATTCGCATCTCAAACATCCAGGAAGGTGTAGGGGCGGGGCCTTGCCCCGCCCCGGTAAGAGGAAATGCGAACATGAAAGATATTGATCTGACGGATGAACCTTTTCCGTTTTTTGAACGGGTTTCGCGATGACATGAGGGCGGGGCAAGGCCCCGCCCCTACACCCAACCGCGTGCCAATGTCTATCACGGGATCTATTCGGAGAAAATCCGAAAAATGGAAAAACTATTACACGGATAGACCATTGTGATACAATCGCGCTTCACACAAATATATGCAAGATATCCAAGACGTCTACAACCGCATCCAGACGAAGAAGAAGGAGCGTAAGAAGATCAAAGATTTGTTCAAAGAGGGGTTTGAGGCATCGACCAAGCTTCAGGAGGTCATCAGGGAGATGAATGTCCTGAAGGCTCAGAAGAAAGAAATCGAGATGGAGGTCCGCGCCGATTACGGGAGCGAGCTCGCGGAATTGGAATCGCTGGAGCAGGATATCAAAGACGATCAGCAGGTGATGGATGACATTGCGCTCACGAAATACATGAAGGGCGAATCCATCTCATTCAAAGGAGAGGAAGACGAGGAATACGAGCCCGTGTTCAAGGTGTCGTATAAGAAGGTGAGATAGAACGGATGAATTTCTAGCGCACACCTCTACGAAAAAGCGGACCCTGTGAGCGAGGGTCCGCTTTCGTTTAGAGAGGTGGGCCGGTTTAATCGATCAGAGCGACCAGACCGTTCGGAGTTCCTGAGAAGGAGCGGTGCTGTCCCCGTAGGACTCGCGAATGGAGCGCGGGAGGAACTTTATGCGCGGTTCGATGCCCCCGTTCTCCTTAAGCGACTCGAGGCTGATTTCATGCGCCTCTACGAGTTGCAGGGCGTACAAGGAGAGCGCTTTTTCGCACCCTTCTTCCGTCCGTACGCGCATGAGCATGGGGATGAGATCGGTTTCCGCATCATGACAGACGGTTCGTTCGAGTTCTTTATTTCTCGTCCTGTTTTCGACCACCACATTGCAGAGCAATTTTCGACATCCTTCCGCTCCAAATCCCGCGGTGTGCGCGCACTTGGGAAACGCGATGGCAATGGAAAGCGGTTTCTTCGCATCATCATGCGTTACACGCAGAAATGCAGCGCGATAAATGGCAAATCCGGATGGCGGTCGATCGCAGGCTGTGAGAATGAACATCATGGCTACGAGTGTAAAAAGGTGCCGGATCTTCATTTGGATTTCCTCCTCTTTCGAATTTTAGAGCAACGGACCGTTCGCGAAGGACGGGAGCCGCTCCGTGTGAATGATGACTTCCTGACTCGTGCTGAGCTTTCGGTCGTCTGCGAACTGCTTATGAGCGCGCGCAAACGTGGTGGCGGCATCGTTCAGGATCTCGCCGCGCTCCGCTTCGGAATTCGCATATGCCAGAAGGGGGACTTCTACGTCCTCGAATGTAGCGCAGACGCGCTGCTCCATGCGCTCAACGCGTCTGCCGTTGTACGATGCGCGGCAGAGGACGTGCGAACATGGACCGAGGCCGAAACCCGTATCGTATGCGCATTGCGGGAATGACAGTACGAATTCGAGCTTCGTGTCTCCGGCGATGAATTTCGTTTTCAGAAACGGCGGAGGAATCTTCTCTTCGGTAACAATGCGATTGTCGGGACGCTTGCACGCGAGGAGCGCGATAAATAGAAAGGACAGGACCCAGGGTATGTTTCGAATCAACAATATTCACCTCCCTTGGATGAAAGTGGTATAAAGGATAACGACAGGATTGTCAATTCAATGCGACTGTCAGATATTGCAACTGCTGGCGGCCGGACGAGATGGTAATAGTATCTCAGCCAAATGCCAAAAGCTAAATGCTAAACGCCAAACGCAAACATGCAGCCCCTAGCCCGTGGAAATGATAGTCAGCTGCCGCCGGCTAATATAATAGTATCGAAGATAGGTTTGACGGCGGTGTGTATCAATGTTCATAATGCTTCATTCGGATTGGAGGAAGAACCATGGCACATTCGACACGTTCGTCATTAGCGCGCGTTTCATCAAAATCAACAGCCGCGAGTCTGAATTACGCGGAAATCGTCCGGCGCCTTGGTCGCGTTGACGATTTTCTCTCCCGGCACGTTGATAACTATTTGAAATGGTTGGAAGATTGCGCGTCATTACTCGAAGCCGGAAAGACAAATTCTGAGCGCGAGAAGAATCGGAGACACTGCGTTAATCGCTCCACGCATTTCGCGAGCATGACAGCGCTGTTGGGAAGTACGCAGGATTGTTTGAATCCCCTGATATGTGATTTGGACAAAGACGACATGTGGCGCGAACGCGATGCGAGCACGGCCGTGGTCGTCGCAGTCCTTCGCTACCTGTTGACGGACTACGCGGACAACGTCGCCGCCGGAAAGCTCGTCGACGACCGTCCTCTGCCGCCGGACGTGGCGAATCGAATAGTGAAAGCCGCGAAAGCGCTTTTGCCCTGCCTTCAGCGCGAAAATTGGACATTGGATCCGGAACGCGCCGAAGCCCTTGGCCTGTAAGTACGCTCTCTTGTCCCGCACGTGATGCATTCGCGCGCGGGACTTTCTTTGCGCGGCGTTATATCACGTCCATCACGGCCTGCGCGAGCTTGTCCGGATCATGGCGTTGGGCTACCGGAGAACTCTGTGCGCAGATGTCGTCCGCGATGATCGTACCATCCCCCTTACTTTCGTTTATTTGTATCCGCTCGGCTCCAAGGCCGAGGAGGTATTATTCTTTCGATTCTTTTTCATGTTTATAGGCCATGTCGATCTTCCAAAGATATTTATGCGTTCGGTAGACGACGATGAAAAGACCAAGAATGGTGAATGCGATGGCGTACGGAATGGAAAAAGCCAGATATGTCTTACCGAATAAGATAATGAGCGTATTTATGATGATAAACAGAATCCGCACTTCCGTCGGTCCGATTTTTAGATAGGCGACCCGAAATTCATTCGTGGCGGCAAAGGAGAGGTAGGAATTCACCATGAATGCGCCGAAGAGAGCAAAGATAAAGAAGTGAAGGTATTTGAATTGATCAGGGAGCAGTACGGAGTAACCGATAACGACGGCACAGAGAAACATGTAATCGAGGAAGTGGTCCATGTAGTATCCCCATTTGATAAGTCCCTCTTTTCGTGAACGGCCAATGGCGCCATCAAGTGAGTCTGTCAGCCACTGAAGGGCGATGAGTGCGGATACGGCCCAAAACCAGTGAATATTGATCGTTGCCACGTAACTGAACCCAATAATTGCGAGGCTGATTGGGATCGTTGCAAGCGTTAGATGGTAAGAGTGAATCCACTTTGGCACCTTTGGGACAGCCCATTTGATGAATTGCTGTTCCGCGAAATGGAGTAGCGATGTACCCACTTTTTTATTTCCGCCGAAGTGCTCACCATTGTTCGTCGAATATTCCATAGGCAATGTTTAATATATTTCTTCATGCTCGCATGTAATACCTTTGAATATCCACTGGATGTTTTTAGAAATGGGATATGTTTCGAGATTCACAATATGCTTCCCTTGATAAGGGTGGTGTAACGAAATTTCGCGTGGTTGTCAATGTTAACAGCGCTGGCTGCGGATCAGACGACATCCATCACGGCCTGCGCGAGCTTGTCCGGATCATGGCGGAGCAGACTGCGCTGGATCTTGTCCTGCGGGAGCTGTTCCATGATTTCATCGGAGATGAGCGACCCGCGCCAAATGTTATACGGGACACTGTTCGTCAAATCGTCTTCGACCGGATGTTCGCCTTGATTTTTGTACCGTTCGGCGAGCGCGGGGGAAGGTTTCGTATTGTTAATGACAACGGTATCGATCATTGCGGGGACGAGGTAATTCATGACAGCCTTCACATGCTCGGATGCGGCGAAGCCGTCCGTCTGTCCCGGCTTGCTCGCGAGGTTGACCACGTGTATCACTTTCCCTTTTGATTCTGCGATTGCGTGCGCGATGCCGGAGACGAGAATGACGGGCACAATGCTCGTGTACACGTCTCCCGGTCCGATAACGATGGCATCCGCGTCTTTGATCGCATCCAGCGCTTCGGGATTCACCTGCACGTTCGGTTGGAGCCAGCACCGCTGGATCGGCGCCCGCGAGGAATCGCGTGCGTCAATAACTTTTTCTCCTCTAAGCACGCTCCCGTCCGAAAGCACGGCTTCGAGCGTCGCGGGTGTGCGTGACACGGGGATGACGCGCCCGCGGACGCGAAGGATTTGGTGTGCGACATTTATCGCTTTAATCGGATCGCCGACGATTTTTTCGAGCGTGGAAAGGAAGAGGTTCCCGAAATTATGCCCGCGAAGGGATTCATTCGAAAAGCGATACAGGAAAAGTTCGCGAAGCGCATCATCCGCATTGGAAAGCGCCACAAGGCACTGGCGGATATCCCCGGGAGGGAGCACGCCGAGCTCGTCCCGCAACACGCCCGTTGATCCGCCGTCATCCGAAATGTTCACGATCGCGGAAATGTCGATGGGATGCTTCTTCAGTCCGGACAGGATCGTGAACGTTCCGGTTCCGCCGCCGAGAACGACCACGCGTTTCCGCCCAAGCGTATTGATTGGCACCTGTCTCAACATATCATTGAAGTATCAGGATGGGGCACGGGGAGCGGGGAGTCAAGATGATTGACGGTCACTCCATTCTTCTGTAGTATCTGGGCACCAATACCTACCATGGGGGTCACAGCCGTTCTCGAACGGCGGGACAAACGTTGTTCAGTGGTAGTCCCGCCCTTCGCGAAGGGCGGGGTCCAAAACCAAATCATGTACTACGTTTACCTCCTACAATCGAAGAAAGATGAAGGATTCTATATAGGATTTAGTGCAAATATTGAAAAAAGGATGATAGATCATCAGGAAGGGCTTGTAGATTCAACAAAACATCGTCGGCCATTGGCACTGATTTATTACGAGTGCTACTCTCAAGAGAGTTACGCTCGTGAGCGGGAAAAGAAACTTAAATCTTTTGGGTCGGCATATATCGGACTTTTAAAAAGATTAAAATTGAAGTAAAAAAGACTGTTTCTCGGGGGCGTCGTTCAGTGGTAGGACGCGGGTCTCCAAAACCTGTAACGTGAGTTCGATTCTTACCGCCCCTGCCAACAGTCTTTTTTAAAAAGCAAATACCTTCGTCGTTCAGTGGTAGGACGCGGGTCTCCAACCCCGCCCTTCGCGAAGGGCGGGGCGATTCTTACCGCCCCTGCCAACAGTCTTTTTTAAAAAGCAAATACCTTCGTCGTTCAGTGGTAGGACGCGGGTCTCCAACCCCGCCCTTCGCGAAGGGCGGGGCGATTCTTACCGCCCCTGCCAGTACAAAGCTCGCCGATATGGCGGGCTTTGTGGTATGTTTTGACCATGAAAATTCTCATCATGTGTACGCATGGCGAAAATCGTAGCAGATATCTTGCTGAATATTTAAAGCGAAAAGGGTATGATGCCGACTACGCCGGAGTGAATCAATCAAATGAAAGAGAATTGACCCGTAAGATCGCCGGAGCGGATATTGTTATTACAGTTCATGAGTCTGTTCGTGATCGCCTATTGGAGCGATTCAATCTTACCGGGAAACGTCATATTGAATTAGAGGTGGAAGACAGGCCGGAACGCGTTTTGCCGGAGTGCAAACAACTGAGCGGAGAGGATTGGACCGCGTTTCAAGAGGCGTACGTCTACCCTGAACTCAAGCGTCAGATGCATGGGTATTTACCGTTAGTTTTTTAACATTTTAAAAGTCGCCCACGGGCGGTATACAAATATTTTTTCTTTTGCTATACACTTCATTTCATGATTTATCTTATAGGTGGTTCACCGCGTGTTGGAAAAAGCATTATTGCAAAATCCGTAGCAAAAAAACAAAAAACTGAAATCATCTCAACGGACGATGTTTGTGAAGATTATTTTAAGCATTTATCGGATGAAGAAAAGAAGGCAAAGTTTCCATTACCCAGTTTTTCGGGCAACGCCTCTGAAAATACGCTCAAGCCGGAGGAATGGGTCGATCTTCAAATAATTTCAGCAAAATCTTTGGAAACGGAGCTGAGCCGCATAATTTCCGAAGCGATAGCCGAAGATAAAACGGTCGTTATTGAAGGCGTTCACCTTCTTCCTGAGTACGTTAGTAGCATTTTAGCAAAATATGGATCTGATAAAATTCGTGCGCTTTGCATCGGGCTGACCGACGTTGATCAAGCGGTTGAAGGAATCATGAGAAATACCAATCCAGATAATTGGATGAGAGAAAGTAATTCGGACGTCGTCCGGCAGGTTGCGGAATCTATTGTAGCTTTTAGTGTCCGCATCCAAGAAGACGCAATGCGGAACCATCTCCCATATAAAGAACGCACAGAAGACTTTGAGGGTGACGTGATAAGCATCAGTGAATATCTATTGAAAGATGCGGATTGAAGTTTTTATTGAAGTAGCTATAATGTCTTCCATCAGCCCCTGCCAGATAAAAACATCCCGTTCCCGGGATGTTTTTTGTCTCATGCAATTGACTATTCCGTTTCTTTAAAGCCTGATGTCCCCATACTTCTTTTGAGACATTTTTCGGTATCCCGGATCAATCGTGCGGATGTAGAGCATCTCCACCTTCTCGCGCGCCCAAGGCGTCTTTCGCAAAAACGTCAGACTTGAATTCACGCTCGAATTGTCCGTAAAGCACTTGATCTTAATGCGCTTGCCCAAATCTTCCCATCCATACCGGTCGACAAGGAACTCAACCATCGCTTTGAGCGTCACTCCGTGGAGCGGATCATCTGCTTGTTTCATGGGGGAACGGTAACACAGGCGGCTGGCAGCTGGCTATCGGCGGTTGGCATCTGGCTTTTGGCTGAAATGTCCTTACCTTCCCCGCCGGCCGCAATCATCCTAAAAACAAAAAGCCTCTCTTGCGAGAGACTTTTTGCGTTGAGGCGAGTACTTAGACGCGCTTCACGTTGACGGCCGCAGGACCCTTTTCGCCGTTCTCGACGTCAAAGGAAACCGCATCGCCTTCGCGAAGCTCATCGAACTCTACGCCTTCCAGCGACTTGCCGTGGAAGAAGAGATCCTTCTCCTGGCCTTCTGCTCCGATGAAGCCGAAACCTCGATCGGTGAGCTTTTTGATGATTCCATTCATAGTATGATCTTTGAAAGAATTAAATTGCTGAATTAAAAATATATGCTTTAAAGTGACTACCTTCTAAGATATACGTGCAATTTATTGACAGTAATATGGCATATATACGAAAAAAGATAAATACTCTCTGTAAATGTGGATAGATGGTGATGTGCGGTAAAGCCTATAAAACCTTGATAAAATGCGCGAATGGGGGTATAATGGGGCATTATGAATGTAAACCGTCTTATACATTTTTTGGAAGAACGGAAGGAATCCGGCTATCGGGCGATGCAAGTCAAGCAGGCGTTCATTCTTTCCCTAAACGAGTCTTGGGAAGGTGTAACGCCTTGGCCAAAGGCGCTTCGAGAGGAGGCGGTGAAGCTTATTCCGTGGGATGAATTGACGTGTAAACAAATTCTGGAAGGTGAAACGCATCATGCGGTCAAGTTTTTATTTGAATGCCGGGACGGAGCTTTCATTGAAACCGTGATCATGCGCCACGAAGACGGACGGAATACGGTGTGCGTTTCGTCGCAGGTCGGGTGCCCCATGGCCTGTTCATTCTGCGCCACGGGAAAAATGGGATTCAAACGCAACCTGACGGCTGAGGAGATATTCGAGCAGGTGATCCATGCCGCGCGCTGGTTGAAGAAGGTTGAAAAGAAGGTGACGAACGTTGTGTACATGGGCATGGGAGAGCCCATGCATAACTACGACGAAGTCATGCGCTCCGTCCGGCTGTTGAATGATCCGGAAGGATTTAACCTCGGCGCGCGACATGTCAGTATTTCCACGTGCGGCATCGTTCCCGGCATCCTCAAACTCGCGGACGAGCCGGAGCAGGTGAACCTTGCGATTTCCCTGCACGCGGCAATTGCGAATGTTCGTTCAAAGATCATGCCTGTGAATGCGGCATACCCCATCGATGCGCTCATGGACGCCGTTCGCACGTATGCGAAGAAGACGAATCGAAAAGTGATGTTTGAATACCTTTTGCTCAAAGGTGTGAATGATTCCCATGAAGATGCGGACGCGCTCGCGGATCTCCTCGAAGAGAATCATCGCCTCTACCACGTCAATCTCATCAAGTATCACGATACGGACGTGTATACGGCTTCGAACAGCGATGTGCGCCACGCGTTTCTCGGATGGCTTCACGATAGGGGCGTATCCGCCACGCAGCGCCAGTCATTCGGTGAGGATATTCACGCGGCATGCGGTCAGCTGGCAACGGGGGCATCGTGAAAATGGGTATTTCGAAAGGTATTAAATCAAATTGAAATAATTGAAATAATTTCAATCCTTTCAATTTTTTGAATTATTTCAATCCTTTATTAGGTTTCGGCGATTGGGTCATTAGGTGGCCGGTGTACTGATATCTCGCCATCATCTCTCCGAATGCCCTTTGTAATAAAGCGTAAAACATGACAACCGAACATGATATTTTGAAAGAATATCGCCTTTGATTGCGTATATGAAGTCGTGATAAACGCCTGTTTTTAAAGTCGATTCCCGCATTGACGGAGGACGGGATTTGTGGCAATACAAGGCATGAATCAAGGGCTTACGCATATCATGTCTTAGAGATTTTGGAGGGGCGATTCGGACAAATGCTAAACGCTAATGCCAAATGCCTCAACAATTATGATCCAACGCATCAAGAAGGCCGCGAAGAAGAAATCCGTCATTGCGGCCATGTCCATCGTGGCAGTCACGGGTACCATTGTCGGTGTTCAATCGACCAAGGCGCCGGAACCGACGCGGTACGTGATGGAAGCGGTTTCCCGCGGGTCCGTTATCGCGACGGTGAGCGGAAGCGGTCAGGTGTACGGGGAATCGCAAATTGATTTGAAGCCGAGCGTATCCGGAGATGTCGTCGCTGTTCTCATTCGTTCAGGGGAAGAAGTCAGTGCGGGGACGCCGTTATTTGAGATCGACCGATCGGACGCGGTCAAAGCCGTCCGCGATGCGAATTTGTCCGTCCGCGATGCGGAGCTCTCACTCGTTTCCGCGAATCTGTCTTTGCAGAAGCTGGAAGACTCGGCGGATAATTTGGACGTGATCAAAGCCGAACATACCCTGAATCAGGCAATGAGAAGCTTGGAAGATCTGCAGTCCGGTCCGGACGAGATCGCCGTCCGCCAAGCGGAAGCCGCGTATGAGAGCGCACTGCGCAATACGGAAATGGAAAGTGACGGAAAAACGCCAAAGACCGTGCGTATAGCGTATGATGATGCCGTGGCTGTCTTCAAGTCCACGGTTCAGAGTCTGAAAACGTCTCTTTCGGATGCGGATGAAATTTTAGGCATTGATAATATTCATGCGAACGATGATTACGAATCCTACCTCGGTTTGTTAAAGTCGAGCGCCGTCTCGAATGCTACGGTGAGCTACTATATCGTACGGGATACGGTGAACGATCTCATTGATGCCTCGGATGCCATGGCACTCACGGGAACGCCGTTGGAGGATGTGGATGCGGGATTGGAACAGGTGCTTGATGCGCTGGATGAGATGGAGATTCTCATTCGAGATGTGGAAGTGGTGCTCGCATATACGCCGGAGTCGTATGCCTTGAACCAGAATCAGATTGATGCGCTCAAAACATCTATGCAGTCGAATCGAACGAGTATGGCTTCAAAAGCCACGGCGATTCTGAGCGAACAGCGATCCGTTGATCAAGCGCGCGTCTCGTTTGAGACAGCGGACGCAACCCTTGAGACGGCTCGTCTGAGTTTGGAGAAAGCAAAGCGCGGAGCGGATGCGGGGGATATCGCCACGGCGGAAGAACGCGTTGCGGAAGCGCGCGCCGCACTCGATAAGCTCGTGAACGGAACGGATGATACGGATATCGCCGTCGCAAAGAACACGGTCGCCCAGCGCGAATCTTCGCTTGAGGCCGCGCGGAACAGACTCTCGGATGCACAGGAAGAACTGAATGATTACACGGTTCGCGCGCCGTTCGACGGCATTATCACGGGCGTCGAAGCGCACGTTGCGGATCCGGCTTCTCCGTCTACCGTCCTCGCGACGATCGTGACCAAATCAAAGGTGGCGAAGATTACGCTGAACGAAGTTGATATCGCGAAGATCAAGGTCGGACAAAAGGTGACGATGGCGTTTGACGCCGTGCCGGACATTACGATTGCGGGCGTTGTGGGCGAGGTGGATGCCGTTGGAACCGCGGAACAGGGCGTGGTCGGATTCGGCATCACGATCGCCTTTACCACGGACGATGAGCGGATTCTTCCGGGCATGAGCGTGAGCGCTTCCATCATCGCGGATTCACGCATGGACGCGCTCGTCGTTTCGAACGGCGCCCTGAAGTCGTATGGATCCGGCTATGCCGTTCAGACGCTTCCGGATGTCTCTGCGGAAGATGCGGCATCGCCCGAAGGTGTGACATCGGAAACAGATCCTGAACTCGTGCCCGTTGAAACGGGATTGGCGGATGATCAAAACACGGAAATTTTGAGCGGGATCAGCGAAGGGATGTATATCATTACACGCATCATTCAGTCCACGGCCGAAGCCGTAACATCCGCTTCGAACGGGACGGGAGTTCCGGGTGTCGGCGGTTTAAGCGGCGGGAATATGCGCTTCATCGGCCGATGATGCTGACACATCTGGCTATTGTGGCAGGCGTCTCTTCTCCGAGCGCCAGCCGCCATCTATGATTGATATCCGCGATGTCCGCAAGGACTATGTGAACGGAGAGAACGTCACGCACGTCCTGAAAGGTGTGACGTTTCGTATTGAACGCGGAGAATACGTTGCGATCATGGGGCCGTCCGGATCAGGCAAGTCCACGCTCATGCACATCCTCGGTGCGCTCGACACGCCAACGGGCGGTTCCTATACGCTCGACGGTCAGGACGTATCCGCGCTGGCGCAGGATGATCTCGCCAACATCCGAAAAACGAAAATCGGGTTCGTATTTCAAGCGTTTCATCTCCTCCCGCGCGCAACTGTTTTGCGCAATGTGGCATTGCCGCTCGTGTACGCCGGCATGGAGCGTTCAAAGCGCGAGGAGCGTGCGGCGCAGGCGCTTACGGAGTCCGGCATTGAGGAATCGTTGTTTTTACACCATTCGAATCAGCTGTCCGGCGGGCAGATGCAGCGCGTGGCCATTGCGCGTGCGCTGGTCAATGACCCGGCGATCATCCTCGCGGACGAACCGACCGGAAACTTGGACAGCGCAACCGGTGATCATGTACTCGAAACATTCCGTCGTTTAAACGACGGTGGACGAACCGTCGTCTTCATCACGCATGAACCGTATGTGGCTGAACATGCGGAGCGTATCCTTACCGTTCGTGACGGCCTTCTCGTTGAAGGGGAATCCCCGTATCGCCACGAACCCGCACACGTATGAGATTTACAGATCAATTGGATGAAATGTTCTTAAGCATATCATCGAACAAGGTTCGGTCCGGATTGACCATGCTCGGCATCGTCATCGGCATCGCCTCCGTCATCGCCATGGTTTCCATCGGGCAGGGTGCGAAATCGCAGATCGAATCCAACATTGAATCCATCGGCTCGAATTTGCTCATGATCATGCCGGGCGCGCAACGGGGAGCGGGGTCGTTCGTCAGTTCCGGCCGCGGATCCGCGACTACGCTGACGCTGGATGATGCGGAGGCTTTGACGGACGCGGAGTACATCGGCGCCGTGGCACCCGAGTCATCCCGTCGGTATCAGGTAACGGCCGGGTCGAATAACACGAATACGCAGATTACGGGAACGACGTCCGCATATACGGACGTACGGAACGTTACGGTTGAGCTCGGAACGTTCTTTACGGACGCACAGGAGCAATCGCGCTCCAAAGTGGCCGTTCTCGGTCCGACAACGCGGGACGATCTGTTCGGCGAAGGTTCGTCGCCGATCGGGGAGAAGATACGAGTCAACGGCATCAATTTTACCGTCGTCGGCGTGACGGAGAGTAAAGGAGGGAGCGGATTCAGCAATCAGGACGACGTCATCTACATACCGGTCGCGACCATGTCCACGTACCTTGCCGGAAGCGACAGTGTGAGTACGATCAGCGTCAAAGCCGTTGATCAGGCGTCCATGGCGCTCGCGCAGGAATCCGTGACGGAGATGCTCCTGCGGCGCCATAAGATTTCCGATCCGATGCTCGCCGATTTTTCCGTGATGAACCAGTCGGATATCGTGAGTATGGCGTCGAGCGTGACGGATACGTTTACGATGCTCCTCGCGTCCATTGCCGGTATTTCGCTCCTCGTGGGAGGGATCGGGATCATGAATATGATGCTGACGACGGTGACGGAACGGACGCGCGAGATCGGATTGCGGCAGGCCATTGGAGCGCAAAAGGCGGAGATCGTTACACAGTTCCTCGGGGAAGCCATTCTGCTTACGCTCATCGGAGGACTCGTGGGTATCCTGTTGGGCTACGGCGCGGCAAAAGGGATCAGTGCGTTTTCCGGAACGGCAACATCCGTATCATGGACGTCCGTTGGACTTGCGGCCGGCGTGTCCATCGCCATCGGTCTGATTTTCGGATACTATCCCGCACGAAGGGCGGCGCAGTTGAATCCGATTCAGGCACTCCGGTATGAATAGGTTGTAGGTTATAGGTTGCAGGCGACAGACGCTTTTCTGCAACCTGTAATCTGTAACTTAACAAACTCTATGAAAAAGAACCTTTACCTCTTCCTCGTCGTCGGAGCCGTCGCGATCGCAGGCGGATCATTCTACGGCGGCATGCAGTACCAGAAAAGTCGACAACCCGCATCTGCGCGCGACTTTTTTGCGCAACAAACCGGAGGCCGTGTCGGAAGTTTTACCGGCGGCCAGCAGGCAATTCGCCGCGATGCCGCGAACGGCGGGATGACGGCGGGTGAAGTCGTATCAAAGGACGATACGAGCGTCACATTGAGCCTCCAAGACGGGGGATCAAAAATCGTCTTACTCGCATCTTCCACGAACATCGGCATGATGGCCGAGGGAACGGCGGATGATCTTTCGGAAGGCACGAGCGTCATCGTAACCGGATCTTCCAATGCTGATGGGAGCATCACGGCCTCCATGATCCAAATTCGACCGGAAGGGGATGATCAGATGCCCGGAGGCGGATTCATGCGTTTCGGAACGCCGCCGGAGGATGCACAAGAATAATAAATGAAGAGCCCCGTGCCGCGATCGATGGAGTATCGATGCGGCACGGGGCGAGTTCGTTTAGAAGAATAGTGCGGTTACTCCGGTATCGGAGCGGGTGCTGCAATGACCGGATCACTGATCATGTCGAGCGCTAGACCGTGCAGGGAGAGTATGTCCCGTATCTCATTCAAGGACTTCCTGCCGAAATTCTTGGTTTTGAGCAGACGAACTCTCCGCGTAAGCATGAGCTGCCATAGGAACCGGATGTTTGCGTTCGCCAGGGCGTTCGCCGTACGGACCGAAAACTCCAAGCTGCTACATTCTCTGTGCAGGAACTCGATCTGTAGGGCTGTGAGTCTCAGACCTTGCCACTCAAAGGTCGGCTCATCCGGTGAAGGCTCGGGGATACCGGCTTTGGCCAACAGTTCCTGCGTATGCCGAGCTTGAACCTCGGCCTCCCAACGCGCTTGTGCTTCCTGGCGTTCGCGTTCCCATGTTTCCTGCTCCGCTCGCATAATTTCTTCTTCCTCTTGCCAGTCAGCAGGAGTGCTTTCCGGAGATTTCCAGGAAGGAGGAACAAGTGCTGCGGCCCACAGGCCGGTCTTCGTGGTCTGTAGAACACTGTGAGCGTGAATGAGTTTTCCGACGCTCCATGCGTTCGTCCTGTCACCGGGTACGGCCAGCCCGCGGTTATCTTGAAGGTAGCTACCCATATAGTGGATGCCCGTGGCGTGAATCCTGCGCGCCAAGGTTTCATGCCTGGGCTCCACGCCACCACTGCCACCCCATCGAGTGCCGAAGCGACCGGTATTGTTCAGGTTATACCTTCCAAAGCACGAGAGTACAGATTTATCGAGCGTTGCCATGAACCGAGCATGGTTCCAGTACGGCGGCGTCCACCCGATGGCAAGCGGATCCAACTTCTTGGGCACGTGCAGATTCGCAGCGAGCGCGGTGAAGATCCGCTCTCCGCGTTCCTTTGCGAACCTGGAACGGGGGTCGAAGATCACATAGTAGAGCTCACCCAGGTAGCGAACGCCGCGCTTGCCCAGGTACTTCTTTTCCTCGGGAGCAATCGGGAGATCCTCTGTCGGAAGCGAGAGCGCGGAAAGTAGATCTTGGTCTGTCAGGGCGTTCTTGCTCTTTTGGACCACGGCGGCGAGCTTGCCCTCCTTAAAGGCCTGCATGGCACGGAGGAGGACATCGATGTCCGTTTTCGTGCGAGCGTTGCGTGCCACGAGATCGACGGAAGTGCCCGCGAGAGCACTGATTCGACTGATGGCCTTCAGTTTCTGGCCATCCTTCATGCCGGTTTCAGCGGTCATGATTCACCTCATTGGTGTGTTGTTAAAAAGGACGAACGGACTGATACGACAACGGTATGCGCGAAGTCGTCTATGTGTTCACTGTAAAGCAAACGGTATGCGCGAGTGCTGATGATGAAGCACATAGCCACCACGTTGATGGCATATTATGCATATCATGGTTTTTATCAGATGTCAATGAATTGTATGCGCTTACTGCATTCTTATTTGAAGTTTCAGATTTATGTGGTTCGGGACGTCATCAACGGAACAGGAGCGGCGACGGACGTGGCACTTGATAATCTTGCTCTGAGAAATATTATTTTTTAACCCCCGGGTCACAAAGTGAACACCGGGGGTTTTAGATTTTGAGGACAGCGGCTGGGACTGCGAAGTGTGATCTCTACACGTGAATGACGATTATGTGGTCTGCAGTACCACGCTCCCACCGCGGGTTGAATCGCGGTTTGTCGAACGTCGTGCGGTAGAGTTCATAGTTTCCCGGGAGCTCTTCCAAGAGCTCTATTATGGGCAACGGCTCTTCCTCGTGGTCGAGGCATATTTCTTCCCTGGTGAAAACGACAAGGCTTTCCGGCGGGCCGAACTCGACCTGCTTTGCGATCACGTGTGCTTCTTTGAGGCTGAGCGGCCATCTCTTTTTCAGCTCTCTCGCCAGTCGTTTCGCCCGATCTCCGTCCATGCCGGTGACCGCTTTGAGCAGAACGGTGCCGTTTTTTTTGGATACGACGGTAACGAGTCCTTGTGTAGCCATTTGATTCCTCCTTGAAAGGGCTTAAGCGAAGACTTGTATACATCATATCGCCGCTTTCGTCAAGTCTTCGCTTAAGGAGCGTTTGTCAACGAGTTGGAACAGCCACTAAGCATGTACGTAAGTAATATAAGGGTGAAATGAATAGATCTGGTGTGTTCCAGCGAGCCTCGAATTCCCGCAGGAGGAGAGGGAGCCAT
>Ga0307435_1000586_pt1 | contig 16142 bp, 15 predicted proteins | sample SalMarWE160470MG_FD_202164 | JGI IMG/M metagenome (GOLD analysis project Ga0307435, IMG submission 202164) | Salt marsh sediment microbial communities from the Plum Island Ecosystem LTER, Massachusetts, United States - WE1604-70 | ecosystem: Environmental > Aquatic > Marine > Intertidal zone >... | reverse complement strand
AAATTTGCCTTCTATTTGTCCTCCAGGTAATAACTTTGGGTTGACTCATATCTGTGAAAGATTGCGTTTCTATGGAATAATACAATTAGGACTTACGCAGTTGGTGGGAGGATGGGGGTGTTTGGGCGAGCAACACCCGTCCAAACACCCCCGATTTTCCCCTGAACTGCGTAACTACTAACAATGATATTTCGTACAGCTTTTTTGTCGTTTTGCAGAACATCATATGCCCGTTCAAAACTTTCCATGGTCCGGTAAAAACGCACTTATCACGGGTGGTTCCAGTGGAATTGGTCTGGCCACCGCTGGATTGTTGGCAAAACAGGGTGCCAGGGTTTGGATCTTGGCACGCCAAGAAGACAGGCTCAGAGATGCTCTGAGGCAACTCGACTGCGGCCCGGACCAAATTTGTGGGACTCTTTCAGCTGATGTGTCAAACTATAAACAGGTTCAGGCAGCTGTTGAACAGGTTGTTGAACAAGGTGGTATACCTGATCTGGTGGTTAACTCAGCGGGTGTAACCCATCCCGGATATTTTCAGGAGCTCGATCTGAACATATTCCGGGAGATGATGGAGACCAATTACTTCGGTACAGTTTACGTGACCAAAGCTGTACTGCCAGGAATGCTAGCGCGTGGATCAGGTCATATCATCAATATCGCCTCGCTGGCAGGTGTTGTGGGGTTGTTTGGGTATACGGCGTATGGAGCCTCAAAATACGCTGTGCGTGGTTTCTCTGACGCTTTACGGTCGGAGTTAAAGCCGCTCGGGATTCGGCTATCGATTGTGTTTCCAACCGATACGGATACGCCCCAATTGCATTATGAAAACCAATTTAAACCTTACGAGACAAAGGCGATCGCTGCCGTGGCAAAGGTTATGTCTCCAGAGACAGTTGCAGAGACGATCCTGCAAGATGCCGCCAAAGGAAAGTATATTATCCTGCCCGGACTAGATAGCAAAATAGTATATTTGGCAATCGGTCTGGCGGGCAAAGGGGTATATCCTGTCATTGATTGGTTAATCAGACGTGCGCAAAAGAAAATGAGGGAGAAAAATTCTTAGAGGAGGATTTCAGACATGGACATTTTTAAGAAATGTTCGGAATTCACTATAGCGCGAGAAGCTATAGAGATGGGCATCTACCCATACTTCATCCCTTTGACTGAGAATGAGGGAACCGAGGCTGATTACCAAGGCCATCGCCTTATTATGTGTGGCTCGAACAATTATTTAGGACTGACAACCCATCCAGATGTACGCCGGGCTGCTCAAGAGGCTATTAACCGTTTCGGGACCAGTTGCACTGGCTCACGATTCCTCAACGGTACCTTGGAATTACACGAACAACTTGAGAGCGAGCTGGCTAAATGGGTTGGTAAAGAGGCTGCGCTTGTATTTTCAACGGGTATGCAAACCAACTTGGGAACCATTAGCGCAATCGTAGGTCGAAATGATGTCGCTATTCTCGATAAAGACGATCATGCCAGCATCGTTGACGGAGCCCGGTTAGGATGGGGGGATACAAAACGTTTTCGTCACAACGATATGAAGGATTTAGAGCGGGTTTTATCGAGCTTACCAGAGGAGAAAGGAAAATTAATTATTGTTGACGGTCTGTTCAGTATGGGAGGGGATATCGCTCCGCTGCCAGAACTGATTTCGTTGTGCAAACGATATGGAGCCCGCTTAATGGTAGACGACGCCCATGCTATGGGTGTGCTCGGAAATGGTCGAGGTACCGCGGCTCATTTCGGGGTGACGGATGAAGTGGATCTGATCATGTCAACTTTTAGCAAGTCTTTCGCATCCCTGGGAGGTTTCATCGCCGGGGATGACGATATTATTCATTATATTAAACATCATGCCCGGGCTTTGATATTCAGCGCAAGCATTCCCGCGGCAAACGCGGCAGCAGCGCTGGCGGCGTTGGAAGTTATGAGGCGGGAACCTGAGCGGATCGAGCGCCTAAATGTAATCGGCGATCGCATGAGGAAAAGCTATCGAGAATTGGGCTTTAATATCGGAAACTCTTGTTCACCGATCATCCCGATTTTCATCGGCGACGACATGAAAACGGTGTTGGTTTGGAAAATGCTTTTTGATAACGGCGTTTTCGTCAACCCTGTATTATCCCCTGGTGTGCCGGAGGGCCAACAATTACTGCGTACCAGCTATATGGCGACCCATACCGATGCCCAACTAGATGAGGTTTTAGAGGCCTTCGAAAAGGTCGGAAAGCAAATGGATTTAATTTCGTGAAGGCCGTTTGGGAAAAGGGTTAGCTCCATAAGTATCTCTAGGTAGCCATTAACACATACAGCAGGGCAGCAGCATAGGCTTCACTGGCCTGTGAAGCGCTAAAAGTTTGCGTTCCATCCTGGAATTGGATTTGACAGTCATAGCCCTCAGGATGGCTGACCAAACTCAAGGCTGGTTGTTTTTCACTCAGAAGATAATGCATTAATTTAATACGCAATTGTTCCTCTGTGGGAAGCCAGATCGCTTCGCTAGTTAATATGTAGTCGAGGGCCCACTCGGCGGTGCCGTGAAAGGTGACAACCGGAAAGTTTTGCCGGATTTCGACAAAAGCCATGATGTCGTTAATCACAAAAACCCGGTCGTCAAGCCCCCGATCCGGAATCGCGAAGAAATCATGCATGGCTGGTATCCAGTTTAAACCAGCCTCATTTAATTGTTGGGCTGTGGAGAGGGAGATCATAACATTTTTTCAATAGACAGCCCTATATGGCGTTAGGTCATTGATATGGGAAAATAACAAAGTCCAGCTGTTCCTGGACCGGTGTGGACACCTAATGCTGGAGAGAGCTCGGCGATGAGCGACTCGACGCAGTCTAAACGCCTTTCGACGAGCGTTCTTATTTTTTCTGCTTCTTCGCGGGCAGCTGCATGCACATAAGCAACCTTAATTTTGCCCATATACCCAACAGTGGCCTCAACTTTATCCACAATCATCTGGTAAGCACGTCGGCGACTACGTGCTTGCCCGATGGCAATTATGATACCGTCTTCCATGCTGATAATCGGCTTGATGTTTAGAAGTGTGCCGACAAGGTGCTTTGCTTTGCCTATGCGACCGCCCAAATACAGGTATCTCAAGGTATCTGCTGTTTGGAGCATTTTTGATACGGGGATCATTGCTCTGACATGCTCCGCGATCTCGGCAAGGGATTTGCCAGCCTGAGCGTCGCGGGCTGCTTCAATCACCATCCAACCATGGCACATCGAAACGTTGAGGGTATCGATAACTGCAATTCTAAGACCGGAAATGAGATCTTGAGCCATGGCTTGTGCAGTAAGGGCGGCTTGATAAGCCCCACTTCCTTTTGAAGTCATGTGGATGCTGATGATCCTGCTGACCCCTTCTTTGGCTAATTCTTCATATTTCTGTAAATATTCTCCAGGTCCAGGACTGGCTGTTTTCGGCAGTTCTTTGACGGTGGGGAGCCACTCATAGAACGCCTCTCGCTGGATAGTTACCAAATCCCTTAACACTTCCATCCCTCGATGGATGTAATATGGGACCCAATGAATTTCGAGCGCCTCTATAATCGTTTCCGGGATGCTGGCGCAGCTGTCGGTCACTATGGCTACATTCTTTTGCACGCGATATTGTCCTTTCCAGCTATTGCATATTCTTATGGCCAGATGGCGTTAAACCTGTTCTTACTCTGAACTCAATTATATTCTCGCTTGAATAGCCTGGCGAGAATTCTAAAAAGCATTTGCTTTTTCGACATCTCGATCTTGATAATGGGTGCAAACTAAGAATTTCATCAAAAGAGGGGAATCCGGAAAAATGAATGTATTCAAGAAAAAAAACTAACAATAGCGGGAGTCACCCCGGTGAGATCTGATAGAGATGAACAGAAATCCCGTCGTAAGGAAGGATCTCCAATCACCAATCCAGGGACTGGGTTGGTAGTGTGCCTGCGGGTGCTGAGATCCTCTAAATTTCCATGGTCAGATGTCAATAGGATTAGACCGTCTTGGTCATTCCATGCTTCCAGAAGACCGAGGAACATTGTGTCGATCATTTCCAATAAGGAGCAGGCGTTTTGCATATTCTGGTAATGACCAAGGTAATCCGTTAACCAGAATTCGAAGAAAGCGAACTCATAATCTCTCGCCAAAGCAGCGAGACGAGCCCCAGCCTGGTGGGGCGTTAGCAGGGGGGCGTTGGGAAATCCCAGGCGCTCTCTCCAACCTCGTCCGGTTATGTCGGCTGAAATGGCATTATCTGAGAAGAGATCTTCAGCGGTTTTTAGAGGGACTCCAGCGCTGGTCGCCGCCAATGGGATGGCGGAGTATAGACGACGTCCCGATTCAATAGCCTGGAAATAGGCCGGAGGATAAGCATTCAGCAATGCTACTCGACAGCCACGCTCCTCGAGAATGCTAAATAGGTTCCCGTTTCGCAGGAAGGCAGCCACTTCGGGATTAGGTTTTGGTCCATAGTGGTAGCCGATTTCAGCAGGTATATTGATGCCAGTCAGCAAAGTGGTCTGACCCGTAGCAGACTGGGGTAAACCTTCCACACTTAGACAGGCATCAAGGGACAGCAAGGTTGCCCGGGATGATTCTATTTTTGGACCAGCCAAATGTTGAGAAACGAGTGAATCCTTGACCAATCGATGGCTGTTTAAAAGATCCTGTAAAACAGGCATAATTCCCAGCGCAAAGGGATTGTAACTGGGATCATCTGAACCAAGCCCTACCCCATCGAGAAAAATAAAGAGGAGTTTCATGAGATACCTTTAATAAATATAGTAGTAACGCAGTTCAGGGGAAAATCGGGGGTGTTTGAGCAACGCCCGCTCAAACACCCCCATCCTCCCACCAACTGCGTAAGTCCTAAAATAATCAGGAAGAGACCTTATTCCTGTAAATTGGGTGAAAACGATCTCGCTCATAGGAATAATCAATTGCCAGCTTTTCAGGAACGTTCATACACAAACCAGGCGGAAGGACGCAGGCCACGTTCGGAACCGTCCTGACGTTTAATAAACTTTAAAGAAGCCGATAATAAATCCAGATCTGTTTCGACCAATCCGGGACCCGATTCGGCTGGTGGTTTGAAAAAACCATACATCAGGTAAGTGCCATCCGGAGCCAACAGGTGGGTCAAGTCTCGAGCGTAATTATCTTTGTCCCTGGGAGAAAGGCTATGAAAGCAGCCCATGTCTAGCACCAGCTCGAATGGACCCGCCAGATCACTAAGAGTGGTGATATCTTCTACCCGTAAATCCACATTAACGCCAGCATTCCTGGCTTTATTACGGGCGATGCGAATAGCATGTGAAGCAAAGTCGATTCCAGTAGTCTGCCAGCCATGTTTACTTAAGGTAATGGCGTTGGTTCCAGTCCCACAGCCGATATCCAATGCACGACCGGGCGAATGGGATTTTATAAAATCCATAAGCTCAGGAGGTGAAATGCCAGTATCCCAAGGGGGTTTGCGATAGTACCATAGATTGAAGAATAAACGCTTTAATAAACTCATGGGTGCAAGGATGCACGCAATTTATTAAGATCCAGACCGCCTATCTGGCGCCACTCTTCAACGCCTTGGGCGTTAAAATAAATGAATGTGGGAGTATATTGGAATTTATAAGGCTCACGTAAGGCGCGCCCCAGTTCACTTTGGATATTTATACGGATAACGTGCAATTTCCCTTCAAATTCATTTTCGATGCCATCAACGATGGGTTTCATGGCCGTACAAGCCATTCAATAGGGAGACTGGAATTCTAAAAGCACGGGTGTGCCAGAGCCGATCTGCGATTGAACCGCCGTGAGGCTGGCGAGATCGCTTGACCTGGGTCGAACGAAAAACCAGGTAACTATTAAAACGACTGACAGGAGAGCTACACCGAGGTAAGCATACCATTTTGCCCCAATTCGGGCTAATGAGATGATAGCCAGGATTAACATTCCCAGGCTAGCAATAGTGAGGGAATATTGGTTGAAGTATTGCATATGTCTGATTCTACTCCATGACTGGATTAACCTTCCCGGCTATGATCTTAACCTATTAGGACATACGCAGTTAGTGGGAGGATGGGGTGTTTGGGCAACGCCCGCCCAAACACCCCGATTTTCCCCTGAACTGCGTAATTACTACGTATTTTAACGCGAAAGCGGGTTTAGAGCCGACTAGCTAGGAATTCCATTCTCTTGAGAGTCATAGTTGTACTCCAGACTGATATTATTTTGATAAATCAATGGGATATTATCGAACTTATCTTCCAAACTTTGAAACCAAAGAAACCAAAGCATAAAAAATGAAACTCGCTTTGACAAGGATGACGACTTCCCTTACAATTTATGCGTTTGATTTTTCATCTGAGGAGATATTCAATCCAATGAAGGAATATACGACCGAATTTATTAGAAATATCGCCCTGGTTTCTCACAGCGGCGCGGGCAAAACCATGTTGACGGAGGCCTTTTTACATTTCACGGGAACGACGACTCGATTGGGTAAAATCGAAGATGGCACTACCGTTGCAGACTTTGAGGATGAGGAAGTTCGCAGGGGTCTATCCCTTTCTACCGCAATTATTCCGATCGAATATATGGATCATAAATTAAATCTTCTGGATACCCCTGGTTATACCGATTTTATCGGCGAGGTTATATCAGCTTTGAGCGTATCCGATGGGGCTGTGGTTGTGGTTGACGCAGTGGCAGGAGCTGAAGTTGGCACTGAAATCACCTGGTCATACTGCGACCGGTTCAATCTTCCCCGCTTTGTGGTGATTAATAAAATGGACCGAGATAATGCCAACTACCGTAAGGCTTTGGATTCCGTTCAGCAGTTGTCTGAGGCGCGTTTAATTCCAGTACAACTTCCCTGGGGCGGGAAACAGAATTTCAAAGGGGTGCTCGATTTGTTAACCATGAAGGCTTACGAAGGCCAGGGAAATGCTGTTATAGATATCCCCGCTGAATATAGCGATGAGGTCGAAGCGGCGCGCCTGGAACTGATCGAAGTAGCTGCCGAGGGGGAGGATGAGCTCCTGATGAAATATCTGGATGGCGAGGAGCTCAACTCGCAAGAGGTTCTGCAAGGTTTAGTGAGCGTGATCCACAGTGGCGCTTACATCCCGGTGTTCGTTGCAGCAGGAAGTTCAGAAATCGGTATAGCGCCACTATTGGAGGCTCTGATAAACCTGATGCCCTCGCCAGCTGAGGTGCCACCCAGCGTGGCGAAAGGAAAAGATGGCGAAGAGAATCTGACCACCTCCGATGTTGGACCGCTGGCAGCATATATTTGGAAAACAACAGCTGATCCTTTTGTTGGCAAGATTACGTACTTCCGGGTTTATTCGGGAATGCTCAGCGCAGATTCGCGGATTTGGAATCAGAGGAAAGGAATTGAGGAGCGTCTTGGTAATCTCAACATTCTTCGTGGCAAGGAGCAGATCGCCGTTAAAATCGTGCACTCCGGAGACATCGCTACTGTTCCCAAATTAGGAGCAACCTCCACGGGTGATACCCTGTGCGACAAAGGGTATCCGCTCGAACTGTCCCTTCCAGAGTATCCCCATGCCCTCTTCAGGGTTGCGGTAACTCCGAAGAGCCAATCAGATTCGGCTAAGATCAGTCCGACCCTTACTCGTCTGTGCGAGGAGGACATGACTCTCTCATGGACTCAAGAACCCAGCACGAACCAGACTATCTTACAAGGCATGGGGGATCAGCATATCGACGTTGCTATTCGCAAGGCAGAAACCAAGTTCCAAACCGGCCTTAATATGGAAGAGCCTCGCGTACCTTATCGTGAGACCATTACCAAGACTGGTTATTCACAATATCGCCATAAGAAGCAAACCGGAGGTGCTGGCCAATTCGCTGAAGTCTATATGCGGGTGGACCCTTTGAAAGAGTCAGACTTTGAATTTAAGAACGAGGTTTTTGGTGGAGCAATATCTAACAACTTCATGCCTGCCATCGAGAAAGGCGTCCGGAATGTGATGAAAAGCGGTGTAGTGGCTGGCTATCCAGTGGAAAACGTTAAGGTCGCCGTTACGGATGGTAAAGAACACCCGGTAGACTCGAAACCGGTGGCCTTTGAAATCGCCGGCCGCGAAGCCTTTAAACTGGCAGTGAAAGATGCGGCACCGGTCTTGCTCGAACCCATCATGAATATAGCGATCACCGTTCCGGAGAGCAATATGGGAGATGTCTTAGGAGATTTGAACACCCGGAGGGCTCGGGTGCAGGGGATGGACACCCCAAAAGGTCGTTCGGTAATCACAGCTCAAGTGCCTTTAGCAGAAATGCAGCGCTATACAACAGATTTACGTTCGATCACCGGTGGGCGAGGTGTATTTACGATGGAGTTTTCCCATTATGAAATCGTACCTGCCCATCTTGCCCAGGATGTAATTGAGATACATCAAAAGGAACTTGCTGCGGCAAGAGAAGACTAGATTCTACTCTCAAGGCCTCTGAGCCTAATTATAAAGAAAGCCAGGTAAGAAAGCAGCTGAACACACCCAGGTGGAACTCTACCACCCCACCTGGGTGTTCTCATTTTTGAAGGTTTATTCTAGACAGAAAACTGGAAATCAATATTTGCCTTTCCATGGATGCTATGGATGGAGAGGCAGAGGCGCGTATCAAGGATTAGGTTCAATTGGGGAATCTTCAATCGGATGGTTTGGCCAATTTCAACCTTATGAAGAGCATGGGAGCCCCCGCTGATGCCCATACTCCAACGAGAAAATAGCGCAGGTATCGTAAAGTGTAAGCCAGTGGGAAATCTCCCTGCGGGAACACGACCCCCAGACCATACCAGAGGATAAACACCCCCACTATCCCGATCGGATATCTGATGAGGCGAGTTTTCAAAGTGCCCCCGGCGTTGTATCCGATCCGGTCAAAAAGCCAAATGGCACCCGCTGAAAGACCGAAAAAAGCTCCGGAGGCTGTCATCAAATAAGAAAGACTGAGTGGGTGAATCTGGGTAGCTACGGGAGTCGCGGAAGCGGCGTTATCTACCCATGCAACCGGGATTTGGAAATCGCCAAGGCTGATCTTTACGATTACCCCCAGCATGATAAAGGATAAAGAAGCGGCAAAGCTGACCAGCAGACGGGTGGTGAGCTTTCGATCTGCCAACCAGGCGATCACGAGTGATTCAAAGCGTAGGAATAGCCAAAGTAAGAGAAATCCAGAAACCCAGCCAACTACCACATCTACAAGAAAATGCATACCTAACACCATTCGCGAAGAACCAACCAGGATGATCAAAAGAGTGAGGGCAACCCAAACCCATACACGCCTGGATGAATACACTAACAATCCCAATACAGAAGCCGCGTTCATAGCATGACCTGAGGGTATTCCAAACGTATCCTCGGAAACATAAGCGTGAACTTTCGGGCTGTACCAAAAGGGCCGGGGGGTATGAAATACCATCTTTAGCGTAGGGATCAACCCATTGCTGAGCATTAATATCACTCCCAACCTGATTCCCAGATTTGAATCAACGCACCAATAAAAGGCGGGCATTAACAGGATAAATAATTCCTCACTACCTAACAGCGTGACAATCTTCATTGAAGAAATCAACCAATCACCCAGGCTTTGTAGATAAAGCACTAAATTGAGTCCGCTGTCGAAAGTAAAGGGTATCATGGTTCCCCTCCCTTATCACCAGATATGGATGTGAGGCCTATTTCCCCAGACAGGTTTTCAGGCACAGCCTGCTGATCGAAATTCCCCCACGCAGATTGAGGCAAAGAATCCTTGGGTAGAATTGACCGCTGCTCGTGATCTAACCCCATGCTCTCTCTAGTTTTTAATGAAAAAACGGCGCTGGTAAGTAGAGATGCGAGGATCAGTACAGCCGCGCTGGTATACATCCAGGCAGGATCACGCGTATAAAGGTAACCGGCCAGGATCGGTGCAAGGACCATGGTTGTGGAACTAACCGTTTCTGTCAGGCCATAAGCCAACCCCATTTTCGATTGATGGACCAGCTGGCGCACCTGTGCAGTAGCAAATGAGCGGGCAGTTTTAAACCCCCCCAATAAGAAATATCCCAGCATAAACCAGGGCAGGCCGGTCCCACGCCACAAAAACAATGAAAACAATCCAACTGCGACCTGACCGAGAAGAAAGCCCAACCGAGCGGATAATTGACCAAGCAAGAGGTTTAGTACTACCACCCCAATACTGCTGATGGAATAAAGCGAGCCGATTTGACTCAAGGAGAGATCCCGCTGATTTTCCAGGAAATTGGGTGATAAGGGTTGGGGAAGGTACATGGCGAATGTGGCCAAAAAGACGACCCCCAAGTAGACTAAATAGCGAGGGTTGAATAACCATGCATTGCCAACGGCTTCGCTCGCTTTGGATTCGACCGGTTGTGAGCGGATGAAGAGGATGATGATAGTCGAGGCCATAAAAATCCAGGCAGCAATGAAGTATGTTTGCCGTAAACCGACCTGTTCGCCAATTTGACCACCAATCCAGGGGCCAATTACTACCCCAAAGTTAAAGCTAGCAGAGATAAGGGTGAGAGCGCGTCCCACGGACCACTTTCCACGGGCAACGGTGATATAGGAATTTAGGGGTGACAAAACAAAAAGGGTAATCCCATAGATCAATAAACCCACTACAAACAGTGACAATCCATTCGCCAACGCCATGATCCAGGTTGCTATCACCGCCATTACCCAAGCTGCGATCATGATTGGCTTGCGCCCATAACGATCTGCCAGATATCCCGCTGGGATATGCGAGACCATCATCATCAAGCCAAACCCACCCAAGATCGTACCGATGCTGATTGGGTCAGCTCCTAACTGCTGAAGATAAATTGGTTGGAAATAGAAGAACAACCCCTCACCGATACCCCAAGTAAACAGAGAGATCGCCACGAGAATAAGATCTATGTTCATCGTTTAATCTTGCTCAGGCGGTAGTAAAAATGGGCTGCCTCTTGAAAAAAGGGCTGACGCCGGGACTTATTTGAATTATTTAGCCGGATTTTCCACCTCTCTTTTTCGGGGCAGGGTGATCTACTCGGTTGAAGAGTCCTTTGATTAGAAAGGTATGTCGATAAATCGATGAGATTGCTGAACAAGAGGATTTTGGTTAAAGTAGAAAAGGGATGCTTAGAAAACCTGCAGCTGGCGGGGTAAATTGCTCAGGCTCTCCCCACCAGTAGAGGTGATCACAAAATCGTCTTCAACGCGCACACCCCAACGACCAGGCAGGTAAATACCGGGTTCAATGGTAAAGGTCATCCCGTTGACCAAGGGTAATTGGTTGTCTGAGCGGATATAAGGCTCTTCGTGACTCTCAAGCCCCAGACCATGACCAGTGCGGTGGATGAAATATTGGCCATAACCAGCGACCTCAATGACAGAACGGGCCGCGGAGTCCACTTCGCCAGCCGGGATGCCGGGACGTGCCCGATCGCGAGCGGCGAAATTTGCCTTCTCGACCAGTTTTGCCACCTGAACCATCTGCGGGTCTGGTTCTCCAATAGCGAAGGTGCGGGTAAGATCGGATAGATACCCCTTAAATGAGGCACCCCAATCCAGGATAAGCATATCACCTTTCACTAAAGATCGATCGGTCGGGGTGGCATGGGGATTGGCGCTATTCGGTCCAGAAGCCACAATTGGTGAGAAGGGCAATTGTGGATCTGATCCGTGACGCAGGAGTTGTAAGGTGAGTTCGGCGGCGAGTTCCCGTTCGGTCATCCCGATCTTTATCAAAGGTATAGTTGCTTTGAGGGCGTCTTGGGCGATGTCCACGGCGCTTTGCATGGCTGAGATCTCGGATACGTCCTTGTGCATGCGGACCGAAGCAATGGCGTCTTCAGCGGATAGCATTTTCGCCCCTGGCGCGGCAACCTCCAGAAGGCGCAGTTCGAGAACTCTAAATCTGCGAGGTTCTAAACCAATTCTGCAGCCATCAATGCCGGTGAAAGCAACCGCTTGCTTGAAGGCAGTGACCCAAGTATTTGGATCCTCTTTATAAGGGAAACTTTGGAGGGGAAAATCCAGGCTGTTGACCTTGCCAGCTTCCAACTCTGGTAAGACGATAGCGAGAGGTTTACCCGGAACGAATATCAGCAGCTCTGGACGTTCGCTCAGATGGAAGTGCAGACCTGACAGATAGGAGAGGCTTGGACCGGAGTTGAGGGCGAGGGCATCTATCCCCGAAGTTGGCAAGACCTCAGCAAGTTTAGCCAGGCGAATTTTGTAAATTGAACTGGTTGCAGCGTTCGACATGTGCGCTCCAATATGAATTGAGATAGTCTGATTATAGCCTGAACAAAGAATAGCGGGTAGCAAGCAAGATTTTCCCATATCATTAATTAGGGTAAATTTGCCAGAAAGGCCTTTAAATTGTTGAGCCTGCGCTCTATCATTAGGAATCAGCTTGACGAGTAGAAGCGAATAAAACCGTTGGCCACTACCTGCCTTCAGTAGAAATTTTATTGCATTTCACGTGATTGGGAGTGCTGTTTCCCACTTACTGGGTATTAGCAAGCCTGTCAAGTTTTAGGATTGGCGATGTGTCAGTGTATAATACATAGGTCATGTTTGATCTACCTCTATTTCCGCTTAATACCGTGCTGTTCCCAGGGATGCCCTTGAACTTGCATATTTTTGAAGAGCGCTACAAGCGGATGATTCGAATATGCCTGCAGACACGTCAGCCATTTGGAGTGGTACTGATCAAACACGGCTTAGAAGCTTATGGCCCAATCGCTGAACCTCACTATATCGGTTGCACTGCGCGAATTTTAGAATCCGAGCCATTGAGCGATGGGCGCATGAATATTGTTGCGTTAGGACAAAAACGGTTTCGAATTCTAACTTTCGATTACGAAAAGGCATATCTGGTTGGGCGGGTTGAGCTATACCCCTTGGAGCAAGCGCACCCAGAATTTCTAGAGCAGAAAGGAAACCACTTACGCCCCATGGTAAGGGGCTATATGCAAATATTGACAGAGGCAAGTGATGCCAACCTCGACCCACGACATCTTCCCCACGATCCATTGGTTTTGGCTTATTTAGCTGCAGTTCTGCTTCAAATCCCTCCCGAACAGAAACAGAAATTATTGACCTTGAGACAAGCGACCGATCTGTTGAGCGATTTGCTGTTGATTTACCGCCGCGAATTAGCTTTACTACGAGCATTGCTTTCAGGCGAAGCCCGGCAAAGTTTAGGTCATTTTTCGGTAAACTAATCGGGTGTGCGGCTCCCAATCAGGGGTCCTGAAGATCAGGAATAGAAGTTGAGATGACAGCTAAGAAATCCCACCTGGCCTGGAAAGCTTGATAGAATCTGGATCAACATTAAAGTTAAGGTCCTTTCTATAGGCGAACAAGAATTCAGGGGGTGGAAGTAAGATTTTTTATGATAAACGCATCATGATCTTTCAATCGGGTTTACGGGAAAGATTCAAGGACGGATAGCGATATAAAGCTCTTTAAGGATTGCTTCATTTTAGACGACCCTTTAAAGAGATGTATTGGCTGGCTTTGATATAATAATTAGATTGCCAATGAAGAACCCGCCTAAACAAGGGTCTGTCGAGGTTCGTTATTTGGTCTAGAAAGCAATATTGGGGAATAAAAAATTACATATCAGAGAAGAATAAGAAAAGAGGAGATCTAATGGAGGGTAAGTATAAACACCCTGGAACAGGGCGAATGCCTGCTGTCATGATCTTTTTTGTGATCATGGCTCTTTTCCTGCAAGCCTGCGCAGGAGCTTCGGCGACTTCTACACCTGGACCAGTGTCGCAAGAGCAAGCCAGCCAGACTGCCACTACAGAAGGGGCTATCCAAAAAGGCACCCTAAGGGTTGCCTTGCAGCCTATTGTGCAGACCGATCCAGCATTAATTTCGTCTGACCCAGAAATAATGGTGGCTAACGCGGTATATGACTACCTGGTAGATATCACTCCGCAAAACACTATCACCCCTCGTTTGGCGGTTGATTGGAAAGTCAGCAATGACGGTCTGACTTATGTTTTTACCTTGGTAAAAGGTGTTACCTTTCACGACGGCAGCTCGTTCAGCGCCAATGACGTGGTCTGGACATTCAACCGCCTGAAAAATCCCGACGTGGGTTCCTCAACTGCTGATCTTTATGCAAATATCGATAAGATCGAAGCGACCAGTGATCTTGAAGTGACCTTCACGCTAAAAAATCCCAATCCCTTCTTTTTGTTTGACTTGAGCGACAACCATGCTCTTGTCATGAAGGTCAACACTCAAGATCCTACTAACTTCAACGGTACCGGCCCATTCGTGGTCACCAAGTACAGCCCGGAGGACAGAGTCATCGTGCAGGCTAACCCAAATTACTTCGTAAAAGGTGAACCAAAATTGGCTGGTATAGAATTTATATTCTTCAACGATCAAACCGCTCAGGTTGACGCTTTACGTGGTGGTCAAGTGGACTTGGTGTTCGCCATATCCACGGATTTATACACTAACCTGCAAAACGAACAAGACCTTACCTTATTGGATGTGGCAACTAACGCCTTTGACTTGATCCGGTTGCGAGCGGATCAAAAGCCCGGAGATGATCCCCGCGTGATTCAGGCACTCAAGCTAGCTACGGACCGGGAAGCGATCTTCAACCTGGTCCTTCAGAGTTTTGGTGAGCCTGGACGTGATAGTCCAATTGGTCCGCTCTACACCCAATATTACACGGATCAATACCCTCTGCCTGCGAGAGATGTGAATAAAGCCAAGCAATTATTAGCGGATGCAGGATACCAGAATGGTTTGAAGCTGGATTTACATACACCCGATACCGGCAACCGCCCTAATCTGGCAGCGGTTTTAAAGGACCAGTGGTCAGAAGCTGGCGTCGATATAAACGTTATCGTCGAGCCTGAGAGCGTATATTATGGCGAAAACCACTGGTTGGAAGTAAATCTGGGCATAACTGGTTGGGGATCCCGACCATACCCACAGTTCTACCTGGATGTGATGCTGAAATGTGGTGCAAAGTGGAATGAAGCCCACTATTGCAATTCAAAATTGGACGAGCTGATGACCACAGCCGGCACCACTATGGATGAACAAAAACGAGTTGAGGCTTATCACGAAATTCAACAAATCCTAATCGAGGAAGGACCAATTATCATCCCTTATTTCTTCGCACAACTGGGAGCTATCAACAACCAATACCAGGGATTTGTAATGAAAGCCTTCCCCGGACGTTCCGATTTCCGTCCGGTCATGTTCACTGGAAGTTAATGTCCACCAAGGTACCTGGCGATCTCACCAACCTGCAAAGCGCTGCTTCCAGTAGGGGGCGGCGCTTTGCAACTGCGTTAAAAGGTCTTTACGCGAAACCCGCTTCGGCTTTCGGCACGACAATTTTTATGGTCTTCGTGCTCCTTGCTGTAATCGGACCATTAATCGCCCCTTATGGTGAGAATCAAATCATCGCGACAGAGGCCAAACAACCGCCTTCAACATCTCATTGGTTTGGCACAGATAACTTGGGTCGAGACATATTTAGCAGAGTCGTGCTGGGGGCCAGAGATATTTTGGCCTTATCTGGGCTGGGAACATTGCTAGCAGTGATCATCGGTATTTTTCTTGGATTGATCAGCGGTTATCGAGGAGGCTGGTTTGATGAAACCATCATGCGATTCTTTGATAGTCTCCTGGCATTACCCGCTTTGCTATTGGCATTAGTGCTCTTAGGTATTTTAGGTCCGTCAAATAACAGCGTGTTGATCGTGATCGTTGTGGTCTACACACCAATTGTCGCCAGAGTTGTCCGCAGTGTGGCACTGGGGGTTAAAACCAAAGGATTTGTGGAGGTGGCGCGGTTGCAAGGCGAATCGCTCACTTGGATTTTAACCCGTGAAATCCTACCCTCAGTATTACCAGCTTTGACCGTTGAAGCCGCGCTACGTTTTTCATATGCGATTTTCCTGGTTGCATCGCTTGGGTTCTTGGGCGTCGGCGTTCAACCCCCCAACCCCAATTGGGGGTTGATGGTCAGTGAGGCGCGCAGTAATGTGAATCAAACCCCCTGGGCGATGGTATTTCCTGCAGCGGCAATTTCTATAGTAGTCATCGGTGTAAATCTGATGGCAGACGGTCTTAAG
>Ga0307435_1000582_pt1 | contig 16210 bp, 14 predicted proteins | sample SalMarWE160470MG_FD_202164 | JGI IMG/M metagenome (GOLD analysis project Ga0307435, IMG submission 202164) | Salt marsh sediment microbial communities from the Plum Island Ecosystem LTER, Massachusetts, United States - WE1604-70 | ecosystem: Environmental > Aquatic > Marine > Intertidal zone >... | reverse complement strand
TTGAATAGCGCGAGAATCTTCCGAATGGGCAGAGCGAATGGTGAACATTTCCTCCGGAGGCAGGCACCAGGATTTGTTTCAATGAATAAATACCTAATTTCATCAGTAGTGGCTCTCTTGAGGAAACCTCCAAGATGCCAGATTGATTTTGCGGATTTGGCTTTTTTCGTGCGGGGATAATCTATGGGATTTTTTTACCAGCAATGGTTACCGATTAGATTTCTTTCAGGACAGAAGTTCTTCGAGTATTTTCCGCACCAATTGGGGATCTGCTTTGCCGCCCGATTTTTTCATAGCCTGACCGATAAACCAGCCGATTAAGCCGGTCTTTCCACTTCGGTAGGTTTCGACCTGCTGCGGATTCTCTGAAACGACCTGTGAGCAAATCGAGCGGATGGCGTCTTCATCGCTGACCTGTGATAAGCCCTCAACCTGGACGATCTCTCCTGGGGCACGGCCGGTTTTCTGGACGGTATCGAGCAAGGATTTACCGGTTGAAGTGTTGAGCGTACCGGCGTCCACCATTATCAGAATCTCAGCCAGGTGAGCCGGGGTCAAGCGTAAATCGCCGGCAGGAACATCCAGTTCATTGATCATACGCAGCACATCGTTCATCAACCAATTAGAGAGGCGCTTAGGGTCTCCGCCGTAAGCCGCTGCGGCAGATTCGAAGTAGTCGGAGAGACTGCGTTCTCCGGTGAGGATATCGGCGTCATACTCAGGTAGCCCATATTGGTCGATGAAGCGCGCCCGACGATCGAGGGGTAGTTCTGGCAACTCAGCCAGGATGGCATCTTGCCAGGCAGCGTCGATTTGGATGGGAAGCAAATCTGGTTCCCGGAAGTAGCGGTAATCGGCTTCGGTCTCTTTGGTGCGCATCAAGTTTAATTTGGCGGAGTCCTCATCCCATTCCAGGGTCCAGGCTTCGATGCGGTTACCGGCGTCTACTTCGCGAATCTGACGCTCGATCTCGGTCTGGATGGCATCCCGTACGGCGACGATGGAGTTCACGTTCTTGATCTCGGTTTTGGGGTTGAAGTGATCTGTCCCAGAGTGGCGAATAGATACGTTGGCGTCGATACGCAGGTGGCCCTTTTCCATATTGGCTTCGGAGACATCCAGCCAACGCAGTAGCTGGCGCAAGCGGATAATATATTGCGCGGCTTCATCGGAAGATCGCAGGTCCGGGGCAGTTACCATCTCTATCAAGGGTACGCCACAACGGTTGAAATCGATGAGGCGGAGGCCATCCATATTCTTGGTCTTACCAGCATCTTCTTCGATGTGCAACTTTTGGATGTTGATCCGGCGGATGTAGCCTGCTGACATGGGCAGATCAAGATAACCGCGGCGCGCCAAAGGCATATCATATTGGGAAATCTGGTAGCCTTTTGGCAAGTCCGGGTAGAAGTAATTCTTGCGGTCGAAATAGGAAAGCGGTTGTACCTCGGCGTGCATGGCTGCAGCCAGCAGCACGGCCTTCTGTACGACAGCCTTATTCAGTACCGGCAATACCCCAGGCAAGCCAGTGCAGACCGGGCAGATGTTGGTGTTGGGAGGATCCTCCCACGAATCGGCTTTACAGGCGCAGAATATCTTCGTGATGGTATTCAGTTGGATGTGGGTTTCTAGGCCGATAATGGCTTCGTATTTGGGCATAGGGCTTTATTAATGATTACTGGAGGATCGCAGGGCGAAGTTTTCTCCAATCGTGTGATTCGGTGGCAATCTCGTAGGTACGACCGATGCGCAGCAAGGTGGCCTCGGAGAAGTCGGGTCCAAGCAGCTGGGCACCAATGGGCAAACCTTGCGTGTCGAATCCAGCAGGGATCGAAAGGCCAGGCACCCCAGCGTGGTTGGCGGGTACAGTCAATTGGTCAGCGTATTGCATAAGCACGGAATCACCGTAGACTGCTCCCATAGGGAAAGCGGTGGTCGGGGTCGTGGGGGTGAGCAGCGCAGCTAAGCGATGAGGACCAAGGGGGTCGAAAGCCTGCTCGAAATCCTGACGAATAAGGGTACGCACGCGCAAGGCGCGAGCATAATACTGCTCGCTATACTGGGCGGCACTGACATACATACCCATCAGGATGCGCAGCTTGGGCTGCAGGCCAAAGCCCTGGTCACGAGTTTTGCGGTACATTTCAGATAGCTCTTGTACAGGATCGGGAGTGCGATATCCATATTTTACGCCATCATAACGATGCAGATTAGAGGAGGCTTCCACGCGAGAGATCACGAAATAGACCGGGATGCCGTAGCGGGTGTGTGGCATGGGCACTCCCTCGACGATATCCGCGCCCAACTCAGCCAGGTATCCAGCAACACTCAAGACCGCCGATTCAATCTCGGGAGAGATTGGTTCCTGGTGCAGTTGACCACTTTCACCATCGAAATAAGTAACACGGAAATAGTCTGGGGAAAGACCGATGCGCATGCCACGAACCCCTTCTTCGAGTTGGGTGGCATAATCGCTGACGAGGACATTCGCGGCAGTGGCATCGTGCCGGTCTGGACCAGCGATCACTTTGAGCGCCAAGGCTGCATCCGTGACAGTGCGTGCCAGGGGCCCAGGGCAATCCAAGGAGGAACCAAAGGCGATCAGTCCATAGCGAGAGACGCGCCCATAGGTGGGTTTTAGGCCAACTACACCACAAAAAGCAGCTGGCTGGCGGATAGAACCGGCGGTGTCCGTTCCAAGAGAGAGGGCGCTTTCACCCGCGGCAACTGCGGCAGCGCTGCCACCCGAAGAACCGCCGGGTACTCGGCCTGTGTCCCAGGGATTGCGTGGCGAAGGCTGGAAGGCTGAAGACTCATTAGAAGAGCCGTAAGTGAACTCATCCAGGTTCACTTTACCGAGCATCACGCCCCCCGCGGCTTCCATGCGAGCGGCAGGTGTGGCAGTATAGGGAGCCACGAAGTTGGCTAAAATGCGTGAACCAGCGGTAGATGGGGTGCCGTGAACGCAAAAGATATCCTTGACTGTGAAAGGTATACCTGCCAATGGGCCGGGATCCTCTCCCGAGGCCAGTTTGCGATCGACCTCTTGAGCCTGCGCCCGGGCACGTTGAGGGGTGGGGGTGATAAAAGCATGAATTTTTTGAATCTCCTCGGGCTCCAGATTGCCACCAGTCAGCATTCCAGCGCGCCCATCTATTGCTGCGATGCGCGCCAAGCTGGCATCCAGAACCTCTTCAGCAGATATTTCACGGCTCCGGATCAGTTTGGTCAATTGGTGGGCAGGTAAATCAGTTATTTCCATAAATCACTTAAAAAGGTTTTGTAGCTTAAAATCTTTGAAATCCTTGCTATTTCATTTGAACGCATTTTGTAGTATTGACTCCTGCATGGAGGCTTTATTCTAGTTCTGTGTGGGGGATATCGGGAACTACGATATAGCCATCTTCGATTACAGGCGCCTGAGATATTATTTCTTCCGGATGGCTATATGGCAACCATTCGTCGGGTCGGATAGCTGGCGTGATCTCGGAACTATAAGGCACCCCATGGGAAGTAATGGGCGTTTCTGGATCCAAGGGGATAGCTTCTAAATCATGAATGGCTTTCAGCTGGTTGTTCAATTCCCGGCGAATGTATTCGGATTCTTCTGGGGATAAATCTAGCGCTGCTAAATTAACCAGGTGATTAAAGAGCTCAGGGGTGATTTCTTGAGGGATTTTTTCAGGGGGCATCGGCTATCTCATTTATCCGGGTAGTATATCTCAATAAAGTTCTGGCTTGGAAATCAGATTTATTATCTCATTAATTCTTCTGAACCAGGTATTCACCCGGACAGCCTTTAAGCAGCCATGCTATAATGACGGCGTTAAATATAGCCCTTTAGGGAGGCATACATGGCCAGCAATGGATTGTTTAACCTGACTGAAGAACACGAAATGATCCGCCAGGCTGCCCGAGATTTTGCCCAGAATGAGATTGCTCCGATCGCAGCGGAGTTTGATGAAACCGGCGAATTCCCCAAGGAAACCATCAAGAAGATGGGCGAAATGGGCTTTATGGGAATCGAAGTGCCGGAAGAATACGGCGGGGCAGGGATGGACACGCTGGCTTATGTCCTGGCGCTGGAGGAGATCTCTAAAGCGGACGCCTCCCATGGCACGATCATGTCGGTAAATAATTCTCTGTTTTGTTATGGGCTGATGCAATTCGGCACAGAAGCACAGAAGCAGAAATACCTGCGAGCGGTCGCCTCAGGGCAGGCGGTCGGGGCTTATTCACTCACCGAGCCGATGTCTGGATCGGATGCAGGCACAATGCGCAGCCGAGCTGTACGGGATGGCAACTACTATCTCATCAACGGACGCAAATCGTGGGTTACGAGCGCTCCAGTGGCGAAATATATTGTGCTTTTTACCATGACCGAACCGGAAAAGCAACATCATGGCATCACAGCTTTCATTATCGAGGCGGATAAACCCGGATTTGTGCGTGGCAAGAAAGAGCCCAAATTAGGCATCCGGGCATCCGCGACCAGCGAAATATTGTTTGAGAATTACCATCTCCCATTTGAGAATCGCTTGGGAGAAGAGGGCGATGGTTTTAAAATCGCTATGACAGTATTAGACGCCGGACGGATCGGAATAGCTTCTCAAGCATTGGGCCTTGCGGAAGCAGCCTACCAAGCCAGCGTTAATTACGCTAAAGAGCGGGAGGCTTTCGGCCAAAAAATTGGCGAGTTCCAGGGAATTTCTTTTACCCTGGCAGACATGAAAACGCGTATTGAAGCCGCGCGCCTCTTAATTTATCAAGCAGCCATCGCAAAAGAGCGATCAAAAAAAACTGGGGAGCGATTCACCCTGGAGGCTTCGATGGCGAAGTTATTTGCTTCCGAAACTGCGATGTTTGTGACTCACGCCGCAGTACAGATTCATGGAGGTATGGGGTATTCCAAAGAACTACCCATCGAACGCTATTTCCGTGATGCTAAGATCACCGAAATATACGAGGGTACCAGCGAAATCCAGCGGATGGTGATCGCGCGGTTGGAGACTGGCTTACGGTAGCCAAGTCGATCAGCGCGCTAGGGCGAGCTCGAGCGATTTAAATATCTGTAGCCTTGTGGTAAAACCCATGGCAATGAAGGGCGAACAGGCATCTCACGATCAAGACGAGGCGGTACCATCCCCCGTCCCAAAGAGTACAGTTCCCTCCCGAAATAACCAGCCTGAGGAAGCTCCGTCGCAAGAGGAAATAACCGAACTAAAAGACGACTATATCCAAGCGGGCGCCAGGTCTCACATCGATATCTCAATGGATTTGGCAAAAGGAACGCGCCTCCGCTTTACGATAGAGATTTTACCTGGTTTGGATGGGACAGAAGCAGAAGGGGGAGGGGATGCCATATTTAGCCAGACGATCATATCTGAGGGGGAACCAATCTCGATCAGCATACCCGCCCATCTGCCTGATAAGAATAACCAACCGCGCGAAGGAGGTGCGCCAGGGTTGATGGTGGAAGACGTAAAGCCTCCAGGTGGAATTGTCTCTCGAATATGGTCAGGGTTGCTAGCCTGGCCCTACACCCTGGCTAATACGCTCTTCGGCCTGGCTTTATTGGTTTATCTGTCAACCCGGTTGGTTGGTTTGGTAGATTATCCGGTTTACTTCTTTACGGATGAGGCAGTCCAATCAGTGCTGGCTGCAGACCTGGTCAGAGACGGCTTTAAAAATGAAGAAGGCGTCTTTCTCCCCACTTATTTAAAGAATGGAAATCAATACAATCTCAGCCTGAGCGTTTACCTGCAAATAATTCCTTATATCTTAGCGGGTAAATCGGTGTTTGTGACGAGAGTTGTTTCGGTTCTCCTGACTTTAGTCGCAGCCGTTTCGATTGCATTGATGCTACGGGATGTGTTCAAGATCCATTACTGGTGGAGTGGTGTGCTATTTCTGTCGATCACACCCGCCTGGTTTCTACATTCTCGCACGGCTTTTGAGGCCGTCGAAGCGACTGCTTTCTACGCAGGATTTCTTTATCTTTACTTGTTATATCGCTACCGCTCACCGAGCTACTTGTACGCGGCGATGGTTTTGGGAGCGCTGGCATTTTATACCTACAGCCCAGCCCAACTGGTGGTGGTACTGACGGGCATCTTGCTGTTAATTTCCGACTGGCGTTACCATTGGCAACATCGACCCTTTGCATGGCGAGGGCTGGGTCTATTGATCTTGCTGGCGCTACCCTATGTGCGCTTTCAGATTACTCAGCCCCAGGAAGGCCTGGCTCACCTGCAGGTTTTACACTCTTATTGGATGCAGCCGATACCATTTTCCGAGAAGATACGCCAGTACTTGACGGAGTATGGCTTTGGTCTGAGTCCCGGTTATTGGTTTGTAGCCAATGATCATGATCTTATCCGCCATATCATGAAAGGATATGGACATATCTTATTCGTAGCTTTTCCCTTTGCTTGCCTTGGTCTGTTCCTGGCGCTCAAAAATATTCGCAGCTCCGCTCAACGGGTACTTCTGATTGCGTTATTGGCCGCACCAAGCGGGGCGGCACTGGTGGAGATCGGCGTAACCAGGGTTCTGTTCTTCATCATCCCGGCGACATTGCTCACAGCAATTGGTGTTTCTGCCAGTTTAGAATGGCTGGCTAAAAGAGGCGCGCCGTCGAGACTAATGGCACTGAGCTTGTTCTTAATCCTGAGTTTGATTAATTTCGGAATGCTGCGGGATGCTCTGATCAATGGACCTACCTGGTACCATGATTACGGACTGGGAGGATTGCAATATGGCGCCAGACCGGTTTTTGCTGAAATCAAAAAATATCTGAAAGAGTCGCCTGATACCCACATCGTGCTCTCCCCAGCGTGGGCAAATGGGACTGACCTTGTAGCGCGCTTTTTCTTGCCCGAACCGTTACCAATCAAAATGGGCAGCATTGAAGGATACCTCTTCCAACGCTTGCCTTTAGATGAGAGCATGCTCTTGATTATGATCCCGGATGAGTACCAAGAGGCGCTCGCCAGTGAAAAATTGACTGATATCCGGTTGGAAAAGACTTTGCCTTATCCGGATGGTCGGCCGGGATTTTACTTTGTGCGAATGCGCTACGTGGACAACATCGATGAAATCTTTTCAGCCGAACGCCAGGCCAGGCGGCAACCGCTTGCGGGAGAAATCAATTTGGACGGGCAGGTTGTGGCGGTGAAATATCCTTATCTGGATATGGGGGAAATCCAGGAAGCCTTTGACCTTGACGTAAATACCTTGATTCGCACGCTTGAAGCCAACCCCCTTACCCTGGTGCTGGATCTGCCAGAGGTGCGCCAAATCGATGGGCTCACTGCGTTGGTAGGGGGCACGCCTACGCGCTTGACGGTGCGAATTGAAGGGAGTGCCAATTCTGGAAATTTGGTATATACGGACGAGGCTAGCAATTCACCTAAACCTCGACAAATGACAATTAACTTCGGTGAATCGATCTCAACAAATCACCTGGAGATCGAGATAGAGAACCTCAATGATAGTGAACCAGCGCACGTCCATCTGTGGGAGCTGAGCTTGCACTGGTTTAACCAGACTCAGTAATTTCATTGGAGATGAATAAATGAAGGCCGTTCTTTTCTATAAACATGGGGGACCAGAGATATTAGAATATGGTGATTTTCCAACACCAGAGCCCGGACCAGAAGAGGTATTGGTGCAGCTTAAGGCCGCGGCAATAAACGGTTTAGATCTGTGGGTGCTAGAAGGGTGGCCGGGAATCAAATTGGAATACCCGCATATCATCGGGGCGGACGGTGCTGGCGAAATCGCTGCCCTGGGGGCGCAGGTAAGTGACTGGAAGGTGGGGGACCGGGTGGTTATCAACCCCAATTTCAGCTGTGGGAAGTGCGAATTCTGTCTGGCAGGAAAGGACAACCAATGCCAAAATTGGGAGCTTTTAGGAGAACACCGGCGGGGCACGTTTGCCGAGTTCGTGGTGGTGCCCGCCCGCAACCTCTATTCCATCCCAGATGGTTTCGATGACCGGGTGGCGGCTGCGGCATCGATGGTGTACCACACTGCCTGGCACTCATTGATCACGCGGGGACATTTGCACGCCGGTGAGCATTTGTTGGTGGTGGGAGCTTCCGGAGGGGTAAATACTGCCAGTATCGAGATCGCTAAATTGGCAGGAGCGACGGTCTATGTGGTTGGTTCGACCCCCGCCAAGCTGACTTTGGCGGAATCTTTAGGAGCAGACTACCTGATCGATCGTTCTAAGGAGGAAAATTGGTCGAAAACCGTATACTACCTCACGGACAAACGCGGTGTGGACATCGTGGTTGACAATGTTGGCAGATCGTTTCCTTTGAGCTTTCGAGCCGCTCGGAAGGGTGGACGCATCTTGACAGTGGGCAACAGTGGCGGACCTAAAGTGGAGATAGACAATCGTTATATATTCGGCAAACATCTTTCATTGATCGGCTCCACTACGGGTACACGGAATGAATATAAAACGGTTATGGATCTCCTGTTTGCTGGTAAATTTAATCCAGTGCTGGATCGCACGTATGCCCTTTCAGAAGCTGGTGCAGCTGAAAAGCGGCTACAACAAGGTGAGCAGATGGGGAAAATCACGTTGGTCCCTGAATAAAGCTCTATTAAAAATATTTCCATCTAGATGGTTTTTTTAGAGAATTATTGAAGCTAGGACTGAAGGCGGCTTCTGGATAGACGAGCATCATCGGTGATGTCGATTGACCAAAATCAAAGGAATCCTGCGAACAGAACCAGGCGACCTTTTTCCGTAACGCTGCTGGCAATTATGGTGTTAATAATCACGGGTATTTATTTGATCCGGTTTGTCCAAACGCTGCAGCTGTGGGATTTTCTTTCTGGCTTGCCAGACGTATCACCAGTGTATTTGGCGATAACTGGATTGTTTTGGACTCTAGCCGGCTTGCTCTTAGTATGGGGATTATGGCGTGGCCGTCCTGGAACACCGAGAGCAACTCGCATTGCAGTACTGGTGTTTACCCTTTATTATTGGCTTAACCGTTTACTGCTGGCAAACGCCAGCGAAGATTTTGTCAATTGGCCTTTTACGGCTGCTGGGATAATCATCCTCATAACGATATGTTTTTGGATATTATCCCGACCGAAAGTTAGGACCTTTTTTGGAGAAGGGCATGTCTGATAATCCTAAAATTCAACAATTACGAAAGATGAAAGCCCTGAGCCGCCAGGGAGGTGGCTCTGAACGAATCGAGGTTCAACATGGGCGGGGGCGGTTGACCGCGCGTGAACGGATCGATTTGCTGCTTGATAAAGGCTCCTTCCGGGAAGTTGACGCTTTTGTGGAGCACCGAACACATGATTTTGGTTTAGATCAACGAAAGTACCTGGGAGACAGTGTTGTCACTGGCTGGGGCACCATTGATGGTCGCCTGGCGTATGTTTTCTCCCAGGATTTCACCGTTTTTGGCGGCAGTTTAGGTGAAGTGCACGCTGAAAAGATTTGTAAAATTATGGATATGGCTTTGAAAACCGGCGCACCCATCATCGGGTTAAACGATTCCGGAGGTGCACGCATCCAGGAGGGCGTTATCTCCCTGGGTGGGTATGCCGACATCTTTTTACGCAATACGCTGGCTTCTGGTGTAATCCCCCAAATCAGTGCGATTATGGGACCATGTGCTGGAGGCGCAGTCTATTCCCCGGCGCTAACCGATTTCATCTTCATGGTGCGCAATTCCTCCTACATGTTTGTCACCGGGCCGGAGGTGGTCAAAACTGTCACTCATGAGGAGGTCTCTTTTGAGGAGTTGGGCGGGGCAAGTGTGCATTCTGAAGTCTCTGGGGTGTGCCATGTGGCCGCCGACACCGAGGCAGATGCTTTATACCTGATCCGAAAATTGCTTTCCTACCTGCCACAAAACAACCTAGAGGATGCTCCTTTTATCCTCAACGGGGATGATCCGTTGCGCATGGACGAGTCTCTGGACACCCTGGTGCCAGATGATCCGAGTAAACCTTACGATATTAAAGATGCCATCCGGAGCGTGGTAGACAGCGGACAATTCTTTGAGATCCATGAGAACTACAGCCAAAATATGGTGGTGGGTTTCGCCCGGCTGGGGGGTCATAGTGTGGGCATCGTTGCTAACCAACCAGCGGTGTTGGCTGGCGTGTTGGATATCAACTCATCCGATAAAGCTGCCCGCTTCGTGCGTTTTTGTGATGCCTTCAATATCCCGATCATCACATTTGTGGATGTGCCAGGTTTTCTACCGGGAACCGGCCAGGAGCACGGAGGCATCATCCGCCATGGCGCTAAATTGCTGTATGCTTATTGTGAAGCCACTGTTCCAAAATTGACTATAGTCACTCGCAAGGCATATGGTGGCGCTTATGACGTGATGAGCAGCAAGCACATTCGTGGCGATGTCAATCTCGCCTGGCCCACGGCTGAGATCGCCGTGATGGGGCCAGATGGGGCGGTTAATATCATTTTCCGCAAAGAGCTGGCAGAGGCTGAAGATTCTGATAAACGTAAGACCGAATTGGTAGAGGACTACCGGGAAAAGTTTGCCAACCCGTACATCGCCGCTTCGCGTGGATATATCGATGACGTGATCGAGCCGCGGGAGACGCGGCCGCGATTGATCAATGCCCTGGAAATGCTATCGAACAAGCGGGATGCCAATCCCGCCAAGAAACACGGATGCATCCCCCTTTGAGTGGATTATTCATCCGATGCAACCGGATAGTAAATTCCCCCGGAAGACCGGTCTGGTGGCTGCAGCCTCTGGGCTGCGGTTTATAAATGGTCATCAGCTGTATGTTGAAAGGTATGGTCCCGAATCTGGGCCGCCGGTTGTTCTGCTTCATCATGGCCTGGGATCAATAAATTCATGGAAGGACCAGACTTTACCATTGGTGAAAGCTGGCTACCATGTGATCGCCTACGACCGGTGGGGATATGGCCAATCTAACCCACGCCAGGCCCTTTCGATGCCATTTTTTAAAGAAGACCTGCAGGATCTTGACGAGCTCCTAGGCGACTTGAACGTAGAACGGCCCGCGCTGGTGGGCCATAGTGACGGAGGTACGATTGCTTTGTATTTTTCCGGGGGTTTTTCGGAACGAGTGACTTGCTTGGTGACTGCAGCGGCTCACATCTACGTGGAACCCAAGATGATATCAGGCATTGAGAGCGTCCGTCGCATGTACGAACAAAGTGCTCATTTTCGCAGAGGGTTGCAACGACTACACGGGGACAAGAGGGAGGCTGTGTTTCAAGGTTGGTACCGGGGATGGACCAAGCCTGAGAATCTAGCCTGGGATATGCGAGGGCAATTAAGCAAGATCAGCTGTCCAACGTTGGTCATACAGGGAAAAGAGGATGAACACGCCACTCCTAAGCATGCTGAAGATATCGCTGCTGGGATTCCCAAAGCAGCGTTGTGGCTGGCACCCGACGCAAGCCACATGCTTCCCCAAGAAATTCCTGAGATTTTCAACCGTAGGGTGATAGAATTCTTAAGATATGGTTTCTATGGTGAAGAGAAATGAAAGCGTTCTTGAATACTTTACTTCTCTAATGTACGGGAGTTATCCATGTTCAATAAGGTATTGATCGCAAATCGTGGTGAAATTGCGGTTCGCATTGTAAGGGCATGCCGGGAGCTGGGCATGCAAGCTGTTGCAGTGTATTCAGAAGCCGACCGCCATGCTCTGCACGTGCGCTACGCCGACGAAGCGTATTTGCTGGGACCGGCGCCAGCCCGTGACTCGTACCTGAGAGGCGATAAAATAATTGAGATCGCTAAGAAGAGCGGCGCAGGCGCCATCCATCCAGGATACGGCTTCCTGGCCGAGCGCGCCGATTTCGCCCAGGCCTGCATAGAGGCGGGATTAGCTTTCATTGGACCAAAACCATCTTCCATCATGGCGATGGGCGATAAAGCGGTAGCGCGTAAAACCGTGGCTGCCAGTGGGGTACCGGTCGTGCCGGGTACTGAAGGAGAGGGATCGCTTAGCGATGAAGAGCTGCTGGCCTTGGCTCCAAAAATCGGTTTCCCCTTGTTGGTTAAGGCGACGGCTGGAGGCGGGGGCAAAGGTATGCGAGAGGTGCAAAATCTGGAGGAGATGCCTTCTTTGCTTAACTCGGCGCGGCGGGAGGCGGAAGCCTCCTTCGGGGACGGCAACGTTTATCTCGAGAAGCTGCTGGAGGACGCCCGCCACATCGAAATTCAGATACTGGCAGATACAGCCGGAAACGTGGTACACCTGGGGGAACGTGAGTGTTCCCTACAGCGCCGTCATCAAAAGCTGTTGGAAGAATCACCTTCACCATTCGTCGGCGATGACCAGGATTTGCGCCAGAGAATGGGGAGCGTAGCAGTCCGGGCTGCCCAAGCGGTGGATTATGTAAATGCGGGTACTATCGAATTTTTAGTTGACAAAGATAAGAATTTCTATTTCTTGGAGATGAACACGCGACTGCAGGTGGAACACCCGGTTACCGAGATGGTCACGAGCGTGGACATCGTCAAAGAGCAAATCCGCATCGCACGTGGCCGACAAATGCGCCATACCCAGGAAGAAATACAACTTAGTGGTTGGGCAATCGAGTGCCGGGTTAATGCGGAAGACCCCTACAACAACTTTCTGCCCTCAACAGGTCTTATCAGCCATATGATCCTACCGACAGGCCCTGGGGTGCGAGTGGACACCGGCGTCTACCCAGGATTTGAGGTATCGCCCTATTACGACTCTTTGATTTCAAAACTGATAGTAAGCGGGGAAACCCGCGGTGAGGCGATCTTGCGGATGCGGCGCGCATTGGAAGAATATAAGATCATTGGGGTGCGAACCAATATCCCTTTTCACCAGCTCTTGATGGATTCGCCCCGCTTTATTGGGGGGCAATATGATACCCGCTTTGTGGAAGAACGCTTCTCAATGGAAGAGGCTGAAGAGGGCAAAGAAAACATGACCGAGATCGCCGCCATTCTAGCAACGCTGGTAGCCCACTATCAGACTCAGCGGGCTGCGCAGATTATCCAGCGCAACGAACGCGATACCAGCAATTGGAAATGGATGGGCCGCTGGGAGAGACTCCACCGATGAAATACGTCACCACTCACGAAAACCGCGAAATCCTCATCGAAATCCTGGATGAACATCACGTGGTGGTTGATGGGGTTACCTATGAAGTGGACTTCGAGTCGGTCAGCGGAGAGCCAGTGCACTCCCTACTGGTGAATAGCAGATCTTATGAAGCTAATGTCTATCCCAGCGAGGATGGTTGGCAAGTGCTCCTCCGCGGAGCGCTCTACTCCTTTCAGGTGGAAGATGAACGCGAGAAGCGGTTGCGAACCTCAATAGGGGGCAGACTAGGCGAGCATAGAGAATATCATCTTAAATCGCCGATGCCTGGGCTGGTGGTTTCTGTGCCTGTAGAGGATGGTCAGATGGTTTCGATAGGTGAAGTGCTGGTCATCCTTGAATCGATGAAGATGCAAAACGAGCTTAAATCCCCGCGGAATGGCACGGTGGCGCGGGTACGTGTTAAAGTCGGCGACAGCGTCGAGCAAAGGGAAACGCTGCTAAGTGTAGACTGATGGCAAGGTGCGATCCCATGTGATTGAAGTGGGTTGCAGAGTTTCCGGATAAGGCTGGAGGAGGTGTAAAAAGGAGGGCGTGATGTCAAGTGCAGGTCAGGAATTGGAGGTAAAGCTTTATCTCTCTAATTTAAGAGTATTTCAAGCGCGCCTGGACTCATTGGGGGCATGTTTATACCAGACGCGCACCCTTGAGACAAATCTGCGTTTTGATACCCCTGATAAGGAGCTGAGGCGGAATTTTCAGGTTCTACGCCTGCGCCAGGACAAGGTGGCACGCCTCACCTACAAAGGGCCTGCCGAGGAGATCGGCGGGGTGCGTTCACGCAGGGAAATCGAATTTACCGTGAGCGATTTTGAGGCTGCCCGGGCTCTGCTGGAGGCTTTAGGTTACCGGGTAAGTCTAATCTATGAGAAGTACCGGACGGTATACGAGCTGGACGGCGTTTTGGTATCTCTGGATGAGATGCCCTATGGGGATTTTGGCGAACTGGAAGGCCCAGATGCTGAAAGCATACGGGCAGTAGCTCAAAAGTTAGGGGTGAACTGGGAGAGGCGTATCCCAGAAAGCTATACCGATCTATTTGAACGCTTGCGAGCGAGCCAGGGGTTTACTTTCCGGGACCTGATATTTGAGAACTTTAAAAGCAGCCATTTGACAGCTGCGGATCTAAACGTACAACCCGCGGATACGTGAGCGCTGCGGTTAAATTATTTTGGAGAAGAGCATGCATGGTGGATAATTACCGCCTTGACAGCAGCCCCCTAAACGAAATCCGGAGAAAAGAGTACGCCCGGGATGACGACTGGATCAGCGAGTTTCTACAAGTTGCTAAGGTCGGGCACGTGGCTACTCGCTGGGAGGAGCAACTCTTCATTACGCCCATGACGTTTTGGTACGATGTGGCGCGTCATGAAATCTACTTCCATTCGAACATCACCGGAAGATTGCGGGCCAACAGCGAACAGCATGAGCGGGTTTGCTTTGAGGCGAGTGAGATGGGGAAAGCGCTGCCCTCAAACGTGGCGTCGGAATTCAGCATCCAATACGCGAGCGTGGTAGTGTTTGGCAAGATAGGCGTGCTGCAAGACGATGGAGAAAAACGCAGGGCTCTTTATAACCTTATAAGTAAGTATTTCCCTGGGATGGAGCCTGGGAAACATTACAGGCCGATCGCCACTAAGGATTTGAAGCGTACCTGCGTTTACGCTATCACCATCGACAGCTGGAGCGGTAAGCTCAACTGGAAAGAGCGGGCCGAGCAAAGCCCGGATTGGCAGCCCTTGGACGAGGAATGGTTCAGGTAGGGCCTATGCCAGGGCGTGTTCTTTTCAGGTATGTTCTACCTTGCTCCCAACCCAACGCAACCCCTGCACCTGGCCGCCATATCCCAAAAGATCAGGAAGCAGCTCTTTAAATTGAAGAGGGTCACCACTGGTGGTGAAACGTATGGAGGCGGGCTGCACCTCGCCTATAGCTCGTTCCCCGGCGAGGGGGTGGTGTAATCCTCGGGCCTCCAGCAAACGACCAACCTGGCGAGCGATGGCCGGGGCTGGATCGATGACGCGCACTTGCGGGCCGACGATTTCTTGAATTACAGGGATAACGAAGGGGTAATGGGTACAACCCAACACCACCGTGTCGATACCCTGGGCCAGCATGGGCTGCAAGGCCGCTTCCAGGATAGCGCGGGTCTCGGGCGCCCTGAGATGACTGTTTTCGATCTGCTCTACCAACCCGGGACAAGTGTGCTGCAGAAGGGTGACCCCGTTGGCGAAACGCTCCACCACGGAGGCATACAAAGCTCCCTGGAAAGTCGCCGGAGTGGCCAGAACCCCCACCACACCGCTAAGGGTGGTTTCGGCGGCGGGTTTAACCGCGGGTTCCATACCAACGAAGGGCACATCCGGGAATACACCTCGCAGGTAATGCAGGGCGGCGGCTGAAGCGGTATTACAGGCAACCACAACCATCTTAGCGCCCTGACCCAACAGGTAACGGGTGATGCTCTCGGCAAAGGCTCGCACCTCTTCCAGGGGACGCATGCCGTAGGGAACATGGATTTGATCTGCCAGGTAAATGAGATCTTCGGCAGAATGCGCCTGGTGAATAGCTCTCAGGACTGAAAGACCTCCTACCCCAGAATCGAAGACGCCGATAGGCGACCGGGCTGAAACCTCCAGGGTCATTACAGTCACCCTCCCAAGAGGGGTCGAGCCGATATCTGCCAACACGGTCTGTGAGCTAAACATGGGGCGAAGTTTTCAAAGGTTTTTAGTGGCTTTTTTGCTATCCTTTGCGGCCTGCACAAAGGCGCCAAAGAGAGCGAACATAGCCGCTTGATCGATCAGGCATTCAGGATGCCACTGCACCGCCAGACCGAAGGGGTGGTCGGGCAGCTCCAACGCCTCCACCAGGCCGTCTGGGGAATTGGCGGTAGGTCGCAAACCGGCGGCCAGCTGGCGAAGAGCCTGATGGTGCAGGCTGTTTACCTGGATTTCGGTGGTCCCCAAGATGTGAGCCAGACGGCTGGTTTCGTCGACCTGCACTGCATGGGCCAGGTAATGGCGCGGCCAACCGGGATAGAAGTCATGTTTCAGCGCGCCAGGCAGCTGGGCCGCGATAT
>Ga0307435_1000577_pt1 | contig 16265 bp, 18 predicted proteins | sample SalMarWE160470MG_FD_202164 | JGI IMG/M metagenome (GOLD analysis project Ga0307435, IMG submission 202164) | Salt marsh sediment microbial communities from the Plum Island Ecosystem LTER, Massachusetts, United States - WE1604-70 | ecosystem: Environmental > Aquatic > Marine > Intertidal zone >... | reverse complement strand
AATATTAAAGAAAATAAAAACAAAATTATATATGTAGCAATTATACTTGGAATAAGCCTGATTATAAGTGCGGTAATTGCTTCTCTCACTTTTTACATAGTAAGATCACCTGAGGATACACTTTCGGTAACCGGATCAGTGAGAGAAAAAGTAACTTCGGATATCGCCATATGGAAATCTGATTTTACCAGGACTGTTCCCGCTGAAAATTTAATAGTAGGGTATCAGATGATGCAGAATGATCAGAAACTTGTACTGGATTTCTTTGAAGATAACGGATTTAATGAAGAAGATGTGGCAATTTCCCCGGTATTTATGGATCAATTGTACATGTATGATCCAGATGCTCCTAAGGAAAATTTATTAAGACAGACAGCTATAATTCAATCAAGCGACGTTGACAAAATTACTGATATGGCCAAGAGCACTCAGGAACTAATAAACCAGGGAGTTATTTTTTCCACAAATTCTCTTGAATACTATTACTCCGGTTTACCCGATCTTCGAATTGAACTGATCCCAGACGCTATAAATGATGCTAAACTCAGAGCTGAAAAAATTGCTGAAGGCAGCGGTAAAAAAATAGGAGCTATAAAATCCGCACATCTAGGAGTTGTACAGGTTCTGCCTGTTAATTCTACCGAAGTTTCGGACTGGGGAACCTATGATACATCAACCATCGAAAAAGAAGTAATGATACCGGTTACAGTAATTTTTACCCTGAAATAAATACTTCTACCTGCACAGTAATTAAATCTTTTTCCCCTTGATTTACACCTTTCAACCTAAGGTATGTATTCTATTTTTAAAATTACATCACTCTGATTGTACTCCCAGCCATCAGCTATGCCGTCGCCATCGCTGCTTGGTGTACAATAAACCCTAATCTGAAAGCGGGATTTTCCAGCACTTACAGCATCCTGTAGTTCTGTTTTCAATTGATTAATCGTACAAGTAATGTTTGGATTAGCAAATCCCTGAATAAATTCACCAGTTGTATTAAAGAAGGCAAACTCAATAGGTACAGAACCCCATTCTACTCGGTCTATCCTGATCAAATTGAAAAATGAGGTGTCCCCCCATTCCGCTCTAGGGCTTAGTATAAGGGTTGCCGATTTTATGATAGCATTTGAATATCCTGATATATCAAAACTTACAAATCCCCTGCATGAAAATCCACCAGGTATATCGCCAATACATACAAGCCCTCCAGGATTGGAAAAACCACTTTCCTCTAACCATCCTCCCTCAGATTCAATCCTGGCCACATCAATACTCTTGGGCGGCTTTACGTCTACTGTCTTGGATTCACTTGTTTCTCCACCATTGCCGTCACTAACAGTTAATTCCAGTGTATATGAGCCTTCACTGCCAGGAGCAGTCCATTCAATAGGATTTGCACTGGCATTATTAATAGTACCACCTGTAGCACTCCACTGATAAGTCAAAGTATCACCATCTGAATCAGAAGCTGTAGCCGAAATATTATATTTCCTTTCAACATAGAGTTCACTAACCGGTATTGTTATATCATCTATTACCGGATTTCTGTTACACCCCCAGCTTAATGGAATCGAAGCAGTGTCAGTACCTTCTGAATTAGTAGCAGTTGCACTAAGCGTAAATGTCTCGCCGGGATCATTTATATTGACCTGGGCAATAGTGTCTCCAAAAGAACCCGAACTGTCATCTTTGGTCCAATCTATATCAGGAGTGGGATTACCCGTAACAACAGCCTTTACCCTACAGTAACATATGCTGCCCTCAAGAGTTGCATCCTGGTATATTTCAAGTTCAATTGTCGGTGCCTCTTTTTCTTCTGCTTCTTCTTCATCTTCCTCTTCTGCTTCTTCTTCCTCCTCCTCTTCCTCTGCTGGTTCTTCTTCTGCTGCTGCTTCTTCCTCTTCCTCATCTTCTTCTTCAGCTTTTTCTCCAACATCTATTTCTTCGACAGCTGTAGCTTTGCATTGATTACAGGTAGCAGCCACAGCAAAGAAAAAGATAATCGTTAGAATAGAAAGTAATATATATAATTTATTTCTCTTCATGATACCTCCTCAATCAATTACCTAATACAATTATACTATTTTATTTTTTTGCTTGAAAATTTTAACAATATGACCTAGATCAAGGACAAGATTATTTTTATGGTTTGCAGTAATATATTTTGACTATTTCTGGGTAAAAAAGAAAGAAATAATCGCTAAATAATCAAATATGAATAAATATTTAAATAGCCACTGCAGTTAAATAGTGGCTACTTATTAAAGACAATTATGCATTTTTTTTTGCAATCAGACCTAAAACAATACTCAGCAAACCCACCACCAGCAAGACAATTGTAAGCCATATAGGTACAGTCTGACCTTCCCCCCCAAAAACTGGACTAAAGATTGGGGTAAGGACATTAGTATACTTATCCAATTATCTAAAAATTTTTCTGCAATATTATTAGGAATAACCTGCGCTTCCTCTGTAGCATTTTCCTCCACTGAAAACCTCCTTATTTTTTAAGTTTGCTATAAATCTTTATAACCTTATCATCACTTTTAACATAGGATTTATTCTTTCATTTTTAAAATCAATATTTAAAAAAGTTTGATATGCTATTTTTTTGGTAAAAATAAAAACAAGTTTCAGTACCCTATTCTTTAAATTTTCCTTTATTACTTTTTCACTTAATTTACCCAAATCATCTTTTGTTTTGTCTAATGTGAAATTATTATCTCTTACTTCTGATAATAAATTTTTTTCTAGACTTTTTCTTTGAATATCAATTTTTTCTTCTTCTATTTTTCTATTTTCTTTAATGGTAAAAAATGCAATTAAAGCTGACAAAACAATGGCTACAGCCATTAACGCAGTAAATACCACAGGTGCAAATGTGAAATAAGCGATTATTATATTTATCAATTCCTCATCTCCTCAAACATCTCGCCAGTCCTAATTTAGCATTAAGTATAAATTATTTAAATTAATACGCACTACACACTTTTATTCACTTTCTGCAGGCATTCGTCACATAGCCTGAGCTTTACGCCAGTGAAAAATTTGTTTTTAAAATAAACTAGACGAGATACTCATTATTGAAATCAATATAATAATTACAATACCTAAAATGGCATTTACTGATCCAAAAGTTACTAAAAGTTTATAATTTTTTTCCATCTTTTCTTTCATTACGTTTAAGCTAAATAATTTAATAATCCTTGGTAATATATAATATCCCCTCAGTATTTCAAATATTACTAATATAAAGGTTAATAAATATTTGGTTATCAATAAAATACCAAAAACACTGGTTAATATTATTCCTTCTCTTAGCTTATCAAGAGATAATATTACTTCTGCATATAATACTAATGCAATGCAGGCTGTGCTAAGAATTCTAAAAAGCCTGGATGTTTCAATAATAATTTGAGCCTGTATTATATTTTCTAATTTTCTAATAGCTGGCACTAGTATGGTTAACTGATAAACCAAGCCCCCAATCCAGGCTATCATTGCAAGTTGGTAAAAAAAATAAATAATAATTTTTACTATCAAATTTTACTAACACCCTTTTTAAACCTTTAGGATTTATTAAATTTGGTTTTAACTACCTCATTTTAAAAAACTTTTAGCTCAAAAGATTTCTCAGTACTTTTTTCCTAAAAGAGTTTCGCAGTTTATACAAGGCCTTTCTTTCGATCTGCCGTACTCTTTCCCTGGTAAGATTAAACTCCCTACCTATCTCTTGCAGTAATTTCGGTTGCCCATCATAAAGTCCAAATCTTAGTTTGAGTATTTTATTTTCCCTGTCATCCAAGGTGTTTAAGACCATCTGAAGTTTATCTTTAAGCTCATAATAAGTAATTTTGGTTATGACTTCCATCTCAGGGTCCTCAATAAATTCCCCTAAAGTGCTACCGTCATATTCACCTACTGGTGTTTCTAGCGATACTGGGTTCTGGGACATTTTCATTAGCTGCCTAACCTCATCAGATGAGAGATTTAACTTTTTGGCAACTTCTTCATAAGACAGTTTCCTGGCCAATTCTTCAGAAAGGCATTGGTAAATTCTATCAATTTTATTTACTTTCCCTATAATATGGGCTGTCAGCCTAATAGTTCGGCCCTTATCTGCTACTTCCCGGTTAACTGCCTGCCTGATCCACCAGGTAGCATATGTAGCGAATTTATACCCCTTTTTATAGTCATAACTTTTCTATTTCTATTATAAGTCCCAGGTTACCTTCCTGGATAAGATCTAAAAATGACATTCCCCTGCCCCGATATTTTTTTACTACAGAGACTACTAGCTTAAGATTTGAGTTTATTAGCTTCTCCCTAGCTTTCATGCTCCCCTTCTCTATTTTCTTAGCAAGTATAATTTCCTCTGAAGCAGTAAGTAATCTGTTTTTAGCAACTTTTTCATATAGTTATAAAAGGGGTATTTTCATTGTCTTTTATTCTTGCATAGTTGACTTCTCTTTTAGAACCACTTCTATGTTTTTTTCCTATTTTAAATAACATTTATATTTTTCACCCTCGATCACTTAGAAATTCCTATATTCCATTTACCATTTTCACAAACTTTACTTTTTTTATATTGGCTTCCTCCTTTAGTTCAGTAGAGATATTTTCATCATCTACCCTGCCATATGCCAGATAATCAGAATAGCACTTGTAGGATTGTTTTAAGGTATTGGACCAATCCACTGCTAACTTTAATATATTCTTTTGAAGATCAGTTAGATTTGAAGCTTTACTTTTTAGCAGAAGACTTGCTTCCTTTTGAGTTTTTTGCACTCTGCTGTCAAGATCAAGATATTTTAGGGAAGCTTCCAGAAGCTCTTCTTCAAACATGCCGTTTCTTAACCAAGATGAGCTTACTTTATAATCTAACCTTTCAAATTCTTTTGCCTTTTTTGCGACATTTAAGCCGCTATCTCCTAATAATTTTAAAAACTCATTATTTGATAATTTACGGTCTGCCATAAAAACACCTTTTTGATGAATTGATTGTTTTAAAAAATTATGGGCAGTTAATAATATAATCAGATCAAAACCAGATTTAATAAACCACTTGGAAATACTTTAAAGATTAGTCAGTCTCTAAAGATTCAATTCTTTAGATAAAAAAATCAATTGATTTTAATATTTCTTACTTTATACTACACAATTTTCATCAATCCTAGATTATAAGTTGGAAGAAATTTTATATTTTGTATATATTGGTTGCTGTTTCAATTACTTATTCTCTTTTGCTTTCTTTTTCCTTTTTTGGGTTAACAAAACCTATCACTTCATCAAATTTACATTTACTTTCTTTGGTAAATTTCTTAGTCTTATCTATGGTATCGGCTATAGTCTTTTTACTTTTATCAACAAGTTCTCTACTCTTATCAACAATTTCTTTTCTGGTCTGCTTTCCTTTTTTAGGAGCAAATAAAACTCCAGCAATAAGACCAATAACTACGCCTGAAAATAATGCTGCTGCAATTGCACCAGCGTATTTTCCGCCTTCTCCTTTTTTAGTAGTTTCTTGAACTTTTGTTTCCTTTTTCTCTTCTACTTTTTCTTTTTTTTCTTCATTCATTTTTACTCCTATCTTAATATAGTTAATAAATTTGTTAATAATATTTATTGCTATAGAATATTAACTAAATAAAGCTAAACAGAAAGACAAATTGCTACTCCTTTTAGCTGCCAGATGGTAGACCGATTGATTAAGACTATTGCTTTCTTGCTACTAACTTAAAAGTAATTATCAGAATGGTTTAGGCTCCAGAAATTGTGAGCACTAATTATAACGAGGCTTTACTGGAAAGTTAGATATTTTAAGCAGGGAAACTGCTTGGCAAATACAATAACAAAAGAAAGGAGCAATCATGAAAGAGCAAATCTATATTGGAATTGACCTTGCCAAGGGTAGTTCAAAAGTAGCTGCGCTAGATAGCAGCGGAGAGGCTATCTTTAAACCCTTTACTATCACAAATTCAAAGGAAGGAGTAAAAAAGCTACTGTTAAAGCTTTCAAGCTATCATAGAGAGTAGATAGTCTGCGGCATGGAGATAAGCTCCAACTACTGGGAGAATATGTGCTCATACCTAAAAGAGATGGATATCTCCTCTATCCTTTTAAACCCCTACCAGGTAAAGAAATACAGACAGGCTGTGGGAAAAAAGATCAAAACTGATTCAATAGATGCAGAAGCTATAGCCGGGCTTATCTCGGGCAGAAAGTACGAGAGTCTTTATATCTCTGAGACGATACAGTACTGGAACTTAGGGAGCTTGTTAGGATTAAATATAGCTTCCAGAGAAGGGTAAAAGACCTAAAGAAAAGTGTATTATCACTACTTTACGTAGTATTTCCCGAATACACTAAGATAATCTCTTATCCCTTCTCCAAAGTATCACTAGAGATTTTATCAAAATATCCCACTTCATGCCATATGGCAAAAGCTAGTTTATCTAAACTTGTTAAAATCTTTAGAAGATACCAGGGATGCAATTTTGACCTGGATAAGGCAAAGGAACTTATTGCTGCTGCAAAGGATAGCTTCTATTCAGGAAAAGCCTCCAGATCCAGGGGAATGACTATTTCCATGCAGCTGGAGGAGATCTCCTCTTTAAGTTCCAAGATAAAAGACATAGAGGATGAGATAGAATCTATCCTTGATCCCGGAGATCCTTCTGGAGGATCTTCTGCCTACAATATCTTAAACTCCATAAAGGGCGTGGATATTGGCACCATTTCCACCTTTATAGCCTATGTCGGTGATGTAGCCAGATTTTCCTCTTCAGATAAGCTTGTCTCCTATATTGGGTTTTATCCAAATATATTTGAATCTGGAAAGTACAGGAAGAAAAATCCTACCATTCAGAAGGCCAGTCCCAAGGAACTAAGGTATATGCTTTATCTTGCCAGTGTGGCCTGTATAAAGCACAACAGCCAGCTTAAGAAGTATTACCATGATAAGGTGTCAGCCGGTATGCCAGTCAAAAAGGCAATAATTAAAGTGGCAGTAAAGCTTGCCAGGATGATGTATTCCATGCTAAAGCATAAAGAAGAATATGACTCTTCTAGGGTATTTATGCAGCCATTACCTTTTAAGAATGCTGCTTAACTTATTTAGTTTTCAAAGAGCAAATTTTTTTAAATTTCTATTTTCTATAGCTCTTTGACAATTTAATATTTTTTATCTTTATCTTTTTTTACTTTAATCATTTACATAGAATGACTTTTAATTCTTACTTTTTAGGCTTTTTAACTAAATTTATTATAAAAGTTTCTCTCTTTTTTCTTTTTAAAAAAATCAGTAGTAAGATATTTCCCTTAAAAATAACCATCCCAGAGTGGTATACAAGGCAATAATGCTAAACCTGAACATAAAAACTGCTATAATCAGTATAATTCAATTCCCGCTATGTGATTAATGATAATAAATATCCTTACTTCAATCTTTACCCCAATTTAATGTTATTTAGGAGCAGCCCTATTCAGATTCAGTTTCTTCCCCAGTTTCTTCGTTTTCCTCAGTTTCTGCCGGTGGTGTGTATGTAGTAGAACCAGTGGTTTGTTCTGTAAATTTACTTAAATCAAGAAATGGAACAATTCCCTTTTCAGGGAGAATTCCCCAGGCAATATTAGGTGATAATTTCTGTATGAACTCAAGTTGTATTATCTGTGGATAGACTTTTAGCGCTTCACCTTTGATCTCAATCTGCCTTGCTTCTGCTTCAGCTTTGATAATTGCCTGTTCTTTTTTAATTTTTTCCTGTGCCAGGATATTTTGCTCTACTTCAATCTTTTCTTCTGCAATTTGCTTTTCCTCCAGGATATTAAAATACTCTTCAGTAAATTCAATTTTCCTGAGTAAAAATTCATCTAAAATTATTCCATTTTCTTCAAATATCGGTAACAATGTATCTCCTATTTCTTTCTGTACATCAAAGACCTGTTCGGAGTAAAGCTGAGCAGCAGTATATTTTTTTGGTATATTCCTTGATAAAGATCTTGCCTCAGTTTTAACCACTTTTTCTACAAGATTATCCATGGTTCCGATATTATTTAATATCCATTCAGGTTGTTTAGCGTCAATAGAAAACCTGATGGTATACTTTAATTGTATCTGCTGTCCGTCTGAAGAAGTTGTATCAACCGCAAAATCAGGATAATTAGCCTGGCTGGTTTCCGGGAAATCACTTGTTTCGTAGGTTACCTGCCTGGTTGAATAGTTTACCGTATTCTGGATAAATGGTATTTTCATATGAATTCCAGGTTTAAAGGTTACTCCCACCGTTTTACCAAATTGTGTAAGGACCCTAACATTTCCTGCCTGAACTATTACAAAAATATTAAGCAGTAAAACCAGCACTACCACAAAAATAACCACTCCAATAATTATTTTAGGCACAAATTTCATAGGCACAAATTTCATTTTTTTTCCTCCTTATTGATTAATTTTTACTCTACTATTTTTTTTCTATTTACAGCTTCGATTATTTACCTAGCATTCCTTAAGCCCAATAAAAATTCATCTCTTGATATTTTATCTGCCGACATATATTGTCCACTCCTTTAAATATGATCTTTTTTTAAAAGCATAAATAGATAACAAAAAATACCCGGTTAAAAAACACTTCTAGGAAATATTTAAGAACTTAATAGGTGATAATTTGAAATATTTTAAAAAAAATATTATGATTGGTAAAAATATATGAAATTAATTTTTAATTTTTTAAGCCAAATTAAACCATTATATATTAATCCCATTATTTAACTAATAATCCAATATAGTATAATTAAATAATCTTCTAATAGTATTTCTTTTTAACATAACAAATTTTCCACTTTATTTCAAGGAAGAAATTTTTAATGTGTTGTTATTCTGCGATATTGTCACCTCTAAGTTATTCAGGGAAAATGTCACCTATTATGATAAGAGAGGAAATATATCACATGACAGCAATAGAGATGGCAAGGCTAATAGTAGCAGAGAGACTCATTGAGGGAGAGATTACGGTTAAGGGTGCAGCAGAGGTACTTAAGTTGTCTACCAGACAGGTAAAAAGGATCAAAAAAGGAGTGAGACTTATAGGTCCAAAAGCAGTAATTCATGGTAATAGGAAAAGAAAGCCAAATAATGCAGTGGATGACAAGGCAAAAGATCTGGTAGTAGAGCTTAAAACCAAAAAATACGGAGGCACCAATTTCAGCCACTTTACGGAGCTGCTTTCTGAAAGAGAAGATATCATCATAAGTCAGCCTACAGTGCACCGGATCTTAAGGAGTGCGGGACTAGTAAGTCCCAAAAAAAAGAAGAAGATAAGGACCCACCATTACAGGAAAAGAAAGGACTGTCCGGGGATGATGGTCCAGCTTGACGCTTCGCCATACAGGTGGCTTGGAGGTGAAGATCTAAATCTTCATGGAGCTATAGATGATGCAAGTAGCACCGTACTCGGGCTCTACCTTTGTAAGGAGGAATGCCTTGAAGGTTACTTTGAAGTGGCAAGACAGATGATAAAGGGTCCCGGTATACCGGTATCTACATACAATGATAAACATACCATCTTAATCAGCCCTAAAAAAAAGGGTAAGCTTAACCTGGAAGACCGGCTGGAGGGCAAACTGGAGCCCTGTACGCAGTTTTCTACCGCCATGGAAGAGTTAGGAATCAGTATGATACCTGCAGGATCCGCACAGGCAAAAGGCCGGATAGAAAGACTCTGGGGAACCCTTCAGGATAGACTGGTCCAGGAGTTTATCCTAAATGGGATAAAGGATGTAGAGAGTGCAAATAAATTTATGGCCACATATATTAAAAAATTTAACAGGAGGTTTTCAGTTGTTCCAAAGGGGGAGCCTGTTTTTAGAAAGCTTAAAAAGGGCATTAATCTGAATTATATACTCTACAGGAAGATTTCAAGAAAGCTTGATGGCGGATCAGCTTTTTCATTCGGGAAAAAATACTATCAGCTTATATCCGCTGGAAAGCCAGCAGCCACCATTCCCCGTTCAAAGATAAGTGTTCTTACAAGCAGTAGAATTGGGATAAAGGCAAGCTATAGCGGCAAGGTATATTCTGTGGCAAGACTTGAGGCCAGGCCCAAAGTTAAAAGCTATGTTAAAGTAGCAAAAGACAGGAGGCTTCTTCCTACAAAGCCTGCAATAAACCATCCCTTGAAGAGTAGTAAATCACGTGGATCTAAATATGATTCAAGGGATGAAGAGCTTGCTCTTGGTCTATTTAATTCAACTATTGCATGGGATACTGATAACTATTAATCAAGTAAGGGGGGTGACATTTTCGCTGAATAAAACTATATACCTTTAGGTGACATAATCGCTGAATATTGACATAGGTAGGTTTTAAAATTTGTTATTAAAATATCAAAGGAAAAGTCATCAAAGATTTTTCTTAGTTTTAAAAAACTAAAATACTGTATAATTCTTCTTAAGCCAATTGATAGTTATTTCTAAAAATTTCTCTGCTTCTTCAATAAAGACAATTATCCTTTCTATAATGAAGCCTTCAAATAGAAGCATCTTAAATATTTTATGTATAAAAAGTTTTTCAAGGGTTGCAGTATTTATATTAATAAAAGGAGTATAAAAGAAGCCATTCTCATCAAACCAACAGTCAGCTGCCAGCATATGCATGTGGAGATTAAAGGATAGATAATACCCAAAAGTCTTAAATAACTGCTACTGCTGCGGGCTTGCTTCCTTCTTTCCTGCAATTCCCTGGATGGCGGTACACGGTTACATCCTCTACTAGTCCCATCTGCAACTTCCGGTCACAGTCCGGGTGCGTAATCGGATTGCCTGCGGCCGTCCTACCTCAACACTCCTGGCCAAACAGGTCCGGAATACGACGTTGAGAGAATTGCAAATCAAAAAGCTTAATTAACAACCTCGATCTCTATCTCGACACGTCTGTTCAACGCACCGGCATCCTCTAGGAAAGTTCCTTCGACATCCGTATCGGGAACCTTAAGCTCACTGCTGCCACGGCCATCGACAAACAGTTCCCAACTATCTACCCCATTCTCATCGGCCCAGTTTTCGAACCAGTCCTTAACTGCTGTGGCCCGGTCAATTGATAGCTGCAGGTTATAGCCGGATTCGCCTCTGCTGTCAGTGTGTCCTATAAACTTTATCCTGGCTTCAGGAAGTGCAGCATAAAGATCTGCTGCCAGCTCCTCCAGTACGGCATCCGCAGTTGCCTTGAGCTCAGCACTGCCAGTATCAAACAAAACGTCACCTGGAATAGGAGGAGGTTCTTGCATATCCACAGGTGGGGCTTCAATAGGTTCTACTTCCGGAAGTCGCCACAACTCAAGCGTCCCATCATTGCGGACTACAGCAATATGCCCGCCGTCAGGTGTGAAGGCCGCTGCTACCGGAGAGTTGCTTGCCAACGCATCGAAAGTCTGGTCCAGGGTGTACAGTAGTGTTTTCGTGGGGATGTCCCAGATAGTGGTCGCTAATCGGGAAGCAACCACAAGAAGCGTGCCATCAGGTGAGAAGGCCAGGTCCCTGACGCGTTCAGGAACGGGAAGGTCTGCTATCTGTTCAGCACCATCTACAGTCCATAGTCGGACCAATTGATCCCCGGCTTCCTTCACGGCTCCAACCATAGCTTCACTATCCGGTGAGAAGCGAAAAGTATTAGATGATAACCCGCAGCTGCCTTCTCCTACATCAAGCTGTATTGTGTGTACTATGCGCTCTTCTTCCACATCCCAGATATGGACATTACAGTTGAAGTGGGTGGCCGCCAACAAATTGCCTGACGGATGATAATCGATAGCTTGTATATAGTCAGCTTCAGGTTCCTCAAAGGAAGCCACCTGCTGGCCATCTTCAAGCTGCCATATCCATACGATGCCGTCACGGTTGCCTGTAGCGATATGCTCCCCATCAGGAGAGAAAGCTAAACGATTATTATAACTCCATGCAGCTGAAAAAGCTCTGCACCGTCAGCTGCATTTGTAAGAACTGCTCCGTAGTAACCAAGACCAACCCCAATAATTGACCCGTCGAGAGAGTACTCGAGATCTTCCGCTGAGTGCCTGTATGTATTGACATCGACAAGCGAACCATCGTAAAGAAGGTGGAAATAAGTTGTAAGATATTCCCCAACCGCCACAGTCGCTCCATCCGGCGCCATAGCCACACTGTAGATCTTATTATCATAAGTCTCGCTCCATACCAGCTCGGGTTCCCCCATATACCATATGGCACAGCCTTAAGCATAACGGGCTCTGTTTTATTAACGCGATCATTCAATACATCCCACTGGTATAGGATCACTACATTCTTAACCAGACCAATATATCTCCCCCAAAACTCATCATTAATTTCTACACTTTTATTTAATACAGGTCTTTTAAAATTATTGTTTGATTTCATAAAGAGTCAAACCTTTCGTAAAGTTTTAATATAATGTTATTACTATACTTGCTTTATTCTTTCAATCCTGATAAAGTCACACTCTTTACAAAAAAGTCTTGAGCAAATAAGAAAAAAATCAAGACAGGAAGCAAGCTGATAAATGTACCGGCCATCAATACCGGCCAGTCAGTAGAATACGACCCTTGCATGTTTGCTAATCCGAGGGTAAGAGTCATATTTTCTACGCTGTTTATAAATATAAGAGGCCTGACAAAGTCATTCCACATGCCCATAAAAATAAATACACCCAGAGTTGCCAAAGCGGGCTTTGACAATGGAAGAAATATTCTCCAGTAGGTGGTAAAAGGATTGCAGCCGTCTATTTTTGCAGCATCTTCCAGTGAAGCTGGTATGTTCAAGTAAAATTGACGCATCAAAAACGTACCGAATGCTGTTGCAATATCAGTCAAAATCAGAGCAGGAAGTCTATCAATTAGACCTAAAAAACGCATAATTAAAAAAATCGGTATAAGGGTCACATGAATAGGAATCATCATAGTTGCTAAATACACTAAAAATATTGTGTCCCTAAATCTAAATTTAAGCCTGGCAAAAACATAACCTCCCAGTGAACTGGTAAACAATTGACAGACTACTACAACAGACGTCACTATTGTACTATTTATAAAAAAACGTCCAAATGGGTACCTCTCACCAATTCTTATATAATTGTCCCATCTAATAGTATCTCCTATTATAGAAGGCGGGTAAGAAAAAACTTCATCTATCGACTTTAAAGACGTACTGATCATCCATAAAAAAGGAGCAATCATTATTAATGCGCCTACACCAAGAACTACATAAAGTATTATTTTCCATGGGTGCTTTTTTTTCATTTTTTACTCCTTCTTGCCTAAGATATTACCCTTCTTTTCTGTAACAAAAACTGAACAACTGCAAAAATCAGTACCAAGAAAAATAGCACATAAGCTATAGCACTTGCATACCCCATTCTAAAATACCTAAAAGCATTCTGATATAAATAAAAAACTAAAACAGAAGTCGACCTAGCTGGCCCCCCAAATGTCATCATATAAATAAGATCAAATGCTTGGAAAGAATTTATAACTGATATGATCACGACAAAAAGTGTGGTGTGGGAAAGAAGAGGAACTGTAACATGTTTAAATTTGCCAAACCACCTTGCTCCATCTATTTCTGCTGCTTCATAATAACTTTTGGGTATTCCCTGTAAACCTGCCAAAAAGAGCAGCATGTTAAACCCCAACGTTTTCCATATTACGGTCATAATAATAGAAGGCATTGCCCAATTTAAACTGCTTAACCAACGGGGTCCTTTTATTCCAATTAAACCTAAAAAATAGTTGAGCAGACCAAATTCTGGATTATACATCCACATCCATACCAAACTAGCAGCTATCCAGGACGCTATTACAGGAAGAAAAAATGCAGCCCTAAATATTCTGACACCCTTTATGCGCTGATTTAGAGCTACAGCTAAAAAAAGTGATATTATGACCCCCACAGGGACAGTCCCAAGAGTAAAATAAATTGTATTCCATAATGATTTTAAAAATGTTTCATCTTTAAACAGCTCAATATAATTTCTTAAACCTACCCATTCCATCGGAGACATTAAATCCCATTCAGTAAAGCTAAAGAAAAAAGAAGCTACCAAAGGACCCAATGAAAACATTAAAAAGACTATAATATTAGGTAGTAAAAGAACAAATACCCATGTACTTTCCCTATTTAAAAGTCTTTTAAATTTCATTTAATTTTAATTTTACCTTTTACTTAAATAGTATGCAGCCCATAGAATTACCAGGGGCTGCATACATACTATTCAAACTGTCTAGGGAGGTGGTTTGAATAATTAATAGTTTACTATTCTTCTGCTGCAAATTCTGCGTTTGCCCTTTCTTCAAAATTTGAAAGTACTGTATTTACGTCTTCACTACCAGTAAAGAATTTACCCAATTCCTCAATAAGAATATCATTGACTTTTAGCTTTGTATTCATCGAGAATGGTTCTACTAATGCATTCTCGAAATATGGAGCCATATCCGTAAATCCTTCTGGATGAACATCAGGATTATACCACTTTGCAATACCCTCTTCTGTATAATACTCTTTCTTGTGAGGCATCCACAATCCGGCTCGAATATTTGAGAGTAAATAATCGTCACCAGAAAGGAAGTTGATCAACTCCCATGCCTCGTCGGGATGTTCGGTATTTACCCATGCAACATGTGTGTGTGCCTGACCATGAGTAACAGCTTCTTTAAATTTTGGCAGCACCCCAACACCAACTTCGAAGTCCATATTCGCAAGTTCTTGTAAAGACCAAGAACCATCTATCAGCATTGCGATATTTCCAGTTTTAAGAAGATTAGTTGCACTTTGTCCACCACCAATTAGTTGCATCTGCTCAGGTAAAAAAGTGGTTGCTCCATCTACCATCCCGATATCATAAATTGCCTGCAGAGCTTCTGCTGTTTCTGGTGAATTAATTGTGGTTTTAGTTATATTAGTATTATCATCCCAATAACTACCGCCATTAGACATTATAAGTGCTGAGTACATATATGCGTTCTCCAACCCATAAACACCATACCGTATGGTCTTGCCATCTTCGACCACTGTTAATTGCTTGGCAATATCACGGAACTCATCCCATGTCCATGCCTCTTCAGGATCACTCGGCGGGTAATCCAGACCAGCTTCATCGAAAACCTTCTTATTATAATATAAGACGGGAGAAACAGTACAACTGCTTATACCATATATACCAGAATCTGTGTTCATTATAGTTGCAGATGAAGATATGTAATCATCAATACTGTAAACATCATTAAATCTATCTGTTAGATCCAGAAGATGTCCAGCTTTAGAAAATGAACGATAATCGTAGGCATAACAGAAGAAGACATCCGGGCAAACTCCGGCCATCATCATAGTAAGCATTTTAGAAGTATACTCCGCTCCTGGTATTGGATTATATTCAACAATAATATTTGGATTCCTTGACATAAAGATTTCAAGGCCTTTTTCCACACTTTCGGTTTCCAGTGGACTTGCTTCCCATCCTACAAACTTTAGTGTTACAGGTTCTTTTGTTACTTCTTCCTCTGCTTCTTCCTCTGTTGCTACTGCTGCTTCTTCCTCTTCTCCTTCCGCTACTGCTGCTCCGCCCTTTTCACAACCTGCCAAAGTAAATGTTGCAGCCATAGCTATAATTAATGTCAACACCAATATATTTAATAATGGTTTTTTCATTTCTTAGTCCTTTCAATGTTATTCTTTTGATTGATAATATTATAACTTTTTATACAAATCACTTCCTTTCCATATACTATATACGATACAAAAACATGTTGTATTTGTATGAATGAATAATTTTAGTTTTTTTACAATTCACCTCCTTTCCATGTATTTAGCAACATGCTGTGTTCATATAAATAAATAATCTTAGGTTTTGTCACATATAATTGCTTTTTGCCATATTAGCATCTCGCCCGGTTTTCGGTTTCCCCATATACCATATGGCACAGCCTTAAGCATAACGGGCTCCGTTTCAAAATGCGCGTCATTGTACAAAAGGCTTTCATCTCCTCCCGAAGAGGCAATATACTTTCCCTCATATTTCAGCATCGGCATGCCTCCCGGAATCTCATCCTGCATGCATTCCTTCATAGTAGTACCAGGATCCACATACACCGAAGACAGATTGCTTCTGTTGTCGACCTCCTCCAGGCAGTACACACATGGTCCCTTCATCAAGGCCACTTTTCCCGCATCCTCTCTAACCAAAGGATTCGCAGAAATCCATTTGTGCTTTATATTAAGCTCCA
>Ga0307435_1000574_pt1 | contig 16314 bp, 13 predicted proteins | sample SalMarWE160470MG_FD_202164 | JGI IMG/M metagenome (GOLD analysis project Ga0307435, IMG submission 202164) | Salt marsh sediment microbial communities from the Plum Island Ecosystem LTER, Massachusetts, United States - WE1604-70 | ecosystem: Environmental > Aquatic > Marine > Intertidal zone >... | reverse complement strand
TAGTAGATGCAGTAAGAGGATCTACCAATAATGCACCTTTAATTGGGGCTTCTTCAGCAGGTGAATTTACTGAAGAAAAAGTTGAAAGGGGAAGCGTAGCTGTGGGCTTACTTTCCTCGGATGATATTAAAATATTTACTGCCATCGCTGAAGGCGTAAAACAGAATCCAGAGGCAGCAATAAAAGAAATTGCAGCAAAGCTGCCTGATAATATAGAAAGCTATCCCTACTTTACTGTAGTCCTCCTTGTTGATGGATTAGCTGGAGTGGGAGAGGAGATAACAATGCTGGCATCTTATATTTTTGAACAGGTGCTTCATAAAAAAATAAAACTTGTTGGTGGGTGCGCTGGCGATGATATGCAATTTGAGAGGACCTTTGTATTCTCGGATGATATGGTAGCGACAGATGCAGTGAGTATTTGCCTCCTTGCTTCAAGAATGCCTTTATTTACTGCGGTAAAGCACGGGCATTCACCTATGAGCAGACCACTACGAGTAACCAGGGCGAAGGGCAATGTGGTCTATGAAATAGATGGACGGTCAGCATGGGAAGTATGGAAAGAAGAAACCAGAGGGGCTGTTGAAAAGAGTGGTATTGATATCGAAAAACTCGATAAGTCTTCGCTGACTGAAATGGTTCTTGGCAATTACGAACTTGGTTTACCTTCAGAGAAAGAGGGCGAATACAAGGTAAGATTCCCTTTAAGTATAAATGACGATGGTTCCTTAAATTTTTCATGTGGTATTACAGAAGGGTCTGTTTTCCGTATTATGGACGGGAGTAACATAGAGAACCAGATCAACGCTGCCGGTGAGGCTGCCAGAATGGCCAGACAGTCAGCCGAGAACGAAGGTTACTCTGATTTTGCAGGATTATTTGTTTTTGAGTGCGGTGTCAGATTAATGTTGCTCGGAGATGATTTTTATAAGAGCGTTGAGCAATATAAGAAAGCATTACCTGGTATTCCTGTATTAGGATTCGAGACTTATGGGGAAATTCGCCTGGAGCCCGGGCAGTTTAGTGGCTTTCATAACACCACTTCAGTAATTTTGCTCCTGCCCAAGGGTGATAAAAGAACATGGGGTAGAGAGAAAGGTGTGAAATGAAAATAACCAGGAGTGAGTTGATAAGTGCCTTTGCTCAAAGTGTTGGTATAGAGACAGCCAAGGAACTGATCAGGGAAAAAATAAATGCTGCAGCCCTAAAAGATAAGGAGGATTATACCGAGGAAGAGGTAGCCAGGATATGCGGTGAATTGATAAAGGAAGGCGGTTTCATTAGAATAATTACACAAACATTTATAGTTCAATTAGAAAGAAAAAAGAGAGAAGAACAGACATTACTGCTCGACAACATAGAAACCCAGATTTGGTATTTGACAGATATAGAAACCTATGGAGTCGTAAATAAAGCCTGTGCGGGATTTTTGGGCATGAAAAAGGAAGACTTAGAAGGCAAGAAGGTACACGATATAGTTGGTAAAGAAGAAGCAGAGGTTTGTATTGCCGGTAATAGAGCTGTATTTGAGGAGAAAAAACAGATTCGCTCGGAGGAATGGGTTAAAAATGGGAAGGGGGAAACACGTTTACTGTCCGTTATAAAGACGCCAAAAATAGACGGAAATGGAAATGTCGAATATGTGATATGTACAGCAGATGATATCACTGAGCGTAAAAAGGCAGAGGAGACGATGAGGGAGAGCGAAAGAAGGTTTAGGGATATTGTAGAGAACACCAGGGAGTGGATTTGGGAGGTAGACACTAACGGAAAGTACACTTATGCGAGCCCTGTTGTAGAGAAGATTTTAGGGTATAAACAAGAGGAAATACTTAAAAAATCTTTCTATGACCTATTCCTTCAAGAAGACCGGGAAGCCTTGAAAAAAGCGGCACTTGAAATGTTTGCTGAAAAGAGACCTTTTCGCGAATTCATCAACCCGAACGTGCACAAGAACGGTAAAATAGTCTGGCTCTCGACGAGTGGAGTCCCCATACTCGATGAGAAAGGGGAACTTCTTGGATACAGAGGGGCCGATACAGACATCACAGAGCGTAAAAAGGCAGAGGAGGCGATGAGGGAAAGCGGAATAAGGTTTAGAGAGTTGGCCGATTTATTACCTCAAACTGTTTTTGAAACAGATGAAAAAGGAAAGCTTACATTCGCCAACCGTAATGCATTTAACGCTTTTGGCTATACACAAGAGGATTTTGATAGAGGTTTGGATACCCCCCACATGCTAATCCCAGAGGATAGAAGCAGGGCTAAAGAGAATATTCAGAGGGTATTGAATGGAGAGAGTTTAGGTGGTATCGAATATACAGCCCAGAGGAAAGACGGTAGCACATTCCCTGTTATTATATACGTCAGCCATATCATCCATGAGAACAAACCTATGGGCATGAGAGGAATTATCATTGATATCACCGGGAGAAAGCGAATGGAAGAAGAACTTCGTAAAGCAGGCAAGCTTGAATCCATTGGTATCCTTGCAGGGGGCATTGCCCATGATTTCAATAATATTCTAACCGGTGTTATTGGTAATATCTCACTTGCAAAGATGTATGCAGAACCCGAGAGCGAGATTTTCAAGACACTAAAAGATGCAGAAGTGGCATCTCTCAGGGCAAAGGATTTAACCCATCAATTACTCACCTTCTCAAGAGGTGGGGTTCCTGTTAAGGAGACTGCTTCTATTGTAGAGATAATAAAGGATACAGTTCGATTTACTCTAAGGGGTTCCAATGTTCAATGTAAGTTTTCTATACCCGACGATCTCTGGTCGGTAGAGATTGATATAAGTCAGATAAATCAGGTGATCGACAATTTAATTATCAATGCTGACCAGGCAATGCCAGAGGGTGGTTTAATCAAGGTAAGTGCCGAGAATATCACGATGGGTGAAGAGCGTTCTCTTCCACTAAAAAAAGGTAAATATGTAGAGATAACCGTAGAGGATGGGGGGCTTGGGATATCAGAGGAGCACTTACAGAGTATATTTGACCCGTATTTTAGCACCAAGCAGAAGGGGAGTGGTTTAGGGCTTGCTATATCCTATTCAATAATCAAGAACCATGGTGGGTACATAACCGTGGAGTCAAAACTTAGTGTTGGTACGACATTTTATATCTATCTCCCTGCTTCTATGGAAGCTATCAAGGTTGGGAAAGAGGGGAAAGAGGGTTTCATTCCCGGCGAGGGCAGGGTTCTATTAATGGATGATGAGGAGGGGGTGCGGAATGTTGTGGGGAGGATGCTCAAAGTCATTGGTTATGAGAGGGAGTTTGCAAAGGATGGTGCTCGTGCAATTGAGATGTATGAACAGGCAAAGGAATCAGGTAAACCTTTTGATGTTGTTATAATGGATTTGACAGTACCTGGTGGTATGGGTGGTAAGGAAGCCACTCCCAAACTGCTTTCGATAAACCCTGGTGTTAAAGTAATAGTTTCAAGTGGATATTTCAATGACCCAGTAATGGCTCATTTTAAAAGACATGGTTTTAGTGGTGTCATTACAAAGCCATACAATATAGTAGAATTAAGCAAAATTTTACATAATGTGATAACTGGGAATGAGTAGAATAGTAGATGAGTATATGTGTATATGGGTTGGTCGGTTGGTCGGGTGAGGACTATCGTGGTATGTGATAAGTGGGGATTAGTCAAGAGTCGGGCGTCCATCCTTTAGGTCTTGGGTCTTAGGATTTAGGTTTTAGGGGTTAGGATTTAGGATTTAGGATTTGGTGGTGTGTGTCTTTTAACAAAAAATAACCGTGAGTTTGCCGTGGCATAGTCCTTGGTGGTGTGTGTCTTTTATCTGTATTCATCTGCGTCCAATTTAGGATTTGTGGGTAAATAAACCCTTTTAAACCAGGAGGAAGGTTATTATGAGAAACGAATTAAAAAGAAAGTTACAAAATGGTGAAAAAACAGTAGGTGCATGGCTCACAATCCCGCATACAGACATTTCAGAAGCACTTTCAACGCTTCCCTTTGATTGGTTTGTGTTTGACCAGGAACATTCAACTCTAAATGATCAACTGAGCCAACAACTCATGCAGGCGATGTGGGGAAATAAGGTAACACCCCTTATTCGCGTGGCCTGGAATGACCCTGTTCTTATAAAGAAAGCTCTGGATACAGGAGCCCAGGGTGTTATTGTGCCCTGGGTTAATAGTAGAGAGGATGCACTTAGAGCTGTTAAAGCCTGTAAGTATCCCCCGGAAGGTATAAGAGGCTGTGGACCAAGGAGGACAATCCTTCTTGATCCCGATTATCTAAAGACTGCAAATGATGAGATTCTTATAGTAGTTCAGATAGAAACTGAGGAAGCAGCCAGTAGAGCCGATGAGATTCTATCTGTTGAGGGCGTAGATGCCTTTTTCATAGGACCCTTTGACCTTTCAGCTTCAATGGGCATTATGGGACAGATTACGCATACTAAAGTCCAGGATGTTATAAACAAAGTTTTCGAGGTCGGAAAGAAATTAGGTGTTGCCTCGGGTATCTGGCAGGGTGCCGGAATTACAATTAAAGAGAGGTTAGAAGAGGGTTGGCAGATGGTGGCTCTCGGGATGGATATAAACTTTCTCACAAATGGCGCCATGGGCGCTCTTAAAGATGCAGGTGTTACTAAAAATCCATAAGGGCTGAACTTTAGTTACCCTTATTTTGAAACATTTTACCTCTTTTTTACATCATACAGAGAAAAAGGGGGTAAAATGAATTTATTGTTGATATTTTTTGTTTTTAATACAGTTAAATCTCTGGAGGTTCGTTATACAGAAACATCACCTGAAATAGATGGTGTAATCGAGGATGTATGGAAAAATGCCGATTCAACCTCCAATTTTATTCAGGTTGAACCTTATGAGGGTGAAAGACCGTCTGAGCGTACAGTTGTTTATGCCCTTCAGGATGATGAAAACCTGTATATTGCTTTCAGATGTTATGCTGATAGTATAAAACCTATTGCCTGCTATACCGGGAATGAAGATCATATAAAAATAGCAATTGACCCATTTGGAAGCAAAACAACTGCATATTATTTTATAGTTCACGGAAGTAACATTAAGAATGAAGGATGGTTGGTGGATGATGGAAGAAGGGAGGATGAGTCATGGGATGGTGTCTGGTATCGTAATATAAAATTTTTTGATGATAGATATGAGGTTGAGGTGAAAATTCCGTTCAAGTCCATAAGATATAAAAAGGGACTTGAGGAATGGGGTATACAATTAAAAAGATATATCGGTGGAAACAGGGAATCTAATTACTGGACGGAAGTTACTATCCTTGCGATGGATATGGTATCCAAATTCGGGAAGTTATCTGGAATTAAACCTCATGCAAAAGGATATTATTTTGAGCTCTATCCGGAAGGATTTATAAGGTATGATAGGTATAGAGGCGAGGAAGGGGAATTCAAGCCATCACTCAGTCTTAATTTTAAATGGGACCTGACTTCCCAATCAACGCTTAATGCAACAGTTAATCCGGACTATGCGCAGATCGAAGCGGACCCATTTGAATTGAATCTTGACCAGTATCCCATATATCTGGAGGAAAAGAGACCTTTCTTCCTGGAAGGTAAGGATATTTTTAGAATGTCAGATTTCGGGGAGGGTAAAGGTTTCTACAGTCCCTTTAATCTTTTTTATTCACGTAAGATAGGCAAATCAATTGATGGGAACCCCATTCCTATTATCGGAGGACTTAAAATCACACATAAAACTGAGAAATGGAATACCGGAGCACTCGGTGCATATACAGATGACTATGCAGAAGGTGATTCTTTGATAGAACCGGATAGGGGGTTCGCAGCGTTAAGAACGAAGTACAAGATTCTGGATAATTCAGATATTGGAATGCTGTTTTCAGGTAGTATGACTAATGGAGATAACTATAATTATGCAATTGGATTCGATGGAGTATACAGGAAGGGTATAAGCCAGCTGATAGTTCAGGGAGCGCTCAGTGATAATGACGGAAAGAGGGGATGGGCTGCATCCTCCTGTTATTTCGGCTGGATTAAAAATTTGATGTCAATTATCAGTGCAGAGGTCGTTGATGATTCATTTGATGTATCTGAAATGGGTTATGTTCCATGGTCAGGAAGAAAAAGACTTTTAATCGTATCAGGACCCTTTAAAATCTATAAAAAGGGTTTTACAAGAAATATATACTGGGGACCGGAATTTATTGCTACCAAAGAACCAGGTTCAGATGAATGGTCTTTTTTGGGTGGAATTATGATAAATCCCAATTTCAGGAATAACTGGGGATTTAATCTGGAGTTAAATGCCGGGAAATATCATGAAGTAGATACAAATTATCTATACAGGAGTATAAATCTGTCTGTCTGGGGAAATGGTCCGAACTACCATATAAATTTTGGTTTCTGGTATGGTTACTCATATAATTATTATAGAGAATATCTTGCCTATCATGGTTCTAACTGGCTTTCTGGTAGTTACACAATTATACCACAGTTGAGTTTATCAATGGATTCTAATTTCTGGGTTGAATGGGACCCTGATAATACGATTGTATCGATAACACCCGGGGTAACACCGCGACTCAATTTCTTTATAAATGCTGATATGAAGATGTCACTGTTTAATGAGTTTGTAATGGAAATACCCGGAACCAGAATAGGTGATACCGAACTGCTGACAAATCGTCTGGGCTTCCTTTTTTCGTGGAATTTCAGACCAAAGAGTTGGTTATATATTGCTTTAAATGACTATCGCGTGCAAGACGATGAGAGTAACTTACAACTCGAAAACCAGATCGGAGCAATAAAGGCAAAATACCTGTTCTATTTCTAAATTATAATACTTGACTTAAAATTTCTTTTTCTTATATTTTAACATAGCAATGTTAAACATTGCTACGCATTATAGATAATTTCAGGGGGGACTGGAGGTTTTTTGCTAAAAACTTATTTAAAGCGATTACTTGAAGTTTCAAGCAGGGGGGATGCAAGGGAGGAGAGTTTTTACAATGCACTTTCCTGGTTATTCAAAGGTTATGCAGATTCTTCTGTTGATAAGGATATTCATATTACTACCCTACCAAAGAAAACCGAAGCAGGCAATCCTGATTTCAGAATTTGGGATGGAAAACAACACATCGTCGGATATATCGAAGCCAAAGCTCCAACTGTTGAGAATTTAGACCATATTGCAAATACAGAACAATTAAAAAGATATCGACATACCTTCCCAAACCTCATATTAACAAACTTCTTTGAATTCAGACTCTATCGTGAAGGTGATTTAATAGATAGAGTTTCCATTGCACGACCTTTTATAATACATGAACTCAAGCAAATTCCACCTCTTGAAAAGAAAGAGGAATTCTTTAACCTTCTTGAGAAGTTCTTTTCTTTCTCTTTACCTAAAGTCTATAATGCGAAGAGATTAGCAATAGAACTGGCAAAGAGAACCCGATTCCTGAGGGAAGAGGTAGTAGCAGAAGAATTGAAAGAGGAGGAAGAAGCAGGAAAAGGCTTTATCCTGGGCTTTTACGAGGCATTTAAAGAATATCTCATAAGCGGTCTTTCAAAGGAAGATTTTGCAGACCTTTATTCGCAGACCATAACATACGGGCTCTTTGCTGCCCGAACCCGTTCAGAGAACGGATTTAACAGAAAGCTCGCTTATGATAGAATTCCCCACACCATCGGAATCCTAAGGGATGTTTTTGAATTTATTTCCCTTGGAGAAGTACCAAAGCAGATGGAATGGATTATCGATGATATTTCAGAAGTCCTGTCAGTTACCGATGTTAGAAACATCCTTCATAAGTATTTCCATGAAGGCAAAGGTAAAGACCCTATAGTTCACTTTTACGAGACCTTCCTTGCTGAATATGACCCAAAAACAAGGGAAAAAAGAGGGGTTTATTATACTCCTGAACCGGTAGTCTCCTACATCGTCCGTTCTTTACATTATATCTTGAAAGAACACTTCAATAAACCAGATGGATTTGCATCTGATTCGGTTACGGTACTGGACCCAGCAGCAGGGACGCTGACATTTATGGCCGAGGCAGCAAAGTTGGCGGTAGAAGAGTTTGTATCTAAATATGGTGAGGGAGGTAAGGAAGAGTTTATTAAAGACCATATCCTTGAAAATTTCTATGCACTTGAATTAATGATGGCACCCTATGCAATAGGTCATTTGAAAATGTCTTTTCTTCTTGAAGAACTCGGCTATAAACTTAAAGAAGATGATAGATTCAAACTCTATCTTACTAACACCCTGGAGATGGAAGAACTTGCTGAGACAAAACTACCTGGAACAGCTTCCCTTTCTGAAGAATCTCATTTAGCAGGAAAAGTAAAAAAAGAACAGCCAATTCTGGTAATTCTTGGAAATCCTCCCTATTCGGGACACTCTGCAAATATAGGGGAATGGATAGACGGTTTGCTAAAGAAAGGTTATACAAAACATGATGGGAGCATTGATGATGGATATTATATGGTCGATGGTGAACCCCTTGGTGAAAGAAATCCAAAATGGCTTCAGGATGATTATGTCAAGTTTATTCGCTTTGCTCAATGGAAGATTGACCAGGCAGGTGAAGGAGTTTTAGGCTTTATTACAAATCACGGTTATCTTGATAACCCGACCTTTAGAGGAATGCGTGAGTCCTTGATGAGCAGTTTTGATGAGATTTATATTTTAAATTTACATGGAAATAGTCTAAAGAAAGAGAAATGTCCTGATGGGAGTAAAGATGAGAATGTATTTGACATAATGCAAGGTGTAGTAATTGCACTTTTCATAAAAAAGAAAGGCAGTAGTAAAGAATTTAAAGTCTATCATTCAGAGGTATGGGGATTGAGGGAACAAAAGTATAATTGGCTAATGGACAATGAGATAAAAACAACCGAATGGGAAAAACTTTCACCAAAATCTGAATTTTATCTTTTTATTCCCGTAAAAGAAAAATTTTTAGAAAGTTATAATAAATACCCAAAAATAACTGATGTATTTCCCGTAAATGGTGTAGGAATGACAACAGCCAGAGATAGTTTTGTTATAGATATGGACAAAGTTAAATTGAGAAATGGAATACGTCTTTTTAAAAATAGTGATTATTCAGATGAGGAACTTCATACATTTTTTCAAATTAGAGAGAAAAAAGGGTGGAGTATCAGAAAATCTTGGAATATGCTCCAATCAATTTCAGATGCGGAATTAGATAAATTCATACTCCCAGTTTTATACCGTCCATTTGATATGCGATGTATCTTTTATCACGATTCGGTTGTGTGGAGAACTGTAAAGAGAGTTATGCACCATATGATGCAGGAAAATTTGGGATTGATCGTCTCAAGACAGGTGATAAGAAATTTTCGTCATGTTTTCTGTACAGATAAGATTACTAACTTTAATGCGATTGCTACAGCTGGGAGATTTGGAAGCGGTTCCCTCTTTCCTTTATATCTCTACCCTAATGCAGATAAAAAAGACCTATTCAGCCATACGAAAAAGATAGGGGGAAAAGAACCTAATATTGATTCCGAACTTTTTGCAATGCTTTCCGAAGTGTTTGGAAAAGAACCCACACCGGAAGATATTTTCTATTATATCTATGGAGTTCTATATTCAAATATCTATCGAGAAAAATACGCTGAATTCTTAAAGATAGATTTTCCAAGAATACCTTTCACGAAAGATTATGGAGTTTTTATCAAGATGGGAGAATGTGGAAAAAAGTTGGTTGACTTACATCTACTAAAATCTACAGAACTTGATTCTCCAATTGCAAAATTCCAGGGAGAAGGGGATAGGAGGGTTGAAAAATATGAATATGATACTAAAGGACAACGAGTTTACATCAATGAAACCCAATACTTTGAAGGAGTTCCAGAAGAAATCTGGGAATATCAGATTGGCGGCTATCAGGTTTGTAGAAAATGGCTAAGAGACAGGAAAAGCAGGAAATTATCCCTTGATGATATAAAACACTACTGCAAAATCGTCACCTCCCTTCAAAAAACAATCCAAATCCAGAAACAAATCGACAAAATTTATCCGAAGGTTGAAAAGAAGATTGTGGAGTTTGGAGATGGATAATAATCAGAGTAACGTAAGAAAATTAGTTAAGTATATTTGGCCTTTAGTTGTGTTGGTAGGCGTGTGCCTGATTTTACAAAGGTTTACCAATTTTGTTAGTAACACCAATGCAAATTACATATTAAGTTCAATTACTCAAGGTCTTGCTTCACTCGTCGCATTATTATTTGTGATCATCTTTTTCCTCTGCCAATCTACCGGTAGAGTTTCAATGTTATCTCAGGTTCTAAAACCCGATGGCTATTTTCTTTTAGGTATTTTTGTAGTGAGTATAATTTTCCCTCTTATTATTCTTAAGGTTGGCTATACTCATTTTTTAATTAACCTATCCATTTCAATGTGTGCTTTTTGTCTTACTTCATTGTTTCCTTTCATAATATCTGTAAATGAAATAACAAAGAAATTTGGCATTCGTAATATTTTGGCAAATCTTGAAATTAATAAATCAACGAAAAACAAATACATAGAATTAATTGATGATTTACTAGACATTACTCCTAAAGAAATATTAAATTTAGAATCAGATTCAACGGTTACTTTACTTATTGATGAAATAGATAGTGCAATTAGAAGAAATTTAATCAGCGCAGACAAAAAGGAAGTTGTTATGACAATGCTATCACAAATAGGAAATTTATGCTTGAAAGAAAGGAATATAGAATGTTTTGATATGGTGAAAGAGAAGGTAGGTACATATTTAAAAGCGAATTGTCCAAAAACTGGTATTGATCATTATGGCAATAAACGAGAAGAGTTGTGTAATCTGTACCTTAGGGGATTATCTGAACTTCTTTCCTGTGTAAAATCTAACGAAGAATGTTACCGTGAGATTAGATTATCTATCTCTGAAATTCTTATGGACCCTTTACTTTTAATTTTTGATTATTTGGAAAATGGAAAAAACGGTACTCTTAAAAAGAATCAAGAAAAACTTGAAGAAAGTATGCTTTCTTTTTCTAAAGAAGGAAAGATTTCTGCAGAGGAGTATATGAAAGCATTGGGTGACCTTAAAGCACAACATACACATATTGAAGAGGAAATTATAAGCAAGTTTGAGAACCGTTTAAAAAGTAAGGGAATAATATGATTAGACAGGGACGATTAAAAGAATTAGCGCCAATTGTAGAAAAAGCTGTAGTAGAAGCCTTTGAATTAGCGCGAAAAAACGAGAAGAATCTGAACGATTTTGTTTTATTCTTAGCAAACGCATTTGAACTTGAGAGTATATCGAAAAATTATGAGAAAAACACTTGACAATCTGGATATGATACTATATATAGTATTATATACCCGCTGTCCGGACGAGAAAATTGGGGGTTGATTAGTGGCTACTTTTGTGAAGCTTGTGGAGAAATTGTTGAGGAGGCCAGTAGAAGCAAGTTTTGAGGATATTGTAAGAGTACTTGAGTATTTCGGATGGAAGTTGAAAAATGATAAAGGTAGCCATTTTACATATTACAAAGAGGGTTATATGCCATTTGGGGTAGTAAAGCAAAAAAATAAGGTTAAAAGAGGATATATAAGAAAATTGATAAAAATCTTGGAACTGGAGGAGTGGTATGAAAAACAAAAAGAGTAGGGAAGAACTTCTTCAATATTATCTGGGTCTTCCTTATACAATAAAAATTACACCAGAGGAAGTAGGGGGGTATTTTGTGGAGATAGAGGAATTTGAAGGTTGTATGAGTCAAGGAGAGACAATAGAAGAAGTAATGAGAAATATAAAAGAAGCTCAAGAAGGTTGGCTTGAAGTAGCAATTGAGGAGGAGCTTGAAATTCCTCTTCCGAAGGTAATGGAAGAGTATAGTGGAAAATTTGTGCTCAGGGTTCCTAAATCTCTCCACGGAAAGCTTTCAAATCTTGCGGAAAGAGAGGGTGTAAGTCTTAACCAGATGATTGTTTCTTTACTTTCGGAGAGATTCTCCTTGAGGAAGGTAGAAGGTATGTTTCAAAGCCTTTCTTGGCTAGTGGAAAGAATGCAAAAAGGGTTATATGACCTAAAAAAGGAATTTTCTCCTCTTTCTAATGAAGCAAAGAAAATCCAGGGGGAGCGAGCTACTTTTCAGATCAAGTCTCTGAAGGGGAAAAGGCCTACAATCTATGAGTATAAAAGGGTATTATAATGGGGAAGGCAGAAGTAAATTCAGAAGTTTACAACGAGTTTATAAATGGCCTAAATCTTCTGGAAATTAAGTTAGTATATTCAGAAGTGAAAGCCGAAGAGGATTTCTCTCCTCCTGCAGAAGTGAAGGTAGGAGAAGAAAAGAAATATAAGAATGTTGAGGAAGGGAAATTTATTGTAACGCACGAGTACAAACTAAAGGGAAAGGAAAAGGGTAAGGCAAAAGCAGGTTTCTTTATTAATGTTATATACAAACTTACATATCAATCTGAAATTCCTATAACCAAGAAAATTTTTGATGTATTCTCTGAAATTAGTCTACCTCTTCATACATGGCCATATTTTAGACAATTTGTCCACGAGATGACAGCCAGAATGGGGCTTCCTCCTCTTATAGTTGGATTACTGAAATTCGAATGATAAGTTTGTTTAAACTAAGTGCAACTACTTCTTTAAAATGCTCCATGCCTTCCCAAAAAACAATCCAAATCCAGAAACAAATCGATAAAATTTATACGGAAGTTGAAAATCGAAAATGCTTAGAGTTTTAGGAATACCTTCGAATTCTTTACTAGTTGACGATCTAAGTGAAGTAAAAAAAGAAATTTTGAGAAACATAGGTTTAAGAAAAGAGAAATTGCCTGATAATATCCAAGAAGAAGCATTTAGTTACTTTACAAAATACTATAGTCAAGTGATTAAAAATATTGTTGAAAAAGATAGATATCCTTTTGATTGTGTTTTACTCAGAGAAATATACCAGATGGATAAACAAATCAACAAAATGGGAAATTCATTCAAAAAAATTGAAGAAAAATTTGGAGAGGATTTCCTATATGATACACTCCAAGAGATTATTGGACAGACAGGTATAGAGTTTATAAAAAGATTTAACGCTTTACAATCAGAAATATATTTTGCACTTCTTTTAAATAAATTTCCTGGAAAATGCTCATTAAAAAAGATGAAGTATAATAAAAAACATAGTAACAAAAAAGTAGATATACTATTTCGATATAACAAAGATGAATGGTATATTGAAGTAAAAAGAGTTTTTGATGAAGATTGTAATCTTTTCTGGATAGAAGAAGTTCTGTATGGTTCTTTATTTCTCAAAAGAAATGAGATTCTGAGGGAATTCAACAATGTTAGTTTAAAAGGAGAAAGAATTGATGACTATTTTAGGAATAAGATTATAGAATTTATTCATAATGAAACACTTACAATTAGTCTACAAAATGTGAAAATTTGTAAAGAAAAGAGTTTTGAAGATATTTCTTTGAAAATGACAAAATTTTACATTGAGAAGGGAATACCAGAAAGTTATTTAGAGATTATTATGAATGGTTGCAATAATATAAAAATTACTTTTATCCTTGATAGAACTGAAGAGAGAGAAAAAAAAAGATTTACAATTGAAATGAAAGAAAATAAAGAATTCCCAAAATATTATTCTATCCGATGCAATAATACTTACTGGGAAGGTGAAACATATTTAAATATAGTCAAATTATGTGATAAATTATCACAAAAATGTAAGAAAATAAAAGAGAAATTTAATGGTATCAATAAAAAAAAGAAGAAAGCAGGACTTATACATTTAGATATTCATCCAAAAAATGAAGGTAGTTTTATTAAAGCAAAACAAGAAATTAAAAACACAATTGAACGAGAAATTCCAGATATTCCATGTATTATATTTCCATACGTTACATTATCACCTTCAATTTTTGGAAGACTTGCACCAATTCTAAACAAAGCTGCTGAGAATTCAATATTTAATCAACTTGTAAAAAATTCAAACTAGAACCATTTAATCTTAAGATAATAATGTAAGTCTTTAAAATTAGTTATATATCATTTTAAATAAATGGTTTATGTCATGAGGGAAAGCCTAATTAAAATATTATTTGTTAGTTTAATATCTTTAGTTTTACAAACTTCATGTAAGTTTTGTGAATCGAGTTATGAATATTTTATTGTAATCAAATCTATCTCGGTGCATGACAGTGTGACATTAAAAATCTGCTTACTAAGTTTTTATGTTTTGTTCCAATGCCCATAATTATAAGGGGATTAAAGATGGGGGAGGAGAAAACACTAACAGGCCAACTGACAATCCCATTAACTCACTTATTCATTCCCCCATTCTTGACATTTGGTTTTGTTCCAATAACATTAAAATGTTGAGTATTACATTTTTTTATAGAGTGATTATTTGAATGTAATTAATAAATGAATTGTTGATTAATAGATGAAAAATATGGAGTTATATGACATGATAAAGGAGGTTGTATGAGAAGGAAATTACTTATTATTACATTAATTTTATATGTCTTAGTAATAAAAAACCTATTTGCTATTGAGGTAGATAATCTTGTCATTGTTATAAAAGATTCTATTCCATTACGAGTAGAACCAAATACTGAGGCTCAAATTGCAAAATACGCTGTCGTAAGTCTTCAGCTTAAAGTTTTAGAAGTTTTAGAAGATAAAGAATGGTATAAAGTTAAAATTGGTGAAGATAAAGGTTATCAATTGAGACATACTGAGAGATATTGGGTTTTCAATGAGGACGTTTATAAAGAACCGGAAAGTTGTTATTCTAATATTAAACTCGATGTAAGCGTTTTAGAAAATTATAGTTTAAAAAATGCAAAACGTATCGCTTATAAAGACTATCTTTATAAATATAAAACTTTGACATTAGATTCTGCTTACTATATAAGTTCTGCTTATTCGATTAAATCTCATGATATGACTTGTTACTCGCCCCTTAGCATTTGTGCCCAAATATGTAAGCCAGGTCATTACTTTATATATGAAGGGATGGTAGAATATACAGACGCTTCTGACTTTGATGAGCTTAAGAATAGGTATAAACAGTTATATGAAAATGGCACAACTACTCCTTTTTATGAAATTGAATCGGACTTAAAGATTGAGACAATAAGTGAGAAACTTATCTCTGCAAAAATAACTATGGCAGACCCCGGTTGTTATGCGGAGAGTTATGTAGGCACCGAACTAGATGTTTTAAGAGATCAAATTTATACTGTAAATGATAACTACTTTTTATCTTCTTTCCCTATAAATTCTGAATACCTATTTCAAACAAAATTGGAAGGTGGCGTTCAATATGTTAATTTTTTGTATATTATCAAAGTGAAATATAAAAACCAGCAAGAAGAAATTATTGTTAGAAGAATATTTTTATGGTGGCCTATGTGTATGTAACTACACATTTTAGTCTGCTACATATCTGTGAAATTTATGCATTTTTAATTCCTTTTCCCAAAAGAGAGATTGCTTCGTATGCGAAGAACAGGAAAAGGGCAAGACATGTCTTGCCCCTACATGCAGTGACATCCCCCAAATTACCCATTTATGTCCGTAACATATTTGGGTAAGGATGTTAAAAGTCAATGTCCGAACTTACTTTGTCAGAATCTATTTCTAATATTTATCTAAATTTCAATAGGGTATATAAGTAAGAAATTCTCACGCTTTGGTATTTATTCGGTGGGATTGATACTACGATTTTCTCTAAAATTTGTTCGACTTAGCTAAATGAATTTTAGGATTAAGTTTTATGTCATTACTTTACTACTATGTATATTTACAATCTGCCACTACAGCATTAATACCACTACCAAGATTAGGGGAGATCATCACATTATGTGAATCCCATCTTGTTCCCCATGTTTTATAAGCATTTAAAGATAAAGAAAAACATATTAAAAGAATAGCATATTTTTTCATCTCATTCTCCTATTTTTCAATTATCTTACGGACAGTTTTCTGTACGGTTTCGTTCCTACCAGGTTGAATACTTTGATTTAAAATCAATGAATCCATAACATTTGGAGTAACAGCATTATACCATTCTTTCTGCCATTTTTTTATCCATTTCGTAAATTTCCCGAGTTTTCCAACTACTTCTGAATAAGGGTAATCAAATGGTTTGTCCCATAGTTCAGGCTTCGTTGGATATGTTATATGGAGAGGACCCTTTGAAGATTGTACTTTGCCGCCGATATTGTCTTTAGTGAAGTAGAGAGACGTTACAAGAAACATCATACCTCCCATAAAAACTGGTGT
>Ga0307435_1000572_pt1 | contig 16368 bp, 17 predicted proteins | sample SalMarWE160470MG_FD_202164 | JGI IMG/M metagenome (GOLD analysis project Ga0307435, IMG submission 202164) | Salt marsh sediment microbial communities from the Plum Island Ecosystem LTER, Massachusetts, United States - WE1604-70 | ecosystem: Environmental > Aquatic > Marine > Intertidal zone >... | reverse complement strand
GCAAGTCCGCCCTCATCAAGGGAGCGTACGAGGCAGAGGAGTTCTTTCCCCATATAGGGGAGGCAGGCAAATGGCTCTTCTTTACCGCTGCACCTATCAGGGATGCAAACGGGAGGACGGTGGGCTCTATCGAGACCCTCTGGGATACTACCGAGCGCAGGGAAGCACAGGATGCTCTTCAGAGGGCCCACGATGAGCTGGAGACCAGGGTTGAGGAACGGACGGCAGAGCTCAAGAAGCTCAATGAGGAGTTGCGCATCTCGGAGGAGAGATACAAGATGCTGTTCGATAACGCTCCGAACTCCATTTTTATCATGGATCAAAAGAGCTTGAATCTTATCGATGTCAATGCAACTGCCCTCGAATCCTACCGGCAATCAAAAGAGGAATTATTGAAGGGCAGCTTCCTGGTTCTCCTCTATGAAGAGGATAAAGACCTCGAGGAGGCCCTTCAGAATCTCACTGCCCATCAATGCGTGTTTTATCCCAGGAGAAGACATCAGAGGGGAGGAGAGCCTTTTTATGTAGACATCGTGGCATGCCACGCCAGGCATATGGGCAGCGATTGTATCATAGCCACCACCACGGATATTACCGGGAACGTGGAAAAGGAGGCCCAGCTGATACAGGCAAGCAAGCTGGCTACACTCGGAACCCTGGCCTCGGGTATGGCGCATGAACTCACCCAGCCCTTAAACGTGATCCAGGTTGCAAGTGATTACTTCTTAAAGAAGCTCAAGAGGGGAGAGGAGATCGCAAAGGATGAGCTGAGATCGGTGGCAGAGGAAATAGGGAGCCATGTGGACAGGGCCTCAAAGGTAATCAAGCACATGAGGGACTTTGCCAGGCAGTCGGACCTGACCAGGACAAGGATCAACGTAAACGACCCCATAAAGGACGTGTTCAAGGTTATGGGACAGCAATTGAGGGTGCACCAGATAGAGGTTGAACTGGAGATCGAGCCGGAGGGCATCTACATTATGGCCGAGCACAACCGGCTGGAGCAGGTCTTTATCAATCTGGTCACCAATGCCATGTATGCGATGGATGATAAAGGGCTAAAGTGGGGAAACGAGAAGTGGAGGCGATTGCTCAGGATCAGATCATTCAATGCCGATGGGCAGGCGGTGATAACGGTGTCGGATACGGGTAAGGGTATTCCGGAGGATATAATCGATAAGATATTTGAGCCCTTTTTTACGACGAGAAAGGTCGGCCAGGGAACCGGCCTCGGGATGAGCATCAGCTACCGAATTATCAGCGACTATGGCGGAACCATAGAGGTCGAGAGCGAGATGGATGTCGGCACCACCTTTACCCTGAAGTTCCCTGCGGTGGAATAAAATCGCTTTGCGATTTTATAAATTTATTTTATAGGAATTTCCTTATTTCGGAGCGGCGAAGCCGCGTTCTATAAAATTGCGAAGCAATTTTATTAAGTGAAACGAACCAGGAACGTGATGTCAAAGCTTTTAGTCATTGATGATGAGAGGGGTATCAGAAAGCTCTTGGCCCTCTCCCTTGAAAGCGACGGCTACGAGGTATGTACCGCTCCGAGCGGTGAAGAGGGCATCGAGACATTTCGGAGGGAATCGCCCGCCATAGTCTTAACGGACATAAAGATGCCAGGCATTGATGGGATTGAGGTCCTGAAACAGATAAAGGAGCTCAGCCCGGACACCGAGGTGATCATGATTACCGGTCACGGTGATATGGATTTAGCCATAGAGGCATTGAAGCTCGAGGCCTCTGATTTCCTGAACAAACCCATAAAGGATGCGGCGCTCTCGGTGGCCTTGAAGAGGGCTGAAGAGAGGATTTCTATTAAACAGAGGCTGAAGGCTTACACCGAAGATCTGGAGAACATGGTCAAGATCGCAACAGAGGAGGTGAAGCGGAGAGCAGAGTTCCAGAACAAGCTTATCACCTCCTCCAATGACGCCATTATAGCGACCGATGAAAGGGGCGATATTGTCATCTACAATAGAGGTGCGGAGCGGATATTCGGATACCCCAGGGTTGAGGTTATACGAAAGATGAATATTGATACACTCTATCCGGAGCAGATCGCTCAGGGATTCAGAGCTTCCTTAGAAGGGGGCGGTGTCGATCTGTCGGAGTGGAGGGAGATTGCCATCGTCAACTGGGGGGGCGAGAGGGTTCCCACGGGCTTTTCAGGGTCCATTCTCTATGGAGAGGACGAGGTGGTAGGGAGCGTCGGTTTCTTTCAGGACCTCAGGGAGATAAAGAGGCTCCAGCAGGAACTGATACAATCAGAGAGGCTTGCAGCCACGGGGCAGACGGTTGCGGGGCTTGCCCATTACATCAAGAATATCCTCAACGGGCTCAAGGGTGGAGCCTATGTGCTCAATGTGGCGCTTGACAAGAATGATACAGATAAGATAAAAAGCGGCTGGACGATGATGGAGAGAAACCTGGCGAGGACGACCGATCTTGTTCTTGATCTGCTCGCTTACTCCAAAGAGCGTGAGCCGGAACCCGAGAATTGCTATCCAAATGAGGTAGCCGAGGATGTTTGCTCACTCATGGATCAGAAAGCGCGGGAGAATGAGGTTACCATAGAAAGGGATCTCGATACAAAGATTGGGCAGGTATACATCGACCCAAAGGCCATTCATCGGTCTCTGTTGAACCTGGTTTCCAATGCCCTTGATGCCTGCATTTTCGATCCTGCGCCCAAGAAACAGTGGAAGGTGAGGATAACTTCGGCTCTTCAGGAAGATCATCAGGTGATATTTGAAGTGGCTGATAACGGCATGGGTATGGATAAGGAGACAAAGGAAAGGCTCTTCTCCGCGCTTTTCAGCACCAAGGGGGAGAGGGGAACGGGATTGGGGTTATTGGTCACCGATAAGATAGTACGGGAGAATGGAGGGAGCATCGAGGTAGAGTCCAGCCCCGGCAGAGGTGCTACGTTTCGCATCCGCTTACCCTATCAGGAGGCTCGCGGTGGTAGTCACTAAGGCATTTCATTCGTGGAGAGATCTCAACGTATCGAGAGGTTACGGCATGTTTTTCGACAAGCAGCGCACGTGCATTATCCGGCCGGGAAGAAGAGGGGGCACGGTTTTTATGGATGTTAACAGCAAAGGGAGGCGTAACCATGGCTAAGAAGGTTCTTAATGTTGAGGATGACCCTGATATAAGGATGTTTGTGACCACCGTGCTCGAGGAGCATGGATACATTCCGCTCATGGCCAAAGACGGCGAGGAGGGCGCGAAAAAGGTAAAGGACGAGAAGCCGGATCTCATTATCCTGGATATCCTTATGCCGAAAGAGAGCGGCATCAAGATGTACCACGAACTCAAGAAAGATCCCTCACTGAAGGGTATTCCCGTGGTTATGCTCTCCGGGGTGTCGAAACGGACATTTCTCAGGTCCCAGGCAGCCCTGACCGAATTTGGCGACGAAACAGTGCCGGAGCCCGAGGCATATTTAGAGAAACCCGTGGAGGCAGAGGATCTTGCCGAGACCCTGAAAAAGATCCTGGGTTGAAGGCGTTTGAGAAGAAGCGAGGGATATCATGAAAATTACTACCATGCTCTTTGTCTCCGAGTTTGAGGAACTGTGGTTCGATGCGTTGCAGTCCTTGATGGAGCTCAGAAAGGCAGGCCTGAATCATGTGGTGTTTCTCCACGTAATACCCAGAGATAGGGTGGCAATGAAGAGGGGTACCGGTTACCTCAAGCAGGAGGAGCGAAAGCTGCGAGAGATCGCAGATATCCGGTTTATTGATTGGGCTGAGACGCTTTTCGAGGAAGGCATGGAAGTGGGGGCCCACATAGCCATCGGTAATGTGGTGCCGAAAATCATCTCTGTTGCGGAGATCGAGAAGGTGGATCTCATCGTAACCGCCAGGATGAAGAAGGGGAAATTGGAGGAGATCTTTCTCGGCTCGGAAACATCGGATCTTATCAGAAGGACGGAAAAGCCGGTCTTGCTCTATAACTACCACTCACAAGCGGAAAGGGCGGGTGAAAACCCATTCGAGAGACTCCTCCTCGCACTCGATTGGTCGGTCTCATCGGAAAAGGTCCTTGATTTTGTGCTGGCCATGAAGGAGGCGGTGAAGCGGGTTGAGATCATGCACGTTCTCAGCGAGAAGCAGATCGGGAAGATGTCAAAAATGGAGGCCCATAAGATTGAGAGGGAAAACAAGAAGAGATTGGATGAGGTCTGCGATACCTTCGTTCAGCAACGGTTTGATGCCCGGCCTCATCTCTATATAGGCGATACGGAAGAGCAAATTCAGAGGGGGGCAGGTGAACACAGGGCCACGATGATTGTCCTCGGAACGAGACAGACTAGTGCCTGGAAGGAGAAGTGGTCGGGAAGCATATCACATTCCCTGGCTGAGAAATCGGAATTGCCCCTCTTGATTGTCCCTGCTGGAGGTAACTAATCTAGCCTATGGAAATCAAAAAGCTCCTCTATGTAGCATACCTCAGAGAGCCCACCTATGAATTCATCGAGACACTGACGGAGATGGGGAAAATCGGCCTCAAGGAGATAATCCTCTTTCCTGAAAAGCCACCGAAGGAGTTAGTGGATCGATTATCCGGTCACGGTATACACCTGAGGGGTGTTGATGGTTCGGGGCCTCTTATCCCCTGGATCTTTGAGGTGGCAGACAAGGAACATGTATCCCTTATCATAGCTCACAGTCATAAGGACAATGAAGGGCTCTTGAAGGGAAGCGCCGCAAGGCGTTTGATGCGCAATACCCCGGTTCCGCTATTGTTTATCCGCGAAGATAAAGAGGGAGGCGGCCCCTCTGCGCGGGGATTATTCAGCAACGTGATTCTTGCCACCGACTGGTCCGATGCAGCGGGAAGGGCGTGGCTTTATATCATTGGGATCAAGGAGATCGTGGGGGTAGTCGATATCGTGTATGTGCTCCATGAGAAGCCGACGATCGGTGAAATCCGGCAGCTCAGGGAACGGGTGGAGGAGGTCAGAACAATCTGCCTGGAGGAACAGATGGATGCCGAGTCTCATATCTATGCCGGCAAGACTGCCGATGAGATCGTACTCGCCTCCAAGGACTATAACGCCACCATGATTGCAATGGGGTATAAATCAAAGGCGTCCCTGAAGGAGTTCATCTCGGGGAGCTCCTGTTACAGCGTTCTAAAGAAATCATCTGTGCCGGTATTAATTATCCCTTGACTTAAAAGAAGAGATTCGTGTATTAGTTCGCCCTAAACGGAACAACTGCGGTACGCTTCCAACTTTGTGGGGGGTAGGTATGGAAGTTACGGTTCTGATACAAACCGCTGACAAGGCCTTTGAGATTCTCGAGAAGGCCAGAGCGGAGGCCCGGGAGCTCCTTTACAGCTCCGCGAAACTAACCAGCGAGGAGAAATCCCTGGCGGAAAAACGAGAGACCAGGGCCTTTCTCGCAGGCGCCCAGCAGTCAAGGGTAGCGATCCGGAACTTCACCATTGCCTTCTTCATCCTGTTCGGCTTTTGGATCCTTCTCTCAGGCCGTTTTGACTATTTCCACCTTACTCTCGGCATTCTCTGCTCGCTGCTGGTTGCCTACCTGTCCTATGATCTGTTGTTTGTAAACGTGAGACTCGGGGACTTCAGGATCAGGGCCAAAAGATTCCTTCAATCCGCACCGTGGTTTCTCGGTCAAATCTTCACGGCAAATCTTCACGTAGCCTATTTGGCGCTATCCCCGAAGATGCCGATAGATCCTCAGATCATACGGTTCAAGACGAAGTTAGAGAGCGACATCTCCTGGGTGGCGATGGCCAACTCCATCACCCTTACCCCGGGTACTATTACGATGGATATTCGAGAGGGGGAGTTCTTCGTCCATGCCATCGATAAGAAGGTTGCCTACGATCTTGATACAGGAGAGATGGAGGATAAAATCGCCCATGTGCTTATGGAGGCTGACCACGTGTATATACAGGACGTTTTGGATGTATCCCGGATATTTGGGGCCCTCAAGTGATGAATCTAACCGCAGACATGCGCAGACGAAAGAAACTATTTTGTTCGGCTGAATCAGCCGAACAAAAGATGCATTCATTGCTTACTCTCCCAATTGCTTTGGCTCTGGCGCACGGAGCGGGTATAATCTTACATTTGCCCAAAGGGCATGAAGGGTATTGTGGCGACAGGTCGTCGCCACAATAGTCTGTGTGGGTCTGCGGTTGAAAACATTAAACGAGTAACGAGAACATGACCCAGGTTACCGATGACATCATTATCAGGACGGTGGCGAGGATACTCATGCCGTTCATACAACTCTATGCCCTCTATGTGATCATGCACGGCCACCACAGCCCTGGTGGCGGGTTCCAGGGGGGAGTGATCCTGGGAGCGAGCTTTATTCTCTACCTCATCACCCATGGGTTAGAGGAGGCCAAGCTCAGGATGTCCGAGGTGAAGGCAGGGCTTTTCAGCTCCTTTGGGCTGTTAATATACTCGGGAATTGGATTGCTGTGCCTCATATTGGGGAGTAATTACCTGGACTATGGCGAGCTTTCCACCATCCTCAAGGTCATACCGGCTCAGGCCAGGTCCCTCGGTATCCTCGGGGTGGAGATCGGTGTGGGGATTTCCGTCATGGCGGTCATGTTTTCGATCTTCTTTGATATATCAACGGGAGGGGTTCTCCCGGAGGATGATGAAGGGGAACGGGAGGGAAGATGAGCAGCTTTTTTCTCTATCTCGGATTGGGTTTATTTAGCCTTGTGTTGCTCTGTCTCTACCGGGGCATTTTTGGCCCTGGCGTGCTCAACAGGATTGCGGCTATCTCTGCGATCGGCACCAAGACGTTAGTCATCTTGCTCCTGATGGGCTTTATCTACCAGAGGATTGATATGTTTATCGATATCAGCATGGTCTATGCCCTGCTCAATTTCATCGGAACCATCACCGCAGCGAAATATCTGGAGATAAAGGGGGAGGTATGATGGACATTCAGGTCATGGCATCCATCCCCTTTCTCCTGGGGGGCTTCTTTTTTTTCCTGGCTGCCACGGTGGGGCTTTTGCGCTTCCCCGATTTCTTCTGCCGCCTCCACGCAACGGGTAAGGGCGACACCCTGGCCGTGCTCCTGTCCCTGATAGGCCTCAGTGTATATGAGGGTTTCTCGTTCAATACGCTGAAGATACTGTTTATCGCGGTGTTCATGTTTCTTGCCCAACCCACCTCCACACACGCCATCTCCAGGGCGGCCCTGAGATGCGGGCTCGAGCCCTGGACCAAGGAAAGCAAGGAGAGAAGATGATAGCAGCCTTTGATATAGTACTCCTGATCTTCGTGTTGATATGCGCCATTGCGGCTATTACCGTGAAGGATCTCTTAAGCGCGGTGATCATACTCGGAGCCTATAGCTTTTTCATGTGTCTTTTGTGGGCGGAGATGGGGGCGGTGGACGTGGCCTTTACCGAGGCCTCTGTGAGCGCCGGCATCGGCACGGTGCTGTTCATTGCCGCGGTGAATAAAACCAAGAGGAGAAGCAAGGATTGAAGGTTTTGGCGTTCATCAGCGTGGTAATTACCGGGATCATCCTTCTCTACGCTACCCAGGATATGCCTGACTGGGGGGATCCCCATTCACCGGCTAGCCTCCACGTCTCGCCACGGTATCTCGAGAAGACGATAGAGGAGACGGCTACGCCGAATGCGGTGACCTCCGTGCTCGCCGATTACAGGGGCTATGATACCCTGGGAGAGACAACCGTAATCTTCACGGCCGGCGTTTCCTGTATTCTCATACTGAGAAGGAGAAAAAAAGGACATTAAACTACTGCCTATAATCAACTGTACAATGTATTTTCTGAGAACTAACCATAAAGGAATTGACGGATTGAAGGATCTAAACCGTAACTTTGCAATAAATTCGGATGATTCGTTGCCACTGCCATCTGTCGTCATTGCAAGGAGCGGAGCGACGTGGCAATCTCGTTGCAATAAGAGAGATTGCTTCGCTTTGCTCGCAATGACAAAGCTCGAATTTATTGAGAAGTTATTCTAAACTCAACAAACACAATAAACTCAAGAAACACAATCAACACGAACGATGTTTGATTTTATACTGAGCAAATACAATTACTGGATCTATATTGTCATGATGATGATAGGTTTTTATGCCATGATCGGCAAAAAAAACCTCGTGAAGAAGATTATCGGGATCAATATCTTTCAAACGGCGATCATCGTTTTCTTTATCTCGACTGCTGTGAAGAAGGGGGGGACCCTGCCTATTATTGAGCATGCCCATGGACATGGCTCACATGCCGTTGAGGTTGCCTCCTATATCAACCCCTTACCCCATGTACTCATGCTTACCGCCATCGTGGTAATGGTCAGTACGCTTGGAGTGGCTTTGGCTATCGCGATACAAATTTACCGTAGATATAACACCCTCGAAGAAGACGAGATCTTAGAGCAACGGAAATGGTCCCACAATCTCCTGCGTTAGTGGTTGTCGTTCCCCTGATATTCGCATTTCTCTCGCTGCTGTTCGGCTGGTGGAGGAAAGGCCTCAGTTACCCGATTACCCTTATAGCCCTTTCACTGTCTTTCCTGGCATCCATTTACTGCCTCTACACGGTTCTTACCACCGGAACTATCCACTACTATCTCGGAAAATGGGAGCCTCCATGGGGCATTGAATACGTGGTCGATCACCTGAATGGGTTTATCCTGGTCATCGTTTCGTTTGTAGGCCTGATGGCGGCCATATCCTCCAGGAGGGTCGTGGAAAAGGAGCTGCCAGAGAAGGTCGTGTATTTCTATACCCTTTTTCTCTTACAGGTGACGGGATTCCTGGGGATCGTGATAACCGGTGATATGTTTAATCTCTATGTATTCCTGGAGATTGCTTCCCTTGCAGGATATGCCCTCATAGCCGTCGGGGAGGACGGTGCGCCCTTTGCCAGCTTTAATTATCTGATCTTCGGGACGATTGGGGCCTGCTTCTACTTACTCGGTGTGGGCTACCTTTATATCAAGACGGGCTCGCTCAACATGGCTGACCTAAAGGAGATATTGCCCGCCCTGTACCAGTCAAAGGTATTGATGGTGGCCTTCGCCTTTTTCCTGGTTGGAGTGAGCCTGAAGATGGCGCTCTTCCCCTTACACGTGTGGCTTCCCGATGCCTATACGTATGCCCCATCAGCAGTGAGCGCCCTGCTTGCCCCCTTGATGACCAAGGTAGGGGCCTATGTGATGATACGGATTTTGTTTACGGTATTCGAGCCCCACTTCTCAATAGAGTTGATCCCTGCAACCACCATTCTCGGCTGGATGGCTGCTGGAGCCATACTTTTCGGTGCGCTCTTGGCCTTGGCGCAGAGCGACGTAAAGAGGATGCTCGCCTATATCCTGGTGGGCGAAGTGGGCTATATAGCCCTGGGAGTGGGGCTTGCCAACCGGAATGGGCTCACAGGAGCAATCCTGCATATCCTCAACGATTCCATTATGATGCTTGCCCTTTTTCTGATTGTGGCTGCCATTATGTATAGGTCAGGCGACAGGGAGATTCCCGGCCTTCGATACATGCACCGGAGGATGCCCTTTACCATGGCAGTGCTCGTCATAGCAGGTCTCTCGGTGATCGGGATACCGCCGACCTGTGGGTTCTTCAGCAAATGGTATCTGGTGCTCGGCGCGATTGACGCCAATAAGTGGGTCTTTGTGGCGGTGTTGCTGATAAGCAGCCTTTTAAACGTGATCCTTTTCTTCAGGGTCATAGAGAATGCCTACCTCGAGCCAAGGGAGGAAGAGGTCCACGAGGGAGTTGAGGTAGCTGTGGCCATTGAGGAGGCGCCTCTTAGCCTGCTCTTGCCCATTCTCATTGCAGGAGCGGGGATTCTGTCGTTGGGTATCCTGAGCGGGGAGATCATTTCCTCAGTCATACGGTTCGCTGTCCCTGCGGGATTTTAGAATTATGGTAACACTCCGGCCACCAAGGCACAAAGGCACGAAGAAAGCATATCACCAGGTAGCTTCAAAGAGCTAACTTGATAGTATAGGAATTTCCTTTTTTTAAGTCCCGCTTGCGGGACGCTATATAAAATCGTGAAACGATTTTATAACTTGTTACGAAAGTTCATGCTCTTGGTATCTTAGGGTCTTTGTGGCTGAACCAGTGCTAATGAATAAGGCATAATCAATGGAGACAACGGTATCCATACGGCCCCTTCTGGCTGTGCTCGTGACCCTTATCGGGGCCATGCTCATACTCTTTACCGGTGAGCGACATAGAAACATACGAGAGTTCTGGACCATGCTGGCCGCGGTGGTCAAGTTCTCTATCGTGCTCTCCATGATCCCCTTTGTGCTGCGGGGACAGATGCTCGAGTTCACCATTATCCAGCTTACGCCGGGGGTGGCCTTGCAGTTCAGGGTGGATCAGTTCGGCCTCTTTTTCGGCCTGCTCGCCTCGGCCCTATGGATCGCGACCTCGGTTTACTCTATAGGCTATGTGAGGGGATTGAACGAGCATGCCCAGACCAGGTACTTTTTTAACTTCGCCCTGTGCCTTTCCGCAACGATGGGTATCGCCTTTGCAGGCAACCTCTTAACCCTTTTTATATTCTATGAGATCCTGACGGTATCCACCTACCCCTTGGTTGCCCACAAGGAGACCGAGGATGCGATTATGGGCGGCAGGAAATACCTTGCCTACACCCTTACCGCGGGCGTGGTTATCCTGTTTGGCATCATCTTTATCTATACCCTCACAGGAACGCTTGACTTCAAGCCCGGCGGTTTCCTGTTAGGCCATGGTTCATCAGCGACGGTTATCTTCCTGTTCGCCATCCTTATCCTGGGTTTCGGCGTCAAGGCAGCACTCATGCCGCTGCATGAGTGGCTGCCCACCGCGATGATAGCCCCGACCCCTGTGAGCGCGCTGCTCCATGCCGTGGCCGTTGTCAAGGCAGGTGTGTTCGGCTGCCTCCGGATTATCCTCTACGTGTTCGGCCCCGAGCTCCTCCACCAGCTCGATCTGTGGCTTATCCTGGCCTACTTCGCCGCGTTCACGGTTATCGTGTCCGGCCTGTACGCCCTTGCCCAGGATAATCTCAAGAGGAGGCTGGCGTTTTCCACCATAAACAATCTTGCTATCATCGTCATGGGTGCTGCCCTGTTAACCCCGAGTTCAATCACCGGGAGCATCTTCCATATGGGCAGCCACGGTTTCATGAAGATCACCCTGTTCTTCGTTGCAGGCGCCATCTTTGTGAAGACCCACAAGGAAAAGGTGAGCGAACTCGATGGGATCGGCAGGCAGATGCCCCTGACCATGGGGGCCTTTGCGATCGGGGCAATGGGCATTGCAGGAACACCGCCCATCTGCGGATTTATCAGCAAGTGGTATCTCGCGATGGGTTCCCTGGAGGCCAAGGAGGTGGTCTTTCTCTTTGTCCTGCTCGTAAGTGCCCTGTTGGATGTGGCCTACTTTTTTCCCATCATCTATAATTCATTCTTTAAGGTCCCCAAGGAAGCGATCAATCCGCATTTCGATGAGGCACCGATGAAGATGGTGGTGCCATTGATGATAACGGCGATTATCTCGCTTATCCTGGGGCTTGTTCCGAACGCCTTCTTTCACTTCTTTACCATCGCATCGATGGCGGCGGAGAGGATACTGGGGGGGATGTGAATGAAAAGGATATGGAAATATGCCTTGATCATCAGCATTGGTGTGAGCATGGTGATCGGGCTGTTTTTTCGGCCCGAACACCCGCACTTCTGGTGGGAGAAGATCCCGATCTTTGATGCAGTCTTCGGTTTTCTCGGCTGTATCGTGATCGTGTTGGGATCAAAGGCCCTGGGCCATCGCTGGCTCCAGAAGGATGAGGATTACTACCGTGATTGAGATAGTACCTCCTGCATTTATCTATATAGTGGGAGCACTGCTCCTTGCCCTTGTAAGGGAGCGAAGGCTCCGGGCATTCCTGCAGCTCTTTATCCCTGTTGTGGCCTTCGTAGACCTTCTCGCCATGCCCGAGGGCACCTACTGGATCTATCAGTTCCTGGGACATGAGCTCATCTTGGGTAGGGTCGACAAGCTCAGCCTGTGCTTCGGGTACGTGTTCGTGATCATGTCCTTTCTGGGAATGGTGTATGCCCTGCACGTGCGGGATACCGGGCAACACATGGCCGCTTTTTTCTATGTCGGGAGTACCCTGGGGGTAACCTTTGCCGGCGATCTATTCAGCCTGTTTGCGTTCTGGGAGATCATGGCCGTCACATCGGTCTTCCTGATCTGGTATCAGAGGGATACGGCCGCCCTTGAAGCCGGGTTCAGGTATATCATGGTTCATATATTCGGCGGCTGTGCGCTTTTGGCCGGCATCATCATACACGTGGTAGAAACCGGCTCTACTGAATTCGGCCTTATCGGGTATGGGGGGCTTGCCTCTCAATTCATGCTCCTCGGATTTATCATCAATGCGGCGGTGCCTCCCTTTCACGCATGGCTGTCCGATGCGTATCCGGAGGCTACCGTGACCGGATCGGTATTTCTCACCGCCTTCACGACCAAGAGCGCGGTATACGTGCTGCTGAGGACCTTTCCCGGGGTTGAACTGCTGGTATGGCTGGGGGCCATTATGGCGGTGTACGGGGTCGTGTACGCGGTGCTTGAAAACGATATCAGAAGGCTGCTGGCCTACCATATCATCAGCCAGGTGGGATATATGGTGTGCGGTGTTGGGTTGGGCTCGTATCTGGCCATGAATGGTTCCACAGCCCATGCCTTTTGCCACATCTTGTATAAGGCCTTGCTTTTCATGGGGGTGGGAGCGGTCATTTATGTGACGGGGAGGAGAAAGCTCACGGAACTCCAGGGGAGAAACCTCTACAAACAGATGCCCATCTGTCTCTCGCTTTACATGATCGGCGGTTTTTCCATCTCGGCGGTGCCGCTCTTTAATGGATTTGTGAGCAAAACCATGGTCGTTGCCGCGTCGGGTGAACTCCACAGACCCGTGATACACCTGCTGCTGCACCTGGCCTCCATAGGGACATTCCTCCATACGGGCTTGAAGCTTCCCTACGGCACCTGGTTTGGGCGGGCTCCCAAGGGAGAAACAGTGGATGAGATAGAGGCACACGAACCCCCGCTGAATATGCTGATAGCCATGGGAATGGCCGCCTTTTTGTGTATCTTTACGGGTGTGTATCCCAAGGTGCTTTATAATCTTCTCCCCTATCCGGTGGATTTTCAACCGTACACGCCCTACAAGGTAATCGCTATGATGCAACTGCTGCTCCTCACGGCCGCTGCATTTTGGATCTATATCGATAAGCTCGGCGGTGAGGCCACTGTCAGCGTGGACACCGATTGGTTCTACAGAAAGCCGGGCCTCCTGCTCTTGTGGATTTGCGTTCATCCCCTGCAGAACCTCAGGCTTGCCCTCCAGAAGTCCCTGGCCGGCACGGTGGCTGGCGTGACCAGCCTGAGCAGGAATCCCATCCTTCTGCCCGAGATAGCGCTGAGGCACCTCCACCTGAAGGCTGTGAAGGGATTGTACTGTATCTCAGGTCCGTCGGAGGAGAGGACGGAGGCGTTGAGGAACCTGGAGTCCAGGATTACCGAGTTGAGATCCATGAGCTACGATGAGAATCTCTATAGGAGGCCTATTGGGTTAGGCGTACTTGTGGCCATAATCCTGCTGTTTTTATATGGCTTGATCTACTATCTTCGGTTGCGCTAACTGTTTACAGATACCTTGCTCAACAATCGATGGCCTTGTTCCACGCTTATACCAAGGTGCAACCATGCCATTGCGAGGAGCGAAGCGACGTGGCAATCTATGATATTGAGATTGCTTCACATTCGTTCGCAATGACCTTCATCAATAGTAGCGGTTTGAATGCAACTTGATATTACTTACCACGTGGATCACGTTTAGATAGGATATTCTAATACGTCACCTCTCTATATCCGGAAGCTTGGCATGAAGAAGACCCTCAAGATGATATTTTATAGTTTCTTAGTCCTGTGCATACCTGCGGGTTTTTTCATAGAACATGAGCATGCCGTCTTCTTTTGGCACAAGATCCCCTCGATTGACGTCGTGTTTGGGTTTCTCGGGGCCATGCTCTTGATAGGAGGTGCGTGGCTGCTGGCGCGCCTCGTCCGGAGGGAAGAGGATTTCTATGATTAAGACCGTTCCTCCAGCTATGCTCTTTATCCTCGGGGCGCTGCTGATCCCGTTGTTGAAGGGAAAGCTCAAGCAGGCCTATCTTCTCGTAATCCCTGCGCTGGCCTTTCTGGATATCCTTCAGCTCGAGACGGGCACGGCCTGGGTCTATCACTTTTTAGGCTATGAGCTGGTATTCTGCCAGGTCGATAGGCTGAGTTTGGTGGTAGGCTATATCTTCACCATCATAGGGTTTCTGGCACTGCTCTACTCCCTGCACGTACAAGAGGATGGACAACACGTGGCGGCCTTTCTCTATGCGGGAAGCTCCTTGGGGGTGGTGTTCGCAGGGGATTATTTTACCCTCTTCGCATTCTGGGAGGTCATGGCCGTGTCCTCGGTATTCCTGGTCTGGTACCAGAAGGAGAAGCGCTCCCTCGATGCGGGATTTCGATATTTGATAATGCACATCATCGGAGGCTGCTCTCTGCTGGCGGGCATCATCATCTATGTCGTGGAAACGGGTTCTATCGCCGTCACACACCTGGGCACCGGCCCTGCTGATATTTTCATACTTATCGGCTTCGGCCTTAATGCGGCCTTTATTCCCATTCATACCTGGCTCCCCGATGCATACCCGGAAGGGACCGTTACGGGCAGCGTGTTCATGTCCGTTTATACCACCAAGACGGGCGTCTACGTGCTGGCACGGTGCTTTGCGGGCATGCCGCTTGTGGCATATATGGGTGGTATTATGACCGTGTACGGAGTTCTGTTCGCCCTGCTTCAGAATGACGCGAGGAGGCTGCTCTCGTACCATATCGTAAGTCAGGTGGGATACATGGTGGCCGGGGTCGGCATAGGCACGGAATTGGCTATAAACGGTGGGATTGCCCATGTTTTTAACCACATCTTATACAAGGCATTGCTATTTATGTCCATGGGCTCGGTCCTGTATATGACGGGCAAGAGGAAGCTCACGGAGATGGGCGGCTTGGCAAAGCACATGCCCGTCACCGCTTTGGCGTGCGTTATTGCCTCGCTTTCCATTGCCGGGGCGCCCGGGTTTAATGGGTATGTGAGCAAGGGCATGATAATCGGCTCTGCAGCCGAACAACACATGCCTGTATTGGAGCTCATGATGGTGCTCGCGGCTGTGGGGACATTCCTGTCCTTTGTGAAGCTATCCTATTTTACCTTTTTTGCGCCCAATGAGGAGATGAAGGCCAAGGAGTCACCCATCAACATGCAGCTCGCCATGCTCTTGACCGCGTTTCTGTGTATCTTTATTGGGGTTTATCCGGAGGCGCTTTTCCGGGTGCTCCCTTTTCATCCTGTTCTCTACCATCCCTACACCCCCTCGCATGTTATAGGCACCGTTCAACTATTTCTGTTGGCCGGGTTAGCCTTTATGATAGCCAAGGACATGCTTGCGCCGCACCAGGGGACTATCCTGGATTTCGACTACTTCTATCGGATGGGGGGAAGGGGCATAGTATGGGCGTGCGTGGTACCGCTGAGCGCCTTTCGATCCAAATTGCAGACATCCTCCTCGAGGGCAACCGATATCATCACCCGAATAGGCAGGAATCCCATCATGCTCCTCGAAATACCGGCAGCATACACGTATCTCAGGATCACGCAAGGATTGCGATATTTAGGAGGTTATTCATCAGGCGAGACCTACAACGAGAACCTCTACAGGAGGCCTATCGGCCTGGGCGTGCTCGTAGCCATTATCATACTGTTTGCCCTTGCGTTGATCTACTTTATCTTTTAGCCCTCACCGTCGGCCGGAGCCGGTGAGAAGGAAAGACGATTGATCTTTTTCGATGCATGGGATATATTTTAAAAAATGCGCAGATACGTCTTTTTTCCGTTCCACGGTTCCGGTACGTAGCATATTCCTCTGTTCTCTTACTTCAGCAGCGACACCGCTCTCAAGCCTTATAAGGAAGTCGGCATGGAAATGGAGCAATCGTACAATGATTAATAAGGGGGGCCTCTATGGAAATCAAAAAGATGCTGTTTGTGACGGATTTCGAGGGATTATGGTTTGATGCCCTAAAATCGCTCATGGGCCTGAGGAGCGTTGGCCTTGACCATGTGGTACTTTTGCACGTGATAGAGCGCAAGGTGGGCTACTACACGAAGGAGGAAAAGGATAGGCTCAGGGCAATGGCTGAAGTTCGCTTTGTCGACTGGGCTCAAAGTCTCTATGAAG
>Ga0307435_1000570_pt1 | contig 16418 bp, 13 predicted proteins | sample SalMarWE160470MG_FD_202164 | JGI IMG/M metagenome (GOLD analysis project Ga0307435, IMG submission 202164) | Salt marsh sediment microbial communities from the Plum Island Ecosystem LTER, Massachusetts, United States - WE1604-70 | ecosystem: Environmental > Aquatic > Marine > Intertidal zone >... | reverse complement strand
CAATCGATCTGCCGTGTCCCTTTTCTTTAATGATACCTTTCGTTATAGATACTAATGACACCTTGCCATGTCAATTGTACGACTTCAGTCTGATTCGTCAATTAGTTCTCTCACAATTCATTGTATTGACACCAACTACCATATATAATATTTTCAGCGAGCCAAAATTACACCAAAGACGGATTTCTAAGCGATAGATATAATGCAATTAATTCTAAATGCTGATGATTTTGGTCGTTCATCTAATATCAATAAAGCTGTAATGATAGCCCACCGCCAGGGTATACTCACTAGTGCCAGTCTCATGGTCGCCGGCGATGCTGTCGATGATGCTGTCGAGCAGGCAAGGCAAACGCCAAAATTGGCTCTGGGACTTCACCTTGTTCTTGTGGGTGGACGAGCTGTTTTGCCTCCTCGAGATATTCCGGATTTGGTCGATCAGAACGGATTCTTTTCAGAACGACCAGTATCAGCTGGATTACGCTATTTCCTGAGCTCCAAAGCTCAAAAGCAGCTCGCTCTTGAGATGGAAGCTCAATTCGAACGTTTTGCAAAATTTCAATTAGAACTCACGCATGTCAATGGCCACCTTCACATGCATTTGCACCCAACTGTTTTCAGACTTCTTTTGACATTCGCAGAGCAATATGGTGCTCAGGGGTTACGACTACCCAGGGACGATTTATGGAAGAGCCTGGCTTGGGATCGACATGCAGCAGGGACCAAGATATTGTGGGCTATTGTTTTTGGATCTCTCTCGTATTGGACTCTCGTTAGGCTCCAGAACCTCACTGTTACCCATCGAGTGTATGGACTTATGCAGACCGGTCATATGCAAGAAGGATATGTCCTCCGCATATTGAATAAAATGGACGTGCCTTCTGCTGAGATTTATTTCCATCCCTCCACCCAGACGAGAGGAGAATCCCTGGGACCTAATCCTGGAGACTTGCAGACATTATTAAGTCCAAGAATCAGGGAAGTCATCCAGAAGCGCGGACTCGTATTGACTGATTACGCAAACCTGCGTTAGGATTCAAACCATAATGATTAAAACAATCCTGATTTTGTTGGTTATAGCAAGTTGGGTTTATTGGATAATCGCTTTTTGGTTTGTCCGGCGGTTTTTCTCAAAACCCCAATCTATCAATCCAAATTTCACTCCCCCGGTGTCAATTCTAAAACCAGTAAAAGGAATAGATAATCAAGCTTATCAAAATTTTGTTAGTTTTTGCTGCCAAGATTATCCCAAATACGAGATTCTATTTGGCGTTAGCGATCCAGATGATCCCGTCATCCCAGTAATCAAGAAATTACAGGATGATTTCCCACAGATAGCTATCATATTGATGATCGTGAAAACCAAATGGGTCAACCAAAAAGCCAGTATCCTCCACTCCTTGGCCTCTAAAGCTCGTTATAAATTCCTTGTAGCCAGTGACAGTGATATGAAAGTCACCCCAGATTACCTGAAGAATGTTGTTTCGCCTATGGCAGACAAAAATGTTGGCCTGGTAACTTGCCCTTACCGGGGTGTAAATCCGGTGACATTAACAGCTCGTCTGGAAGCACTTCACATGGGAGCGACATTCCTGCCATCTATGCTGGTTGCCAGGAAATTCTTAGACATGCGTTTTGCCATGGGTTCCACGGTAGTTATCCGTGATACAGACTTGCACCGTATGGGCGGTTTTGCTGCAGTTGCTGAATATTTGGCAGATGATTACCAATTAGGATTCCAGATAACTAGCCTTGGTTTGCGGGTTCATCTCTCCGATTATATTGTTTCCAATGTGCTAGGTCCCACCACATTTATGGAACAATGGTATCGAGAGGTGCGATGGGCTCATTGCAATCGCGTCAGCCGCCCCACCGAGTATCCCGGCATTATCCTCACTTTCAGTACGCCATTATCAACTTTATTATTATTCTTTTCAGATTTCTCTCCTTTGGCTTGGCAGTTATTGATCATTTCCTTATTGATGCGCTGGATTATCGCCTGGCAGATCTTCGGGCACACTCAAAATCAACCAATTCGGAAATGGCTTCTTTGGTTGCCTTTACGAGATATGTTAAGCGCATTTGTCTGGTGTATTGGGGCGATCGGCAGAAACGTCGAGTGGCGCGGCAATTACTATTCACTTACACACGATGGTCGCCTGGAATTGAGAAAAACAAATAGACGATCCATTATCGCTACCATAATATCCTGGATAATCTATATGATAGATGATATCTACCAACATTATTACTTCGATTATAAATTTAATAACGAGCAAGAAAACTTATTGCGTTTGGCAATTTCTAATAGCGAATTTAATTGGGTGTTACAGGATGGCACTGTAATCGATCGCGGGGATGCAATCGGCGAATTGCGCCTTTGGAACGGACATTTACCTACAATCCCTTTAGATGGTGCCGATATTCTTTGGGTAGTTAAATTTCAGCGTAATCTACACCAATCCTTGGAAGATTTAGTTGATTATATTCAGAAAGAGCCAGATTTTCTAAATATTTACGTCTTTCATGGTGAATTATCTTTTGTTAGCAAGCGTGAACCGACCCAATGGAAGCAGTATTTAGAAAGGATGGGTTTCGAATTGGTTGAGAATAATGATTATTATGGGGTATGTGGTCGTATTGTAAATTCTTTTCAAAGTATTTACGCGTATTGTTTAATATGGGCGTTCGACCCATCCAGTTTAAGAAATGGATTTACTTTGAAAGACTTGAGACGAAAACAAGTATGGATCTCCAGAGACTCCCTCATAAAGAATTATAGCTCTAAATTAACAGATTCACAGATGGTGGAGGAATCTGTGATGAGCGAAAAACTGCCGGCTAGCTAAACAATTCGAAAAATATGGATACAATAAAAACATATTGACTATTTTATCCTTTCATTGAGTAAATTTCTGGCTTCTGCTGATATTTGGGGTAACCTTACATCACCGGACAACTTCAGCAAGGAAAATCAATTGATCAAACGAATAATGCGTATTGTCATAGCTGGACAAACATATCATCCAACGGCCAATGGGCAGGCTGTCTTCACCGTTCATTTGGCAGAAGGATTAGCCCAGTTAGGCCATCAGGTCATGGTCATCACGCCTTCTGATCGCTTCCTAGCTTCCCGTAAAATGAAAAATGGCGTCTCCATACAAGGTATCACCGCCATCCCCCTTCTGCCTCTTTATGCTGAAGTTCACATGACCTTTCTTCCCGGCCTTCTAGTCGGGCGTCTCCTTGACGATTTCAATCCTGATGTTGTCCATATTCAAGACCATTACCCTCTTTGTCGCAGTGTCTATCGTGCCGCCCAGAGAAGAGGGCTGCCGTTAATAGGGACGAACCATTTTCTTCCTCAAAATATCATCCCATATGTGCCGGTATTATCAAAATTTCAGAAAGGCCGTAATTTTCTTGAAAGTATTTTATGGAGGATGATGTTAAGGGTCTTTAACCAATTGGACCTGGTCACTACTCCAACAAAGACAGGCGCTCAGATTTTACACCAACAAGGTATCCGAAAACCAATTTATTCGATTTCGTGTGGAATAGATCTAAACCGCTTCCAGAACCATCTTGAAGTGAATACAGGCGAGATTCGCAAGCGATATGGCCTCGACCCTGATCGCACCGTTTTCCTTTATGTCGGACGTGTAGATCGAGAAAAATGCTTGGAAGTGCTCCTAGAAGCTTTTCACCGATTAAAACGGGATGACCTTCAACTCGTCATTGCTGGGAAAGGTTTGAACCTCCAACACCTAAAGAAACTTTCTGTACAGCTTAATCTCGATGGTCATGTCGTGTTTACAGGTTTTGTTCCCGCTGATGACCTACCTGCTTTGTTGAAAAGTGCTGATGTTTTTAGTATGCCCAGTGATGTAGAACTCCAGAGCATTGCAACTTTAGAAGCCATGGCTGTCGGAAAGCCCATCCTTGCAGCTAATGCACGAGCATTGCCTGAGTTGGTAAAAACAGGTACCAATGGATGCTTATTTAAAGCCAACGATATTGGAGATGCCTCTCGATGTATTGCTTGGATGGCTGACCAGCCAGAGCAACTAACAGCGATGGGTCAAGCCAGCATGGAAATAGTCCAACATCATGGCTTGATACTAACAGTTAAGCGGTATTTGGAGTTGTACCAATCCATTGCCGTAAATCATATCGGTCCCAGATCTAGCGATAGCTAAACTGGGTTTTACCTGGGGTTCCTTTCTGTCAAGAACAAACTTCACTATATATCTATTATTGAACAATTAAAAATAAAGACACGCCTTACCGATCTTGATATCGATGTGCAATCTTCTTCCCTGCTTACCTAAACTAAGGCTGCCCGGGTCCAAACTGAAAATCGCCCCTACATTTTTATAGGCGACATCCGCAAGAATCTTCTTGCTGGTATCCACGATCACAATATCGCGTTGTTGAGCTTGAAGGATATCCACAAAACCTTTAGGTCCGCATGGTGTATTAATGCGGGGTTTATTGGATCCGTCATCTCGTAACCAACCGAAAGAGCCAGGTTTTGAGCTACTTGTACAGCTTCTTTTATAGCTGCGCTTTTTATAGAGCCAACCAGCAATCCGAGCGTCACCGCCCCAAGAATCCCTCCAAGCACGCCAACGCCACACAGGCTTAAGGATAATTTATGCCGTATTTTCATTTTGCCTCAACGTTTGCGTCACTCATCCGATACCATTCTAAAAAACGCGTCAGTGATTTGCGGATCAAAGTGCATCCCAGCCTGCTGTCGAATGTAATCCAGGGCTTTTTCCTTAGACCATGCAGGACGGTAAGGCCGGTCCGATGTGAGCGCGTCCCATACATCGATCACCGCGAAGATTCGCGCTGACAGTGGTATTTTTTTACCCTTCAGGCCGCGCGGGTAACCCGTCCCGTCCCATTTCTCGTGGTGGCAGTAGGGAATATCCAGCACCGGGCGCAGATAGGCGATGGGCAAGAGCATGTTGTAGGCAAACTGCGGGTGCTGCTTCATGAGCGCCCATTCCTCGTCGGTGAGTTTATCCCCCTTGAATAAAATGCTGTCGGGGATGCCGATCTTACCCATATCGTGCAATAGGGCTCCGCGACGGACGTGGACGATTTCATCCTCGCTCATGCCCATTGCCCGCGCCAGCCACACGGTGAGTTCGGTGACACGTAAGGTGTGCCCTTCGGTTTCTTTATCGCGCAAATCCATAGCCTGCGACCAGCCCTCGATGGTGGCGTCGTAGGCCTGCATCAGTTCCAGGTTGGAGCGTTGCAGGTCTGCGAACAGGTTGGCGTTATCGATGGCAATCGCCGCCTGCCCGGCCAACGTTTCCAGGAAATCCAACAATCCTGTATTCGGATTGAGCGCAGAGCGATGGAAGACCTCCAGCACGCCTTTGACTTTGCCCTTGGCGAGCAGGGGGACGCCGAAGTAACAGACAAAGCCTTCCCGAGAAAATGTCGGCGAACGCAAGAAGTCCGTCTTATGGGTCAGAAGATCTGGGATATGCACGATTTGCCGACCCAGCGCTGCCCGGCAGGCGTAACTATCACCCAGCTGAAGGCGCGTGTGCTGCAAGGCTTCTGTGCGAAAGCCGCGCCCGGCGTAATATTCGAGAACTTGCGTGTGCGGGTCGAGCAGCAGGATATTGGCAGCATCTATGCCCAATTGGGTGGCTGTCTGCGCCAGTATCGTATTGAGGGCTAGTTGCATGTCCGTGCTGCCGGTAATGGCGCGATCAATCTCACGCAGGGCAGCCAGGAGGTTCAATTGACGGCGAATTTCTTCCTCCGCCTGCTTGCGCTCGGTGATGTCTGCAAAAGTTCCAACGATCCCTTCAAGCCTGCCTTCCTGACCCATGAGCGGCGTTGCGCTGACATTGATCCAGGTCAGGCTCCCATCCGGGCGTTTGAGGCCCATTTCTATATCCTTGACCGGGCGCCTTTCCTTCATCGCCCTGGCTCCAGCCATTTCCTCTGGCGGCATCCGTGTTCCATCAGGGCGAACCACCTCCCACGCAGGATCGGTATAGTTGCGGTTTTCGATTTCGGAGTGGCGGAGACCCAAGATTTGTTCTGCGGCATAGTTTGCCTGGACAATTTGACCCTCTGGGGCAATCAGGATGACACCCTCAGCCATCGTCTCAAACAGACTCCGCAGGCGCTGCTCACTCTCCCGCAGCGCTTCTTCCGCACGCTTGCGTAAGATTGTAGCCGTTACCTGGCCGCCAATGTTCTGGATGCGTTTCAGGTCGTCATCTATAAACAGGCGGGGGCCGGAAATATCCAATAGTCCAATCGTTTTTCCATGCGAGGTCAGAGGAATAGTAATGACGGATTTGATGTCCAGAATTTTGTAAATTTGGGGAATAAATTTCTGCACCGCTTTACGGTCCATAGCGGGGAGGGAGACGGTTTCAAAAAATTCCAGCATCTGTTGTTGGATAACCCGCGAGTCATTGGTGATTATGCCTTCGCAGTTTTTTATTATTTTTTGGAAATGACTTCCGCCTTTGAGGGGTATATGAACCTGTGGAATGGGCTTCCCTATCAACTGCTCGATCTTCTCAATCAGCAATGAATGGAGAATGAGACTTGTCATGATGAGATACCGCTCATCCGGGCTGAGCAGGTACACAGTGGCTCCGTTACAGGAAAAGAGACGCTTGGTCTCTTTGGCCAAAATGTCCAATACAACCTCGAAACTTTCACCTCGGTTGACGGCCTCATTCAGAGTATTAATTAATGTCAGATCTTCTGTCCTCTGCCTGATCTCGCGCTCTGCCCGCTTGCGTTCGACGGCGTAACGCAGGACCCGGGCGATCATTGCGCCATTCGCCTCGCCTTTGACCAGGTAATCCTGGGCGCCCAGTTTCAAGGCCTGGATGGCTGTGTCTTCATCGCCTAGCCCGCTGAGCACCACAATGGGTATATTGGGGGCCTGGCCGAGAAGTCTGGTCAAAGTATCCAATCCGCGGCTGTCTGGCAGATTGAGGTCCAGCAGGACCATGCCATAGTCCTGCTCGGCAAGCTGGATCAAACCGCTGGAAAGACGATCGGCGTGTACCAGAATGAGATTAAGATAGTCGGCCTCTGCTAAAGACTCTTTCAACAGGAGGACGTCATCGGGATCGTCCTCGATGAGTAATATCTTCAATTTCTCTTTCCTCATCTTTGCCATCCTGCCTCTCAAGCGGGTAATCTGTTCCTGCATATTTATCTTTAGAACAATCCTCAGTATGTAGATAACTTATTAGCTATGTCACATAAAGCTTTCGCAGAGAAACTCTCGGGATTACTGACCACAATAGGCACTCCCCTACTCTGAGAAGCGATGAAGGCTTCCGGTGCTGGAGGTATGACCCCAATGATCTCACTCACCAGATGGGTTGTGATCTCCTCTAATCTAATCGACGCTGCAGGCTCGCGTCTTACGACCACCACACCCACTTGGCTACCACCTACCCCCCAAGACGTTAGGAGTTCCTTAGTGACTTTTGCTGACAGCAAACAAGTTCGTTCTGGTTCAATAACTAATCCTACGAAATTACAGCGTTGAATTGCTACCTGACTGGCTTCAGAAGGGTGACAGGGTAAATCCAGGATAATATAATCTGCTATCGAAGCGATGGTATCAATAATAGATTCTGCCTGTTGGGGTCCTAGCTCTCGAAATTCGTTCACCTTTTGCGGACCCAACAAGACCTTCAAACCAGAGGCGGTGTGGATTATTTGCGCGTTTAATTTCTGCTCATTGGTATGAACTCGATCTGGTTCAAGTGCTTCCATTATGTTCCTTTGAGAAGTTAAATTCAACTGAGCAGAAAATGTGCCGTAACTGGATCTAAGTTCTGCGACCACCACGCTCTTTCCCTTTCTAGCGAGCTCATGTGCAACATTAAGAGCAACGGTCGTTGTGCCGACTCCACCTTTCGCACCAATGAAGGCCAGAATAACGCCAATTTTTTGTGAAGTTGTCTGGCGAATCTGATGAAAGCGCTCCAAGAGACCTCTGACGCGGGCGACAAGCTCTTCTGGTATGATAGGTTTGGTAACGTATTCATCCGCGCCAGCCTCCAAGCCACTAATTTTGTCAGAGGATTGTCCCCTGGCGCTTAGAATGATGATGGGCAATTCAACTGCCTCAGGCCTCTCCCGAAGTTTTTTGCAAACTTCCAAACCGCTTATGTCTGGCAATATCACATCCAGGATAAGTAAATCCGGCTTCTCGGTTTGGACTTTGATTAAGGCTTCCGCCCCATTCTTTGCGACAACAATTTGATAGCCTTCAGCATTCAAGGTGTAACCAACCATGCGCAACAAATTCGGCTCATCATCAACAATCAGTATCTTGGCGCCCATGTTAGTACTTTTATCCATATATCACGCTCCTCTCTTAACAGTTCGAGTTTAGACAAAATCTAGGGCGGATTTGCCCTTGAGCAAAACCACCCCTTGGTAGAAACTTGGTGTGTGAACAAACAAGAATCTACCAACGAGGACATTAACAAACTAATCGAGTTTCGTCAAGTCATTTATGAAAATGGAATGCTGGCCAGGCGAGATGCACTGTTTGATCTGCTGGATGCGCTCATCTCGGAAGGGTCGATTTCATCCTTTGCGATGTTGAGCCAATCCAGCCGGTTCCGGCGGAAATGGTCGAGCCTGTATGCAGCTGTTGAAGATGGAGAACTCGACAGCGCATGGCTGCGCAACTTTTTAGCGCGGCAAGTACCGCAGCAGGGCATCTGTGTCTTCCCGATGGATGGCTCACCCTGGCCCAGGCCAAGGTCACGCGTGCTGGACGACCGCCAGTTTGTGTACCAGGCGACCAGCGCAGTGAACGGGGGTACGGTCACCATCGGCTATCCCTATTCGCTGCTAGAATGGTGCGTCGAGCCTCACTCAAGTTGGTCCCTGCTGATCGATGGGTGCCGAGTGGCGAGCAGCCAAACCCCACAGGAACTCGGTGCAGAGCAAATCCAAGCCCTGGCAGAAGCCCGTGCGAAGTGTTCGGAAACCTGGGGCACACCGGATGAAGTGATCGAGCTGGAAGACCCCTACTGGAGGCAGGTGCACCTGGAGCATTGGAATGGGTTGCATGAGAAGAAGGATGCTGACGTGCCGTACGATGTCATCCGGGCCTGTGTCCATCTGGAACGCAGCCGGCCGCCGGCAGCCCTGTGGCTCGCCTGGTTAGCTCCGCACTCCCTTCCGAACGGCATTGCGGTTACGGTGGAGACGATCTGGCGAGCGTATAGCTCTTGCTGGCCGGTGGAACCCAGCATCCATTTTCGCAAAGAAACCCTGGGATGGACCCTACCCCGTTTCCAAACTAAAGAAGCAGGAGACCGCTGGACAGAATTAACCTCCATCGTCTGTTGGATGATCTTCCTGGCTCGCCCAATTGTCGAAGACACGCCGCTTCCCTGGCAGAAACCGCAGCAGCGTTTAACCCCCCAGCGGGTTCAGCAAAGCATCCGGCTGATTATGGCAGGCGTAGAACCCCAAAAACGCGCTATCCTGTGGTCAAAAAGCATCCAATAGCGGCTCAAACGGCTTGAAACTCGGTTGGTAAAGTGCTGATCTTCAACTCGACCATGGTTGGGAGAGTTCTATTTGTCTAAAGTCGAGTTAACCGGGATGGTTACAATAAATTTGCTTCCTGCACCCAACGCGCTCTCCACGTCAATGGATCCTTTGTGAGCTTCTACGATCTTTTTGGAAATATACAGCCCAAGTCCCGTTCCATTGGTGTTCTTTTTAAGTGAGCTGCTGACTTGATAGAATCTGCCAAATACCCTTGAAAGATCTTCTATAGGAATGCCACATCCATGATCAACAACATTAATGATTATTTTTCCATTTCGTAATTCCCCAGATACAAAAACGGAGCTGCCTGCTTCGGAGAATTTAATGGCGTTATCCACCAAATTGAGGAGCACCCGTCGCATCCGGGGATGATCTGCTTCGGCAATCAAAGACGGATCCACTTGAGCATACTTCAAAGAGATCTCCCTCGCATTAGCTCTTTCCCGTAAAGATTCAAACACTTCGCAGATGACCGCACTCAGGTTTACTTCCTCCAGGTTCAACACTAAACGGTCGCTCTCCAATCGAAAGATATCTAATATTTCGTTCACCATCTCCAGAAGCCGGTCTACATCCTGAGCGGCACGTGTAAGGAACTCTTTCTGCACAACAGGATCATTCACCTTCCCTTTGCACAACAGATCTAGAAATCCGGTAATGCTGAATAGAGGTGTTCTTAGATCATGGGACACATTGGCTATGAATTCTTCCTTCGCTTGTATAAGTTGCAATCTTGCCTCTGCCGCTTTCACCCTCTCGGAGATATCGTCATTGATAACCAGGAGCCCCCAAGGTGTTGGAAATACTCTCTCTTGGAAATATTTTTCCCCCCATTGCCTCTCTACAATTTGGGTATCCCCGGCTTCGAAGCAGTGTAAAAAAGCCGCATAGGATTGGGTTTCTCTGAGAACGGGGATCAAAGCGAGCAAATCTTGACCTATTATTTCATTAATTGGCTTGCCCACAACCTCAGCATAGGCTTCGTTGCAATACAGAACAGTCATGTCCCTGCGGAGAGCGAGAACAGGCGATTGAATGCTGGATAGAAGGACTCTGTGGCGTTCTTCGCTTTCGCGTAGCATTTTCTCTGTCTGCTTGCGCTCGATGGCATAGCGCAGGACGCGTGTCAACATTGAGCTGCTGATTTCACCTTTTACAAGGTAATCTTGCGCCCCTTGCCGAAGGGCTTCGATGGTAGTGTCATTATCATTCAGACCACTGACCACCTCGACAGGTACCCCCGAGGCTTGGCTAATGACGCTGGTGAGCGTGTCCAGCCCGCGGCTGTCGGGCAGGTTGAGATCCAGCAGGACAACATCAACGTCTTGCTTGGCAAGCTGGATCAAACCGCTCGAAAGACAATCGGCGTGTACCATCGTTAGATTAAGATAGTTGGCCTCTGTTAAACACTCTTTCAGAAGGAGGGCATCATCCGGATCGTCCTCGATCAGCAAGACTCGAATTGGTTCGGTGGTCATTTTGATGACCTCATTTTACCTGCTCCACGTGGAAGCAAACTACACGGTTGCACCCCTGGCGCTTGGCCTGGTAGAGCGCCTGGTCAGCGGCTTCGATGAGCGCATTGCCGGAACCGGCGATGCGCTCATCGCCGGTTCCGGCAGCACCCGGATATACTGCCATACCGATGCTGATGGTGACTTTGAGATCCTTAGACGATCCCTTTTCGCAGTTTACCTTAATTGGGCGAGCCTCGATCACTTTCCGTAATCGTTCCGCGCCCTGCCGGGCCTGACCGGCTGAGGTTTCTGGCATCACAATGGTGAACTCGTCGCCTCCATAGCGGGCCATCAGGTCGCAAGTACGAGCGTTGGAAAGAAGCACCTGGGCGGTGTTTTGTAGAATTTCGTCTCCGGTGCGATGACCAAACCGGTCATTGATGTCTTTGAAATGATCAATGTCCACCATCAGAAGAGAAAGCGGGTGTCCGTAGCGCTGACAATTTTCCAGTTCATAATCCAAGAAGCGATGCAACTCCCGGCGGTTGTACAAGCCGGTGAGAGTATCGCGCACGGCCAGCTCGAGGATCTTTTTCAGCAACCGGCTGTGTTCCAAGGCATAGCGGATGGTCCTTTCCAACAACTGTCCATCCATTCGGCCTTTCACCAGATAATCCGCCGCGCCGGCCATCATCGCAGCCCGATCAATTTCCCGGTCTGTCTGCCCGGTGATCATGATGATCGGCGCCTGACAACCTGCCCGGATAGCCTCCTGGAGCAAATCCAGACCAGAACCTTCTCCCAGGTAATGATCTATCAGGTAGATGTCGTGCTCGTTACGCTGGATCTGTTCCTGGCCAGCCTGGTAAGTCTTCTCCCATTCCAATTCATACTTAGAATAGACGTCAAGCTCTGCGAGGTATTCTCGCACGAGGAGATAATCATCTTCATCATCCTCGATCAGCAGAACCCGGATGGTTGTTTGCTCAAGCTCCACGGGATTTCTGGGCCTCCAATGATACTAATCGGTTATCTTTGGTCCATTCCCTTCACGACTTTCATTGCGAAAAGGATTAACCTGAAGAACGCCGGGCAGAATTGTTACGACTGAAACTTTTTACACGACCACCATTGGGCAGTTCGACGATCTCAAACCAATACTGGCCGAACGCCTTGACCACCTCAACCAGACCTTCAAAAGTTACCGGTTTGGTGATGAAGCCAGCCACTCCCAGGTCGTAAGTGCGCAGGACATCCTCCTCGGTTTGGGAAGTGGTCAGCACCACCACCGGGGTGTGCCTCAGGTGTGGATCGGCCTTGATCTCCTCGAGGGCTTCGAGGCCGTCCTTGCGTGGCATGTTCAGGTCGAGCAGGATCAGGCCCGGGCGCGGCGCAAATGCGGGGGCGGCGTATCTGCCCTGCTGGCGGAGACATTGCAACAATTCCTCACCGTCATGGACGAAGAACAGGTCATTGCCCAGACAGCTTTCCCGGAAGGCTTCCTCGACCAGCATACAGTCGTCGGGGTCGTCCTCTGCCATCAGGATGGAAACTGGACGGCTTTTGCGTTTCATATCTTTGTTCCTTTCAGGTATCCTTCGAAGGCAACCGCACGATCTGCACCCCGTACTTACCCAGTCCTTTGACGGCTTCGACCAGCGCCTCGAACGTTACCGGTTTGGTGATGAAACTGGCCGCGCCGATATCGTAACTACGCAGGATATCTTCCTCGGTCTTGGAAGTGGTCAGTACCACCACCGGGAGGTGCCTCAGAAGCGGATCGGCCTTGATCTCTTCGAGGGCTTCGCGGCCATCCTTGCGCGGCATGTTCGGATCAAGCAGGATCAGGTCGGGAGTGGGAAAATTCTCGGGGTTTGCGTATTTACCCTGCTGGCGCAAGTAATCTAGCAACTCGACACCGTCTTCAACGAAATGCAAATTGTTGACCACACGACTTTCTTGAAAGGCTTCTTTGACCAGCAGGCGGTCGTCGGGGTCATTTTCAGCCATCAGAAAGATAGCGGGTTGCACGGTTTCAAACATGGGAGCTGTCTCCTTTGGATTGATGGATGGGCAGGGTAACGATGAAAGTTGATCCCTCTCTAGGGGTGCTGGTGGCGGTGATGCTCCCACTATGGCGCTCGACGATCCGGCGGCAGATGGCCAGCCCTATGCCGCTGCCTTCGTATTCTTGGCGGTTATGCAAGCGTTGGAAGGGTTTGAAGATGCGGTCTAAGTATTGTGGGTCGAAGCCGATGCCGTTATCTTTGACGATGATCCGGCATTCAGCGCCATTGGTTTTCCCCGACACGTAAATCATGGGAGCGCGTTCCTCATGACGGAATTTCAATGCATTTCCGACCAGGTTTTGCAACAATTGGTACATCTGAGTGGGGTCCGCCTCGATGGTAGGAAGCTCTCCAACTTCTACTTGGCCTCCTGTCTTTACGAGGCGGGTTTCCAGGTCGGAGATCACATCTAGAACAACGGCGTGCAGGTCAACGGTTGTAAAGGATTGGGCGCGCGAGGCTACCCGCGAAAATTCCAACAGATCACTGAGCAGCGTCTGCATGCGCTGGCTGGCATCGTGCATGCGTTTCAGGTAGTCGCGTCCGGTTTCGTCGAGCGCATCCCCGTATTTTTGTGCTAATCGGTCGCTGAAGGCCTGCACCTTACGCAGGGGTTCCTGCAAATCATGGGAAGCCACGTAAGCAAATTCCTGCAGGTCACGGTTGCTCTGTTCGAGTTTAGCTGCGTAGGCCTGCAGGTCGGAAAACAAGCGAGCATTACTGAGTGCCAGCGCGGCGCGGTCGACCAGGTCTTGCAAGAAATCCCGGTCTTCTGGGGTGTAGGGGTTGTCGGGCTGGGTGCGCATAACAGACAGCAAGCCGGTGATGCGGCCCTGAGAACACAGGGGGGCGATAATGAGGCTGTGGACGCTGTGGAGATCCAAAAGGGGCCATAACCTGGGTTCGATCGTGGCCCGAATTTGTTCCATTGTGATGGACGGAAGCAGCAAGGCCTGCTGTGTCTGAAAAATGCGCGGGGCGAAGCCTTCATTCACACCGTGCCGTACCGAGGCATATAGTTCGCGTATGTGCTCCAAGGATGCGGGGTCGGGATGGTAGTTGGCAACCGGATCGAGATACAGGCCATCTTTGGAGACGAGGTGGATGATGGTTGTATCGCCGATCAGTTCGGTCACGCGCCGGGCAACCAGGTCGAGCGTGGCCTGAGAATCGCCGGTCACTTCGGCCAGGTTTTGCGAGAATTCGGCCAGCATGGCGGCGCGCTCAGCGTTTTTGCGAAGTTCTTCATCCGCACGTTTGCGCTCGGTGACGTCCTGCATCGCGCCATATAGGCGGACAGTCCTGCCGCCCTGGCGCTCGGCTGCGCCCTGGGCGCGCACCCAGATACGCTGGCCCTGCGCGGTGATCAAAGGGAGTTCAAGATCCCACGGGGTGCCTGAGTCGATGCCGGCCTGGATTGCGGCGGTGATGGCCGGTCGCGCCTCCGGGGCGTAAAAATTGATCGCCTCGGCGACGTTCAGCTGCGTGGTGGGATCGACCTCATGGATGCGATAGACCTCCTCGGTCCAGATCAGGGTCTGCGTTTCCACATCCAATTCCCAGCCGCCGACCCTGGACAATTGCCCGGTGAGATCGAGCAGGTCGTGCGAATGGCGCAGCGCCTGCTCCGCTTGCTTGCGCTCGGTGATGTCGCGGGTCAAATTGGAAAAGCCGCGCAACTCTCCGGTTTCGTCGAACAACGCGGTAGTAACCACGTCCGCCATGAACTGTGAGCCGTCCTTGCGCACCTGCCAACCCTCTTCTTGATAGTGGCCCTCCTGCATGGCGATCGCTAGTTCCTGTTCAGGTTTTCCACGTTTCACGTCATCGGCAAGAAAAAAATACGAGAAGTGTTGCCCAATGATCTCAGCGGCGCGATACCCCGTAATGCGCTCCGCTCCGGGATTCCAACTGACAATGCGACCCGCTGTGTCCAACATGAAAATGGCATAATCCCTGACGCCTTCCACCAGGAAACGGAGGTGCTCTTCGCTGTCACGCAACTCTTCTTCGGCCTGTTTGCGCTCGGTGCGTTGCTTTTCCAGGGAGGTTACCATCTCGTTGAAGGCGGCAGCCTGGTGGCCGATCTCGTCATTCGACTTCACCGCCACGCAGTAATCCAGTTCTCCCTGGCCCAGACGTTTCACTCCAGTCTGCAATACCCGGATAGGGCGCGTATAGATGCGCGCCAGCACGATTGTCAACGCGATAGCAATCACCAGCGCCAAGCCGGAGATCCAAGTTACCGTACGGCCAAAGGACTGGCTGGAAGCAAAGGCCTCTGCCTGATCAATCTTGACGATCAGGCACACCTGCCGTTCGGGCAGCCAGCGATAGGAAATTAACGCCGTTACGCCGCGATAGTCATCGGCAGAAATCACGCCGCTGTTCCCACCAATGCAACGCATAACGGCCTCGGTTTTGAGCGTTTGCTGTAGGATGCCGGGATCCGAAATGAATCGCGGCTGGGTGACCAGCAATCCTATGGCGTTCGTTAAAAAGGCGTCGTCGGTCTGGCGCAGGCCGGTGCGCCGGTTGATAATCGTGTTCATAACATCCAAATCCAACCGTCCAGCCAGCACGCCGAGCAAACGCCCATCTTCAGCGATGACCGGCGCAGCGGCGGTCATCGCCGGACGGCCAAGGGTTACCGAGTAATACATTTCTGATACATACAGCTCTCTCTTGCCCTGGATGAAGTAGGACAGGTTCTCTTTGAACTTGCCCTCTTCGCCCGGGTCGGTGGCGGCGAGCACTTCTCCGGTTTCGGCTTCGATGAAAAGTAGGTCTGTGAATGCCTTCTCCGGGCCAATTATCGGCTGGAATTCATCTATTAGGCGTTCGTGCACTGCTAGAGCCTCCGGCGAGCCGGGCGCGGCAGACAACAGGATGACGGCCTGCTCTACGACGACCGGCGAGGCTGCCTGGGCGGCGATGTCAATCTGGGCTTCAGTGAACCATCGCTCCAGGGCGCTCTGCTTTTCAAACGCCGTCGAGAGCAGTTCCGCGGTGGCGGCGACCTGCAACCCGGCCCGGCTACCGGTGTAAGCCAGCGCTCCCAAGCCGACCAGCAGGGCCGCGCCGAACACCACCAGGATGAACGCGAGTTTGCCGGTGATGTTGAGATGGAGTTTCATGACCTGCGTCTCCACAGGCTGATCCCCAGCCAGATCAGTCATCGGGATCGTCCTCGATGAGTAATATCTTCAATTTCTCTTTCCTCATCTTTGCCATCCTGCCTCTCAAGCGGGTAATCTGTTCCTGCATATTTATCTTTAGAACAATCCTCAGTATGTAGATA
>Ga0307435_1000566_pt1 | contig 16445 bp, 18 predicted proteins | sample SalMarWE160470MG_FD_202164 | JGI IMG/M metagenome (GOLD analysis project Ga0307435, IMG submission 202164) | Salt marsh sediment microbial communities from the Plum Island Ecosystem LTER, Massachusetts, United States - WE1604-70 | ecosystem: Environmental > Aquatic > Marine > Intertidal zone >... | reverse complement strand
GAAGCGAGCGTCTTTCCCTCACCGGTGCGCATCTCCGCAATTCCCTGCTTATGCATGACAATTCCTCCCCATAACTGCACATCAAAGTGCCTTTGCCCGAGAGTGCGCTTTGCCGCCTCTCTCACCATGGCAAAAGCACGGGGAAGCAGATTATCAAGTTCCTCTCCGTCTTTTGCTCTCTTCCCAAGAGCAATGCCTTCGCTTTTTATATCAGAGTTGCTTAACTTACCTATCTCTTCCTCTAAGGAATTGATGGTCTTTATTTCTACGGGAGATTTCCTGCCCTTCACCGAAGGGCTATTTCTAAAACCAAGCTTCATAATGCTAAAAATGAGATGTCTTGTATTTGCGGATCTCCCTCTGAAGAATTTGCTTTACCTTGTCTACGGCAACTCTCACGTCCTCACCGTCGTGGTCTGCATTCAGCGTGTTTCCCGGGATATGCAAGGTGGCTTGCGCGTGGTAAACGGCACCGTGGCGGTGATGTTGCGTCAATCTACCTACTTCAACTCTCGCATACACGGAACTGTCGTAAAGATCTCCCAATAATTTCTCCACGCCGCCTATTTTATCTTCTATGTATTCCCTAAGCGGTTCAGTCAACTCTATACCAACCGATTGAATATCTATCCTCATAGCTTTGCTATTATACGTATCTGAAAGGCAAAGAGCAAAAACTATCCGACTATCCTTATTTCCTCTTCTATATGAATGCCAAACCTGTCCATAATCCTGTTTTTTACATACTGAATCAGCTCCAGCACGTCTCTTGAACTGGCACTGTTAACATTGACTATGAACGCCGGATTTTTATGTGACACAACGGCGCCGCCAACTCCGAATCCCTTCAACTTGGCTTTGTCCATAAGATATCCCAGCGGAATCACGGGGAACGGGTCTGTTTTTATGGCGTCTCGGTGAGGGGCAACAAGGTCCTCCGTGAGATCATCAACGGGAACGTTCTTAAAAATACTCCCTATATTCGGGTATTCAAGGGGCTGCCTCTCCCTGCGGTACTTAACTCTCGATTGCATGCCTTCATACAAAATCCTCTTGTCTCCGCGTTTCAGCCCGAGTGTAGCACTAAGGATAATCTCGGGAAGCTTTTTCTCCTTAAATATGCTCATTCGGTAACCAAAGCCGCACTCATGATTGGGCCTGCGTACAATCTCAAGCGTATCCATATTCAGGCTCTCAACTTCCAAAACAATATCTTTCATTTCTCCCCCGAAACAACCGGCATTCCCGTAAATTGCGCCGCCAAGAGTCCCCGGCAGTCCGCCAAAGTAATCAAGGCCGGCCATTCCCCGTGTAATCGTTTTTTCGACAATTTCCCCCATATCAATACCCGCACCGGCTCTAATCAGCGTATCGTCAAATTCCATAAATCTGATTGCCGGCTTCACGACAACTCCGTCTATCTGACCGTCGCCCCAAAGTATATTCGTTCCGCCGCCAAGTATGAAAAGCGGCAGGCGCAGATCTTTCGCCGTTTTAACAACGTCAGCAAGCTCGTCAACAGTATCCGCACGAACAAAATCCCTGGCGGTCCCGCCTATATTTATACTGCTAAAATTCTTTAGGCTCACCTGCTTACCTATTTCCATAAAAAACAAAGGGAGCGACCTGGTGCACGCCTGTACCTACCTGGTGTTAAGTGAGTGCCCGTACGAATCGCTCCCAAGGGTAATTGTAGTATGCTATTCACGAAAATGGAATGATTACGCCTCAAGAGATATCGCATCTGCTTCGTCAAATTCTCTCATGTAAACTTTCCTAAGGAAACTTCGGTTCCTGACATCCACAGTCTTAAAATTACGTAGCGACCCCTTAATGCCGACTAATATCTCGTTTGCCTGATATGTTGATGGGGCTGAAACAAGGATGCGGCCGTTTGCGACGAATGTTTTGCCGCGCTTCTTCTTAAATATAAATTGGACTACCGCGCCCTCGCCTATCTCGTTCACCTTTGAAAAATCTATCTTCCCCGCATCAAGACTTTGCAGATTGCCGCCCTCTTTCATATACGCACCAAGCTGTACGCCGCCGGAATGATACATATCATATCCATCCGCTCTTTCAACACTAAGTGCCCCTTCCGCCATCTTAACCCGTCTTGGTGGCACAATAATATATGTATTTACATCATTTCCAAGCTGGTGAACCGCAATCTCGAGGGTAAGCGGCACGCCAACGGCATCTATTATATCCTTTACACCCTGCTTCTCTCCGCCCTTTACTCTAAGTATCTCAATGCCGCCAAGCCTCTTAGACTTTCTATAGGCGTAAACCCTGACTAGATAAACTAAGCAGGACAGCGAAAGCGCTGATAGAATAATTAATGCGAGTGTTATTGGCGTTACATAGAGCGGCATTGTAAAATATTTACATTATGAACAAAAAGGCCTGGCTTCTCATTGTCATAATAATTATAGCTTCGTTCCTCCGCCTCGCAAATATAAATACGGCGCCGCCCGGACTTTATCCAGACGAGGCAATAAACGGAAACAATGCGGTAGAGGTGCTCTCCACGAAAGAATTCAGTGTCTTCTATCCGGAGAATAACGGAAGGGAGGGGTTATTTATTAACATTCAGTCTCTATCCGTGGCGGCTTTGGGGAATGAGCCCTACTCACTGAGGATCCCGAGCGCGATATTCGGGATACTGACCGTACTTGGAATTTACTTCCTTGCAAAAGAATTATTCAACGGCAGCAAAAATACAGCACTGCTCGCATCGTTCCTTGCCGCAACGAGCTTCTGGCATATAGTATTTTCCAGAATCGGGTTCAGGGCAATAATGGCTCCCTTCTTTTTGGTATGGGCAAGTTATTTCATACTTCTCGCCTTAAGGAAACGTGAGAGCGGCGGCAAATTTTTGCCGTTTCTATTACTCCCAGGGATTGGGGGCATTATGTACGGGCTCGGATTTCACTCATACATAGCGTATAGAGCGACTCCGCTGATATTCCTCGCGCTACTGCCTTTTTACTACAAAAAGAAATGGTTTTATGGAGTTGCAGCGGTATTTTTGCTGTTCACCATAGCCGCAGTATTACCGCTGGGAACTTACTTCATTCAAAACCCTGCGGATTTCTTTGGACGAACGGCTCAAATTTCCATTTTCGACTCACCATCGCCAATTAAAGATTTAATAATAAACAAGCTAAAGACACTGGGAATGCTTTTCTTTGCCGGTGACTCTAACTGGAGGCATAACCTTTCAGGACGCCCGGAGCTGTACTGGCCCGTTGGAATAATGTTCATATTCGGTGTATTTGATGGTGTCCGGTCATTGTTTAGGAAACTCTTTACAAGAAGACAATCGGAGAATGCGCTTGCCTACACATTTTTGTTCCTTTGGTTTGCGGTTGCTATGCTGCCCGTCATAATCTCAAACGAAGGGATACCCCATGCGCTCCGCGCAATACTAATGATACCGCCAACGCTTATACTCGCATCTGCAGGCGGAATATCAATACACGGTTACTTAAAGAAACGGGTTAGAAATGAGATGGTATTAAAAGCGGCATCAACGGCCCTCCTGATAATACTAACAATAGAGGCGTACAACACATACTTCGGACGCTGGGCAACCGATGAGAACACAATCGGGGCGTTCAATCAGAATTACGTTGACATTGCAGGAGAAATAAACGACCTGCCGTCAGAGACGCAGAAAATCGTTGTGGTTAACGCCGGAGGAGTATTAGTGAGGGGCGTGCCCATGCCGGCTCAAACCGTGATGTTCTTGACGGATTCTTTCATAAAGGAGAGGCGCGATAGAAAAAATATATCCTATGTTATCGGAGATGACTTCAATGAAAGCGGTGTTCCGGGTTCAGCAGTTGTCTTCTTCATTGACTAAACTTCCATATCTATGCCAGACAAATCAAACTACGCCTCATGCGGGCTGTTTATTGTAACTGTCTTCTTTTTAGATTTCAGACCGGAGACAATCTCTATAGCGCTCTTAGAAACTTTAAAATAATCGGCTAGGAGTTCAATAAGCTCCAGATTTGCCCTTCCCTCATGCGGCGGAGACAAAAGTCTTGCAATATAACCATCTCCATTTTTAGACAGCCCTTTAGTGCGTGAGTTCGTCTTAACCCTTACCGTCACCTTCATCGTAGAGAATATCTTTCTACTTCCCCGTAAATCGCTCCACTCTTTAAAAGCTTAGATTCCATAAGACACACTCTGGAAATATTAAGTTCGCCCTCTTTAATCTCGGGCTGCTTAAGCTTAACGTCTCTACTGATACTACCTCCGTCAAAGCGGGCAAGTGTAACGTGGACTATGGGTTTTTTATATGGCGCGCTATCCGAGAAGGACTTGAGCGCGGAATAAACCGACCTCGAAAGCTGCAGATAGCCGTTATTAGGGTCGGTAAAAACAGCCCATACCATTCTTGGGCTTCTTCCGGGCGGCCCGAATTCAATCTTGCTAAAACTAACCCTAAAAGGCTTTGTATCATCAATTGCCTCCTTCAGCGCAGAAGACACTTCATCAACCGCACTACTGTCCACATACCCTATAAAGTGAACAGTTATATGCAAGTTTTCATCCGGAATCCAGCGGATACCGGGTAAAGACAACACATTTCTCAAGGGAGATAACGCTGAAAGAAATTTATCGGGCAGTGGTATCGCAACAAACAGGCGCCTCCTCATACCTGAGCTTTGTCTTCCAGCTCTGCTTCAATTGTTTTTTGTCTAACCTCGTGCCTTGTCTTATAAAACTGAAGTAAGGAGAAAACAACAAGGCTGCCGACAATGATACCGAGTAGGTTAAAGAAAAATATCAGGAAATTGAACCGCGCAACCGTAAAATTCGCAGAGCTTATTCCAACTCCTATGAGGCTGAGTGGAGGAACAAGAGAAACGGCAATCGCAATGCCCGGCATAATGTCGATTACGTCCTTCCTCGCCCACGCGAAAGTACCCGCAACCCCCGCGGCAACGGCAACAAGGAAATAAAGAGACGCCGTGCGTGCGGTATTATCGAATATAAAAGAAGCTGCCGAGGAATCAAAAACAAGAGCGAGAATAAAGCCAGTAGCAACGATTATAAGAGAAGATTTCCCGATAAGTACAAGTGCTCCCCGAATTGAACTCAGCTCACCTATAGACAGCCCAAGAGCTATAAGAAGCACCGGCGTTAGAACCGGCGCGACAAGCATCCCCCCGATAACGATTGCCGCATTACTTATCAATATACCGGCGGTTATTATGAATGCGGAAAGGAAAAGGAGCGTGTAATAAACCGAGTTTGGCTTACTTTTTTCAAAGAGTTCGTCAATAGTTCTATACTGGTCAGATCTCCTAATTGATAAAATATCGTTTTTGGGGTTCTTTGTTATATTGTTCATATCAATCAAATTATATCTTAAAGGCTGGAAAACCGAAATTAAAACCTTAGGTAACTATTCCATCTCTCATAGAGCTCCCTCGTGGCGATTACGTCACGTGCACTGTATCTCGCTATATCAAGGAATTTTCCCTCGTTAAACAGCCTCGTAACGTCGTCCCCCGCAACCCCTTCCGACTTCGGGCTCTTTATCCCGAACGCTCTCGTGTACATATGCAGACTCCCTCCCTTTCGCATAGCTCCGTAGAAATTTAGCTGTTCGTACAGGTCGACATGCACGGCGCCGTCGGGGTGCTGGTATAGATAGCGTGCACCAACTAAGTTCTTAGTGGGCCTGATTCCATTAATAGCCGACCTTATCATCATAAACGGGATATCAAACGCCCTTCCGTTAAAACTTATAAACTCGCTGTAGTTCTCTGCTCCGTACCAAAATCCCTCAAGCATCTCCTTCTCGGTTGTCGGCTTGAATATGAAATTATCTTCCTCAAACCCGCTAATTTTCTCTCCGGGAGCCTGAAAATAAACGACACCTTTCTCCTTCTCACAGTCAAAAACACCAATAGCAACCACCTGGCTCGTAAGTGGGGAGAAAACTGTGTCATTCTTTACCTTACTAATCGCCGCCTCATAATCAGACGTTCCTTCCCGGTAACTCTGATTAATCCACTTTGTCAGTGCCTTTTGAGTAGTCTCGTCAAACTCATCGAAATTTTCCCCCGCAGTTTCAATATCAAAAACAAGTTTGGCCATTAGGGTAATAAATATGGGTTATGCTTATCCTTGCATAAATATATTAGTTGTCAATAAAAGTACTGTATTCAGCAACGAGAAAGCCACCGCGAGGCAGCTCTCTCGGTGGCTATTGAGCGTCAACGACCGCACCGCGGTCAAGCAACTCCTGTCTTACGCTCTCTGCGGGCACGTCTCTCGGCTGTACACCACGCTCAACCGCAAGCGCGGCTATAACACCCGCGACCTCCCCGCCGAGCATTTCCGTGGGCTGCATTCTCAATGAGGAGGCAGCAACCCTATCCACCCCGGCCGCCCGAACAATTCCCGGAAGGAATCCATCCACGTCAGCGGGGACGAAAATCCCTATCGGAACATCGTACACACCGTAACCGGAGCGGAGCTCGTCTGGACCTCCACACCCGTGGGAATCCGCCATATATCCGCCGATCATCACCGAGTCGGCAAAATGATCGACATCTCGTTCAACAAGCGTCTCCCATGTCAGCGTCTGCAGAGTAGAACCCTCCAGACGCCGCCCCTCCCTTGTGTACGGTATCGGGGGCATATGCTGTTCTATCTCATCCGGAATGATATTGGGCTCATCCCAGAAAAGACGAACAGCATCGTCGTATCCAAGGTCGTCCGCGATACCCCAGTCAAGGACGCCCAATTCATAGCGCTCGTACCACAGGTACGCATACATACGATGAAGGGCTAACTGGAGTTCATCGTGCCGCAACCCCGGATCGTCAATCCCAGATGGCGTCGTGAGACTGTCAACTGCATTGTTATTCAGCCCGCTCCTTGTAATGGCGGGCTTATCGTCCAACAACGCAAGTATCTCCTCCCGACTGTCAGCAAGAGCACGATAGCCGTGCTCGACTCCGGAAGACCACCTCTTACCCGCAAACTCACCAGAGGACCATCTGCCCCACCCTGGGAACTCACTGATGACATTTTCCTCACCGTCCACCCCGACTACCCTGCGGAAGGTTGACAGCCAACCCTCTACAACATCTTCGCCATAAAGGGAGGCAAGGTCATCAATGGCGTCCTCCGGGACAACCAGCTCATCTGGCACGCCATCGGAGTAGTAGTTCCTAACGGTGGACCAGGTTGTTTTCTGTGCGCACGACTGCTCGGGATACCCGACGGAGTATTCCAGGCCGTCGATCAGAGGGTACAAATCACTGAACTCGGTGCCGTCTATTACGACTCTGCCGAAGACAACGACATTGCTATCCGTGTCCTCAACTCCGATTACGACATTGTCCTTCTGGACCACAGAGTCAACACTCAGCCCGTCAATGATGGTCACGCCCGCCGAGTCCATCCAGTGCTCAAAGATATCGCGAACGACACTCGGCTCTGGACAGACCGTATCGGAACTGAAGTAACAAGGACCGAAAGCTGCCTCTCCGTAGTGCTCTTTCAGCTCTTCCATAAGCCGCATATAGCACCCGGAACCCTGCAGTAAATCCCGCGGCCCCGCATCATCCATTGTGGAGACGCCTGCCGCGGAAGACTGACCGCCAAGGTAACCGACATCGCTTAGGAGAGCTACGGACATTCCGCCCTCAGCGGACGCCAATGCGGCGCATACTGCGCCACCGCTCTCACCAACAACGACAACGTCAAAGTCATAGCTCCTCGGAGTCTGTTCAGTCACTACTGTTGTTGTAGTCGTAGTGGGCGCGGTCGTCGTAGTGGCCGTGCCAGGCATCGCTGCCACCCCAGGCTCCATCTCAGTTGTAGATGTTGTGGAAAACGAGGCCGCCACCGTTCCTCCACCTGCCGCAGGCAGGTTGCGAAAAACGGGGTAGAAGACGTTCACGACAATTGCCAGCGCAAGAACCGCAGAAAATGCAATTATCACCTTCCATGCAATGCCCCCAACCCTTCTCCGGGCACCTCTCTTACTCCGAGCTACGCCATCGGTGTTTCTTTTCCGATTTTCCATCTCATACCTCCATATTCTTTCAAACAGACAAATTAATTGTCAGGGAACTGTTGTGATAATGAAACAACCTTATAAGTAAGTTGTCAACAAAAAACAGCCATTAAGGCTGGCTAGGATGAAACACAAAAACTAAATTACTTAAAATTCTTAACTTCCTCTATATATTCTGGGAAATATCTTGGAATCTCTGAAAGGTCGAACTGCCTCAATATCGACTCTTTTGGCTCTCTTTTAAGGAGAAATTTGAACGACTCCTCAACAAGGTCAGCGGGGCTTATTTTGTCCCCCGTCCAGTCTTTATAGTCGGATTGTCTCACACTTACCCTGTGAGTTGTAGAAGAACCCCCTCTGTCTGTAACATTCACCTCAAACGAGTAGCCATCCTCGCCCTGCTCTATGAGGTTAACTTTTACGCTTGCCATAGCAGGTATGTGTTACCTTATTTCTCGCTAACCTCCTTCTTAGTTCTCTTGCTGAAGTAAAAGATATACAGAGCTTCCAGAAGCGCCATTGTGTTTATAACAAGCAAGGCAACAAACCATCCCTTGTGTTCGTTTCGCGCCGCTTTCCACAACGCCACTCCTTTCCATGGAAGAACCCATGCAAGAGCTGCAAGGAGCAGAAGGGTATTACCCTCAAAATAATTAAACATATGCAGATATTGTGCCATATTTTCGGTATTACCGCTATCTATATGGCGCCTTCCCTTTTCAGTATCTCCTTTTTCTTTTTCGACCCGCCGATGGCATTATAGCCCCCTACGTTCCCGTCGGAACGGATTACCCTGTGACAGGGAACGTTCGGATTTCTGTTGCTTTTCATAATATTGCCCACGGCGCGAAAAGCCCGCGGACTGCCCGAAATCTCCGCCACCTCCTTATATGTAAGAGTCTTCCCTCTCGGTATCTCGGACACAACCCTCAATACCCTTTCTTTAAAATCGCCTGATTTAACCATATGGAAATTATAATTTCTATCCCGAAAATGTTGAAGGGGACCAGCTTTCACTAGCCCCCTTTCATGTGGTCCCTGAGGAATGCGTGGACCCATGCCCAGATATCCCTCAGTCTCTCCGCCGCCGGCTCGTCCGGCTGGGCAGTTAGATGGACCTTTCTTTTCCCTGTCTCATCAAGCCAGGCAGTGAAAATATACATATCTCCACCGTCCAGCAAAACAATTCTTGCGGAACGCTGATGCTGATCTACTTCTGCCCTCTCAATGTAAATCGGCATTCCGCCAGAGGTTACATCGAAATCCTCCCAGATTTTACCCACCGTGGATATCCTTTCTCCTGTTTTGTTATGTTCTAACCAAACTTATACCCTATTTTAGGGATTTTGTCAACTTCATCGCATCGGAAATGCAAAAGGCCCCTCTCCGGGGACCTTTTGAAATTAATGATTAAACTCGCTTTTAGGCCATTGGCGGCTGAGCCGGAGGCGGTGAAGCCTGACCCTTGTCTCCTCCCCCTTTCTTGCCCTTCTTCCTCATTACTATGAGAAGAACGACCGCAACAACAACCGCTGCCGCTACTGCTAATTGAACGTAATTCATCGACTTTCTAACTAAGAACTTGAGGCGACCTTTATCAATGCCGAAACACTTATGTATGTCTGACCTTATTATAGCAAATCATACACAATACGGTTACCAAAACTGTTAATGCCCGTCCACCCCTCGGGCTTCCGCCACCGCTCTGTTTTGAGAATTTATAATAATATCTTTTATTTTATATGGCTCCGGAATGTGCCTTATTACAAAGTCTCTCGATTCCCCAGCGGTCTGGACGTGAATATCACCGAAACGGAGAATTGTCGGCAATAAGCCTTTTATCTCTATGGTGACGTCCTGAATCCTGTCCAGGCGGAACTCAGAAACGTCTCTGCTGAACAGGTGATATTGTTCAACATCTATAATCCTCTTGTCGGTTACCACCCATACATCAAGGTAGTAATTTGTCCAGATAATCACGAACGTTACCCAAAGCGAGAAAACCCACGCAGCGGCTATAAATGTGAAAAGTGCTTCTTCCTCAACTGAAAAAGAAGCATCAAGCGAACCGAATCCTATTATCAATATGAGAGGTATTAAAGACAGAAATAAAATAGTCACGCTCTCCCTCAAAAGAATGTACCAATGACGTCTTATCTCGTATATAACCTTTTCTCCGGTCTCCAGATTTATCATAGCGAGTACGCAGCGGCTGAAATAAACATAATAACAAGCAGAATTGAGGAAACGATAATGTACATTCTTATCATCCTGCTTCCCTTAACCGTCCTGACATTATAGTTCTTCCAGTGATACCCGAGAGCTATACTGACAACTATAAACACGACAACTATAAGGAAGTACGCTCCCCATACAATCCCCGGTGTTACAAAATCTATAAGCGATTCCAAAAGGCCCATTTATAGATATTATAGCACTTATCAAAAACGAATTACCCTGCTCGAAAATACACGTGTTGCAGCTCCCTAACCGTGCCTTATTTCAACCACATCCCCGTCTTCCATAACATATTCTTTCCCCTCAACTCTAATCAATCCCCTCTGGCGCGCCTTTTGCCAGCCCCCGGTCTCCAATAGCTTCTCCCAATAAACGGTCTCGCAACGTATGAAATTCCTCTCAAAATCTGTATGGATTACGCCGGCAGCCTCCGGAGCTTTTGCCCCTCGTCTTATGGTCCATGCCCTTGTCTCTTTATCCCCTGTTGTGAAAAAGCTTATAAGTCCGAGGATTTTATACGCTCTCTTTACAAGCATTCCCACGGCGGAATCTTTCCCGAGGTTAGCGACAATGTAGTCACTTCCGAGCTCCTTGATTTTATCCTTAACGATATCCGAAACATCCGACTCATCACCGTTTAAAAGATAAATTTGGGGCTTTAAGGTAAGCAGGCTTAATTCTTTTACCGCGGAAGCTCCCGCAAGCTCCGGGTCGGCGGAATACACGAGAATACCGTTATCAAGCGAATCCCTGACCATTCTTAATATCTCGAGGTCTTTTACTTTTTCTTTATCTCCAGTCTTTGATTCCTTTTCAAGCCTATCAATACGCCTGTCAACGGTCTCCATATCCTTAAGAATCAATTCAGTATTAACGATATCGATGTCCCTTGCCGGATCAACGCCTTCCTCCACGTGAACTATGTCGTCTGACCCGAAACACCGAACAACGTGCACAATGACCGCCACTTCCCTTATATGCGCAAGAAACTGATTTCCCAGCCCCTCTCCCCTATTGGCGCCCTTAACAAGGCCGGCAATATCGTAAAACTCCACAACGGCCGGTATCCTCTTTTCCGAGCCACTAAGCTCCGCGAGCTTATCAACCCTTTCGTCTGGGACGCTTACAACGCCGACGCTCGGATCAATCGTAGCGAAAGGATAATTGGCGATGTTTACGTCCTTTTTAGTCAACGCTTTAAACAGTGTCGATTTTCCCACGTTCGGAAGCCCTACGATTCCTATTGATAATTTCATCTATTTATGAATTTCCTGCTCCTTAGCCTCTTATGGTAATTAATCGCGAATCTATGCGCCTCATCGCGCAGATATATAAGCGCATCACGCTCTATACCTTTCGGGACCCTGCCGATAAACTCATTTTTATCCCTTTTGGGCCCCTTGGCTATGCCGACAACGGGTATCTTAAGCCCCGCGCCCAAAAGAACCGCCTTTACCGCGTTAACCTGAGGTTTACCTCCGTCAACCATAATGGCATCCGGCTGTTCCCAATTATCATGCTTTAGCCTTCTGCTGATAACCTCCTTTAACATGCCGACGTCGTCGGATTTCTTTATACTCCGTATCCTGAAAAGCCTGTAATCCCTGCTCGACGGCCTGCCGTTTATAAATACCGCCATTGAACCGACTGCGGACGTTCCCGAGATGTTTGAGATATCATAACCCTCAACCCGAATACGCGGAGACACGCCAATCGGCTCATCTCTCGTTATAAGCGCGGTATCCTGAATGTGCTGAATCGCAAAAATCCTGCGCTTTACCTTCTCCGCCTTTTCGAAGTCAAGCTTTGAGGCAGCGTCATTCATGTCCCTCTCAAGAGAACTGAGCACCTTATCTTTCTTACCTTCAAGAAAAAGTTTTATATGCCTTATGGTCTTTCTGTATTCGGTCTTGGTAATATCGCCTATGCAAGTTCCTGGGCACCTGCCTATCTGACAATCGAGGCACGGCCTTTTATAGCTGCCGACTTTTTTCGGGTCGTGTACGCTGTACGGAAATATCCCGCGTATGACTCTCATCGCGGCGCGGATGCTCGACGCGGATGTAAACGGGCCGTACCTCTTCCCGTCCGAGTCTGACTTGCCTCTTACCAGAAGCACTCTCGGCCACTCCTCGTTGGTTATCTCAACGTATAAAAAGCTTTTGTCGTCCTTATCGCGTATATTGTACGAAGGCTCAAACTTCTTAATGAGCTCCGCCTCCAAAATTAATGCTTCAATCGCCGTATCGGTCTTCCTTATATCAATTTTCTTTGCGCGCGATATTAGCTTTTCTATTTTAGAATCGTGCGCTTTCTGAAAGTAACTCGAAACCCTCCGCTTCAGATTAGCGGCCTTACCTACATAAAGGACCTTGCCATGAATGCCCTTAAAGATATATACACCCGGAGAATCCGGAAGGTTTTTCGGAATCTTTTGCATAACAGCATCTGTATCCTACGGAAAGTGCGTGCAGGGAGCAAGTCCTAAAATAGAAAAACAGCCCTTCCGGGCTGTTTTTCCTTTGACTTAGTATCCTCTATCCTGCCTGCGCTGCTTGTGGCAGTCGCGGCACAAAAGCTGATCAAGACGTGCTGGGTCTGGTTCAAAAGGAAGTTCCTTTATGTCAGCGCCGCACTTGCCGCACTTCCATTCCCCCTGGTACATCTTCCTTTCAAATCCGCCCCCCTGTTCGTTATTCGCCATTTCGCTTTTTTGTTCTACTGACCTTTTTTCGAGCAAAATGGCATAGCCAACTTTACTTCGATACAAATAGTATGTACCCTACTCGCTCAATGTCAAACCGATTTACTTCAAAACTTTTCTCAGATACTCTCCCGTATAGCTCCCCTTATACCCCGCAATGTCCTCCGGGGTTCCTGCCGCAACAACCCTACCTCCTTTATCACCGCCCTCCGGACCTAAATCAATGACCCAGTCCGCAGATTTTATAACGTCGAGGTTATGCTCGATAACCACAACGGTGTTCCCCCTGTCCACAAGCTTTTGAAGAACCAAGAGCAGTTTACTGACATCGGCATAATGCAGTCCGGTGGTCGGTTCATCTAAAAGGTATAGCGTTCTCCTTGTGTCGCGTTTACCGAGTTCTTTTGCAAGCTTTACCCTCTGTGCCTCACCCCCGGAAAGAGTTGTAGCAGACTGTCCAAGCTCAAGATAGCCAAGACCCACATCATCAAGGACATTAAGCCTGTCGTAAAGCCAAGGAATATCGCTGAAAAAGTTAGTAGCTTCCTCGACCGTCATCTTCAGCACCTCATATATATTTTTGCCTCCACCGGACCCGCCAGGCGAGTACTTAACCTCAAGAGTCTCTTTATTAAACCTCATTCCCTTACAAACATCGCACTGTACATAAACCGTCGGAAGAAAATGCATCTCAATGGCAATCATCCCGTTCCCCTCACAGTTCTCGCATCTCCCCCCGCGTACATTGAAACTGAAGCGGCCTGGTTTCCAACCGCGAATCCTGGCATCCTCGGTTGCAGTAAATAAATCTCTGATGTATGTCCAGGCACCGACATATGTCGCGGGATTGGAACGCGGAGTTCTTCCAATCGGCGACTGGTCAACGTTAACGATTCGGTTGATATACTCAAGTCCGAGAATCGCATTATGTTTGCCGGGCTTAAAATTGGCTTTGTTAAACTTGTTTGCCAGGGATTTATAAATCACGTCGTAGACCAAACTGCTTTTTCCGGACCCGGAAACTCCGGTAACCGCGGTAAATCTGCGAAGCGGAAGTTCTGCGTCAAGGTTCTTAAGGTTGTTATGCACCACTCCCTTAACCTTTAAAAAGTCACCCGGTTTTTTAACCTTGCGTCTCTCTTCCGGAATGGGAATACTTTCCTCTCCTCGCAGATAGTCAAGGGTAAGTGACTTTTTCTTCCTATCTTTAATAATCTCCGGAATGTCACCCTGGGTAACTATCTTGCCGCCATGTATACCCGCCGCCGGACCGATATCAACGAGGTAATCGCCGGACATAATTGTCTCCTCATCGTGCTCCACCACGATGATGGTGTTGCCCAAATCCCTTAACTCATGAAGTGTGTTTATAAGCTTCCTGTTGTCGCGCTGATGAAGCCCGATTGTCGGCTCGTCTAAGATATACAGCGCTCCTACAAGACGCGAACCTATTTGTGAGGCAAGTCGGATTCTCTGCGATTCACCGCCGGATAAAGTTCCGGCTTTTCGCGATAATGTGATGTAATCAAGGCCGATATCATCCATAAACTTCAATCTCCAGTTTATCTCCCGAAGAGGAGCCTCGGCTATGCTTCTTTGTGACTTCTTAAGCTTCTTATCCAATGAGCTGAAGTACTTAACCGAGTCTGTTATCGACATATCAACAACATCAGCGATGTTCTTCCCGCCAACAAAGACATTAAGAGCCTCCGGCCTGAGACGTTTGCCCGAACATACCTCGCAGACTTTCTCTGACCAGGCATTAACTGTCCCGAGTCCGTGGCATTCCTCGCATGCGCCATACGGGCTGTTAAAGGAGAACAGGCGCGGCTCTATCTCTGGAAAAGAGAAATTGTCCTTGGCGCATGCGAACTTGGCGGAAAAACTCATTTCCGACTCTTTCCCCTTTCTGTTTTTGCCTTTCGTGTATATCCCGCTTACGGATTTGGATAAGAGTATGTTTACGGCGTCGTTCCCGTGCTTCAATGCGGACTCTACGGCCTCCGAAAGGCGAAGGCGGTTGTCTTTATCGGAGAAATCTGTGCTCGTCTCTATTTTATCCAATACAAGCTCTATTGTATGGCGCTTATATCTGGCCATCTCAATCCTGTCACGAAGAGACCTGAACTCACCGTCAATACGCGCCTCCGTAAACCCGCTCCCAAGCAAGTCATAGAGCAGCTGATAATATTCTCCCTTCCGGCCGCTTACAACGGGAGCCATCACAACAATCTCTTTCGCGTCCTTATTATTCCCCGCAGTCTTTATAATCGCGTCGACTATCTCGCTTGAACTCATTTGTCTTATCTCGTCGCCGCAGTGCGGACAAAAGGGAGTCCCCGCACGCGAGAACAAAACGCGCATGTAGTCATATATCTCCGTTATTGTCGCTACGGTCGAGCGTGGATTATGGGAGTGTGCCTTTTGGTCTATTGAAATCGCCGGAGACAGTCCCTCTATTTCATCGACATCCGGCTTATCAATGCGGCCAAGAAACTGCCTTGCATATGCAGACAGTGATTCGACGTACCTCCTCTGACCTTCGGCAAATATAGTGTCAAATGCTAAACTGCTTTTCCCGGAACCGGAAAGACCCGTAAAAATAATCATCTTATTCCGCGGCAATTCAAGGTTTACGTTCTTTAGGTTATGCTCGCGGGCGCCCTTTATTATAATTTTATCTCTCATACCGTTTTACTGCCTGATTTTACAGACGGTTTCTTTGGCTTACCGCCCTTCTTGAGTATCTCTATCTCGTCGCGCAGAATCGCCGCAAGCTCAAATTCAAGCCGTCCCGCGGCTTCTTTCATCTCACGCTCTTTCTCCTTTAGGAGTCGTTCCTTCTCTTTCTTGGACTTTGGAATGGCGGAGACCTCAAGAGCAAGAACATCCTCAACGGGAACAATATCCTTTATTTCCCTGACTATCGTCTTTGGTGTAATATTATGCTTCTTGTTATAGGCGGTTTGTATCCTGCGGCGTCGCTCAGTCTCCCCAACCGCACGCTTGATAGACCCCGTTATATCATCGGCACATATCAAAACCTCGCCCCTCACGTTGCGAGCTGCGCGTCCTATAGTCTGGATAAGCGAGGTTTCGCTTCTTAGAAATCCTTCTTTGTCCGCGTCCAGAATCGCTACTAGAGAGACCTCAGGCAGATCCAATCCTTCCCTCAGCAAATTGACACCCACAAGAACGTCAAAATCCCCCCTCCTAAGGGCGGTTAGAATTCTTATCCTGTCCAGTGTTTTAACGTCGCTGTGGAGATAAGCGACCTTTAATTTCTGCTCCTGAAGATAATCAGCCAAGTCCTCGGCCATCCGCTTTGTAAGTGTGGTAATAAGAACCCTCTCTTTTTTACCAACTCTTTCCCTTACACGCGGTATAAGGTCGTCTATCTGCCCCCGAGCGGAGCTTATCGTAACCTTCGGATCAACTAGACCGGTA
>Ga0307435_1000565_pt1 | contig 16457 bp, 11 predicted proteins | sample SalMarWE160470MG_FD_202164 | JGI IMG/M metagenome (GOLD analysis project Ga0307435, IMG submission 202164) | Salt marsh sediment microbial communities from the Plum Island Ecosystem LTER, Massachusetts, United States - WE1604-70 | ecosystem: Environmental > Aquatic > Marine > Intertidal zone >... | reverse complement strand
CGTGGAATACCCCGCAGGCATAGATGCCCCGCCGCGATGTCTCAACAGGTGAAAAAACGGGACTCTCACAAAATCCTGAAGAATTCATCTTAATAGACAGTCTGTCTGCTAGCTGCCTGTTGCCGGCAGGGGAAGTCAGGCCGACGGAAAGGACAACAAGATCAAATTCTTCATCCATCACCTCTGTGCCATTCATTCGGTACCGGAGAAGGACATTGTTTGTATCCGGCATCTCCCGGATAATCGATGCCTTGCTCCAAATAAAGGACACTCCCGGGGTATTTTTTGCCCGCTCATAGTATTGCTCAAAGCCTTTGCCATAGGCACGGATATCATTGTGCAGTATAACGGCCTCAAGGTCAGGATCATGCTCCTTGGAGAGAATCACCTGTTTTATGGCATACATGCAGCATACTGCCGAACAGTAAGGGTTGCCAACGGTGGTGTCCCGAGAACCGACGCACTGAATCCAGGCTATCTTCTTTGGCCGCTTCCTGTCCGAAGGGCGCACCAGCTCTCCCTGATACGGCCCCGAGGCGCTCAAAATGCGCTCAAACTCAAGGCTCGTCACTATATTGCGGAACCGGTGGTACCCATAGTGGCTCTGAATTTCCGGCTCAAACGGTTCATAACCTGGGGCGAGAATGACACTGCCAACCTTTACCTCGAGTTTTTTCTCATGCTGGTGGAAATCTATGGCCTGGTTCTTACAGGTAGGCACGCAAATCTGGCATTCCCTTCTGAGAAGAAAAAGGCACTGCGTAGGATCTACGATCGAAACTGCCGGTACCGCCTGTGGAAAGGGTACATGAATACATTGGACAGAGTTTAAACCTTCATTATAGGCATCAAGGATATTTACAGGGCAATACTCAGCACAAGTCCCACAACCGGTGCATTTCTCCTCATCAACATACCGGGGTTTCTGAATCAGAGTTACCTGAAAATTCCCTGCATCGCCGTCAATGCGGTCAATCTGGGCATTGGTTATGATTGAAATATTTGGATTTGTAGAGCATTCGATAAATTTGGGCGATAAGATACACATAGAGCAGTCGTTAGTGGGAAAGGTTTTATCTAATTGAGACATCTTGCCACCAATAGCTGCTCTTTTGTCTATCAGATATACCTTGAAGCCGGAATTGGCCACGTCTAATGCGGCCTGTATCCCACTGATTCCAGCGCCGACCACCATAACTGATCCCACTTTATCCTTGTCCGGATATGGAGCCGGGGCCCCATGTTTACTATCGGGCATAACCTTTTCTCACCATCTTTTTAAGAATAAAATCGCTGTAACTACCCAGGTAGATAGGTTTTAGGCTGAAGACTGTTAGGAAATAACGGGCATACGGCGCATTTTGAATCCATGTTAGCTGCGAGACGCTGCCGTTTCTTCTACAAAGTGCGGCAATAGTGTTCTTCTGAACACTTTAGGCCTTCAGTCTAAATCCCGCCGAAGGCGGGACTGACTACGTGAGTAGTCACAAATCGCTTTCATTACGTATAGCATGTCCCGAACGGCAACACGGTTGCCTCAATCCAGAGAAGCAATGAATTCAGACTGCATAATGGCCGACCAGTAAGAAGGACAACAACCTATTCCAATTCAATACCAAACTGTTTAAATTGAGTAACTAGATCACCTCTTGGACAATCTCCGAGATGTCTTTAATCTCAAGAATATCGGTCTTATTCGCGGTCAAGACGCTGTCCCTGAAGTTAAGGATGCAGTATGGACAGGCAGTAACAAGTATATCCGCTTTCATCTCAATCGCTTGTTCTATTAGGATATCAGAGAACCGCTCACCTTTCTTTGTTTCCATCCAGATCCTTCCTCCTCCACCGCCACAGCAAAGGCTGTTTTCGCGAGAATCAACCTCATCCATTACCTCCAAACCAGGGATACTTTGTAAAATTTCTCGCGGCTCATCATAGATACCGTTGTGTCGTCCAAGATAACAGGGATCATGATATACGACCCTTTTATTGAGTTCTTTGGTAAAATGGAGTCTTCCTTCTTTCATGAGTGTGGCAAGATATTGGGTAAAATGAAGTACCTTAAAATTGCCGCCGAACTGGGGGTACTCATCCTTGAAGGTGGTATAGCAGTGGGGAGAACTGACGACTATTTCCTTTACTCCACTGTCATTGAAAACTTCAATATTGCTTTTTGCCAGAGTCCTAAAAAGACTATTGTTTCCTGCCTTGCGAACACTTTCACCGCAGCAACTCTCTGCGGCGCCAAGGATGCCAAAGTTGGCGCCTGTTTTCTTTAGTATGTTTGCTGTAGCCCGGGCTATGCTGCCAAGCTGAGGGTCATAGGCGGGCACACAGCCGGGGAAATACAATAATTCAGTATCCCGGGTGAAGCCCTTGATGTTCAGGTCTCCTACCCAAGCTCCCCGATCCTCCCGTTTCCCTCCCCAGGGATTTCCATCACTGGTCAGACTGCCCATGGCATTCCTGAGGCTTACTGGGGCCATAGTATATTGATATTCTAAAAAAATTACCCGCGCCGCCCGCATTATATCGGTGATGGGAACACCCCGGGGGCAGCGACTCTCGCATATGCTGCAGGTGGTACAAAGCCAGTATCCTTCGTCCTCCAGGTCAACCAAACCAAACTGTGCCTGACGCATGATCTTATGAGGAATGAAGGTTCTGACACTATTCCACGGGCAACTGACTGTGCAGAGCCCACACTGGAAGCACAGGTCGAATTCCTCACCACCGGCATCCTTTATTAAGTCAGATGCCTCCTTTAACGGCTTTACAGCTTCCACAAAAACCCCCCTTTCATCGAAGATAGTTGATTTCCTGACAAATCTTCAGCAAAGATACCTCTCTAAATCCTCAATGAGGCCAGGTTCTTAATCAAGCAATACAATTTTTCCGTTGTTTCTCCTATCGAGCCATTATTCTCACACACGATGTAGCTTTCATGAAAGGGCTCAAATTCTTTTGCAAAACTATGATACATCTTCATGGGGTCTGTGAGTATATGACCGGTTCTTTCTTTGTTTGTCAGACGCTCCTCAACAACCTGCTCATCCGTTTTTATCCAGACAATAACATATCCTCCGAGGTGCGCCTTTGCACCATCAAACAATATCTGCCGCAGCTTTTTCAAATGCAGGGATTCATCAACCACCAAATGTTCATTCCTCTCGGATAGGGACTTTAAATCCTCAACAACTTTTTCAAACACCTTGAGCCGCGTTTGTGCTTTGAAGGGTATCCCGTGCTCCATGTTATAGTCAAAATCAGGATCCTGTGGGTATATCACCTTCTTCACTTCGTCGACATCATAGTAATGAATAGAGAGTTTTTCAGCTAAGGACCGTGCGATAGAAGACTTACCCGCCCCAGGAAGTCCTCCCATAAATATAACCATAACGAATACCTCATCTACAATACCCAGACTGCCAATGCCGAGATTGATAGTTTTAAAACTCATAAACCTCCCTCTACTGGTCGAAGATCCCCGTCATGTATACACCATTCCTCTTCCACGTCCAACACACAAGCTTTATCACAAAGCTATATTTAGCAAAAAATGGGTTTATAGATCTATTTCCCTTTGACACACAAACGCCTAGCCTTTATATTTCCCTCCAAAAATCGAATAAAATCATTAATCATCACCCAAAGGGCGTCAATAGTGTAATGAGCCTTGCTCATCTAACCTTCATGTACCCTATAGCATCTTGCTTTCAGAGTTGGTACATTGAAGGGCAAAAAAGGGAGAATATATCCGCTATGCATTTTGTAGGAGCCGAAATATCCAATGCCATGGTTGAAAGGATCGACCGAGAAACACTCGAAATCCGTTGGGAATCCTTATTGAGTGATCTTAGCGTTTCGATTTACATGGGCAGTTCACCGGCCGCCATCGACTATAAGTCCCCTGCAGCCAGGGTAAGGGACGGAAACACCGCCAGGATCTCTAAACTTGATCCTGAAATCCGCTATTATTTTCAGGTGGCACCAGAGGGTGAGCCGGGGGTTATTACCGCTGAGAGGCTGGTCCCCTTGCAAGGTTCATGGAACTTCCGAGACATGGGCGGATACCAGACATCAAACGGTTCCCGGGTAAAATGGGGGCAAATCTTCCGCTCCGATAACCTTGCTCATCTTACGGACAGTGATCAGGCACTGCTTAAACAAATGGGAATGAAACTTGTCTGTGATTTTCGTACCCCGGCCGAATCGAAGAGGTGGCCCGATCGATTGCCGAATGACAACTCAATACACTATCTTCAGCTTCCTATCATCCATGGTGAAAGGGAATTCGATTTTTACCAAGAAAAGATAGGGAAAGGCGAAGTCAGCTGGCTGACAGAGGAGTTTATGATCGATGCCAATATAAGGATTCTCGATGAGTATGGGGATACACTCGGCAACGTCTTTCATCGCTTGGCCGAGCCGAACAACCGTCCTATTGCCTTTCATTGCGCCGGCGGAAGGGACCGGACCGGCGTTTGCGCAGCCCTGATCCTGCTTTCTCTCGGTGTGCCCGAGGAGACGGTTCTCTATGACTACTGTCTCTCCGGTGTCTTCATTTCAAAACATAGGGAAAAGATTAACGAGCGTATCAGATCCCGTGGGGTCGATCCTGAGACGGTAGCTCTCTACTATACCGCAACACCCCATTTTTTTGTCCCTGTCATCAATCATATCCGGGAGGCTTACGGCTCTTCCGCTAATTATCTCAGGAGCAAAGCGGGTGTAAGCGACAAAACTTTAGACCTTCTGAAAAAAGAACTATTAGAATAATCCTCCTTCCATTGCCCCTGATAATCAGCCCCTTTCCTCCCTTGTCTCTCCACTGTTACCCTTTCTATTCGTACCAGCCGAAATCGTTAATCGCTTTTCTCATGGTCCATACGTTGTAAGGCGGGGCCAAGGGCGGAAGTTCACAGCCCGGAGATAGGGCATAACCCCCGGGATGCTTCTTTCCTTTCTCAATACATATCCTGCTGAGCTCATAGATTTCCTCCGGCTTCCCGATATGAATAACTGCCGGCTCTACATTTCCCACGATAATGTCATTGGGAAAATATTCGGACGCCCTGTCCAGATCGACCTCATGTCCGAAGCTTAGGATTCCCGGCTCCCCAATGGGTAACTCCGTCCAGTAAGGCAAATTTAGATTTTGCTCACCGCAGACATGAACATGAATGTGCTTCACGCCGAGTTCTAATATCTTCTCGTGGACTTCCTTTTGATAAGGCAGACTGAATTCTCTAAAAAACTTGGGAGAAATGACCTGGTTGGACTCAGTCGGTGCCGATGTAAGGGGTATCATACGCTCAGGGCAACCAAAAGACTCCACCCAGTACTCTGCAATGGCAATAAGGAAGTCTGTTGCCAGCCGGCATATCCTGTGTATGAGTTCGGGCTTCTTTCTCATCCATCTGCACATCTTTTCAACACCCATGATAGCTTGAACTCTGCCAAGAATACTACCGGATGAAAAGGTGATAGGCCAGCCATATTTCTCTTGTAATCTGGCATGCTCCATCACCAAATGAAGCATACCTGCCGCTTTAACATCAGGCACCTTCAATTGATCAACATCCTCTTCTGATTTGACAACAGGATCCAAGATCGATACAGACTGGGAGTATTCCTCTGTTGGAAGTTTGACCTTAGTTCCGAATTCCCTAGCCCCGAGCGACCCGGCAGTATAATAGGTCCAGTGCCATCCATCGTACATCTCATAAGTATGCCGAACCGCCTCAAAGCTTTTCTCAGGATCAGCATAAAAAACGACCTTCGGATAGCCGCTATTTACGGCGGCAAAAGAAAATGCCCACAGAAAAAAGGGGACCCTGTCCACCGGCTGTCTGTTCAGCAGGGCCTCGAACCTCTCCTTCTCCGTCATCCTATCTTGCTTAAATTGTGTCATCTTGGTTTACCCCCTTTCTACAGGAAATAAATATCGATTTGAGACACACACATCTGAATAAGCATCAAATTCAGAGCGTGGGGCAATTTCCTTATCATCTCCTAAAACTCATTATCACATCTCGGGGAATGGCTAAATCCATCTCGACTTCTGCACACTTTAAGACCGCTAAAGGCACGGGGCAGCTGGCATGACAACCGGCCTTTTCGGATAGAGTAAAAACGATATTTCTAATTGGAGGCATGAAAATATCTCTCAAATCCAACGAGTCTAGCATTTCATTCAATTGTACCAGTTGAGGACATTCGCTGTATATGTTCACATCAACCTTACGTCTCTCCTTCTTTTTTACTTCCACTTCAGACTGAAAACCACAAATACCCGGATCTACTGTCATCTTACACATCTCAAGAATCTCCCTCTACCGTATGTAAACGGGATTAAAATCTAGCCAAATATATTTGAAATTTTAATGGATTGAATTCTATCGGTTATTCTGCCAATGATTATGTCGTCAAATACAAAATCAAAGGAAAAACACTTCCACGAATTTAGTTATACCAGCCGAAATCGTTGATGGCTTTTCTCATCGTCCATACATTATATGGCGGCGATTTGGGCGGTATATCGCAGCCGGGGCCGAGGAAAAAACCGCTGGGATGCTTCTTCCCCTTCTGGAGGCATATGCGGCTGAGTTCATAGACCTGTTCCGGGGTGCCAGTTTGGATAACTGCCGGCTCAACATTGCCCATAATGATGTCATTAGGGAAATACTTTGAGGCCGTTTCCAGGTCAACCTCATTGCCAAAGCTGACGATGCCCGGGTCCCCCATGGGTATCTGGGCCCAGAGTGGCAAATTCAGGTTCTGCTCACCGCAGACATGGGTGAAAATATGCTTCACACCCAAACCGAACAGCTTCTCATGAACTTCCTTCTGATAGGGAAGGCAAAACTCCTCAAACTGCTTAGGTGAGATTATTTGGTTGGCCTCGGTAGGTGCCAAGGTGCCTGGTATCATACGCTCTGGGCCAAAGGTTTCTACCCAGTACTCGGCTATCGCCACAAGGAAGTCCGTAACTATTCGGCAGAGTTTGTGAACGAGTTCAGGCCTCCTGATCATCCATCTGCACATTCTTTCAACCCCAGCTATGTATCCAGCTATGGTCAAAATACCTCCAGAGTTGAAGGAGATCGGCAAGCCGTATTCCGCTTGCAGCTTGCTAAAGCGCATCATCATCGGAAGCACGCCAGCTGTTTTCACATCAGGCACCTTTAGCTTCCAAACATCCTCTTCCGATTGTACAGCAGCTTTTAAGAGCGAGATTGTCATTGAATATTCGCTCGTCGGCATTTTTACTTCGCTTCCAAATTCCCGAGCACCGAATGCCCCGCCACTATAACTTACACGCTCAACCTGGCCGAACATCTCCTGGGTTCGCAATCTTGCCCAGAAGGCCATCTCAGGGTTTTCATACACATCGACTTTTGAGTAACCGACCATTGCGGCGGCAAAGGAACCATGTATCGGGAAAAAGGCAACCCGGTCTACTTGCTGACGGTTCAGTAAAGCTTCCAACCGCTCCCTTTCTGTCATCCTATCCTGTCTGAACTGTGCCACAATACCAGAGCTCCTTTCAATCCCAAACCTGTCCTTCCCTCTCCTACCTTTCAGCGGACAGTGGCTTAGTCATACCAGCCGAAATCGTCTATTGCCTTTCTCATCAGGTAAACATTATAGGGAGGAGTCTCAGGGGGCGTTTCGCAGCCGGACATGAGCATAAAGCCGCGGGGAGCCTTTTTGCCGGCCTCAATTATCTCCTTGCACAGACGGTAAACCTGTTGCGGCGGGCCTGTCTGCAGGATATTGGGTTCTATATTGCCGGCGATGATGGCCTTAGTGCCCAGATGCTTAATGGCAGTCGCTATTTCTATCTGACTTCCGATGCTACAGATGCCGAGGTCACCCATCGGCATCTGAGTCCAGTAGGGCAGGTTCAGGTTCTGCTCGCCACAGATGTGATAGAATATATGTTTTACTCCCATGCCCAATATCTTATTGCCCGATTCCTGCATATAGGGCAGGACAAAGGTCTCAAACTGTTTAGGGGAGATGATGTCGTTACTGGCTAGGGGCTCCCATATCTGGGCAATAACCTGCTCGCCGCCATAGGTATCCGCCCAGTACTTCACCGCATCAACAATGTGATCAGTAGCCAGCTGCAGAATGTGGTGAGCCAACTCCGGTTTCCTTATCATCCAGCGGCACAGCTTCTCCACCGGGCAGATATTGCCGGCAATGGTAAAATTGCCGCCAAAGATAAGGGTGATGGGAGTTCCCTGTTTTTCCTGTAACCGGGAAAACTCCATGGCCAGCGGCAGACAGCCGGCCTTCTTCACATCCGGTAGTTCTAGTCGGTAGACGCCCTCCTCCGTTTGCACAGGAAAGGTGATATGGGTGGGCGCCTGCTCATAGGCACCTTGCGGCATCTTGACCTCACCGCCGAACTCCCAGGTGCCGTAAGAGGCATAGCCGTAAATAGGGCCCCAATCGAAGCCGTATTCCTCATGTGTCCAGAGCTGGGCTTCCCAGCTCCGGGCCGAGTCGCTGTATATGACCGACAGTGGATAGCCCACGTTTCTGGCGCAGAAACCGAGAACAAAGGGATAGAAGGGCACATGGTCAATCGGTTGTCCCTTCAGCAAGGCATCAATACGTTCTTTTTTCGTCATCTTTTCCTGTCTACTTGCTGGCATTACGCTCCTTCCTGGACAAAAAGTAATAGCTCACTGATCATCTTACTGGGTTTGGCAAAAACTACTGTCTTGTCTATCTTTTCAGTTTCCCTTGAGGCGGCTGAGCACCTTTACCGCTTCCTGGACAACATCACCAGCGTTACGAGCGTATCCGTCGGCGCCATAACTGGTGGCTATGTCGCGGGTGAGGGGAGCCCCGCCTGCCAGGATAGCCACTTTGGGATCACGTTCCCTGATCATTTTGATGGCCTGAGGTATGGCCAGCATGCTGCTTGTCATCAGGGCAGAAATCGCCACCACGTCGGCCTTTGTCCTCTGCTGTTCCTCGGCGAACCTTTCCAGTTTAACATCCTTGCCCAGGTCATGGACAGTCCAGCCCGCCGCTTCGAACATTATTTTCACCATATTCTTGCCGATATCATGGACATCCCCTTCAGCCACGCCGATGACTATCTGCCCCTTAATATGCGCTTCTTCAGCCTTGATATGGGGCTTCAGTATTCCAAGACCAGCATAAAGGGCATCGGAGCAGAGCAGGAGCTCAGGAACGAAGTACTCCTGTTCCGCGTAAAGCTGCCCCACTTTATCCATGCCGGCAGCCAGCCCGTTCATCACTGCATAGTAGGCGTCAACGCCTTCTCTCAACGCCACCTGGCTCAGCTCGGCTGCTTGTTCCTCATCCATCGCCACCACCGCGTCGTAGAGTCCCTTTATCAGTTCTTGGGTTCTTTCTTCGCTCGCCATCAGTATCCTCCCTCTCTCAATTCTATTTATGAAAATTCGTTCCGGTTCTGGTAAAGCCAGCATATCAGCGAATCTGATTGCTGTTTCTTTGCCTGCAATAATTCCAATCAATAGACCATGTCTTCCTTAAGAAGCATTTCTAACGTTACTGCACCATGATGACCCAATATGTAATTGTACGTGACACTAGGAATCCGTAAAAAATTGGCAAAATCAGGGCAACACTTTCTTATGAGTCAACAGGCCATGGACTTCCCTTTTGCAGGGCAGACTGAATTCTCTAATCCCAAATCCATAGCGGTGCAAGAGCTCTATTGCCATTCATCGAACATCTCATGAATACTCCGAAGCACCTTTCAGCTTTTTTGAGGATCAGCAGATGTAACGATCTTCGGCTAACCACAATGTGCGGCGGCAAAAAATGCCCCAGGGAAAAGAGGCGCGGTGTTAACGTTAAAAAATCAAAAGAGCTCCGGCAAAAATCGCTATTTCATCCTCCGAATACGACACCTGAGGGATTTCAAGTTTGGGAACCCTGAAATTGGGTCGGCACCTTCTGAGCTCGTTAACTCATTGGCATTCGCTTCCTCCCAACCCTGGGGAACATTTATTGTATCTTGACGTATCCTGGGTGTCACATGTGCCTTTAATTGAATTCTTCCATTTGTTGTATGCACTTCTGCCATTTCACCTTCTGATAGACCGTATTGAGCGGCGGTTTCCGGATGAATCTCAAATACAGGTTCAGGAAACATCTTTCTAAGCCTCGGAATATAGCGGTACTGCCAATGCACATACGAAAGCAGGTTTGCCCCCGTCGTTAAGAACAAGGGAAATTCATCAGATTTTTCAAACGGTTCGAAAACATCCTCTCTGATGGGAAAGGGGTCGTATCCAAAAGCTTTTAGCCTCTCAGAATCGATCTCGACCTTCCCGGTAGGAGTTAGGAAACCATTCTTTTCATACTTTTTATATTCCCTTTTTCCATATTCATGGATTCCGCCCTGTGAAAGCAGATCTTCGTATAACACACCTTCATCACCTAATAAATAGTCTATGCCTTCCCGGCAGCTTTTCCACGGGAAATATTCCTCAAACCCCATATGCTTTGCCAATCTTACCCAAATCATTTGGTCAGGAAGACCATAAACCGGTTCCACCACCCGTCTTCTCAAAGAGATATGCTGAAAGCAATGATCAGCATCTACCCGATGTTCATCCCGTTCCAGATAGGTACACGCCGGGAGAACTACATCTGCATATTCGCAATCAGGGGAGCGAACAACATCTATGACCAGTAGAAACTCCAATGTCTTAAGCGCCTTCCGGACCCTTATACTATTAGGCCATTCCAGGGAAGCATTTCCTCCCGCGATAATCATGCCCTTAATGGGATAGGGACGCTCCTCCAAAATAGCCGCCGGTAGGGCAAGTACGTGCCCTTCTTTGCGCAACGTACAGAACAAAGGAAACTCTTCAGAACCCACAGGCGGGATGGATGGCTGAGGCAAGGGCATGGTCATGTCTCGCAGGTTGGGCACGGGCGTGATAATATCTCCCCCACGTACATCCAGGTTTCCGGTTATGGCCTTCATGACGGCCAGGAGCCGCATGGTGCTCACTCCGTGTCCATGATGCTCCAGACCGTTCCCCAAATAAATACAGGCCGGTCTTGTCGTAGCATAGGAGCGCACTACGTGACGGACCAGATCAGGCATTATTCCGGTCATAGGCTCTCCGTTTTCCGGGGAAAATCGATCTTCTCGAGCTTTCTCGGAAAATCCATGAAACCCGTGGACCCATTTGTCGGTAAATGACTTATCCCACAGACCCTCTTTTAAGAGAACATGGAGCATATTCAAGGCCAAGATCTCATCCCGGCCCGGTTTGACCGGCAAATAGTGATCTGCCATGGAAGCTGTTTCGGTCCTTCGCGGGTCAACGACCGCAATCTTCCCGCCGTTTTTCTTAAGCCTGGATATTTCCCTGGGAACCACAGGCTCATGAGAGAAGAATGGGTTTCCGCCCCAAATCATCAGAAAGCGCGTATTGGCGATATCAGGTCCGGTCCCGGCGCCATAGGTGAGCTGCTCCGAAAGTGTCTTGGAAAAGTGACACAAAGATCCAACCCCCATGAAGTTGGGGGTTCTAAAAACATTGGCAAAGCGCTTCATATAGTATTTGATCTCCTGATGCCCTATACCCTCTCCGCGGTAAATGGCCACGCTTTCGGGGCCATATTGATCTCTCAGTCTGCCAAGTCTTTCCGCGGCAAAATCAAGGGCTTCATCCCATTCTACAGGGATGAGTTCTCCCTTGCGCCTAATCAGGGGGGAAGACAGCCTCTGAGAGGAATAGAAAAAATCCAACCCCGCCCTGCCTTTTGCACAGAGCCACCCCTTGTTGTAAGGATGGTTTTTTGAACCTTGTATCATTACAGGTTGTCCATCTTCCACGGTCACTTCAAGCCCGCAGCCCTGGTCGCACATCCTGCAGAGTGTAGGTATCTTCTTTTTCCTTCTCATCCTTTCTCCCTACGTTCCCAATGTTCGAAGCTCTTCGCGGCAGGTTTTCTAATAGAGACCGGATAGTGACTACTCACGTAGTCAGTCCCGCCTTCGGCGGGATTTAGACTGAAGGCTTATTGTTGAAGAAACAGCACTTTCTCGCACCAAACATGGCTTCAAGATGCCCCGTATTCCCGTTATTCCTAACAGTCTTCAGCCTAAAACCTCTCTACCTCCTCAGAAACTCACGTATCAATGGATTTTTTCTTATCTGACAGGATGTACCGGATCAGGAGGATTTTCTTTTCTTTTTCTCAGGTTCCGCCTGCCCGCAACGCTCTCGCTTGCGAGGCGGGCAGGCGGGAAGGACACAAGAAGAACAAAATCATGTCAATCCTGTTTATCCTGTCTCATACATGAAGGAAGATAACTATGAGTTTCTTCCATGTATAACTCCGAAGCGCCATTCGGCCCCGAGCTCAAGGCCGAGGGGCTCAAGGCCGAGAGGAAGCGCCGGGGTCATGTGCTGAGTAGTTACACCGGATATGCTAATGCATATATCGACCGCCATCAACAACCAAGGCCTGTCCGGTGATAAAGTCGCTTTCATCACTAACGAGGAAGATGAGGGCTCCAATCAGGTCATTCGGTTGCTCCAGTCTTCCCAAAGGTGTGAGGCTGGTATCATATTTTGTAATATCATCAATAATGGTCCTGCCTGCCTCCGTATCAGTAAGGCCTGGAGCTATAGTGTTGACGCAGATACCATATTGACCTAATTCTGCAGCCAGCGCCCTGGTAAAGCTGAGGATTCCACCCTTTGAGGTAACATAATGAATAAAGCCCTTAGATCCCGTAAATGCGGCTTCTGAAGCCATATTGACGATCTTCCCTTTCATCTGTTCCTTCATCTGGGGAAAGACTGCCTTCGCACACAAAAAAGGTCCCTTTAGATTAACCGTAATCAACCTTTCCCATTCACCGGCAGGGATCTCATGAAACGGTCTCCGTCCCAGTCCGGCGAATATAGCCGCATTGTTTATCAGAATATCAATGCGTCCGAATTCGTTTATAGTCTCCTCAGCCATCCACAGGGTCTCTTCTTCAGAGGAAACATCAACCTTGATTCCAAAGGCAGAACCGCCCCCGATCCTGATCTCCTCAGCCGTTTGTCGGGCTTCATTACCCAAAACATCCACGACAACTACCTTGGCGCCTTCTTTTATCATCGCCATGGAAAAAACCTTGCCAAGGCCCCTTGCGCCACCTGTAACAATAGCTACCTTGTCTTCCAGCCTCCCCATTTCATCTCCCTTTAACCTCAGAAACACCTGGGATGCCGCCCTCCCAAAAGTGGGGTTCAAGGCGTATATCCGTCTGAACCCCACTGCATGAACTCGCCCCTCTTTGACCGGGCATTCTGAAATAACGTTACAGGATTTCCTGATGCATCTTTATCTATCAAGAACAAAAATAGCCCCTTCGTTCGCATTTATTCTGATGCGCATCCCGGTTTTGATCGTACCCGTCCCCTCACGGGTATTGATAATAGTAGGGAGATTATATTCACGTCCGATGATAGCCGCATGAGATAAGGTCCCGCCGGCATCCGTGATTACACCCTTTACTGAACTGAATACAGGTGTCCAGGATGTGTTGGTGCTGGGGCAGACCAGGATTTCGCCCGGCTGGATATCCTTTAGATCCTCGTAGACAAAACATACACGGGCAATTCCTTCTGCTTCTCCGGCACAGCCGCATACACCCCAGAGGTCTGCCTTCAGCTCCGGCTTTACCGTGGGCAACTCACCAATGACGAGTTTAATGGCCATAGAATCTCCGGAGGGCATCAAATCCATACCTACTGCTTCCTCAGGACTGGCTCGGTCAGTAAAGATTGGAGGATTGGATCTGGTACGCACCTCCTCCTCCCAGGCAGCCTTGCGTCTCTTTGTTATCCAGCGCATATCATGATATTCAGGGACAAGCATTACCCTATCAATTTCTTCCGGGTTAAGCATGAAGATATCTTCAGGGGCATCAATTGTTCCCTTCTGCACCAGTCTTCTTCCCATGGCCAGATAGCCACGCCGCATGAAAGCATGTGCCATGAGCTCGCAATAAAGATTATGCTCTTCGCTATAGGAGCTGGACTTCCCTGCCAGCCGGATAAGTCCTTCCCAGACGTCTTTTTCGTCTGCCGGCACTCGGCTCATAAACTCCGCTATGGCTTTTTCTCTCTTGGCGGATAGCTCCGCCCTGGTAGCCTCCAGGTCATAGTCAACACCTCTCTCGATATAACCCTTTACCACTCCTATGGGCGTAGCCGGGTCCTCAAGCCAGTAGGGCTCGGTAAAGTCAGCCATGCGTCTCATCCTCCAGCCCCCTGTTTCGTCGGTCTCCAGATAGTTCATAAATTTACTGAACCATTCCCGGCCTTTTTCAGATTCCTGAAGTTTTTCGACGATAGATCGGGAGTTATTTTCAGTAAACAGATTTTCTAGGCCCATGTCAGCAGCAAGCCGCCCAAATTTCCACAGCTCCTTCTCTACCTCATATATTCTGTTGGGGAAGCCACGCATCATGTCCTGGAATGCGGGTTCTTTGTCCGTTATGCCAAAGCGATCACGGGACATCTGATCAAGCACTAACCACCCCATGTTGGCAGCATAGAGAGGAACGAAATGAATTTCCCACATCCTCTTGCAGGCCATCTTTAGATCCTGGTGATGTTCGGCCAGCTGGAAATCGCTGGCGTTTTCTAAATCCACTGCCTTGAGCTTGCCATAGATATCCAGGAGTTCCTTCTTGTATCCTGCCCAAAGTCCATCAAAGTCCTCAATCCAGGGGGCTAAAGCCTGCCGGAATTTGACCTCCCGTTCGGCAATCTCGTCCTTGTCTCTAACTATATAGAAGGCAGTATACAAACCCCCATTTATGTACCTCAGGGGCCAACCTTTACACCGAGGCAGGCTTAGCTTGTCAGCAGCGTACTGTACCCCCCAAGCACAATAATTCATCCAATGCCAACCAAATAAAGGTGTCCATGCCGGTATGCTGAATGGTACATGAAACCATGAATGCATCTCGGGAATATCAACCTCATCAATGAATTCAAACCCGGGTACCTCATCCCATATCTTAATGGTACGCCCTTTTTCTTTTTCCATTTTCCCCTCCTTAGATTTTAAACGGGTTAGGTACATGCCAAAGATCGTTATATTGCCCTCCTCCCATGCCTTTTTAATTCACCTCAACGACCCTGACCCCGAATCCAGATGCCCTATCACCTCCTTTCACGCAAAGTCCTCTACTCCATCTTCCTGAAGTATTTCAAAAAATACCCACTTGGCGGCCTCATAGACACAGCATAGGTCTAACCACACAAGCGCTGCGCCGCCTGTTGGATTGCTTCGTGTAAACAGGGATGACCGTGAATAGCACCAGCTATATCTTGGACAGTCCCTCTCATTTTCATAGCTATTACTGCTTCATGTATGAGTTCGGTTGCCTGAGGGCCAACGATGTGAACTCCCAGAACTTCACCCGATCCCGAGTCGGCAATAACCTTAACAAAGCCACTGTGCTCGCTCAACATCGAAGCCTTAGCATTTCTCATGAGTGGGTACTTGACTATCTTCACCTCCAGGTCTTTTTCCCGAGCCTCCTTCTCGGTTATACCTATTGCCCCAATCTCAGGGAAGGTCCGGATACCGCGCGGAACTACTCGATAATCTATAGTCGAATCCCTGCCCATAGCATTCTCCGCAGCTACGGATCCCTGAACCATAGCAACACTTGCGAGCATCATTTCGCCAGTGGCATCGCCAGCGCAGTAAATCCCCTTGATATTAGTCTCCATTCTATTATTTGTTTGAATTCTCCCCTTCCGTATCCTCACACCAGCATCTTCCAAGCCGAGTCCTTCTACAAGGGGGCTATGTCCTATGGCGAAGACTACCATCTCTGCCTCAAGCCTATGCTTCTCCCCCTGTTTAGAGATGGATACTGCCTTCCCTCCCTTACTATCATCGATCCTATCAACTGTCGCTCCCGTGTAAACGTGAACCCCGTCATCTCTAAAAACCTGCTCTATAAATGAAGCTATTTCATGATCCTCATTAGGGATGAGCTGAGCCATGAGCTCCACCACACTCACCGCAGAGCCCAGGCTAAACCACAGAGCAGCCAGTTCTAACCCAATGACGCCTCCCCCAATAATGACTGCGCTCCTTGGAACTGAGCTGATCTCCAGTGCCTGCTTGACCGTCATCACCCCTTCGCCTTCGGCCCCCGGTACGGATAGCTTTTGAGGGATAGATCCGGTAGCCAGTATGACTTTTTTTGCTGTGAGAACCTCCTTTTCCCCATCCTCACGCTCTACCTCTATACCATTTGGTGAAATTAATCTCCCACATCCCTTTATGACGGTAACGTTCCCGGCTTCAAGTTTTTCCTGCATACGGTCTATCCTCGATTGTATTACCGCCCTTTTAGCCGCTATCAATCGACGATAATCGATGTCAACTTCACCTGC
>Ga0307435_1000562_pt1 | contig 16476 bp, 14 predicted proteins | sample SalMarWE160470MG_FD_202164 | JGI IMG/M metagenome (GOLD analysis project Ga0307435, IMG submission 202164) | Salt marsh sediment microbial communities from the Plum Island Ecosystem LTER, Massachusetts, United States - WE1604-70 | ecosystem: Environmental > Aquatic > Marine > Intertidal zone >... | reverse complement strand
CGAAGGAGAGGCCTCCCACGAACAGGGGGATGGCCCAAAGCGCAAAGAACCCTTCCGCGAGCAGGAGCGCGTAACCGGAAATGGCGACTGCGAGCACCGACGGGATGATGAGGCGCAAATCCGACATGCCGCGTCCGCGCTTCCAAATGATGAGAAACGCCGAAGCGAGCAGAAAAACCGTCGCCGCAACGGCATACCACGGATAGGATTCCGCGCTGCGCGCCTGAAGAAGAAAAAGCGAAGCATTCACGATGCCGAGCACGAATGGGAGGATGCGGAGAAGGATGAGCATTTTACGTTTCTTCTATTACCTCTATTGCTTACCATTGTTACATATTTTTTAAAAGACTCCGGCGTAAATATCGACGTCCGAATATCAAATATCGAAATCCCCTCTCTGCGAAAAGAAGCCTCTTGGGCTCCTTTTCGATATTCGAATTTCATTATTCCTTGCCGAGGGCGAACCCGTCGCGCCGAGCGAAACGAAGCGATACAGACGTTCCGCTACTTCGCTTCATCCAGAATGAACTCAAGCTCCCCGTCTTTGAGATTCACGCTCCGGAGGCTCACGGAACCCATATTGACGCTCCACGCGGCAAAATCCTTGGTGAACAACAGGCTCTCCATGCTCTTTGCGAGATCGGGAGAAACGGGAATGTCTCCGAGGTACGCTTTGCTGATATCGAAACGCAATTCATTCTCTTCGATGACCGGAATGAACTGAATGAGCAGATCGATCTTCGCCGCATCCATCAAAAACGTTCCGGATGCTTCCACGTACTCCGGCGTTACCACGATCTGCGTGCCTTCCGGTATGACGCGCTCTTCGCGAATGATGTCCGCCAACCCGCCTCGCGCCATGGCCGTCAGATCCGCTTCGGTGATCGGCACCGTATACGGAGCCTTCTCTCCGCGCAACACGGCTGAACTCACGGAGCGGCTGATCTGATCAACGAAGGCGTCCGTGTCCATGACGCCGGCTTCAACGATGCGCGTGGGTTCGGGCCCGTGATAGAGGCCGGATGCGATCGGAATCGTAAACAAGCCGGTCTTCGCCACGCCGATGAGGATTGCCGCGGCGAGGACGATGAGAATGATAAGCGCGTAGAGGGAACAGACGAGCACGTTCTCTCCCACCTTCGGCTTCACTTCTTTGTAGAAAGGCTTGGACGGAGAATACCGTTTGCTCAACGGCGCGGGCTTAGGCTGCGGCAACGGAGAGGCCGGCTGCGCGGGATTCGGAGGAACGCGCGGGGAGGCTGTCGGGGGTTTCTGAGACGGTCCTTTTTGCATAGTGTTCATTATTCCGCGCCGGATTTCTTCAATCGAGCGAATTCCATAATGGCAACGGAAGCGGCCGTGGTTACCGGAATCGCGAGGATCATTCCCACCGCGCCAAAGAGCTTCGCACCGACCATGAATGCGATGATGATAATAACCGGGTTCAGATCAACGGCCTTTTGCAAAATCTTCGGGGCGATGATGTGGTTCTCAAGCTGCTGCACCAGGATCATCAGGATGAACGCCAACAACGCGGTAACCGGAGACTGCGTAAACGCAACGAGAATCACGACGATTCCCGTGATGATCGGACCGACGTACGGAATGAACTCCGCGAATGCGGCGAAGATGCCCAAAAGGAGCGCTCCCTCGACGCCGAGGATGAGGAGGCCGATGTAGTAGAGCGTGCCGATGATCAAACTGAGAAACATCTGTCCGATGAGCCACCGGCCGAATTTCTTCTGAACCTGAACCAGCGTGTTCGTGGCGAAGTGCTGATACTTCTCCGTCAGGAGGTTCTTAAACCACCGCATCGCCTCCTTCTCTTCCACGACCATGTAGAATGCGAGCACGAAGACGAGGACGAAATTCACGATGCCGCCGAAGACGCCCACGAGAAATCCGAGCGCGGTTCGCATGAGATTCGGGAGGTGCTCTTGTATGGATCCGAAGCTCGACTGCACATCGATGGAGTGTTCCGCCAAGAAGGTTCGCGATATTTCCAAAATGCCTTGGAGCGCGTTCACGAATTGCACCGATTCTCCGCCGAAGATCACGGCGAGGTGCGAAATCTGCTCGATGAGCTGAGGGACGATGAGGAAAAAAGCCAGAGAAAAGATGCCGAAGAGAATGATATAGAACAGGATCGCCCCCGCGGCCGCCGGTACTCTATATTTCCCCAGCCAGTCCACGAACGGATTCATCACGGCCGCAAGAATGAGGGCCACAAAAACCACGGCAATGATATCCCTGATCGCCCATAAAAATGCGAGGATGAGGAGGGTAAAGATGACCTGTACGATCGTCTTTATTGATATGGTGATAACGCGCTCTTGTGTAGGCATATATTCTATTTTCCCGTCGGGATCGACAGGATGGTAGAGAGAGGATAGCATGACGGGACAGGAGACGGGAGTGCCGTGAATCGCATATTGCGAATTATGCGTTGGCGGACGGCGGCCACCCCCCTCGAGTGCGTCGCTCGCGAGCGATGTACCTCAATATACCCGTCCACCCTTACCTATGACGAACTTCGCGGATAATCGGAAAGCGCGATACGACTACGAAACGCTCGAAGAATTCGAAGCGGGTATTGTGCTGACCGGAGCGGAAGTCAAATCCATCCGAGGAGGAGGCGCGAACCTGGCGGGAAGCTTCGTGAGCTTCGATGCGGGCGAGCTCTGGGTCAAGGGATTAAAAATCGCCCCTTACGCCAAAGCCGGCCGCATGGAAGGCTATGATCCGTCAAAGTCCAGGAAAATCCTCATACGAAAAAGCGAACGGGAACGATTATTGGGGAAATTAAAGCAAAAAGGCTTGACATTGATACCCATTTCACTGTATCCTCGTGGCCGTCACATAAAGCTCAAATTTGGCCTCTGCCGCGGCAAAAAGTCCTTTGATAAAAAGGAGACTCTCAAGCGGCGAGACATTGAGCGTGATGTGGAACGCCATCTCAGCGAATAGACGGGCAAGGGGCATGGGGCAATGGGCAGCGGGAAGAGACCCGATGCCCCATGCCCTTTGCCCGATGCCCTAAAACGGGGATGCCGAGGATTGATGGATAGTTCATTTCACTTCTGCAGACCGAATGCCGGGATCATTCGTAAAACACTCCCGAACGAGACAACTGCCAATGTCTTCAATAAGGTGAAGGACACGGTCGCATCTGCGTTCCGTGCACCGACGCCTGCAATGGCTCTCGCCTAAGTCGAGACGTCCATTCCGATCCCGCTTTTCGCGCCCGTAAAAAAGCGACCGATCGTCATATCCTCGGGCTCATCCGCACGTACTCGCCGCCTGCGCGCGGAGACATCGGCCGGCAGCGTAAAGATGATGTTCTTGTCCGCTCACCGCATCATCTCGAAACAAAGAACGGACTACGATCTGTGAATGAGGAAGTGTCTTGCCTAGACCAGACGGGGGTGCAACTCCCCCCATCTCCACCATGTCGTCGAACGCCCTAAAGGCGCGGGACGAACGATTATCAATGCGAAATATCCGTCTGCCGCAGGCGGACGCAATGCGAAATAATGCCATGAGAATCCACTACCGCAGAAACAGAAGGCCTCAGCTCGATCTCGGAAAACAGTTCCGAGCGAACGACGCCATTCGCGTACCCGAAGTCCGCGTCGTTGATTCGGAAGGAAAACCGCTCGGCGTCATGAAAACGTTTGACGCACTCCGGATGGCTCGCGAACAAGAACTCGATCTCGTTGAAGTTGCGCCAACGGCCGTTCCCCCGGTCTGCCGCATTATCGACTACGGACAATTTAAGTATCAGAAAGAGAAAGAGCAAAGGGCAAAGAAAACGCATGCGCGAAAAGTGGAAGTGAAAGGCGTACGGCTCAGCGTGAAGATCGGAGAACATGATCTGAACATTCGCAAGCAGAAAGCCAAAGAGTTCCTTGATTCCGGACAGAAGCTCAAAATCGAAATCATCCTGCGCGGACGCGAAAAAGCGCACAGCGACATCGCCATGCAGCGCATCGAAGGCTTCATCAGCGACCTCAAAGAGTCCTATGACATCTTCGTCGAACAGCCCGTTAAACGGCAGGGCGGAAACGTTTCCGCCATCATCGGAAGGAAATAACCGTTGACGCGTCACGCTCCCGTAGCAACACGCCGACACGATAACACGCTAACACGTCAACATTCACCATATGAAGCAAAAAACACGAAAGACCGTCTCCAAACGCTTCCGCATTACCCCGAACGGCAAGATCATGCGCCGCAAAGGCGGACAGGGCCACTTCAACAGCCGTGAGCCCGGAAAAGTAACGCGCAACAAGCGTCGCGACGAAGAGATGTCCAAATCCTTCGAGAAGAATATTAAGATCCTCATTGCTAATTTCTGAATTGGCTTTTAGCTTTTAGCATCTGGCATCCGGCCAGAGCAGCCAAAAGCCAAAAGCCAAAAGCCAATACTATGCCACGAGTCAAACGCGGAACCCAGCACGTCAAACACCGAAAGAACATCCTGAGCCGGACCAAGGGGATGATGTGGGGCCGAAAGTCCAAACTGAAGCTCGCGAAAACAGCCTCCGTGAAAGCCGGCGTCTATGCGCGCACGGGCCGGAAGCTCAAAAAGCGAACGAATCGAGCGCTCATGAACACGCGCATTAATGCCGCGGCGCGCGAAACCGGAACCACGTACGCCAAGCTCATCGCCGCGCTCAAATCAAAAAACATCGATCTTGACCGCAAGGTCCTGAGTGAAATCGCTATGCATCATCCGGAAGTCTTTAAGAAGATCGTCGGAGCGTAAGAAAAAATCGTCGGGTTCGCCCCGGCGGTTTTTTTATGGAATACGGAATATCATCTCAACGTCTCGTTTCTTTCACGATGTCCAAATAATCTCATCAAAAAAGCAACGTCCGGAGGCGGCTCCGCTCGGGAAAGAGATGATGATCGTTCGCATTTCGTATTCCAAATTCTATATTCCAAAGTCCATATTCCGTATTCCGTATTCCCTTTTCCAATTCAACTCCCCCTCCGTTCCCACGGCGAGCCAAAACGGGTATACTATTTAGCGATATGTCCAAACTCGAAGGATCAACAGCCGAGCGGCTTCCCGTGGAAGATACGGACGCAAAAGAGCCGAATATCCGCGAAGCCGGGGCCGGGGACGAATCCCGAGATCTCATTGAACTCCCGGATGAGCTCATGGAGGAATTCGACCAAAAGTCCGCGGAGATGTCGCTCCATCAGGACGAAACGCTCAATCGCCACTTGGCGATCGCCGCGGAAGCCAAGCGCGAGGCGGATCGGATCAATGAACTCTTCAAACACATGGAACAGCCGTATGCGGACGCATGGGAGCTCGTCCTTTCGTTGCGAAAGTATGATGTTGAACTGGAAGACGCGCTCTATGAGGCGACCGAGCGGCCGGAGCTCCAACGCGACCTTGGTCCCGCCAGAAAAGAGCGGGAAGAGATCACGACGGCGCGCAAGCAGATTGATCGCGTACTCAAAAAGATTCAGAAAGCCGTGGAGGAAGCGAGCGAAGAACGGACGGAGCAACGTGCGCGAGAAGAAGAGCCGGACGATGTCGGAGCGCAGCTCGAATTCATGGACGAGCTTGGAGAACAGGCTGAAATTCGTCGGAATCTCAAAAAGGGGACGATCGACGCGGATGCCCGGGGCGTACTGGAACTCAAGCTCCAAGATCGCGCTGAAATGATCGAACGGCGCATGGAGGAGCTGAACGCTTCGGTCGATGAAGCGAAGAAGCGGGCGAACGTGGTGGCGTATGAAGTGGCGGAGAAAGCGCTGAAGGATGTCCATGAGACGATCCACGCGCTTTTTGAAGAAGACCGGAGGGTTATTCGAGAAGCCAAAGAAGATCTGGAGCAGGTAACGGATGAAGAGATCGATGACGTCGTTGAACGGATGGAGCCAAAGGGAGCGTCGGAGCAAAAGGCGGATGAAGCCGCGCTCATCATCGAGCGGGAAGAGACGCCTGATCGGGAAATAGCTGATGCGCTCGAACACATGGAAGCCGGAGAACTCCAACGGATTCCCGCAAATATCGAGGGGACGAGGGCGAAAAGCGCGGAAGCCGCGAGCCTCGCGGAACGGATCCGAGGCGAGATCGCACGCTTTGAAGATAGCGGCTCTGATGAAATAAAGCTGTTCATCACGGAACTTGAACTGCTGGATAACCTGGAGTCGGAACTTGACGAGAGGCTGGATCTCCTCTATGCGAAAGATGAAAACACCAAGGACGAACGGAAAGAGTTTGAGATCATCGCGGACGCCAAGCACCTCATTCAAGATCTGCGCCATGAAATCAAATCGTACGAACAGAACACTCCGAGGAAAGATGTCGCTGCGGAGCGGCTGCGGGAAAAACGGGCGGCGCTTGATAACATCAAGGTAAAACGGCTGGATACCCTTTCGCAAGAAATCATTCGCGATCTGAAACAGCGAGGGGTGAAAGCGCCGATTGAGTACCTGACGTTTCAATCATCGGGAATGATTGGGAACGCGGTGCGTGCATTCAACGGAATGTTCGGCAAAAAGTACCCGATGCCCGATGCGGCGGCGATGAAGCGCTACCACGATGTGCTCGTAAACATCCAAAGCGATTACGAGGTTGAATATTATGGCGCGGAGGAACGGAAGGGAAAACCGTGGCAGAAGAACATTCGGGATCGATCGCGTCTCCACCGTCTTTCATCGGATGCCGACATCTTTGAGCTCTGGAAAACCGTTCGCAGAGAAGCCGCGGATCTGAATTCCAAAGGCGTATCTGCGCCTGAAACGGAAGGGGTGGAACAGACGGAGGGAGAAAACGAAGAGCGGATACCCGTTTCAAATGAATCCATAGAAACGGCGGAAAAAGCGGGCATCAAGGATGCGGAAGACATCTGGAATGCGATGATCGACGATCCCGCGTCTCAGGACATGAAGTATGATGCTCCGAGCGTCCTCGAACGGATGGCCGAGCTCTCGATTGCGCTGAAGGCCAAAGATACGCAAGCCGTTCAAAAGATGATCGCGGAGATTAAAGAGATGCAGGAAGACCTCACGGAAAAAATGGGCGGCATCGAATCGTTTAATGCGCTCGTCACGAAAGCGGAACGAATGACCGAAAAGAAACGGGGAAAGAAAACCGTGAAGCCGAAAGCGAAGAAAGCGAAAACGTCGAAAAAGCGAAAAGCGAAGAAAGCGGCCTAGGCAGTCGTGAAGTCGTTAAGTGAGCACTATACGACTTCACGACTTTTTTATAACCGTTCTTCAATCTCTTTGCTCACCCGTTCGATGAATGCGGCCTTATCGAGCGACTGCTGTTCCGCTTCTCCGCGGATGCGGATCGTGAGCGCCTCGCCGCCCGCTTCCTTGTCTCCGACCACGACCATGAACGGAATCTTTTTGAGCTCTGCGGAACGGATTTTTTTGCCCACGGATTCCGTGGCATCGTCCACATCCGTGCGAATGCCGGCCGCAGCGAACTCATCCCGTAGTTTGAAGCAGAAGTCGTTGTGGCGGTCCGCCACCGGGATGATGCCGACCTGAACCGGCGCGAGCCACGTGGGGAACGCCCCTGCGTAGTGCTCGATGAGCACGCCGATGAACCGCTCCAGCGACCCGAGGATCGCGCGATGGATCATGAACGGCGTATGCTCCTTCCCATCCTGTCCGACGTACGTCATGCCGAATCGTTCCGGAAGGTTGAAGTCGAACTGGATGGTGGAAAGCTGCCACTTCCTCCCAATGGAATCGGATACCTTGATGTCGATCTTGGGGCCATAGAAGACCGCACCGCCTACGTCGTATGCGTACCGATCGAATCCGGTCTGTTCGAGTACCTCCTTAAGCGTGCTTTCCGCCTGCTCCCAGTTCGCATCCTCGCCAATAAAATGGTCGAGGTGCTCAGGATCACGGACGCTGAGATTCACCTCATAATCTGTAAAGCCGAATGTCGAAAGGACATACTTTGTGATTTCGAGCGCTTTCTTCACTTCTTCTTTCAGCTGTTCGGGCGTACAGATGATGTGCGCGTCATCCTGCGTGAAGCCGCGCACGCGCGTGAGGCCATGAAGCGTACCGCTCCGCTCGTATCGGTACACCGTCCCCATCTCCGTCCAACGAATCGGCAAGTCGCGGTAGCTCCGCTTGGTTCCCTGATACATCTTCACGTGAAACGGACAGTTCATGGGCTTAATACGATACTCTTCCTCATCAATCGTGAGCGGGCCGTACATGCCGTCCGAATAAAAATCCAGGTGGCCGGAATGGCTCCAGAGCGATGAATGCGCAATATGCGGCGTACATACGGGCTCGTACCCGTTTTGGAGATACGTTTGAAATGCAAAATTCATGACTTCGTTGCGAAGCCTCGCGCCGTTCGGAAGCCAGAGCGGAAGTCCGGCACCGACTTCCTCATCGAACATGAAGAGATCGAGCGCCTGGCCGAGCTTGCGGTGGTCGCGCTTCTCGGCTTCTTCGAGCATGGTGAGATGCTTGTCGAGTTCCTCTTGCGTCGCAAAACATACGCCGTAGATGCGCTGCATCTGCGCGTTCGCTTCGTTCCCCCGCCAGTACGCGCCGCTGAACTTCGTAAGTTTCCATGCACCGATATCACTCGCCTTTTCCACGTGCGGCCCGCGGCAGAGGTCGACGAAGTCCCCGGTCTTATACAAACTGACTTCGTTCACGTCCGCGATATCCTGCTGTTCCTCTTCGGAAAGACTCGTGGTCCCCTTCTCCTTGATATCCTTCAAGAGCTCGACTTTGTACGTCTGTCCCATCTTGTCAAAAAGCGCAATCGCCTCGTCGATCCCCATTTCTTCGCGTTCAAAATGCGGGTTCTGGGATATCATCTTCTTCATCTCTTTTGAGACGGCTTTGAGATCCTCGGCCGTCACCGGACGGCCGATGTCGATGTCGTAGTAGAATCCGAACTCAATGGCCGGCCCCACGCCGAACTTCGCTTCCGGGAAAAGGCGATGGATCGCGGCCGCCATGAGGTGGGCCGCGGAGTGGCGCATGGTCTCAACTGATTGGGTGTTCATATGATTATTGCGCATTTCGCATTACGCATTTCGCATTTGATGCTAATGTCATTTCGTGGATAATTCGCAATGTGCAATTCGCAATGCGAAATCTAAATTAAAAAATCCCGCCGAAATCCCCCTGCTGGGGACATTCGCCGGGACGATACTGATCCAATGACCAGAACCGCGGTTCCACCCGTGTTTCCCCTCCTGTACGAGAGGACGCTCTTTTCTGCGGGATTGTGACTACCCGGTTGGTGAGGCCGAGGAGAACAGATCGTTCGTTTGGGATGATAGACGGATCAGGATGAGTCGTCAAGGAGCGTTCCGAATCCAAAAAAAGATCCCCCCCCCGACCGGTTGCGCCGTATCGGGGGGGGTGTTGAGAAGCGGGCACGTCCTACTCGCAGATGATGAACGCCGTCTTGAGGCTGTTTCCTTCCGACTCCACCCAGCTTGCGGCGTAATGGCGCTCGTCTGCCATGGTAACACGCGGCCCTCCGAGGTAGTACGTGTCGCCCTCGAACAGTTCCAGTTCTTCGAGGAGCTCGCCCCTGATCGTAAAGCGGCGAAACGTTCCGCGCAGGGTCACGTCGTCATGCGTAGCCGCGATGACACCACCGGGTGCCATTCGTGCACAGGGGAATGGATCAATCGAAATTTCGTGCGTAGGACCGAGGCCGCCGTCCGAACCGACCGTGGTAACGTATCGTCGCGTTCCACCGAGCCCTCCCGTATTAATGCCCCAAATCAGAGCAAAGCCGTCAGCGAACGGCGCGATCTCAGAAAGATACGCTGTCGAATCCGTGTCCATGTGCGTATGGTATACAACGCTCCTGAACCTGCTCCCATCATAGAGGATGACGTACATATCCCTGGTCCTGATGACGTTTTCGGAATCCATGCACGACTCGTTCATTGCCACGGCAATCGTATCCCCGTTTTCCGCAATACCCTGAGGGGAGACGTCCGTACCGGAATCGAGATCATATGTGATGTATTCGGCAATCCCGTGCGTTCCCGCATCCGGCCGGATACGTGCGATGCTAAGAAAGTGGTCGCGCCGGAGCGTCACCGCATCCTCCGTCACCCAGCCCCAGGTAATGAGCTCCTGCGGATCACCATCGCACAAGTCGTACCAATACGGCATGGAGTAGATCATGGGCATGGATGCGATAACCGAACCGTTCCCGTCAAAGCGAACGATGCGGGTGTCTGACAATCCCGGATTCACCGCAGCCACGTACCCATGGTGCGAACCGATGACGGGCCAGGCGCCGGCAGATGAATCCGTGAGGATGGCCGGAATATCAGCCGGCTCACCGTTCACATCGAACGCCTGTACCATCACGTCGGTTCCCCACTCACTGCGCCATACGACGAGATATCCGAACGGACTCCCCACGAGATTATCTACGTCAAAGGATGGTCCGAATTCATGGACACCCGTAACGGAACATGATAGGGCGGCGAAGGCTCGCTCCGCATCCGTTTCCAGACGAATCGGCGCGCTTGGCGCACCGGATAATCCTCCGGCGTCCACCCCGCCGTGGGTTTCCGGCGGCGAGAGAACGGCAGCGCCTCCGCTGCCCGCGGATACGCCGTCATCGGCGTACAAGTAGTAGTAATTCACCTCCCTGCATCCGAAGGTGCAGAACACGACCAAGATGACCGCAACGATGCTTTTATGCATGTTCTACCTCTTTTCTAAAGAACGAGCTCCGAAACTTCGGAGAATAAATGTATCGAGATCGTACTCACCGAGCGTAAAAACGCGAGAAGAGTATGCCCGACTATAACAAAAAACAGCCTTTTGTCAAGGCTTCCTGTCATTTATCAAAAGACGGCGGCTTATTCTATCTTAAACGTAATATGATCCTTGAGCGTAGGGAGGCGGCGCACCCAGCTCGGACGAACGGTGATATTCGCCTCTTCGATACCGGCCATTTGTTCGATCTTTGACTCCGCTTCTTCGATGGGCAGTCCGATGATGGCTTCTTTTGAAATGAGATTGTCTACGGATGTGGCTTTGGTGAGAACTTCCGCATTCACGCTGAGTTCCGCTTTTTCGTTCGGAACGTCCACGTTTTCGATGTTGTACTGCATCTTCACCGGACCCTGACGCACGATCTCCCGACCTTCGGGAACGCGATCAGCCACTTGTTCGCGGACGATGGATTCCATGTCCATCTTTGAATAGAACACGCCGGTGATGGAGAGCTTGAGAGACATGAGGAAGCTTTCCGCCTCCTCGCCAAGATTGACGCTCGTGTTCTTCTCTTCCGCACTCACGAGATACACCGCGTCCGTATACCGCATATCTCCCACCTCCGATTGGAGTTTTGCCTTTCCTTCATCGAGGAGATCTTTTTTGAGCGATTCTTCCGCCGTCGCCACGTCCGCCGCTTCGAGCGTCCGGACGACCTGCTCCCCGCCGATAAACGCCGTAACGCTTTCCGCATACACGAATTCCTGCATTGATTCGGAGAGGCCGGGAATCGTGAACGACACCTTTTGGCTAAAATCGTATTTCGCCCCCTCCTCATCCGAATACGCCTCAGCATCGACCGATCCGTTCGGCGGAACGGTCACGCCTTCACTCAAGCGGTACAGCCGGCCGTCGGATGTGAGGAGTCTCGTTTTCACCACGAGCGGTTGAGCGGACGACCGCTCGTTGTAGATGCGGACCTTCCCTGTCGCGATTCCGGAAACGGACGTTCCCGCACCTCCGGTGACATTGAATTCCTGCACGCGTTCAAACACGCCCTGCACGACCCTGCCGGCAAGCTCTCCCTGCTCCGGAACCATTGCCACGCGCACGTTCGTACGAATATCCGTGGGTTCGCGGGTCACGTTCACGGAAACCGTCGCGCGAACGGACGAAAACCAAAGAGCCGCGAACACGATGATGATGGTGAGCGCAACGAAAGAATATGCGATTTTCTTATAAATCCCCGGGGTTGGCGGGGCTGGAAAGGGTTCGCGCGTACGGAGCTTATCAGTGCGAATGGCCATAGGTCTTGAGACAGAGTATAGCAGAATGGCGGGGCCGGGAGGAGGTTGGCGGTCAACCGCTCCATGGCTCCATGGCTCCATGGCTAAATTGCTGAATTGTTGAATTGTTGGCGGAGCTTGTTGCGGCAAAGAGCTATTCAGCAATTTAACAATTCAACAATTCAACAATAATTCAGCAATTCAGCAATTCAAAAATCCGCCCCCCCTTCCCGCACATTGCTCCGTAACAATGAAACAATGGGACAATGGAACCCCCCTCCTATTCCTCAAGACTCCCCAACGCCGCAAGCGCCTGATAATCCGAGAACACGAGGTTCCGCCAGTCTGACGAGCGTTCCCTGAGTCGAGATTCTTTTTCGGTCAAATACCGGTAGAGAATGAATTCTTCCGCGCCGGAAAGTTCATCCTGCTGCCGCATGAGATCATTCCGCTTTTCCGGAGCAAGAGAAACATCTTCAAGGGAACGCTTGACCCTGTCCTCCCACGACCGCAGCTCCTTCCGAGCATCAACCTGCGTATTCGCCAGTTCCACGAGCGCCGGAACGGCGTCCGAAGACAGCCGCCCGAGGTAGGATGCGTCGAGCTTGTCCGTTTCCCCCTTCGTGAAACGATCAATGTTGTAGCGCGCCACGAGATCTTCCGCGTTAATGAGCAATCCGGCGGAGACGATGAGCAGAAGCGCGACCACCGTGCTCTTTGCCACCGCGCCGTATTCCAGTTCCGCGATAATGGCCGCCATGCCGAAAACGAAGATCGCGGCAATGAGGAATATGACGAGAAGCGCCCAAAAACGCGCAACCGTAAGGTTATACGCGTCAACGTAGAGCATGAGCCGCCGGACGGCCGAGGCGATAACCACGATGGTCTGCAGGATGAGAAGCAGGGAAAGTCCGCGGATGGCCCAGCTCTTCATTTTGGAATACCGATAGATGGCCGTGAGCGTCACGAGCACGATGAAAGACACGGCGAGCAGATGGAAGAATCCCTGGCGCGCATACTCCGCGTACGTCAATCCCTGTGCCTGAATGAACGATTCCCCGCCGAAGAAGTACACGAACTGGAATCCGAGGAACACGGCAAAGAGCACGTTCAGAACAACGAGGAAGGAGGCGGTCACCGTTGCGTCAAAGACGTGATGGCTGCCGTGCTCCGCCGGACGGCGGTTATCCAACAGCCGCGTCACGAGCATCCAGCCCGATGAAGCAAAGAAGATGACGGCCAAAACGTCCCAGAAGAGCCGGCTGATGAATACGTTGAAGTTCGGGAGCGTCAAGATCTCTTCCACGGTCTTTTTGATGAGCGGGTCCGCGTTCATGAATAACACGCCGATGATGAGGATGAACGGGATCGCAACGAGCAGGCCGATCACGGCTTTGGTCACCTGGCGCTTGCCGACCACCAAATGATGGAAGAAATCCGAAAGCTTGGAAAACGGCCACAATGACTCCGTGAAAAAGGTGGTGGGCCAGAGCGTCTTTACGCTCCGGAACCGCTCGCGCGGAGACGAGAACCAGTACGTAAAAAGCGTGAGCGAGCCCACGGATATGAGGAAGCCGATGCCATGGACCACGTCGCTCGCGTACAGGACCTCTGCGATAAGCGACAGGATGACGGGCGCCAAAAACAGGTAGGCCCACAGGTTCCCCCGCTGTCCGGTCATCACGGTCATCACGTGCACGCCCGCCGCGAGCACGAGCATAAAGATCGCGAATGCGATCCCGTACTGGTGGGAGTAAAAAAGGAAATGGAAAGCGATGGAAACGGCAATGGCCGTGATCGCGACTGTCAGGGCCACGAATGTGGAATGGCGGCGTTGGGAGAGGTCCATAGGGTTAGGGAGTTAGGGAGTTAGGGGGTTAGGGGGTTAGGGGGTTAGGGAGGCGGAGGAGAGGGTTTGCGATCCCATGATGTGTTTACGCTTTGAAGATACCGCGGAATGAACATTTTGCTAAGCCTAGTAAAGAACTCTTGACATATCCGTCGATTTCTGTTATATTCCCCGATCACTCGAACTTTTCTCAAAACCCAAGACTATAAGGAGTCAGAGATGACTGAAGAGCAAATGATCGCACTCCTCAAGGCCGAAAAGGTCGAGGAGTTCAATGAGTGGCACGAGGAACATCCGGATGAGGTAATCAATCTCTCCGGGAATGATCTCAATGGGACTGATCTCTCTGAGGCGAATCTCTCTGGTGCGAATCTCTCTTTGGTGAAGTTCGCTGGGGCTGATCTCACTTTTGCGAATCTCACTGGGGCTGATCTCTCTGAGGCGAATCTCTCTGGTGCGGATCTCTCTGGTGCGAAACTCTCTGGTGCGAATCTCACTGGTGCGAAACTCTCTGGTGCGAAACTCTCTGGTGCGAAACTCTCTGGTGCGAATCTCTCTTTGGTGAAGTTCGCTGGGGCTGATCTCACTGTTGCGAATCTCACTGGTGCGGATATCTCTTTGGCGATACTCGATGGTGCGAGTCTCTCTGGGGCGGATCTCTCTGGGGCGAATCTCGATGGATCGAGTCTCGCTGGAACGATGCTCGATGGTGCGAATCTCACTGGTGCGAATCTCTCTGGGGCGGACCTCAGCGGGGCGAATCTCTCTGAAACGAAACTCACCGAAGTACGAATCACCAAGAGCCAAAGAGACAATTTCTTGGAGGCTCTGGAGATCATCGTCGAAGAAGATCCGGAACCCGCCAAATAAGCTCTACGAACGAACCTGAACCTCACTACTCAAAACGCCGTATTTGCACTTGCAGGTACGGTTTTTTGATTTAGGGGGTTAGGGATTAGGGAGTTAGGGAGTTAGGGTCCGCCCCCCTAACTCCCTAACTCCCTGCACCCTAACTCCCCACTGCTTGACCCCCTCCCCTTTTTCTGCTACACATGAACCGTTCAAGAGTTCTTTAACAGAAGGGAGCATGCGATGAGTGAGGAAGTCATTACGAAACAAGCGCTCGTCTACAACATCAGAAACGGCAATGCGGGCAAGCTTCGCCTCGCAAGGGCGGACCTTAAAGAAACGGACCTGCACGGATTGGATCTTCATGGTCTGGACCTGCACGGCGCGGATTTGCGCGGCGCAAATATGGAAGGCACAAACCTCTGCGACACGAACCTCGACGAAGCGAATTTGCACGGCGCGGTCTTACATGGAGCAAATCTGCGCAAGGCAAGTCTCTGCAAGACGCGTCTCAACGGAGCTATCCTGATGGAAGCGGACCTCGAGGGAGCAAACCTACGCGAGGCGAACCTCACCGGTGTGGATTTGCGGGGCGCGAATGTCAACGATACGAGCTTCTTCATGGCGAACCTGCGCAGGGCAAACCTGAAAGGCTTGCGCCTGTTCAAGACGAACCTGGACGGCGCGGACCTCGTGGGTGCGGATCTTCGGGAAATGACCATAAGCTACTCAAGCCTCGTGAGCGCGCATGTCACGGAAAGCCAATGCCCTCAAATCCTCGCGGCCCTTTCTCTCATTGAGGAAAAACCGCGATCCTCAACCGAACGCGTTCCCTCCGACGGACAGGAGACTTCGACAACCGTATAGCCTCCCATCCTCCATCTTCAAAAAAGCCGTTTCCGCAATCGCGAGGAGCGGCTTTTTGGTTGATTTAGACGATGAGGGATCTGCGTCCGATCGTCCAACGACCTCTAACTCCCTGTCTTGACGTTTTCCCAAATCCCTGATAAATTGCCTCATTGCCCTTTTTTAGCAACACCAAACTGAAAGGAGTCAGAAGTGACCAAAGAGCAGATGATCGAACTCCTCAAAGCCGGAAAGGTCGCGGATTTCAACGCGCATCGCGTGGAACATCCCGACGAAGAAGTCAACCTCCACGGGGCGAGCCTCAGCGGGGCGGACCTCCGCGGGGCAAATCTCAGCGGGGCGGACCTCAGAGGGGCGAAACGCAGCGAGGCGAACCTCCGCGGGGCGAAACTCATCAGGGCGAACCTCCGCGGGGCAAACCTCAGCGGGGCGGACCTCCGCGGGGCGAACATCGAAGAAGCGGACATCGAAGAAGCGGATCTCAGCGGGGCGTGCCTCCACGGGGCGAGCCTCAGCGGGGCGAACCTCAACGAAACGGACCTCAGCGGGGCGGATCTCAGCGAGGCGAGCCTCTACGGGGCGAACCTCAACGAAACGGACCTCAGCGGGGCGAACCTCTACGGGGCGGATCTCAGCGGGGCGAAACTCATCGGAGCGGACCTCGAAAACGTGGTCAACATAGCGTACGCGATTTTGGTCGGAGTCGACTGGACGCGCGTCTCCGGCATCAGTCCGGAAACGGATCTCGTCATCCAAGCCTCGCAACTCCTCACGCGTGCAACGATCAGGCGCGCGTAAGCACCTTCCGGGGAATGACTCCCCGTCTCCAATCAACCGTGCGACACGTTTCGCGCGGTTTTTTGGTTTAGGGAGTTAGGGGGTCCGCCCACTCCCTGCCTTGACATTTTCCCCAAA
>Ga0307435_1000560_pt1 | contig 16523 bp, 9 predicted proteins | sample SalMarWE160470MG_FD_202164 | JGI IMG/M metagenome (GOLD analysis project Ga0307435, IMG submission 202164) | Salt marsh sediment microbial communities from the Plum Island Ecosystem LTER, Massachusetts, United States - WE1604-70 | ecosystem: Environmental > Aquatic > Marine > Intertidal zone >... | reverse complement strand
TGTTCAATCGAGTCGATGTAATGGTGATAGACTTCCGCATCTTCGAGGTCGCCGATATGTTCGCTGCAGATAAGCTGGTTCTGCTTTACAAAACAAAAAGTGTTTTTCATATCCGCACCCGCTGCGAATATGTCCTGCGGAGAGTTCATTTCCATAAAAATGGGAGTCGGCACATATCCTCTGGCTCTTCGCAACGGGACTGGTTGTTCATCAATAAAATGCACCACCGAGTCATCAACCTGCCGATAGATTTCCCTATCGTGCATTAAAAAAGCATTGGCTATGCCACCGAGCCGCTCCAGGGCCTTTTCATTTTTGCAAATCAACGGCTCATCAGAGATATTGCCGCTTGTCATCACTAAAACTTCTATCCCCTGCGCAAAGAGCAAATAATGCAGCGGTGCGTAACACAGCATAAAGCCTAAAGTATCAACGCTTTCAGCGACCGATGGGGCTATGGCAGAATCTTTTTTTCTCGGCAGTAAAACGATTGGGGCCTGGGGACTTTTCAAGAGCCTCTCCGCCAACTCGCTAACGATGGCGTATTCTTTTATTCTTTCGATAGAATCAGTCATCATAGCGAATGGTTTATGGTCTCGCCTTTTACGCTGTCGCAGCCTCTTGACGGCTTGATCATTAAGCGCATCGACAGCAAGGTGAAACCCGCCGATTCCTTTTATTGCGACGATCTTGCCGGCTTGAATTAATCGGGCAGTCTCAGCTATAGTGTATTCTGTTCCTGTTTTTATTGTTTTGCCTTTGTCATCTGTTAGCCAGATTTTCGGGCCGCAAGCACCACAGGCAATCGGCTGCGCATGAAAACGCCGGTCGGTGACATCTGTGTATTGAGCGGCGCATTTGTTGCACATCTTAAAGACCGACATCGTGGTGTTGGGCCTGTCGTATGGAATGGTTTTGACAATGGAGTACCTCGGCCCGCAATTTGTGCAGTTTATGAAAGGATAGTTGTACCGGAAATCTTTTTTGTCGGCCAACTCGGCGAGGCAATCCCGGCAGGTGGCGATGTCGGCGGTAACCTGCGACAAAGCGGAACCCTCGGCATCGCTTGTCTCAATAATAAATTTATCCTCTCCAGCAACAGCAGGTAATTCTGTGACTGTACAGGTCTTCAGATCAGCTAATGGCGGTTTATCCTGAGACTGAAGACGGGCTAAAAATTCAGCAATTCTTTCTTCTTGACCCTGCAGTTCAATTGTTACGCCTTTTGTGTCGTTATAAACGAAGCCGGTAAGGCCGAGTACCTGTGCTATTCTATAGACAGCCGGACGAAAGCCGACGCCCTGCACACGGCCTGTTATAAGTATCTTTTGTCTTTGTATCAAAGCTCTATACCTCTGTTTATTCCTTAAATATAGAACAAACGACGTAACAATTGTACTTGATTCCAATAGCGAGACTCAAGGCCCAAACTTACCTCCACAAAGGCGGAGTTGCAAGACAGGTGGTAATTATTTGCAGATTTTCCTTGATATGAAAGCAGCAAATTTGGTATAAAAAGAGAGGTTCTTTATACAACGTTTTGTTGAGTATATGGAGGAGAAACCAAACAAAGCAGTGTGTGGGGTGCAGAATTCAGCCTTGAGTTTGCAGCAATTTTTGAGCTTATGCTTGCCTGATAAAGGCCAGCGGGGCTCGGAGAGGAAGGAGGTCAAAAGCCAGAGCATATCAATCCCTTTATTCCATGGATGAGGTATTTTAAATGTTGTATCAGTTTTGTTGAAGGAGGAATATTATGTGTAAGAAGTTTGCTTTTCTAATTTCTTTTGTGTTTGTACTGGGTTTTGCTGCCAATAGCACATTCGGGGATCTTGTGGCGTACTATTCGATGAACGAAGGCTTTGGTAGAGTCATCAAAGACCTTTCCGGCTTTGGTCACGACGGCGAGGCGCAGGCTGATCCTGCATGGGTGGATGGTCAAACCGGTTATGGCACGGCGATATATTTTGATGGTACCGATCCTGCACCTTCATGGATCAATTGCGGGACATGGAATCCATCTGAGGAAACGGGCGAATTATCTGTAGCATGCTGGGTTAAGTGGGACGGAATCAACGGCAATTGGCAAGGGATCGTCGGCAAAAGAGACGGCTGGGAAATTCCTGTAGGTGGTACCGCACCGACGATGTGGTATCTTGAGGTGGCTACAGGGGGTGATATTAAGTTCTCCAGCAGGGGCGAGAGTATAGTTGATGTACAATTTGGGGTAGAACCACCGTTAGGAGAATGGTGCCATTTGGCAGTTTCATTCGATGGAACTAATATGAGTCAATACGTCGATGCAGAAAAAGCTGATTCGTACATTCTTATCACCGGGATTCTGAATACCGATGCGCATTTTGTATTCGGCCCCCAGACAGATGCGACAATAACTATTGGTTGTGACAACCTGGGTGGCGCTAACGCTTTCTTTGGCACCATTGATGAGGTGCGATTATATGATATGGCACTGCCGGAAGAGGACATCGAAGGTGTTATGATTGATACCGGACGTAATCCTGAACTGGCCAAAGCCCCCAAGCCTAAAGATCAGATAACAGAAGTGGCACGGGATGTGATTCTTAAATGGAAGCCTGGATTTTATGCTGTCAAACATAATGTGTACTTTGGGACCTCTTTTGAAGATGTCAACCAGGCCTCTGTAGATGACGCGCGCGGGGTGCTGGTTCTTCATGAGACGCAAGATACTTCTTATGACCCAGACGGCCTTCTCGACTACGGCCGGAAATATTACTGGCGGGTCGATGAGGTCAATGATATAGATCCGAATAGTCCATGGAAAGGCAACGTTTGGAGCTTTACAGTACGCAATTATATTCTTGTGGATGATTTTGAGGAATACAACGAATACGAACCTAACAGGGTATTCGATGTTTGGATGGATTATGCTGTGAATAATACAGGCATGACTGTGGGCTACTTTGATCCTCCATATATAGAGCAAAGCAACGTTCACGGCGGCAAAAAATCTATGCCATTGTCTTATGACAACGATGGTACCGTGAATGAAGGGACAGATTACGAACAGAGCGGTGTGCTCACTTTTTCTCAAGTCGAACGTAGATGGGAGACTCCACAGAACTGGTTTGAAGATGTTAACTCCTTATCGTTATGGTACATGGGCTATCCTCCGTATCGCGGTGGCTTCGTGGAGGCCCCGGCAGGTACTTATACGATTAAAGCCTCCGGTGCGGATATCTGGAGAAGTGCCGATGAATTCCACTTCGTGTATAAGGAGGTTTCCAGCGGTGCATGCTCGATTATAGCAAAGGTCGAAAGTCTGGAGCCAATCAATAAAGATTCGAAGGCAGGTATTATGATTCGTGATTCGCTTGAACCGGGCTCGGTAAATGTAGCCCTGCTGTTTACACCTGACCCTGAAAAGGGGCTTCGGTATCAATATCGTGTCACCGCCGATGCTGGCACAGTAAGGGGAGATAGAGATTTCGATCCGAATGCTATGCCGCCTTACTGGGTTAAATTAGAGCGCACGGCAGGCGGGCTTATTAGGGCGTCTCGTTCACCAGACGGCTCCACATGGATGCCGTTCGATTTGAAGACAGCACAGATGCAGATGCCTATATACATAGGCTTGGCGGTGACCAGCCATGATGTTACACAAGTGTGTGAGGCCAGATTCTCCGATGTCAGCTTCCCTAACAACGACGCTCTTACTTCGCAGCCATGGGCTCATTGTGATATAGGTATAATAAGCAACGAAAATGAGCTGATGTATGTGTCGATCAATGGTAAAGCAGTCTATAACGAAGATCCTAATGCGGTTTTGATAGGCCAGTGGACGGAATGGCAAATTCCCCTTAAGAAGTTTTCAGACATTGGTGTGGACCTTTCCAGAGCGAACAGCTTTAGTATTGGTTTAGGTAACAAGAGTAATCCACAACCCGGTGGTCATGGTAAGCTTTATATTGATGATATCCGGTTGTATATCCCATAGTTTACTTTTGATCCTGATAGTACCATTTGAAGATGGGACTTTTTAATAGGAGTATCATTAATAAATATAAGTGCTGATGATTCTTACGTATGCAGTGGCCGCTTATCTGCTTATATAGCGGTCGCTGCATAGATATTCATGTAGGATTACACGACGCAACTGATGATCTGAGAGCATCGGTAAATGCTCTGTATGCAGATGCACAAGGAGGTGAAAACGAGTAAAAGGCATAAAGCCAATAAAAGCAAGCACCCCCGAAAGACCACAAATCCCCTGCAAAGCAAGACCCCTAAAAAGACCCCAAAAGCCTGGAAGGAGCCGGTCATCAGCCGATCTCGCTTATGGTTGTTTCGAATTGTCACACCGATCCTAATCCCTGCAATATTACTTGGGCTTGTGGAGGTAGGGTTGCGCATCGCCGGTTACGGCTATTCGACGAATGCTTTTTCTACGTGTCAAGTCTCTGGTGAAAAAGTCTACTGCAATAACGCTCGATTCGCTTGGCAGTTCTTTCCGCGGGACATCGCCCGAGATTTTTCTCCTTTTGTCTTCTCAGCGAAAAAGCCTGCCGACACCTATCGCATCTTTGTCCTTGGTGCATCTGCGGCTCAGGGTGTGCCGGAACCTGCGTTTAGCTTTGGACGCATCCTCGAAGTTTTACTCAGGCAGACTTATCCTCAATTGTCTTTTGAGGTTATTTCCTTAGCCATGCCTGCGATCAATTCACATGCGGTCCTGGAGATTACTCAGGATTGTCTCAAGCACCAGCCGGATTTGCTTGTGGTTTATTTGGGCAACAATGAAGTAGTGGGCCCTTATGGGGCAGGTACGGTGTTCACTCCTCTAATGTCGAATCGCTTACTGATACGCGTTAGTTTAAAGCTCAAGAGCATTCGTCTCGTTCAGTTATTGAGTGACCTCTTGCATCGTCTGCCTTTGGGTTCAGAACAACCTCAGCGTTGGGGTGGCTTGGAGATGTTTATCGGTCATCAAGTCCGTGCGCAGGACCCCGAACTCAATCAGGTCTATAAACATTTCCAGGCAAACTTGGCGGATATCCGTGATTTAGCCACAAAGCAAGGTATACCAATACTATTTTCCACGGTGGCAGTGAATCTTAAGGATTGTCCGCCCTTTGCCAGTCAACATCGCGCGGGAATCTCAGATGACGAGCTACAGGTGTGGGAACTGAAACACCAGCATGGAATTAATCGTGAAGAAGCTGGGGATTTTCAAGAGGCCATCCGGGCTTATCAGAATGCCCTGATTAAGGACCCGGACTATGCAGAAACGTATTTCCGTTTGGGACGCTGCTATTGGGAAATTCAACAATATGAGCAGGCGTTTCAGGCCTATTGCCAGGCATGTGAGCTTGACAGCTTGCGTTTCAGGTCGGATGGGCAGATCAATCAAATCATTCGCCAGACAGCCCAGGAGAAGCAGGAGCAGGGCGTCTATTTCGTTGATGCAGTCAAGGCGATATTGACCCAGAGCGAGCATCAGGTCCCCGGGGAGCAGTGGTTTTACGAGCACGTGCACTTCAATTTTGCAGGTAATTATCTCATGGCCAGGAATCTATTCGAACAAATCGAGAAGTTGCTTCCGGAATCCATCAGGAAAGGTCGCATCCAAGATGGGGCCGATCCCAACGAACAAGATTGTGCAAGGATACTGACGTTTACGATACTTTATCAGTATCAAATCGCTAAGAATGTTTTGGAGAAATATATCACCAAGCCCCCCTTTACGAATCAGGCCTACCACGCTCAGACCGTCCAGCGCTTGGAGGCATACATTCAAGAGCTCAAGGCACAAGTTACTCAGATACCCTTCAAATCATTTCTGGAGACATATGAGCAAGCGATTCAGCAGAATCCATTGGATTGGCATCCACACTGGGTCTATGCGTCTTTGTTGGCGTCGGAGCAGGTGAATGATCAGACCCGGGCCCTGCAACACTACGAATTTGTTCAGAAAAGATTTCCCCTTTGGCCGGCTCCCTATGTATTCATGGGGCTGGCTATGTCAAAGCTGGGACGCTTAGACGAGGGGATTGCCTATAATAAAAAGGCAATCGCGCTGGACCACACTCAATTCGAGGCTTATTTTAATCTGGGTCTTGCCTATCAATTGCAGCAAAAACATGAGCAGGCCGTAAAGCACTATCGCTTGGCCCTTCACTATCAGCCCGCACATGCGAATGCTTATTTGAATCTGGGCGTCCTCCTGTTCAATCAGGGCAAAATCAAGGAGGCGATAGAGACCTATATTACCGGTCAGAAAAATGTCCCGGATTATCCAGAGCTGTATTACAACCTCGGAGTCATCTATGAAAAGACAGGCAAAATCGACGATGCCATCAACCAGTACCGAAAGGCCCTCGATATCGCTCCTAATTCAGTGAAATACCGTAAGTCCCTCGATAAGGCGCTCAGCCTTAAACGCCTCTAATGAATAATAGGCAAATCCCGTTAGAAATCCCCGCCCTATCGGATTTTTCAAGACCGATAGAATTTGGATTTCTAACGGGACAAACAAAAGAGCAATGCCGGAGCAGTACAATTGAAAGTTTTTCCTTGACTAAAAGTTAGGTGATTTTGTATAAATACATATATGAAATTCCGTGAATTTTTAACTTTTTAGCGTTTAGCTAAGAGTTCCTGCAAACTGATTAAAAGATTTGTTGGATCTCGACAATCCTGCTTCCTGCTTCACCAAAACGCTTCACGGAGGCGAGAAATCCAGCCAGCGTCGGAAGAATGCAAATTGTTATTTTCCCCCGGAAAGCGGCTGTTGTCTTAGTTTTTTGAAGGAGGAATATCATGTGTAAAAAAATGATAACTGCTATTGTTTTGGTGCTGGCTTTGTTTCTGGCAAACACAGCCAACGCTCAGGACCCGAACCTCCTCGGCTGGTGGAAGCTCGATGAGTCATCCGGCAACATCGCTTATGACTCAAGCGGCAACTTCAATGACGGCGTCTTTGTAGGCGACCCACAATGGGCAAGTGGATACGCAGGCGGTGCGGTGTGGCTTGACGGAGTCGATGATTTCATCGAGGTACCACATGACGACTCACTGCTGCCGGACACAGAAGTCACTGTTATGGCCTGGATAAACACCCCAAGGTACACAGGCGCCGGTGGTTCAAGTTGGCAAGCGCTTATTACAAAGGGTAATTCGCCTCGGGTGTATAGCTTTTACACTGAAAGTAGTGGCGTTCTTCATTTCAGCATTGGTCCTGAGGGTAGTTTCGTTGGTTCTGTCAGTACCGGTCAAATACCACTGAATGAATGGGTACATGTCTGTGCGATGGTAAAAAATAACGCACCTCTCTATTACATCAATGGAGAACCTTCAGCACCCGCTGATAACGCTGGAGCTGGAACGACGATACCCAAGGGAAATACAGCCACTGTTCGTATTGGTAACGCTCCCGAGAATAATTCATTTTCCGGGAAGATTGACGATGTTCGCGTTTACAATGGGGCGTTGTCGCAGGAGAAGATTCAGCTTATTATGGTGAGCGGTTTAAGATCAGAAGCAACTCGACCCAGTCCCGATGTTGGGGCCCAGGAAGTGCCCCGAAACACGCTTCTTGGCTGGAAGGAAGGACAATATAGTGTTACACATAATGTGTACTTCGGTACAGATTTCAATGATGTCAACGAAGCAGGCGTATCCGATCCTCGGGGCGTACTGGTAGCTGAAGGACTGAACGATATCACTTTTGATCCTCTCGGAGCCGACCTTCTCGAATACAACACAATCTATTATTGGCGGGTTGATGAAATCAACGATTTGGATCCAAACAGCCCCTGGGAAGGTGCCGTTTGGAGCTTTACGACGGCCAACTTCATTGTTGTGGATGATTTCGAAGATTACAACGACTACGAACCTCACAGGATATTCGATGACACGTGGGAAGATGGATTCGGTACGACTACAAACGGTGCTATGATCGGTTATCCTAATCCGGATTTTGATGCCGGGGAACATTTTGTAGAGACATCGATCGTTCGCAGTGGCAAACAGTCGATGCCTTATTTCTATGACAACGACAATAAATATTCAGAAGCGGTGATGGCGTTAAGTGGTTCAGATAAAGACTGGACTAGAGATGGTGTTATAACATTGTCGCTGTGGTTCAGGGGCTATCCTAAGTATGTTGGTGGCTTTGTGGAGGACCCGGCAGGAACTTACACGGTAAAATCCACCGGCGCGGATATCTACAACAACGCGGATGAGTTCCACTTCGCATATAGAGAGGTTGCCAGCGGTGCCTGCTCGATTATAGCAAAGGTCGAAAGTTTGGACAATACCGACCCATTTGCAAAGGCCGGCATAATGATTCGCAATTCACTTGAGCCGGACTCGGTTAATGTCGCACTGCTGATTACTACCGAAAATGGCATCCGGTACCAGCGTCGTTTTACCGCCGATGACGCAACAGAAAGGGAGTTTGACCCGAACGTTGCCGCGCCATATTGGGTGAAATTGCAGCGTACGGCAGGTGGACTTGTCAGGTCGTTTTATTCGCCGGACAATGTTACATGGAAGCAGTTTACTTTGAAGACCGCCACAATGCAAAATCCTATTTACGTAGGTTTAGCTGTAACAAGCCATAATGTGGACGCAGTATGTCAGGCTACATTCTCCGATGTAAGCTTCCCCGGCACCAATGTGAGTCCGCAGTGGAACCACCAGGACATAGGAATAATCAGCAACGCGCCAGAATCAATGTATGTGGTTCTCAATGGCAGCGCTATAGTCTATCACGAGGATCCGAATGCATCGTTGATAGATGAATGGACACAGTGGGAAATCCCGCTACAGAAGTTTGCTGACCTGGGCGTAAACCTTAGCAATATCAACAGCTTCGGTATCGGTTTCGGTGACAGGAATAATCCACAACCCGGCGGTCAAGGTATAGTATTTTTTGATGATATTCGGCTGTATCTTCCCTCATTGCAGTAAATTACGAATATTGAAAGTCGATGATTTAAGGGCCTATACAGATTGTGATTCGGTATAGGCCCTATTTTTTAGAATTGTGTTTATTCCTGCTTTTATTCCTCCCTTCTTATCCACAGGAATTTTGAATTGCGTCTTAAGCTATGCCGGTTATAATGAAAGGTTCAAAATAAACCTGTAAAGAGTACGTTAGCGGTGCCGTAAGGCATGGCTAAGTCCATTAGCGTAAAGTGTAAAGCAAAACATTAATGCTAAACGCTCTCAAATGTTATAAAAAGGAGGTTTACTCATGGCAAGACCAGTAACACTTTTTACCGGACAATGGGCGGATTTGCCTTTGGAAGTATTGGCGGAAAAAGCGGCCGGCTGGGGGTACGATGGACTTGAACTGGCCTGCTGGGGAGACCACTTCGAGGTCGACAAAGCCTTTAAAGACGACAATTACTGCAAGGCCAAGCACGAGCTCCTGAAAAAATATGGTTTGAAAGTTTTCGCTATATCGGCACACTTAGTTGGCCAGTGTATCTGTGATAATATCGACGAGCGCCATAAAGCTATTTTGCCGCCGGATGTTTGGGGTGACGGCGAGCCCGAAGGTGTCCGTAAGCGAGCCGCTAAAAAGCTCATCCAGACTGCCAAGACCGCCAGGAAACTCGGCGTAAAAGTAGTTAACGGCTTTACGGGCAGCTCCATCTGGCACTTACTTTACTCGTTCCCACCTGCTTCGCCGGCTATGATTCAGGCTGGTTACGATGACTTTGCAAAACGATGGATTCCCATTCTTGATGCGTTCAAGGCTGAAGGCGTCAAGTTCGCTCTGGAAGTGCATCCGACAGAAATTGCCTTTGACATCGCCTCGGCTCAGCGAGCGATTCAAGCCGTCAAAGGCCATAAGTCCTTTGGCTTCAACTATGATCCGAGCCATCTTGGTTACCAGGGCGTAGACTACGTTAAGTTTATTCGCACTTTTCCTGACCGTATCATCCACGCGCACATGAAGGATGCCTGGTGGGGTCATGGTGACGGCACGGTAGGTGTCTTTGGCGGCCATACGGAATTCGCCGACCCGCGGCGCTATTGGGACTTCCGCTCAATCGGTCACGGCGATATAAACTTCGAGGAAATCATCGTCGCACTGAACGACATCGGCTATCAGGGACCTCTTTCTGTAGAGTGGGAAGACAGCCGAATGGACCGTGAGCATGGCGCGATGGAGGCCTGCGAGGTCATCAAGAGCGTTGATTTCAAACCGTCACAGGTCGCATTCGACGCAGCATTTGAGAAAAAGTGAGGAAATTAAATTATGAGTAACAAAAAAAATACCAGCCGGCGACAGTTTTTAAAACAAGCCGCTGGAGCTACAATCGGTAGCTTCGGCATTCCTTTTATTGTTAAAGCCTCGGCTTTGGGCGGTAACGGTACAACGGCCCCAAGCAATCGCATTACAATGGGCTGCATCGGAGTAGGCAGCCAGGGCACTGGCAACATGAGAGGGTTCCTCAGCAAAGACGAAGTGCAGATTGTGGCTGTCTGTGACGTGGACAAAAGGCACCTCGACAGGGCCAAATGGAGGGTAGACGATAGGTACCAAAATAATGACTGCAAGGCGTATGAGGATTTTCGAGAGTTAATTGCACGGGATGATATTGATGCGCTTTCGCTGGCGACGCCGGACCACTGGCATTCCATTCCGGTTCTAACGGCTGCACGAGCTGGTAAGGATATGTACGGCGAGAAACCTTTGGCTCGAACGATTTATGAAGGTAAGGCTATGGTCGAGGCCGTCCAGCAATACGGCCTGATCTGGCAGACCGGCAGCTGGCAGCGGTCGCAGTGGCACTTTCGTCGTGCCTGCGAGTTGGTGAGAAACGGCCGAATCGGCAAGGTCCATACGGTCGAGGTAGGCCTGCCAACCGGCAATCCCGGACGCAACATACCGGTACAGGATGTCCCTGAAGGTTTGGATTGGGACTTTTGGCTGGGTCCGGCTCCCTGGCGGCCTTACCAGCAGTTCGGCCAGGACGGCCCTCACTGGGACTGGCGCTGGATAATGGATTACTCCGGCGGACAACTCACCGACTGGGCGGGACATCATGTTGACATCGCCCACTGGGGATTGGGATTGGAGCACACCGGCCCCGTCGAGATCGAAGGTAAGGGTGTCTATCCCAAAGACGGCACTTTCGATGCTCCGACGCGGTATAAATTTACCTGTAAATACGCAAATGGCTTAACAATGATAGTGGCCAACAGCCGACAGCAGCCGAAAGGTATGGGAACTGTGTGGTATGGCGAAAAGGGTTGGATATATGTAGATCGTGATGATAAGCTCGAGGCAGAGCCTCAGAACATTCTGGATGAAAGAATCGGGCCTGATGAGATCAGGTTGTATGAAAGCAATGACCACATGCAAAACTTTCTGGATTGTGTAAAGAGCCGTAAACAGACTATCGCGCCCATTGAGGTGGCTCATCGCTCGATAAGTGTGGGGCTTTTAGGTGAGATTGCCATGCTGCTCGGAAGGAAGCTGCGATGGGACCCGGACAAAGAGCGGTTTGTTAACGATGACACCGCCAACCGTATGCTTACTAGGCCGATGCGCAGCCCGTGGCATTTATAAAGTAAGGAACAAAAAATGAATCGATATAAACTGTTTTTGGCTGTTATATGCTTATCACTATTGATGAACAGCTTACTTTTCTCACAGGGAGAATTGTCTAAACCGAGCCAGGAAGAAATTGTGAAAATGGAAAAGGCCATGCCGAATAAACCCATTGTTGAACCTAACAAGCCGCGGAAACTGCTGGTCTTTAATCTCTGCCAGGGATACAGACACAGTTCAATACCCTATTGGGACAAGGCACTTCAGATTATGGCTCAAAAGACAGGTGCTTTTAGTGTAGTGATAAGTTCAGACATGGATGTTTTCAAGGCCGACAGCCTCAAGGAATTTGACGCAGTGTGTTTTAATAACACGACTGGTCTGGCACTCAATCCCGAGAAGACGCCTGATTTATGTAAATCACTAATGGATTTTGTCAAAGGCGGCAAAGGCATTATTGGTATTCACTCGGCAACCGACAATTTCAACCAGTGGCCTGAGGCGCAGGAGATGATGGGCGGAAAATTCAGCGGTCATCCATGGACTGCAAGCGGGACCTGGGCAATAAAGATTGATGAGCCGAACCATCCGCTGATGGCACCATTTGCGGGCAAGGGTTTTAAGATAAAGGATGAAATTTACCGAACCGAACCGCCTTTATATTCGAGGGACAAGCAGCTTGTTCTGATGAGCCTTGATATGAGCGATGAGGTGACATGGAAACAAGCAGAAAAGCCCACTGATGCGGATACCGGCATATCCTGGATAAAGACATGGGGCGAAGGTCGAGTGTTTTACTGCTCGCTTGGTCACAACCACGATGTGACATGGAATCCACCGGTATTGGAGCACTATCTCCGAGGTATTCAATTTGCGCTGGGTGATTTGAAAGTTGATACAAAACCTAAACCGACACCACAACCGGAAACCAAAGATTAATTCTGGAAAGGGGACAGAAAATGGCTGAGCAATTGGAAATAGCCGCAGCTCTATTAGAGAAAGTAAAGACTTATGACTGGGGACAGAGCCGTTTGGCGCTTACGGAAGTAGAAGATGTTATAAAAAAGGCGTACGGCAACAAGGGCGAAATGGCAAAGATTGAAAAATCTTTGCTGAGCGTGCTCGCACTGCCGGATGCTACACGTGCGGGCAAGGATTTCATCTGTAGGCAGTTGAGCATCATCGGTACCGAACAATCCGTGCCTGTTTTGGCCAAAATGTTGACTAACGATGAATACTCCGATATGGCAAGATACGCATTAGAGCGGATACCCGGCACCGCTGTTGATACGGCTTTGCGTGATGCTCTGCCGAAAGCAAGCGGCAAGGCAAAGATAGGAATAATCAACTCGTTGGGTCAGCACCGTGACGCCCAAGCTGTGGACGTTCTGGGCAAACTCCTTGGTGATTCCGACGAAATGGTTGCAGTAGCTGCCGCCGCAGCTCTTGGCCGAATAGCCGATGAGCAGGCCACTAAAATCCTGGCCGCAGCCAGCGGCAAAGCAGGCGGCAAATTAAAAATGCGGATTATGGACTCATATCTGTTGTGCGCCAACCGGCTTGTTATAGATGGAAAGAAGCCCCAGGCTTTGGCTATATACAAGGAGCTGCAGCAACAAGAGATGCCGAAACAAATTCGTGCCGCCGCGGCTAAGGGCTATATTTCCGCGTTGAAATAGGGATAATAAATGAAAACCGAATATAAGTGCACAGGTGATAAGGGCATAAGTGCACAAGTACCTGTGTTCCCTTCGACTTTGCTCAGGGCAGGCTTGTGCTTTTGTGTTCTTATGCTCTTTTGCTCCGGTGCTGTGTGTTTAGCTTCAAATGAGACAACCAGTGAAGCTGTCAAGGCAGCGCTCGATTTACTTAAGAGCAGCGACCCAGATATGCAGACTGTGGCTATAACGATGGTAAGACAACTTCAGGGCAAAGAAGTCACAGAGGCCCTAGCCAGGGAGCTGCCGAATCTTCCTGCTGCAGGACAGCTGCAATTGCTCTCGGCTTTGGCCGACCGTGGAGATCGAACCGCCTTGCCTGCGGTCATTAGCTCTACAAAGGCTAAAGAGGTCTCCGTTCGTGTGGAGGCTTTGAAAGCATTAGGACAGTTAGGCGACGCGTCAAGTGTCACCCTGCTTGCAGAGACCGCAGCCAACAGCAAGGGCGAAGAACAGAAAGCCGCCCGCGAGAGTCTGTATCGTTTGCGAGGTTCCGAAGTTGATAAAACAATACTTGCAAATACACTTTCTGCTTCTGGTAACGTCAAAATCGAATTGATTAGAAGTATAAGTGAGCGGAATATCACGGCTGGCGTGGGAACTTTGCTGAGAACCGCGCAGGACCAGGACAGCCGAGCTCAACAGGAGTCGTTTAAGGTCTTAAAGGTTATTGCTGACGAGAATTATTTACGAGCGCTTGTACAGCTTTTAGTAGAGATAGAAAATGAATCCGTGCGTCGTGAGGCTGAGAAGACCATTGCCGCCGTGGCTCTTAAGATTCAGGATGAAAACCGTCGGGCTGATGTTGTGCTGGCGGCTTTACCAAAGGTTATGGATATTCAAAAGCGGTGTGCACTCTTCAATGTGCTCGGTAAAATAGGAAATGATATCGCGCTGGCTGCAATACGTGCGGCTCTTAAAAGCGATAACGAAAAAGAACAGGATACTGCTGTTCGAGCCTTGTCGGATTGGCCTAATCCTAAACCTATCAACGATCTTTTAACGATAGCAAAGACTTCAAAGAATGAAATCCACAGGATTTTAGCTTTGCGCGGGTTTGTACGTATGGTTGGGCTTAAATCCCGCGAGGCGGGGACCCTTGACGAGAATCGCCCGACTGACGAAGCTATTAAAATGTATCAGCAGGCGATGGAGTTGTCTGAGAATATACGCGAAAAAAGATTAGTGCTATCCGGGCTGGCAAATTTAAAATCGCCTGCCGCTTTGGAAATGGCCGCTTCTTACATGCAAGATGCGACGTTGCAGCAGGAGGCCGAGGTCGCCGTAATCAAAATTGCGGAAGGTATTTATACAGATTATCCTCAACAAACAAGAGATGTATTAAATAGGATCATCGAAACTTCAAAGAATGATTCAGTGCGAGATCTCGCCCGGAAGATAATAAAATCTGCCGAAAGCGGGTAGATATTTAATCCCGCGATTCATCGCGGGGTTTTCATACGTTGTTGTACGGCGGCATCGGAGAACTCGTTAGTGAAGAAAGGGGAATATTATTATGAAAGACAATAAAATTAACGAGCAAAATGGGGGAAAAATGTCTCGACGTGATTTCATGGGTGCTGCGGCAACGGTGGCGGCATTTACGATTGTGCCGCGGTCTGTGCTTGGAGGTGCTGGTAATGTCCCGCCGAGCGAAAAGCTTAACATAGCCGGCGTAGGTATAGGCGGTATGGGCAAAAATAACATTAGAGCATGCGAGGGCGAAAACATTGTGGCGCTTTGTGATGTGGACGATGCTTATGCAGCCAAAGTATACCAGAGTTATCCTAATGCCAGAAAGTGGAAAGACTTTCGCAAGATGCTGGATGAGCAGAAGGATATTGATGCTGTGGTTGTTGCTACACCGGACCATAATCACGCTGTGGTCGCGATGGCAGCGATGCAGCGCGGCAAGCATGTATATGTTCAGAAACCTATGACACGGACCGTCTGGGAAGCCCGGATGCTGACCGAAGCCGCGCGTAAGTATAAAGTTGCGACCCAGATGGGCAACCAGGGCCATTCCGGTGAAGGAACTCGCCTGGTATGTGAATGGATCCGGGACGGAGCCATAGGCGATGTGCGTCAGGTGCATTGCTGGACCAACAGGCCTGTTTGGCCACAGGGAATTGACAGGCCGAAGGATACACCACAGGTACCGCAGTCTCTGGATTGGGATATTTGGATTGGTCCGTCACCGCAGCGCCCGTACAATCCCGCTTATCATCCATTCAATTGGCGGGCCTGGCTTGATTTCGGAGCAGGTGCCCTGGGAGATATGGGCTGTCATGTTATGGATGCAGCTTTCTGGGCACTTAAATTGAAATATCCCGTGAGTGTGGAGGCAACTCATTCTTACGAAGTCCATGAGATGTGGAAACGCTTTGACAATAAGGAAACCTATCCCAGTGCCTCTGTGGTGCATTATCAATTCCCTGCACGTGAAGGTATGCCGCCGGTTAAGTTACACTGGTATGACGGTGGAATGTTGCCGGAACAACCGGATGGACTTGAACCGGGCAAGCAGATCACAGACCTGGGCAGTGACGGCAGCGGGACTCTCTTCGTGGGCGACAAAGGCATGTTAGTTTGCGGATGCTATGGCGGCAGTCCTCGATTAATACCCGAAACAAAGATGAGAGAGTATAACCGGCCACTAAAAAAGATACCCAGGATAGATGCCGGCAGTGACGGCCATGAACGCGACTGGATCCGAGCTTGTAAAGGCGGCAAACCAGCCTGCTCGAACTTCGATTACTCAGGTCCGCTTACAGAAACCGTCGTTATGGGGAATCTCGCTATGCTCAACCCGGGCAAAAAGTTGGAATGGGACGGCCAGAACATGAAGGTTACCAACGACCAGGAAGCAAACGAGTATGTTAAGCCGCAGTATCGCAACGGCTGGTCTCTGGAGATGTAATCAAGATGGGTAGGGTGGGCACTGCCCACCGTTTCTTTGGATGGTGTGCAATGCACACCCTACAAATTTTGTTAGTTGAGAAGGTGAGCTGAATATAAAGAAAGAAAAATACAACCACAAATCAAAACCTGTCCTGAGCCGTGTCGAAGGAATTTCAAGACGCGATTTTCTCGGAAGCGCCGCGGCAACGGTGGCGGCTTTTACAATTGTGCCGCGATATGTGCTGGGAGGTCCCGGCAATACACCTCCGAGTGAAAAACTCAATATCGCCGGCATAGGTATCGGCGGTCGCGGGGCAGATGTCCTGCGCAGCCTGGAAAGTCAGAACATTGTTGCC
>Ga0307435_1000556_pt1 | contig 16553 bp, 13 predicted proteins | sample SalMarWE160470MG_FD_202164 | JGI IMG/M metagenome (GOLD analysis project Ga0307435, IMG submission 202164) | Salt marsh sediment microbial communities from the Plum Island Ecosystem LTER, Massachusetts, United States - WE1604-70 | ecosystem: Environmental > Aquatic > Marine > Intertidal zone >... | reverse complement strand
CCAGTTCAGCCGCGAAACCACTAATACCGTCTATTTGGGCATTGCCATACTTGTCAGCGCGATGAACGTGGATCAGGCCGACGTCTAGGATCAGTGCTGGCAATAAGCAGATAGGATCGCCAGTGAAGGGGCATTCGACCACTTTGGCAGCGCTGTATTTCAAGGTATCGGTGCCCAGCATGGAGCGGACTGGGATAAAGGGAACGCCCATAGCAGCAGCCTTGAAGCGCCAGGCGATAGCCGCGTTGCTCCACTCCACACAAGTCTCCACGCGACCGCTTTCAACCTCTCGGCGCAGGCAATTGGAAACACCATAGACTTCCAGACCGATATAGGTGATATCCAATGCTTTAACCAATCCAGCAGCCAAAAGCATATCTAGCTCTAAGACGCCCTGACCGGCGATGCGTAAATCCTTTACCCCCTGACGGACGATCTCATTGACGAGTGACATGGGGCAGCGTACCGTGCCGTAGAGCTCAGTGCCGATGTAATCACCATCGTGGATGAAGCGGCTGACAGCGTCAGCCTCTGTCATGCGTTTATCCAGCAGAGCTTTGGGTTTGGCGCGGTTCCATTCCCGAAAGGCATTGATATCTAGCGGTTGAATCATTGGGCCAATGCCAGACGAAATTACTTCCATGGTGAATCCTCCTCGTTGAAGGAAATGTGAGCACGATTTAGCTCTATCACCTATACGATACAACAAAACCCAGAGGATTGCAATATTCAACCCAAAGGTAGGTGCATTTCAATTTGGGGGCGAGTTTGCCAACACCCTCCATTTTGGGGAGAATCTGGGGTGTTTACCTGACGGCATTGATGAAATCAGCCAGTAAGCCATAAGCGGTGGTGTGCGGGCCAGGGTCGCTTTCGGTGATTGAAAGGCTGCCGAGCACATCGGTTTCAAATTGAACCATACTGGTGGTGCCATCAATGCGGTACAGAGGCGATTCTGGATGAATCATCTCCGGTGCCACCCGGGCATTTAAACCATCCCCATCCCGGTGTGCTGAACAGACCAGCTTCCAACGATGGCCGCGACGCCTGGCTTCGGCGATGTCAGCCGGAGAAATGCCTCGGATGCCTTGACGATCAACCTGGTTGGGCGTGAGGGGAACCCCCATCAAGACGGTGACCAAAGCAGCGACTTTAATAGCCGCGTCCCAGCCATCTATATCACCACTGGGATCGGTTTCAGCGATGCCGATGGATTGGGCGTAGGCGACAGCCTGATCGAAGGACTCCCCAACCTCCATGCGGTTCAAGATCAGGTTTGTGGTAGAGTTCAAAATACCGCGAAAGGAGTGCAGGCGAGCGGTTGGCAGAGTACTACGGAACAAAGAGAAAATTGGGGCACCATCCATTACACTTGATTCAAAGAAAAAGTTGCGGCCTTTGGAAGCGGCCAGCTGGTTGAGATGGGTAAATGCGTGGACTACCGGACCTTTGTTGGCAGTGATGGCGTGCATTCCCATCTCCAAGGCTAATTGCAGGTGTTCGATGGCAGGTTGGCCTGTTTGATAATTGACAGGCGTGTTCTCGAAAAGCACATCTCCCCCACACTCGCGAATAAATTCTAAAGAGTCGGCCGGAATCGGTTGAGTGGAGATGGAGTTGAGCGATGGTGATGAGGGCTTTAGGTGGTGATCCATCACCTCCAGGGCTTTCTCCAGGGAAATGCCGTCAGGATCGATAGATATGCCATGATGGCTGGTGGCGATGCCTGTGACGCTAAAGGAAACCTTATATTGGTCTACGAGCTGGGAGCGCTTGCGTAAAAGGAGGCGGGTTAAGGCCTGACCGACATTGCCGAAGCCTAAAAGGGCGAGTTTGTAGTGGGGCATGAGACCTCCTGAGAGGGCGCTTTTAGATCAATAACGAGTGTTTTCTTTGGTTTAAAGCGGAGGCCAGGGATATGTTCGGTGGTCTGAGCGGGGATCTGGGAAGTGACCATCGGCCAGCAGGTTGTTGGCGCGATCGGCTATGGCGGTGATCTCTTCGGGGCCGAGATAGTCCATAAGTTTGTTTACAAGCTCCGAGCCAGACGTGAGCTTTTGACGAAAGTGTACGATGGCGGCACACAGGTCTTCCGGGATGGTTTCACCTGCAAAGTCCCAGATCACAGTACGCAACTTGTTCTCACGGTGGAAACAGATGCCATGATCTATCAACCAAATCTTTTCAGAAGGGTCGAACAAAACATGACTACCTTTGCGATCGGCATTGTTGATTAATATGTCAAAGAGCACCGCCGGCCGCAGGCGCTGACGGTCGGCCGTAGTTAAGTTGAAATAATGATATTCGGAGTTGTGTTCAATGAATTGTTGAATTGAGCCTGGCCCCATGGGAGCATCTTTGCGGTAGACGGTCGGTGGTACAAAGTTCCACCCTAAAGCTTCGCTGACCATGTAAGCTGCTACCTCACGGCATGCCAGGCTGGACCTGGGAAAATCCCAGAGGGGTCGTTCACCGCGGGTGGGTTTATAAACGCCTTGTAAGCTGACCTGATTATAAGTCACCTGGACTGCAAAGGTATAATTTGAACCCCACAGATACTCGCCATCGATCTTCAGAGTACCTTTTTGGAGGATAGTGAGAACGTCATTATCCAAATGAGTGGGCATGACTGGGAGGAGAATCTAAATAGATCCGGTGGCAAGCAGCCAGATGAGCTGTCTACCGGAAGATTCAACCCTGATGTCCATTTTTCTTGGGACAGAAGTGACCTTCTGGGTCCATGGGCTGCCCACATTGTGGGCAGATCGGACGACCCCGGGAAGCGATTTCTAATCCCCAATGGCACATTGCCCTTAATTGCGAGCGGGTACACCAGTAGCGGACAACGTCACCCTCTTCGGGATCTTGACCCTCCGCAAGGGCCTCACGGGCCACAAGAACGATAAGATCGTTTTCTGCATCGTAACCCAAGCCCAATTCGCCTACTCTAAAGAGCGGGTCAACCGGGGGTTGAATGTGCATTTTCTCTTCGACATAATCAGAAGAAGATTCCGGGAGTTGGGGGTATTTCTTGGAAATTTCTTCCAGAAATTGTTCTGTGCTGATCGCTAACGATTGAATATGGATTTTCTCAATAATTAGCGTAACAGTGCGGTCACTTTCCCAGCCTTGAATATAAAAAACGCGTTTTCCGGGCGGACCGATTGCGTCGGTCATGATATGTGTGACCGGTTTTAAGTCAATCTCTTGATGTGCCATAGAAAACTCCGCTTGAGGCTTACCTGATAAACCGAAAATACGATACTTAATCGAAAAAATCCTGCTGGGCTATTTACTATTCTACAGTTATCCGTTACTACTCAACCAAACATCAATATTCTAGGTCAGCTTTTCAAGTTTCTTCACCATCAAGCATGCACTTATACAAAATTTCTTAGGGGATTCATCGGGCAATTGTCATGAAAATGGAGCCAACCCTATCAAAGATAGCGTATCACTCATTTCCCAGGTTACCTCGCCAGTGATTTGTAGTATACCAGATCAGTGTCCGGGAAAGTTGAAAGCAAGATTATAGTTCAGAGACAATAGATGGCTGCCAGTATTTCCAATGTACAAGGCTGTGATGGAAGCGGGGGATATGGTCAGGCGTTGGAAAAAATCAAGGGGCAGTCCCAAATAGAAAGCAACCGCCAATTTGATAGGATCTGCATGGGAAACACAAATAATTAGGTCTTTTGGGTCATGTTTCTTACAAAGGGATTCCAAGTCAGAGCAGACCCGCTGCTGCGCCTCAGCAAACGATTCCCCACCAGGAAAACGCATCAAGCAAGGTGTTGATTGAACAACTCGCCAACCTTTGCGGCGACTAAGTACCTTCAATTTCTTACCCTGCCATTTACCGACATCTGTTTCGATCAAACCGGGCCTTTCGTTAACTTGTAATCCCAAAGCTTTTGCGATGGGTTTAGCTGTCTCCATGGTGCGTTCCAGAGGACTGCTGTAGACTGCTTTAACAGGCACTTTGGCCAGTGTCTCGGCCAGAGATTTTGCCTGGGAGCGCCCGTTGTCGTTCAAGTGAATACCGGGCAGACGACCGGCCAGGCGTTTTTTCTTTATATAGTCATTTTCACCATGGCGGATGAGTAGGATAAGGGGCATATCAATTTAATCCTCTAAAATGCTGGGTGTCATTGAAACCATGAAGTTCTTGATCATTTTTTGCCAGAAGCAAAACAACCGGCTGGTTAAAAAGAAGCTGGCAGTAGCAAGTTAGAATAAGAATTGCCCAAGGAGTGATTATCTGCCTGCTTTATGTTTAGATTTGATGGCGTTGATGGTCTCTTCGGGGAGGTCGGGCAAAGTTTCAGATTGAGTAATCCCCAAAGCGCGGCGTTGTGCTTCTCGCCATTGGGCCAGACGTTGACCGACGTGAGCTTCATAGCCTTGATCAGAGGGTTCATAAAAATAGGTTCCGAGCAAAGGCTCTGGCAAATATTGTTGGGGTAAATAGTGATCGGGCGCTTGGTGGGGATATCGATAGCCTTCACCGTGGCCGAGGGCTTTAGCATCCCGATTGGTATCCTGAAGGTGGCGGGGCACGGCTGTGATTCCTTGCTCTTCAATTAATTTGAAGGCTTTGAAATAAGCACCGGCGGTGTTAGATTTTGGGGCGGTTGACAAAAATAATGTAGCCTCTACGATAGGGTAAATACCTTCCGGCAGGCCGATATAATCGAAGGCTTGAGCGGCAGCACTGGCAACCAGCAGCCCCATAGGATCACCTAAACCGATATCTTCTCCAGCGAGGATGATCAGGCGGCGCAATATGAAGCGGGGGTCTTCTCCGGCGTAAAGCATCTTGGCCAGCCAGTATAAAGCGGCATCTGGATCCGATCCACGCACCGACTTGATGAAGGCAGAGATGGTGTCGTAATGGGCATCACCATCTTTGTCATAGAGCACTGCCCGACGTTGAATAGATTCCTGGGCCACTCCCAAGGTGATGTGGGTAACACCCTGGTCGTCCGGGAGCGTGCTCTCCACGGCCAGTTCGAGGGCATTGAGAGCGTTACGAGCATCGCCGCCAGATACCCTGATAAAGTGCTCAAGCGCCTCTTGATTCAAATCTATGTGACGATTGCCGTAGCCGCGTTCAACGTCGTCGAGGGCATGGGCTATGATCAGGTGGACATCTTGATCCTGGAGAGGTCGTAGTTGGAAGACCCGCGAGCGGGATACCAAGGCGCTTATGACTTCAAAGTAAGGATTTTCGGTGGTGGCGCCAATCAAGGTTAAGGTGCCATTTTCAACATGAGGGAGTAAAGCATCTTGCTGGGCTTTGTTCCACCTGTGGACTTCGTCTACAAAGAGAATGGTCCTTTTATTGTAGAGCTTACGGCGCTCCTGAGCTGCTTCAATCACTTTGCGGAGTTCAGCTTTACCAGCCAAGACCGCTGAGAGCGTCTCAAAGTGAGAGCGAGTCTGGTTGGCGATAATCTGGGCTAAAGTTGTTTTACCGGTCCCTGGCGGTCCCCAAAGGATAATAGACGAAAAGAGCCGGTCGGCTTCAATAGCACGGCGCAGCAAGCGGCCTTCACCCACGATATCTTCCTGCCCAACGAACTCTTCCAAAGTGCGCGGTCGCATACGGGCAGCAAGGGGTGCTTCACGAGCTAAGCGTTCTTTTAGAGCATGATCGAATAGGTCCATATAGAAATAATTGTACCAATGTTTACGGGGGTGGTGAGACGGCGGTTTTCAGGAAATCCTTCAAAATATAGTAGCTGGTGAGGTAATGTTTACCATTGTTTCCGGCGAGATCCGGGTCGTCGCGGGATTAGAAGATGGAACCGAGGTTGAGATTGTGCGTCGAATCCCGGGTGAAGTGTGGGTGCTTTGTATCAACCAGGACCAATTTGAGGGGATCATACAAATGTGCCCTGGGATCAGTTTGGCTGTTATCCGGTTATTATGCCAGAGGCTGAAGGAGAGCATGCCAAATCAAAAAAACCGGATACCGTTGTTAGAATTGATGAGATATTAATGGTTTGTTGCCGTGTTCATAATCTCTTGGTGAGATTGCTTTAAATATTTATTGATCACGAGTTATAATATCCCAAATGGAGGAATTATGGGTCAAGATCACACAGGAACCTTAAGTATCTGGGACACGATCCGGCAGAAGATATGGGGCCGAGGCTTGCGAAAGGTACAATGCTCACATATCGATCTAATCCAGGAAGTCACTCCTAACACAGATGGCTGCGAAGAGTGTCTCAAGATAGGTGATACATGGGTCCACTTAAGGGTCTGCATGATTTGTGGAAAGGTAGGCTGCTGCGATAACTCAAAAAACAAGCACGCCAGAAAGCATTTCCAAGCTAGCGGACACCCGATAATCAAGTCGATAGAACCCGGAGAGAAGTGGATGTGGTGTTTTATTGATGAAACTCATGTCAAATTAGTGTAGATTGAATATGAGCGATTCGAGCGATCAGAACCACCCAAAACAAATACCGGAAGGGTTGGCTGACAAGCTTAGAGCTGCGCGTGCCAGCCACAAGATGCAAGGAGAACGACGGATTGTCACGATCCTTTTCTGCGACGTGACCGGTTCGACTGCTATGGCTGGGCAACTTGATCCGGAAGATTGGGCTCAGATCATGGACGATGCTTTTGATTTCTTGATCGCGCCGATTTACCGCTATGAAGGGACGGTGGCGCGCCTGATGGGGGATGCGGTACTAGCGTTTTTCGGCGCTCCTATCGCCCATGAAGACGACCCGCAACGCGCCATTCTCGCTGGTTTAGATATCGTTAAAAGCCTGCAGCCTTTCCGTGAAGAAATCCGCCATGATTATCAATTAGATTTCAACGTACGGGTCGGTATAAATACCGGGGAGGTAGTGGTTGGAGAAATTGGATCAGATTTAGCCATGGAATATACTGCCATGGGAGATGCTGTTAATCTGGCGGCGCGTATGGAGCAAACAGCTCAACCAGGGACCGTTCAAGTAACAGAAGATACCTTTAAATTAACCACTCCTCTCTTCGATTTCCAACCTTTAGGTGAAATGGAAGTCAAAGGGAAACCGCGGCCGATAAAAGCCTACTGTGTGCTGGCACGAAAAGAACAACCCGGCCCTGTAAGGGGCATAAAAGGGATAAACTCGCCCATGATCGGGAGAGATCATGAATTCGACAAATTAAAACGGGCCTTGGATGACCTGAGACTTGGACGTGGGGGAATTGTGTGCATGATCGGCGAGGCTGGTTTGGGTAAGAGCCGTATCATCGAAGAAATGCGGGTGGAATGGATAAAAGATACTGGTCGTGCGGGAATCTGGTTAGATAGCAGAGGTGTTTCTTATGATACCAGCAGACCGTATGGACTTTTCACCCAGCAGTTGAAAAAATCTTGTGGAATATCTGACCATGACCCCCCAGAGGTGGCAAGAGAAAAAATAGTTCGAAATCTATCTTCAGAGGCCACAGAGAGGAGTGAGAATTTCAAGGAAATGATCTATGCTGTCGAAGTTCTTCTTTCTGTGGAAGAAGGATCTGAAGGGATGGTGTTAGAAGGTGAGGCGCTTAAACGTGAATTATTTGACAGCATGCTCAATATCTATAAAGACTCGACCTCGCTTTCTCCGGTTATTGTCGTATGTGATGATTTACATTGGGCAGACCCAGCTTCTGTGGAATTGCTTATCCACCTTTTGCAGCTCACTGAAGAAGCACCGATTTTATTCGTGTGTGCCTTGCGCCCTTACCGACAATCCAACGGATGGCAGATCAAGCTGGCTGCAGAGACGAACTATCCCCATCGTTATACCGAAATTCTGCTTGAACCTCTGTCAAACGAACAGAGTGGAACCTTGGTCGATAACCTGCTGACGATTTCGGATCTACCCATCGATTTACGCAAGCTTATTTTAGGGAAAGCGGAGGGTAACCCATTCTTTGTTGAAGAAATTGTGCGTTCCCTGATCGAAGATGGAACTCTTGTGAGGGAAGGAAACCAACAACATTGGCAATCTACCAGGAGCGTTGAAAACATATCCATCCCGGACAACCTGCAGTCTTTAGTGGTAGCCCGCATTGACCGGTTGGATGAAGAAAGCCGCAGAACTCTGCAATTAGCCTCGGTTATCGGGCGTTCTTTCTATTACCGGGTACTCCAGATGATATCTGACTTAGGGGCTTCCATTGACCGGCAGCTGCACAACTTGGAGCGCGTTGAACTGATTCGCGAACAGGTTCGGGTTCCAGAATTGGAATATGTCTTCCAGCATGAGCTTACCCGGGATGCGGCTTACGATTCAATATTACGTCGTAATCGTCGTACATTTCATCGCAAGGTGGGAGAAGCGATAGAGGCATTGTTTCTTGATCGATTGGAGGAAGAAGCCCACCGTCTGGCTTACCACTTTAGAGAAGCCAGAGATTATGAACGCGCTTTGCGCTATTACACCCTGGCTGGCGATGTAGCCGCGCGTTTATATGCCAGTAAAGAAGCAGTAACCCATTACACCCACGCTTTAGAGATCGCTTTATCTGATAGTTATCGTGAAGCGGTCACAAACGAAAGAATCATTTATCTTTTTACTAGCAAGGGACGATCGCTGGAATTATGTGGGCAATATGATGAAGCTATTGAAAATTATCAAGATCTAAGGAGAATCGGGGAAGAGGAGGGTGATCCAGTGTTCAAACTGGCAGCCCTGGTCCCCCAAGCGACCATTTATTCAACCCCTACGGTGAAATTTGAGCCAGAAAAGGGACGCATACTTGCTGAAGAAGCGCTTTCACTGGGGCGGCGTTTGAAAAATCCCCAGGCTGAAGCAAAGTCATTATGGAATTTGATGCTAGTTGAAAATTTTGTGGGCAAGGATATCCAATTGGCTCTCAAATTCGGTGAAGAAGCTCTAAGCATTGCACGAAAGCATAATTTGCAGGAAGAATTAGCTTATACCTTAAATGACATAAGCCGGGTGTACTTTGAAGTTGGTCAATTAGAAAAGGCTTTGTCAGCTTCCAAGGAATCCCGGGATTTATGGCGGAAATTAGATAATAAACCCATGTTATCTGATAATCTTGGATCCTTGGCTAATGGCCTTTTCTTGATAGGAGAATTTGACCAGGCAAGTGAAATGGCCAGTGAGGGACTGCAAATCAGCCAGGCGATCGATAGCCTGTGGGGGCAGTCCTATAACCAGATGTTCTTAGGAATGATTTCCCTCGAACGTGGGGAAATCACGCAAGGGGTTAATGTATTAGAAGAATCTCTTAGAAATGGTAAAGCGGCCAATTTTGGATATAATCAGCTTTACATTCCTTTAATGCTATCCTGGATATATAGCACCTTGGGTGAATTCGACCAGGCAAGAGCGTTTATTTCTAATTATTTAGATAAAACCGAAGAAATTCAAATCAGCATATCTGTTCAACCTGAACTTTGGGAGGCATATTGCCTGCTACTCAGCGGATCTGAAGAAGAAGCTGCTGCCAGTATTGCAGGAGTCGAACCGTTGTGGTCAGGTGGAGTTGAGGATTTAATTTTTATGCCAATAACTGAGATCATGATGGGAGAAATAGCTCTGGCTAACAGGCAATATGAGAATGCTTTGAAACGAGCAACTGAAATGAAGGAAGAAATGGATAGAACCGGAGCTCGCTGGTTGTTACCGGATGTGTTGAATTTGATGGGGCGAACTCTGCTGGCTCGCGGAAAGAAAGAAGAGGCTTTAATCTTATTAATAGAGGCACGAAGGGAAGCTGAAAAGCAGGTTTCGCGACGTAGCCTGTGGCCTTCTTTGTTAACGCTGGCCAAATTGGAAGAAGACCAGGGACATTTGGAGGCGGGGAATAATTTACGGCGAGAGGCTAGTGAAGTGGTAACTTTTATCGCAGACCATATCGATGACGCCAAGCTGCGGACCGCTTTCCTGAATTTACCCCAGGTAAAAGAGATCACCGCAAGCAGCTAAATTGTGGTCGTGTGAAATTAAGAAAGTGAAGGTCAAAATAAGGAGAGGCACCATATATGGGTAAACCAATAATTATGACAGTCGATGACGAACCTCAAGTGCTCAACGCGATCGAGCGAGATCTACGCCAACATTTCCACGGGGATTATCGCATCATAAAAGCCGGATCTGGGGCGGAGGCACTGGATGCGGTGCGCAGGTTGAAGCAACGCAACGACGCGATTGCGTTATTCTTGGCAGACCAACGTATGCCAGATATCAGTGGAACTGACTTCTTGAAAGATGCAATAAAATTTTATCCAGACGCTCGAAAAGTACTTTTGACTGCTTATGCGGATACGGAAGCAGCGATTGCCAGCATCAATGCGATTGGCCTGGATTATTACCTGATGAAACCGTGGGATCCACCGGAGCAAAACCTTTATCCAGTCTTGGATGATTTGTTGAGTGACTGGCAAGCAACGGTTGAACTGCCTTACGATGGCATCCGGGTGGCAGGCACGCTTTGGTCATCTAGCAGCCATAACGTAAAAGATTTTCTCGCCCGCAATCGCATCCCTTACCAGTGGTTAGATATCGAGAAGGATACCCAAGCCAGGCAATTGGTTGAAACAGTGGGAGATGAACAAAGACGTCTACCTGTAGTATTTTTTCCGGATGGGTCTTTACTGGTCGAACCGGATAACCGGATGGTGGCTGAGAAAGTTGGACTGCAAGTTCAGGCGACGCAACCATTTTATGACCTGGTCATTGTAGGAGCCGGGCCAGCGGGTTTGGGGGCAGCGGTATATGGAGCCTCCGAGGGGTTGAAGACCATTATGATCGAGCGTGAGGCGACCGGCGGGCAAGCGGGAACCAGTTCGCGCATTGAAAATTATTTAGGTTTCCCGAAAGGATTAAGCGGCGCTGACCTAGCAAGGCGAGCGACGGCTCAAGCGAGAAGATTGGGCGCCGAGATATTGACTACCCAAGAGGTAGAAAGAGTTTGGGTAGAAGGTTCTTACAAGCACGCAGTTCTGAAAGATGGTACGGAGCTGGGTTGCCGGGCTCTCATTATAGCTACCGGAGTGACTGTGCGTAAATTAGATGTTCCGGGGATCGATGCGATTTCAGGGGCGGGGGTTTATTACGGGGCTGCGTTGACTGAGGCTGCCCATTACCGTGACGAACACGTATTTGTGGTAGGGGGAGCCAACTCGGCAGGCCAAGGAGCGATGTTCTTTTCACGCTTTGCTAGTAAAGTTAGCATGCTGGTGCGATCTGGCTCATTGGAGAAAGGCATGTCGCAATACCTGGTAGACCAGATCCATGGAACGGATAACATCGAAGTCCTGTTGAACACAGAGGTAGAAGAAGTGGGCGGAAAGGACCGGCTTGAGTACATCAAAATTAGGGATAAGGAAAGAGATGTACAGGAGACAATGGAGACTCCTGCAATGTTTATTTTTGTGGGGGCGATAGCCCATACCGATCTGGTGGCGGATGTGGTGGAGCGCAACCACGCTGGTTTTATCCTCACCGGTCAAGACCTGTTCCGTGATGGGCAACGTACTAAGAAATGGTCCCTGAAACGAGACCCGTACTTACTCGAGACCAGTATGCCCGGTATTTTCGCGGCCGGGGATGTCCGTCAAGGGGCGGTCAGACGGGTGGCCTCGGCTGTCGGAGAAGGCGCTATCGCGGTCAGTTTCGTGCACCAGTACCTAAAAACAGTTTGATGTCCGATTTCTTGAAAAAAGTACCCTTGTTTGCCGATCTTTCCCCGGCGGATTTAGAGCTGCTTGGCGATATGATCGAAGAAATTCACTTACAAGCAGGCGAACTTCTGTTCGCTGAGGGCAGCGAAGGGGAGATGGCCTATGTGTTAAAGGAAGGCCAGATCGAAATCCTGAAAGATTCTGGCGGCAACGAAGTGTTACTGGCAGTTCGTGGGCCGGGAGAGGTTATTGGGGAAATGGCCTTACTAGAATCTTACCCGCGTATAGTCAGTGCGCGGGCACAATCTGAGAGCACACTACTGGCGATCCATAAGGAGCAGGTAGATCAGTTGTTATCCACCAGCGTATCGGCAGCGCATACTTTATACTGCACGATTGTTGAACGCTGGCGGATTACACAGGAGCTATTATTACGGAATGAAAGAATGGCTCAGCTGGGTTCGCTCACGGCTGGGGTTGCTCACGAGCTCAAAAATCCAGCAATCGCAGTCACTAGAGGCGCCGGGCAGTTAGAAGCCGACCTCGATGATTTTGAAAAAGCTCAAACCAGGGTGAGCCAGTTGGGGCTGAACGATGACCAGAAAGGGATTCTGGTGGATATAGAAGGGTGCGTTAAAGAAAAAGCGAGGCATCCAACTGGGCTTGACGTCATCACTCGCAGTGACCGCGAAAGAGAGCTGGAGGCTTGGCTTGAATCACAAGGAAGGCAGGAATCCTGGGAATCCGCAGCGGTTTTGGTGGACATGGATTTTGGAACGGCAGACCTGACGGCTCTTGAAGAGGATTTCTCTCGGGAACAATTAGTCGAAGTGATCGGTTGGTTGAAGAGCGTTTATTCGGTTTCCAATTTACTGAGCGAGGTGCGGCAGGGGGCAGAACGCATTTCTGAAATCGTTAAGGCGCTTAAGTCCTATTCTTATCAAGGTCAAGCCAGCTTTCAAAGTGTTAATCTGCAGGAAGGCCTGGAGAACACACTGCTCATCCTACGTAGCAAAATAAAACCGGGTATTAAAGTTCGGCGGGAATATGCACCAGACCTGGTGGAGATACAGGCTTATGGCAGCGAACTTAACCAGGTGTGGACGAATATCATCGATAATGCGGCAGACGCTTTGGACGGCAAAGGCGAGATTATCATCCGCACCCGCCGGAAGGGAAATTGGGCGGAAGTGGAAATAGAGGATAATGGTCCAGGTATTGCGGAAGAGGTCCAATCCAAGATTTTTAACCCGTTTTTTACCACAAAACCTGCCGGGAAGGGCACTGGGTTAGGCCTGCAGATCAGCTACAACATCGTGGTTCACAGGCACCATGGTGATATAAAAGTCTATTCAGAACCCGGACGAACTTGTTTTCAAATCCGACTACCGATCGATCAGTAGCGTAAAATTGTTCCAAGGGAAACCCAGCCGGACGAGGAACAACGGGCTTCTCGCCAGAGGATAGTCAGATATTATTTAATAAACTTGGCTATGGGGGGTGATTGAATCGGCGGCGCGCCTCAAAGCGGCGATGTTCTCTGCCGGGCTGGCTTGCTGATTATAAATGGCTGAACCAACTACCAATACGTTAGCGCCGGCTTGAACAATCTCGTCAGCATTATTGGTTTTAATACCACCATCCACGGCAAGCTCGACCTCCTGCAAGCCCCGCTCATCCAACATATGGCGCAAACGGGCTATCTTTGAGGTGCTGCTGGGGATATATGATTGGCCTCCGAATCCAGGATTGACGGACATAATCAGGACCCGATCTATGGAGGGCAGGATCTCTTCCAGGGTAACCAGAGAGGTGGCCGGGTTGAGGGTGACTCCGGGAGATACGCCCAGCTCCTGAATCTGCTGGATGGTGCGATGAAGGTGGGGACAAGTTTCCACATGGACGGTTATGATGTCTGAACCCGCCAGAGCAAACTCGTTGAGGAGTCTTTCTGGTTTTTCAATCATCAAGTGAACATCCAGCGGAATGTTAGCAGCCAGGGCAATCGGTTTTATGGCGGAAACGATCAAGGGTCCAACCGTCATGTTGGGCACGAAATGACCGTCCATAATATCGACATGAATGTAATCTATGCCAGCGTTGATGGCTTCTTGCACCTGCCTTCCCAAATGGGCGAAATCAGACGAAAGGATAGAAGAGGCGATTTTCACTGTCATTTCTCTCGCTCCAAAACCCGGATACCTTTGTGACCAGCAACAACCACTTCGGTAGCCATCCCCAAGAACAGTCCATGTTCGACGATGCCAGGCCGGTCTGCTAAGACACGAGCCAGTGCAGCTAAATCAGGAATGCCAGAGTCAAACCAGCAGCGCACCAGGAAGTTGCCATTATCGGTAACTACCGGGGATCCAGCCGACTCCAGCCATAATTCAGCCCGGCAACCAAGGGAATTCAACCAATTGACGTGACTGGCGGCTTCGAATTTGACGATCTCCACTGGCAAGGGTACCTGGTCGCCCAGGTAAGGCGCCAGTTTTGACTCGTCGACAATAACTACGAACCGTCTGGTATGGATTTCGATGATCTTCTCGCGTAATAAAGCGCGGCCCAATCCTTTGATCAGGTTTAATTGCGGGTCGACCTGGTCGGCACCATCAACAAATATATCGAGGCTAGGATGGTCGTCCAGGTTAGTAAGGGGTATGCCGAAGGAGCGAGCCTGAGAAGCGGTCTTCTCGGAGGTGGGTACAGCCAGGATGTTTTTAAGGTCACCTTTCTGGTAGCGCTCACCCACCATTTCGATAAAAAATTGGGTCGTGGAACCACTGCCCAAACCTAAAACCATGCCATCCTGAACATACTTCAGGGTAAAACTAGCAGCTTGTTGTTTGAGATTCATGATTGCACCAGTTTTACCACATTTTATGACCTTAATTGCAATTAGCGCCAAGACGATTGCGACCTGCCGAGATACACACACAAAATTGGTATTCGGGAGAATAGCGCTACTTGTGAGTCAAACCCTCACTTTTTATCCTCAGGTGATTCAAACTGGAGGCGAGCTGTCAAGCCAGACAAGCTCTTCAACTTCGTAACTCCTAAAAAGAATAATGTTAAGAAATTGAGCAACGAGTCATTTGCTGTTTTAAAAGATCGCGTGTATAATATTTGCATCATTATTCTTGATCCATTAATATCAAGGAGGGGAGCAACTCTGGGGTTGTTTTTGGATTATAGGGTTGAGCGGTAAATGAAAGCAAAGATCCTTTGGATAGAAGGGAAACGGGCTGAAAGCCCGTCTTTTGTACCAGGATTACGGAAGAAGGATTATGCGGTCGAGACTGCGCCAACGGGCAAGGCAGCCTTGGCGCAGCTAAAGGGCGATGATCCTGACCTGGTAGTGGTTAACGCGGCCTCTTTGAGGACCAGCGGGAAACGGATATGCCAGTCGTTAACCAACAACACAGATAATTTACCGATCATCTTGATTGCATGTCCGGATTATCCGGTCTACAACGATGTAGCAGCCGATGTCGTCCTCAATTTACCCTTTACCATGCGGAAGCTGGTTAACAGGATCCAGGATCTCTTACCAGCAGAGGGGGGAGAAAGCATACAAACCGGATCTATCAGATTAGACTTGGAACGTAATATGGTGCGGAGCAAAAGCAAAGAGTCGCCCCTCACTCCCAGGTTGGTACATTTACTTAAGGTCTTGATGGAACGGGCAGGAGAGGTAGTGGCGCGGGATGACTTGTTTCGAAAAGTATGGAGAACCGAATACATCGGAGATACGCGCACCCTGGACGTGCATATCAGCTGGTTGCGACGGGCGATCGAGGAAGATCCTCGCAACCCGCGACTATTGAAGACTATCCGAGGAGTAGGCTATCGCCTGGATGTTTAGGGGGTAATTAAGCCCTTTTGAATCAAGGGATGATAAATTGGGTACGTTCGCCGTTCAAATCTAAGAAACGAGCACAAACCGGATTTTCCCCAACCGTATCGGGCAAGGAAAGCTGATCTGGAATGTCCTGTTCGTGGCGCGGGCGGATGGCCTGGGCAGCACTTCGAAAGGTTTGCCCATCCCAATCGGGATCAACCTCCCAATATTCCAGCTGTCGCAACCAATCCGGATCGGGTAAGAAAAGCGCCTGAACGCCTGGTGGGTTTGAGACAATTTGGGGGTGGATTGGCTCCCTAAGGCTTTTGCCGCCATGCAGCTCCCGCTCGGGAATCTGCTCACCCTTTTCTCTGGAAAGAGAAAAGGGGCTTGACGGGAGGCTAACCAGCCTCGTATGGGTGGTATATACGGCGCGCCAAATTTTATCGTTGGCGATAAATCTGCGACCCAATCGAGCAGCGACCATGGGAGTGGTACCCGATCCGCAGAAAAAATCGGCGACCAAGTCTTGCGGGTTGGAGGAGGCCAGGATGAGGCGTTCCAACAAAGCTTCGGGTTTCTGAGTGGGGTAACCAGTACGCTCATTGTGAAGGCGAGCGACCACAGGAAAGTACCACCAGTCCTCGGGTACTTTTCCACGTTTGAGGTCGGGGACCTTTCCAAAGCCAGCTTTAGGAGATGACTGGAAAGTTTTGACGGTATTCGGGTTGTATGGCTGGCGCACTTCGTCCACATTAAAGGTGTAGTCGTCGCTTTTGGTGTAGACCAGAATTGTGTCATGCTTACGATTAAATGCGCTCCGTATGGGGCTAGGACCGTGATACACCCAAACGATTTCGTTGATCAAGCGGTCAGAGCCGAAGATTTCATCCAGCAGGAGGCGGGCGTATGCATTGGCATGCCAATCAAGATGTAGATAAAGGGTTCCATTGGAGGCCAAGAGGCGATGCATGAGCTGTAAGCGAGGATAAAGCATATCCAGGTAGGATTCGATGTCTGGCCATTGGTCAGGATAGCCCTCTGCTAGCTGCCACTCTTGGG
>Ga0307435_1000553_pt1 | contig 16580 bp, 12 predicted proteins | sample SalMarWE160470MG_FD_202164 | JGI IMG/M metagenome (GOLD analysis project Ga0307435, IMG submission 202164) | Salt marsh sediment microbial communities from the Plum Island Ecosystem LTER, Massachusetts, United States - WE1604-70 | ecosystem: Environmental > Aquatic > Marine > Intertidal zone >... | reverse complement strand
AATTTGAGCTTGAGGTGATGCGGGACAAAAAAGATAACGTTGTCATCGTCTGCTCCATCGAGAATCTTGACCCGATGGGTATCCACACCGGTGATAGTATCACAGTTGCGCCCGCACAGACTCTTACCGACAAAGAATATCAGATAATGCGTGATGCGTCGATTAAAATTATCCGGGCTATCGGGGTTGAAACCGGCGGCTCGAACATCCAGTTTGCCGTCAATCCTGAGAATGGGAAGCTCTATGTGATTGAGATGAATCCGAGGGTTTCGCGAAGCTCTGCGCTTGCTTCCAAGGCTACTGGCTTTCCTATCGCCAAGATTGCCTCGCTGCTCGCGGTCGGCTACACGCTGGACGAGATTCCAAACGATATTACCAAAAAGACGCCGGCTTGTTTTGAGCCGACCATCGACTACTGCGTTGTTAAGTGGCCTCGTTTTACATTCGAGAAATTCCCGGGTACATCGCCGCTTCTCACCGTTCAGATGAAATCGGTCGGTGAAGCAATGGCTATCGGAAGGACATTTAAAGAGGCGCTACAAAAGGCCATTAGGTCGTTGGAAATCGACCGTTATTCGCTTGATGGCAAGCATGTGGGCAAGACTCTATCCACGCAACAGTTGAAAGCAAAGCTCAGGGCGAATTACTGGGATAGGCTCTGGTATTTGGCTGAGGCCATAAGAAGAAAACTGTCGATAGATGAAATCTATAATCTGACCAGGATTGATCCGTGGTTTCTCAGTAACATAAAGGATATTGTGCAGTTCGAAGAAAAAATAAAGAAGACAGAAGACAGAAGACAGAAGACAGAAGTTTTGTCGTCTGATTTGCTAAAAACGGCAAAAGAATACGGCTTTAGTGACAAATATCTGGCAACTTTATTGAAAGTAAAGGAGACGGATTTACGGAAATACCGGCAGGAGCTGGGGATAAATGCGGTTTATAAAACCGTCGATACCTGTGGCGCCGAATTCGAAGCAACCACACCGTATTTGTATTCTACATTTGAGAAACAATGCGAGGCAAATCCGAGCAGCAGGAAGAAAGTGGTCATCCTTGGTGGTGGGCCCAACCGCATAGGCCAGGGAATTGAGTTTGATTACTGCTGTGTTCATGCCGCCTTTGCGCTGCGGGAAATCGGCATCGAATCTATAATGGTAAACTGCAATCCAGAGACCGTTAGCACCGACTACGATACTTCCGACAGACTTTATTTCGAGCCGCTTACCTTTGAGGATGTAATGTCAATTGTGGAAAAAGAAAACCCGGATGGAGTGATTGTGCAATTCGGGGGTCAGACGCCTTTGAAGTTGGCTGTTCCTCTTGAAAGGGCGGGCGTGAAGATAATCGGCACCTCGCCCGACAGCATCGACCTCGCGGAAGACCGCAAGCGATTTAACAGGTTAATAAAAAAGCTCAAGCTGCGTCAGCCTGCCGGAGGCACAGCAATGACATACAATGAGACTCTCAAAGTTGCAAATAAACTGGGTTATCCAGTGCTGGTTCGTCCATCTTTTGTTCTTGGAGGAAGGGCGATGGATATTGTATATGACCAGCAGGAGCTAAAGAATTGTGTATATGAAGCCATTGAAGCATCCGGTGAGCATCCAATCCTGATTGATAAATTCCTCGACGATGCTATAGAGCTGGACGTCGATGCCATAAGCGACGGCAAAACTGTAGTCATAGGCGGAATCATGGAGCATATCGAGCAAGCCGGCATACACTCGGGCGACAGCGCCTGTTGTCTCCCACCGGTTTCCCTGAATAGAAAGATTCTGGCCGAAATCAAGAGACAGACAAAACTGCTGGCTCTGGCGCTCAAAGTTAAGGGCCTTATGAATGTTCAATTTGCAATAAAAGACGGTGAGCTTTATATCCTCGAGGTCAATCCGCGTGCCTCCCGGACCGTGCCCTTCGTTAGTAAAGCTATTGGCATGCCTTTAGCCAAGTTAGCGGCGAAGGTAATGGTAGGCATGACATTGGATGAACTGGGTTTTACAAAAGAAATACAGCGCAACTATTTTTCTGTGAAGGAAGCAGTATTTCCATTCTCGAAATTTCCAGGAGTTGATACTTTATTAGGTCCTGAGATGCTTTCAACCGGCGAGGTGATGGGGCTATCGGATGATTTCGGTATCGCTTTCGCGAAATCACAGATAGCGTCTGGTAATAGTCTTCCGACCGCGGGCAATGTCCTTTTCAGTGTTAAGGACAGCGACAAAAAAACAGCAGTTGGATTTGCCCGTAAGTTGCATGAGATGGGCTTTAAGATTATTGCCACAAAAGGTACCTGCATCGAGTTTATCAATAACAATATTCCGTCGGAGTTTGCATTAAAGATGTCCGAGGGTCGTCCCAACATAGTTGATTCTATAATAAACGGTGAAATCGATTTGATTATCAATACCGCTATTGGAAAGCAGTCGATAAGGGATTCATTCTCAATCAGAAGAACCGCGCTCGACAGGCATGTGCCCTATGTGACAACCATGAGAGGTGCTGAGGCGACAGTTAAGGCTATTGAAGCGTTGAAACAAAAAAAGGTTGGTGTAAAACCTATTCAATTGTACTATCGGCAATATGGGAAAAATACAAGCTAAAGCGGTTTTATTGCTGGAAGACGGCACTATCTTTGAAGGTACCTCATTTGGTGCCAAAGGGCAGCGGTGCGGCGAAGTGGTGTTCAATACCAGTATGACCGGCTATCAGGAGATAACAACTGACCCATCGTATCACGAACAGATAATCACTATGACATATCCCTTAATTGGCAACGTTGGAACCAATAAAGAGGACTGGGAATCAAGAAAGGTTTATGCCTGTGGTTTTATTGTCAAGGAAAACTGCGATTATCCAAGCAACTTCAGAAGCAAGGAATCGTTAAGTGATTATTTGCAAAAGAATAATGTTGTAGGTCTTGAAGGCATCGACACCCGAGCGCTGGTAAAACATATCCGAATACAGGGGGCAATGAGGGGCATTATTTCTTCGACCGAACTTAACCCGACGAGCCTTAAAAAGAAACTTCAGGCCTATCCCGGCCTTGTGGGAAGGGACATAGTTAAAGATGTCACATCTAAAAAACCATACCATTGGGACGAAGGGGTAATTGATGTATTAAGCAACAAGAAGTTCAAACCACCTAAGAAGTATAAAGTGGTGGCTTTTGATTACGGAATTAAGCATAATATTCTCAGACTGCTTTGCTCGCACAGTTGTGAGGTTTATGTGGTGCCGGCTCAAACATCTGCAGAGCAGGTCCTGGCCCAGAAGCCGGACGGAGTGTTTTTAAGTAACGGCCCGGGTGACCCGGCAGCAGTCAGTTACGCCATCGAGACCATACGACAGCTTTTAGGTAAAGTGCCGATATTTGGGATTTGTCTTGGCCATCAGCTTTTAGCTTTGGCGCTTGGGGCAAAAACCTATAAATTGAAATTCGGCCATCGTGGTGCGAATCATCCAGTCAAGAATCTGCAAACAAAACAGATCGAAATCACCTGCCAGAACCATGGATTCTGTGTGGATATGGATACGCTGAAAAGAAAAGATATTGAATTGACACATATCAATTTGAATGACAATACTGTTGAGGGGATTCGCTGTGTTGGGCTTAAAGCTTTTGCTGTTCAGTATCATCCGGAAGCCTCGCCCGGCCCCCATGATTCAAATTACCTGTTTAATTCCTTTATAGACCTTATGGAACAACACAGAACCAAAGAGAAACGAAAGGCAAAACAATCGAGGTGAAAAAGCCATTGATTACTATTGGCGAATCAGTTCACGCTTCAATTCCAAAGACTGCAGAGATGATGAAGCAATTAGGTGGACTTGGACCTGCTGCGCATTCTACGCCGAGTGAGCCATTGGATTATATCAAAGGCCTGATTGAATCACAGGCAGCCGAGGGTGCTGATTATATAGCGATCAATCTCGATGCCTTCGGCGAGAACGAGCCGCAGTTGGCAGTCGATATGATGCGCCAATATGTGAAGCTTGTTCGCAAATGGTCCGGTGGTGTGCCTGTTTGCATCGACAGTAGTAACGACGATGTTTTGATAGCAGGCTTGAAGGAATGGTACGATACCGAGCAAAAAGTGACCCAACCGCTTGTGAATTCGGTTAAAATTTATACGATGGACCGGATGCTGCCGCTTAAGAAGGATTTTGACTTCGCGTTCGTCGGTCTTTTAATGAGTGAGGATAAGCCCACGGGCTCGGGCGGCTCGCACTCGACTGACGAACTGTACTATCTGGCACAACAAATCTTTGACGCAGCAGTCGGCAAATATGGTTTTAAACCGGAGGAGATATTTTTTGATTCGACCGTTTTTCCGTTGGCGATAGATATGCCGATGGAGCCGGGCGTGCCGGGTTATACCTATCGCACATTTAAGACGATAAAGAAGATAAAGAGCAATCCAAAGATGAAAGAAGCACATTGTGTGCTCGGCGTAAGTAATTGCGTCCGCGATCTGCCGGGGCGGAAAATCGGCGTATGCAGGGCCTATGTGGCAAAAGCCATGGATTGTGGCCTTGATGCCGTTATTGCAAATGTTGAGCACCATTATGGTTCGGTTGAGCCGGCGCCTGAATTGTTGGAGCTGGTTGAAGCCTATGCAAAGATGGACGGCTCAATGGAAAGATTGAACAAAGCAATGGAGCTAATGGGCAAATTCTGCCAGGAAAGCAGAAAAGCAGGATAGATAAATCCACAGTTTGTAGTCTATAAGTAGGAAATCAGAGCCACGACCATGAGGAAGCGGTCCACTTGTGGCTTGAATAATTAGAGCGGGATATGGATGTCTCCGGCAATATCGGCTGGGCTTTATTGCTCACAGTACTTGCAGGTCTTTCTACCGGAATCGGCAGCACTATCGCCTACTTCATTAAAAAGCCGAAAATAGCCTACCTGTCCTTTTCACTGGGTTTATCAGCCGGCGTGATGATTTACATTTCTTTTATGGAGCTTTTGCCCAGTGCCCTGAAAGCCGTCGGAGAGATTTGGGGTCTGCTTGCCTTTTTTATAGGCATAGTAACTATCGGATTGATAGATTTGCTCATACCTGAGTCGGAAAATCCGCACGAATACAAAGGACTTGATGCCCCCACAGCACCCCGGCAGGACAACTACCTTATGAGGACGGGTGTGCTGACTGCGCTGGCTATAGGCATTCATAACTTTCCCGAGGGCTTAGCTACATTTACTATGGCGCTTAGTGACATAAAGCTTGGAATTTTTATCGCTATAGCAATCGCCATACACAACATTCCGGAGGGAATCGCAGTTTCGGTACCTATCTATTACGCCACATTGAATAAGAACAAAGCATTTTTTTACTCATTTTTGTCCGGCATATCCGAGCCGGTAGGTGCTGTAATTGGTTATTTGATATTGCTGCCGTTTTTGACGCCTGCTGTTCTCGCGGCGACCCTGGCCTTTATCGCAGGAGTGATGATATACATATCGCTCGATGAGCTGCTGCCTATGGCTCACCGTTACGGTCACGGACATCTGGTAATTGCAGGTATAGTTCTGGGTATGCTGATAATGGCTATCAGCTTATTAATGCTTTAATATAAATTCTAAGGCACTATTTATAAGCAGTCCATTTAAATAATTTGCAGGGCTTGGGTATTATTAAAATTTGTAAAGTTTGACGCGTAGGATACCAGGGCCGTCCTGCGCGCTTGGCGCAGCAGGAATCCGAACAACACTACCCGGTCTGTTTTCTGCAGCCATCTGATCTAAGTGGTAATTTAACATAATCGCATCGCCGTTCAGCTTGCGTCCGGGAATCCAGTGATTATCTACATATTTGCCCTCGTACACAGAAGCAAGTCCGACCGTTTGAGCACCAGCAGCATCGGAAAAAAATGTAATCTGTATATCATTTCCTGCTACCACGTACTCGTCGGGCCCAGTTGAAATGATGATGCCATATCCGAGCTCGGGCACAATAGGTGAGCGTCGCTGGCGCCGAAGCCCAACTTCCAGCATATAATCTCCCAACTGGATTTTATGCTCAGGGATTTCCTTGTTTAGCACTACACCGGCAATAGTGCCTTTGCTTTGGCCCTCAAGAATCAAAGGAGCAATCTGCGAGAGAACTTCATAAGCTTTCGGAATTGGCCCATTCTCCGGGTCTGTAATTCTGCTGTCAATCCCGAAGGGAGAATAACCTATCGCGTTGAAATGTCCGATGGCATAAAACGCGTTGGCAGCGCCCTGCTCACCCGCTCTCGATTCAGGTATGAATAGTAGATTGCCGGACCTGTTGTACATTGCGCAAATCTCGATAAAGTTCGGTAGATAAATATCCGGTGCAAGAATATCGATGTTTGGTGCTCCTGCCCGCCAAATATCGTGATTATGGGCCTGCGGTCCGCCGCTCGGATAATCGCCGGGTTTTTCATCCCGCGGCTGAATAATCCAGGCGTTCACAAACATCGGCAGAGGATATTCTTTTTTGCCTGCTTCAGCCACCTGATTGACGTAGCGGGCATAGTTCCAAGCTATGAAGATTTCGTCCGCTTTGATACCATCGCCGAAAACTTCTTGCCAGGTGCCGGCTTCTTTAAATCCTGCCGTTGACCAGACATCTTTCAATTCAGGCAATAAGCTGTCTTTATTCTTAATCAGGTATTGCATGAACTGCTCAGGTACTAGGCCAGCGAAAGCAGCATTAGCTGCGTCACACCGGTCCCGCGAGTCACCTAAAACGCCTACTTCATTCTGGACCTGAATCATAATGACCGTATGTTTCTTGGAATCAACTTTACGAATGTGCCGCATGAGGGCTGCGAATGCGCGTGCGTCGGCTACGCAACCCACTTCGCTAAAGGTCGAGAGAACTTCGATATTTTTACCGTTTGCGATACGCACACGGGGGAACCGTTTGGTATCTTTTTTAATCCAGTCGGGGACATAGTGCGAGATGCCGTTCTTCCAGCTTCCAAACCAGAGAATAACAAGACGCAAATCGTAACGTTTGGCTTCCTGGATTAAACCATCCACGAGGGTGAAGTCGAATTTACCTTCCTCAGGTTCCATCAGATCCCATGAAACGACTGCGAGGACGGTATTGAGATTTATCTGTTTCAGTTTAGGCCATATCGGTTTCATATACTCGAGGCTCGAAGAACTGGAGTTATGTAGTTCGCCTGCCAAGGCCAGAAATGGTTTGCCGTCGACGATGAGCTGAGTAGCTGTACCACGTTTCTCAAGGTGTGGTATTCCTGATAAACTGGTTTTACTAAAATTTTGTTGCGAATCTGCAAAGGAACAATTTGCAGATATTATTAATAAAATAGTAAGTCTTGATAAGCGATTCGCCTTTGTGGTCATAGTAATGTCTCCTGAGTCTATACAAATAATTCGCTTTGTGATGTTGTTCCAAATATTTATTTCGCTGTAGCGATTTTGTCGGCACGAATCAGAGAGTTCATAGATTCATCTTTGTGTATCAGTGTCACCTTCTGAAAACCGGCCTGCAATAGGTACTCTCGGAATTCGTTAAAAGTATAGGTTCCACCGCCTTCAGTTGAAACCAGCATATTGACCGCGAACAATGCTCCAGCCTCGGGTTGTGTGCGGGATTCATCCATCACCACGTCACGAATGACCAGAACGCCGGTCTCTTGTAGAGAGTTGTAAATTTTTGTAAACAGTGCGCGATTTTGTTCCCTGGAGTTTTGATGGGCTATGGCACTTAGCCAGACAAAATCCGCACCGCTTGGAAGCTCGTCTTTGTAATAGTCACCTGCAACAAGGTTAATTCGGTTGCTGAATCCTGCATCGGCAATATACCGGCGAGCCATCGGTATCACGTCCGGCAGATCGAATAGTGTAGCTTTAGCCTGTGGAACCGAGCGAAGAAATGCGATTGTCCATGTACCACAAGCTCCTCCGATATCGAGCAGGTGCCGAAACGTCAATGGCTGCAGTTTCTCAATAATATTTGCGGTAGTAGAAGTAGAAAAGTTTTCCATAGCGCCTATAAATGCTGCTATATCGGCGTCGGCACCACGGATACTCGGTGACCGTTCGGCTGGTTTTCCGGTTTGTGTCACCTCAGCCAACTGAGCCCACCGACGAAGGCAATTACCCAGGTGACGCACTGCCGCAAGCTGGCTACTATTCCCTGTTTCAGAGAGCATTTCAGCCGTCTCCGGAAGGACACTATATTTATTTTCCTGCTTGGTCAAAAAGCCCAATGCAGTAAGTGCATCGAGCAGAATTGTTGTTGCTCGCTGGTCACAATGAAGTTCATTAGCTACAGATTGAGCCGTCATTGGTTTTTGGCTCAGTGTGGTGAAAATATCCAGCTCAGCGGCAGCAATCAGAACACAAGCCGGCTGAAATGCCCTTACCATCCTTAAAATTTCATCAGATGTCCAACATTTTACCATATTTTATACTACACGTTGTTAGCTTGAAGTGCCTTCTTGCTGTTTGCGGAGTTTTTCAAGCTCTTTTTGGATCGGCCAATGGCCAAAGGCAAGAACAAAGGGCATAATTAAGCATGCTATGGGGACTAACATAAGAAGCCCCAGCACCCAGTGATAACCGGCTTTGTGAAATATCCTGCAATAGACGACCGCTGTTATAACAAGTATGGCCAACAAAACTATCAGAAGAAAGATCGCAACGGCTATTACGACGACAGGACCGATGGCAGCGAACAGCTTTTCGGGATCGGCATAAGAACTATACATCTCACTTTCCTTTCTATTGTGTAGCGTTTTCAATTTTTGATACAGACCACAATACGCAATCCATGATGTATTATTGGTTGAAGCCTTAGATAGTATATGCAGTATTGGCCTGAAATGTTAGGCAAATTTTGACAATAGGTTGTGGAAACCGGTGTTTTCCACTGCAGGATTATGGTTTTCAGCTTGTAGTGGGTAATTTACCGAATCAAATAAAAATCGGCCTTATGCCGGCAAAATTAAGGATTGAGGCCGTTAAATATTTTTGAGAGTTTGTTCTTGACGCACAAGGTTCCAATTGATAATTGATTACATCAGTATATTATAATATGCATCCGGCGATTCTCAGTTGTCAATGGAATTTGGCAATTGTTCTTCACAGCATTAGGCTTAAAAAGCGAAAGGAGGCCATTATGGCAAGAAAAGCTTTAACCGCAACTTTAATAATCCTGGTAGGTGTATTAGTGGGCTGCCAAACGTACGATAGCGGTCAGGGCCAGTTAGTGCCTGCACAAGCTGGGGCTGCTGCAGTTACGCAGAAGGTGTCGGGCGAAGTTGATCTTGTTGAGCAGATGGTATTAAATCGACAGAGCTATCGGCAGAGTCTTGCAATGTTGGTTGAGTACTATATGGGCTCGGGTAACAATATGAAGCTGGAGTGGGCTCAAAAGGAGCTCAAAGCGTTAGATAGTATGCCCAAGTATAAATACCTTGTGGAAGCGGAAGCCGCTGGACCTAACTTGAAAGCAAGTACACCTATTCCGGAAGCGGATAGACTCTATGGGGAAGCACTACTGCTTCAAGGAAAGGCGGGGCAGTTAGTTATTATTAAAGATAACAATTTATTGCGCTTGGCATTGGATAAATATGACCAAGTCATAAGAAAACATCCTTCCAGCGATAAGATTGATGATGCTGCATTCAAGGCGGGTGAGATTTATGACTATTTCAAGGACTATACTATTGCCCTTTTATATTACCAGAGAGCCTACCAGTGGAACCCGCAGACGACATATCCTGCAAGATTCAGAGCGGCATTTGTATTGGATAAACGCCTTCACCGCAGAGCCGAGGCTCTGGAGCTTTATCAGCAGGCTTTGGAAAAGGAAGGACAACAGCATCTCGAATGGAAAAATTTTACGGATGGGCGGATCAAAGAGCTTACTAAGCAGAAAAGGTAGGTACTAAATAATTTTAATCAGAAAATAAGCAAGACTTTTATATAATAATGATGGGCCTGGCAACAATCAGGCCCATTTTTAATTTGTAATTGGTGACTGGCAATGTGAAAAAATCAAAATTGTGGAATCCCGACAAGTCGGGATGACTTCCTTAATTCTACACTTTACACTTTGATTTTTGAATTTGTTTAACCAGTTGCCATTTAGCGAAATGTTGGAATTTGAGAAAAAGATAGCTGACTTTATCAAAGTAAATGCCCTTATCACCTCGGCGGAGAGGATTTTGTTAGCTGTTTCCGGCGGGGCCGATTCAATCGCGCTTCTATATACAATGTGGACACTTAAAACTGAGAAGAGCTTAGGTGTCGAGCTATTCTGCGCTCATATAAATCATCAATTAAGAGGCACCGAAGCCGACACCGATGAGCGTTTTGTTGTTGCGCAGGCAACCGAGCTAAAAATACCCATAATTACAAAGCGAGTTGACGTGTCTGGATTTGCTGATCGAAATAAACTATCGATCGAGACAGCCGCTCGTCAATTGCGGATCGAAAGTCTGCTTGATATTGCAGGGGCTAATGATTGCAGTGGTATAGCTATGGGACATCAAAAGAACGACAATGCTGAAACCATGCTGCATCGATTGAGTCGAGGGACAGCCTTTCGCGGTCTGGGCGGTATCTGGCCGATGCGGGTTTTTAACGATAAAATTAAATTTATAAGGCCATTGCTGTGTGTCACTCGGAATGAAATTGTTGAGTACTTGAAGCAACGGAATCTAAAGTGGCAAATAGATCACACAAATGCTGATTGTACATATAGACGGAATTATATTCGGCATCGGCTGCTGCCAGCATTACAACAGCAAAGCAAAAGCTCCATCATAGGGCAGTTGTTTAGTTTATCTTTAACCGCTCAGCGGTTTCAGAGTTTAGTTTGTAGCCAGGCAGAAAAGGCTTGGCAGAGGTTAGCTGATTTTGCCGGCTATAAGGTTGAATTTGATTTGAAAGGCTTTCTTACGGAGCCGGAGCCGGTAAAGGTTGAGCTTATCAGGCGAAGCTTAACCACACTTGGCAGTGGTGAGCGGGATTTATCGCAACAGCATTATGAAGGGATATTAAAAATAGCGAAACAAAATGCCAGCGGCAAAAGCATTGAACTGCCGGGCAGATTTATAGTTCGCCGTGTTTATGAGAAATTGATTTTTACCAAGTGTAAAAAAGTAGCTGTTAGCAGTAACAAAATTCCCGATATTATCACATTAGAGATTCCAGGCCGGACACAGTTTGGTCAATATTTTATAGAAGCAACAATATATTTAGCCCCCAGTTTTACTGGGGGTTCTGTTTCGCGATGCGTTGAGAGATTTGACTTGGATAAGGTGAAACTGCCGTTGGTCATTCGTTTTCGGCAGGATGGTGACAGGTTTTGGCCATTAGGTTTGGCAGGCCAGAAAAAAGTAGGTAAATTTCTGACTGCTGCACGACTTCCGCAGGAAATAAGGGCAAATGTTCTTATTGTCGCCGATGCGGAAAAGATAATCTGGGTCTGGCCGGTTCGGATGAGTGAGCAAGCCAAGATTACCGATACGACCCAAAAAATTCTTCAATTGCAAATAAAAAACCGGCACCGCAAAGGTGCCGGTTAATCGGAACAAATGGTTCAAGTCTACTTTGGCAGGTTCTCTGGTGCGACATCCTTGATGCTCAAATCTCCGTAAATAACGCGGTAAGTCGCGGAGTCTTTCGGCTGATACCAGAATATAGCGGTATCAGCATCACCAAGTTTGACACCTTTTCCGGCATAGTGCCATTCGCCTTCGCCTTTGAAGAATCGAATGAAGAGCAGATGTCGGGTCAGTTTCATTCCCAGTTCGGTTTCTTCTTCCTTAGATAATCCAAGTTCTTCTATCTTTTTGCCTATTGCTGGCGCCTGCTTGAGGTAATCTTCGACAGCGACACCTTCGGGAAATTGACCATCTCCGATTATTTCAGCACGGATTCGTAGCCCCTCGATGAAATCATCTTCAGTAGCGCCAAGCAAATCAAGTTCAACCTGCTGCTGTGTATAACCTTCAGGCACGTCCATACCAAATAGCGTCTCATCCATTGGCACATCAAACATGACGTTCTTGCAAATAACCTTCATTTGGCCGCTTATCTGTTCTATCCTTACCGGCAACGCAGTTTGCGGGTCAGCCCAGATTATAATCTCAGCTTTGGGATGTGTGGCCCGAAAACCGATTAATTTCTGACCGGCAATCTCCCGCTCACCAAGCTCTTCAACTTCGAATTCAGGATGCGCCTGCAAGCCAGCGATGAGATTTCTCAATATCTCCATATAATTTGGCATTGATGGCAGGCCTTTTAAATCAACATATGCCGCCTCTTTCTTTTCAGTATCGAGTGAGAGAATCCTTCCGGCTTCCAGGTCAATGATGCTAATAGCACTTTTCATATTCGATAAAGTTCTTCTGATTCGCGAGCCCATAACCATGTCGTGGATGACCGGCCCACCTGCTTCTTCATCGCCGATAATGATGTCGAAAACGGCAGTCTGGGCATCAAAGATGGGCTGGATCACCTGAGCAAAGGTTGGTGTTCCGCCGGTAAATGGATATAAGACTAAAACTGCCGCTACGATTATCACTGCTGCGGCTGCTAATTTTACAATTTTACTTTTCATAATTATTTTCCATATTGAGGTTGCGTTCTTTTGTTGGGGCAGGTGGCAGCTTTCGATTGCATTTAGTACGCGCTGCTGCCGATTTGTCATTTCACCGTTAATATCCTTGAACAGCTCACTTAGTAACAGATCTTCTTCCTTCAGTGCCTGCATGTAGTTCCTACAGTCTGGACATTGACCTATGTGCTGGTTAAGTATCTCGGTGTTCTCTTGTGACAATGTCCCCGTAACCATGTCGGCTATGAAGTCTCTCATTTTTTCACAATCGCTGTTCATTTTACTACCTTCCTGTTAGTAGTTCGTGCAATTGTTGTCTTGCGCTTCTGATTTTCTGACAAGCTCCCGAATGGGAGATGTTCAGCCTTTCAGCTATGGCTTTGGCATTCTTGTTTTCAAAGTAGTACATTACTAAAGGCACCCGTAGCTCCTTTGGTAATTTCTTGATGGCCCCGTGTAAATCGTGATTCTCATTTATTGCTTGTTGGGCTATTGCCGGATATTCAGCACAAAGATGCTTTATGCGTTTTCGCCGGCGAATAAGGTCGATGCAAAGGTTCCCGGCTATCCGAAGTATCCAATGCCCGAACTGTATGCCTTCGCGGAGCTCCGCTATCTTCGACAGGCCCTTCAGAATAGCGTCCTGAGCGATGTCTTCGGCGTCGTGGACATTTGCGAGCATACCAAAACACATCGCAAAAACATGCCTGTAATGGCGCTGCACGAGTACCGCATACGCGTTTTTGTCGCCTTGGCTTGAGGCGGCAACCAGAATTTCATCCGAACGATCGTTCACAATGAGCTTCCTTTATCTGTTACCATTATAAAGACGAACATATAGATACCTAAATGCAAAAAAATGATATCATAATAAAAGAATCCCAATAAATCTTATCATTAAGAACTCTTTTACTCAAAGAAAATGCTGATGTCCTGTCATTGGCTGAATTTTAAAACAAAAAAGCCGAACGTGAATGCCCGGCTTTTTCAATCAATCTTATTTTTTGCTGAATTAATTACTTCTCAAGCTCAGCAAGTTCTTCGGCGGAGAAATTACCCGCACTTAAATCTCCAAATATTACACGATAGACTCCATCTGAAGCTTTCCATCGTAAAAGCACTGCTTCGGGATTTTCAGCCGTTACACTATCTCCATAATATACTGCTTCTTTTTCCGCTGCAACCAACTGAGCATAGAAACTTCCTACAGGCAGTATATTCTGTATTGCGCTTGTATATTCATCCTGCTTTACGATAATTTTAATACCATATTTTTTCGTAAGTTCTTCAGTGATTTCCTTCATTAATGTCATTAACGCCAAACTGCCTGGATATCGTCCATCGGTAAGTTCGGCGAACAGATGAAGGGCATTAATCGCCGTACCTTCATTTACTTCTGGTAAATTAATTTCTCTGCTTGTGTAATCGGGAGGTATATCAGGCACAAACAGAGCCGGGTCAAGTTCAACATTCCATTGAAAATCATCCATGACCATACTCATTTCCATTTGTCCCCCAGAGACAATACCTTCAATTTCAATACAAACGGGAAAATCAGTTCCTATTTCAACCCATAGTCGAGCGGTTGCTTCTTCAAACATGCCGCCCATTACTTTTGGACCGGTGCATTCAATTCCTTCGACATCAATTCCGTTAATTTTATCCCGGCCAAGATGTTTATACTCTGTCGACATCATATGCCTGACCATTACACGAGGATCATCCTTTTCGGCTATTTGTTTTAATTCATCCGGCGATTTGTTGGTGAATCTCATAAACTTCTTTTGTCCCGGCATCACACTAACATAGATATTTTCTTTCGGATTCAAATACATTATAAAACTGAGCTGGTCATTGATATAATTTTCCACTCGCGTTCCATACTCTGAAGAATAGTAAGCTATTGTTTCGGTTTTTGGAGTTTGTCCCTGTGGCATACCCTGCATTTTAACGTTAGTTGTTAAACGATAAACAACGCTTTCGACACTTTCAATTTTTTCGACCAAAGCTCCCCACGCTACACCTGAAGTACTGAATTGAAAATTTATTATTAACGCCACAATAATTATCACCGCCGCGGCAGCGGCTAATTTTATTGTTCTGCTTTTCATAATTATTCTCCTTACATTCGGCTCTTTAAGAACCGGGATTGTCTTCTTGGAATTTTCTTGTGCTTTTAGAACATCATCTAAGATTCGGTCACGCATTTTGGCTCCGGCGGTAAAATTCAACTTTTTCTTAATTGCTTCTTCCATATTGTCCATAGGTTTCATTTTTCCACCTCACCATTTAGGATTGACCGCAGTTTATTTAAGCCGTACCGGTATCGGCCTAAAATCGTATTGATTGATTCACCTTGCAGCTTAGCTATTTCTCTGAATTTCATTTCACCTTTTAGATGCAAAACTACTACTTCTCTCTGTTGCTGCGGAAGCTGCGCAACGGCTTCGTTTAATCGTTGAGATTCTTCGCTGTATATAACCGATTGTTCAGGGTCATCGGAACTTGAAATTACAGGATCCGATTCATCTAATCTGGCCGGCTGTCGTTTCTTTGCTCGAATCTGGTCTCGTGCACGATTGCAAACGGCGGTTGCAAGATAGTATTTAAGACTTCCGGACAGCTTGAATTCTTCTGCTGATTTCGCAAAGGAAACGAAGACATCGTGAACAACGTCTTCAGCCGAGCTTGCATTATTTAAAAGAGCCATCGTCAATGTTAGCAAATAATCTAAATATTTCTCATAGATACGACGCAGCGCATCTTTGCTACCACATTTGAATTTCCATTTAAGCAATTCGTCTTCTATCATCTGCAAGTCTTCAATTTAGCTATAAGAACGATCGTTCGTCATTAATAACACGATTGCACATATTATTTTATTATAAAGAAAATAGACTTTTTTAGTACTTTTTAACATTTTGTTTATAAAAACGTGATTTTGCTTGCACGAGCGCATAAGAAAGGCCGAGCTAAAAGAGTCGGCCTTTGTAATATAAATTACTTTCATTCAGCAATTACTTCGGCAAATCTTCCGGTGCAACATCTTTGGCGCTCAAGTCGCCGTAGATTACGCGATAGGTCGCGGAACCTTTCGGCTGATACCAGAATACTGCTTTGTCAGCATCGCCGAGCTTTACGTCGTTTCCGGCATAATGCCAATCAACGCCGCTGATGTCCATCATCTGGTGGAACATCATCCCAAGACCGACTTTAATTCCCATATCCATTCCTTCTTCTGCCGGGATGTTCATTTCCTTGAGCTTTTCGATCAGCGTGGGCATCTGCTTCATGATCTGCTCAGTGCCGATTGCCTCGGGAAACATACCGTCGCCCAGAACCTTGGCCCAAATCCGCAGGCTCTCGATGAAGTCTTGCTCTGTGGCATTACCCACATCAATGTTCGCCTTTTGTAGTGTATATCCGTCCGGAATATCCATGCTCACAAGTGCATCCTCGACGTACGCGTTGAACTCGAAGTTTTTCATAATCGTATACATCTGTCCGACTCGAAGCTCTATCCGTAACGGATGGCCCGTTTCAGAATCGGCCCAGATGGTGACCTCCTCGTTTTGGCCTCGACCGACGAATACGACTGCCTTTTGTCCGTCGATCACCTGCTCTCCGATCTTTTCAACCTGACCATCCTTCACCTGCCGGATGACCTGCCTGAGAAACTTAACATAATTCTGCGTTACGTCCTGAAGCTGGCCCCCGATGTTTATATAGGAAGCGGTTTTGGATTCGGTGTCGAGCGAGAGCATTTGTCCGCTGTCCGTATCAATAACTTGGACTATATTCGGCATGTTCGACAGAGTTCTTCTGATTCGCGAGCCTGTGACGATATCGTGCGCGACCGGGCCGGATTCGTCGCCGCCGATAATAAGATCGAGAATCACGGTTTTCGCGTTAAGGATTGGCTCGACAACTTCGGCAAAGGTTATGGAAGGTCTGAATGGATTTAAGCCTATCAGCACGGCAATGATAATCACCGCTGCTGCT
>Ga0307435_1000552_pt1 | contig 16600 bp, 15 predicted proteins | sample SalMarWE160470MG_FD_202164 | JGI IMG/M metagenome (GOLD analysis project Ga0307435, IMG submission 202164) | Salt marsh sediment microbial communities from the Plum Island Ecosystem LTER, Massachusetts, United States - WE1604-70 | ecosystem: Environmental > Aquatic > Marine > Intertidal zone >... | reverse complement strand
TAGGCAGCAATAACTTTAATTTACTCCTGATACTCGGACTTGCAGGTATTATTTATCCCATAACCGTGCAGGTAAAAACAGTCTGGAAAGAGATACCTTATTCCATACTGGCGGGATTAATATTACTTCTACTTGTTAATGATTCTTTACTGTGGAACAGCAGTAATAATATACTTACCCCGCGTGAAGGCATAATTTTTTTGTTCTTTTTTGTCCTTTTCATGGTTTATATATTATCAAACCTTAAATCGGAAAGTGAGCAGGGCGCTGCAGGTACTAAAGTATATGGGACGTTGCGTACCGGGATTTATATAGTAGCCGGACTGGCAGGACTTATTTTCGGGGGAAGGATGGTAGTAAAAAATGCAGTAGAGATTGCAGGCAGGCTGGGGGTGAGTGAGAAATTCATCGGACTGACAATTGTTTCCATAGGCACCTCCCTGCCTGAACTGGCTACGTCAGTGGTGGCCATAATTAAACGGAAAAGCGACCTGGCCATAGGAAATGTAATAGGTTCCAATATTTTTAACATTTTTTTTATAATGGGAGTAAGCTGTTTAATATCTCCTTTAGTATATGATAAAGCATTTAATGAGGACATTCTTGTCTATATTTTTGGTTCAGCGTTTCTTTTTATTGCAATGTTTACAGGCGGGAAGAGGAAGCTGGACCGTTGGGAAGCGGGGATACTTATTTTGCTTTTTGCCGCATATATGGCCTTTCTGCTGTGGCGAAAATAAAATTGGATTATAAAAGTTATAAATTTAATTTTGTAGTGTTAAAAATTCTAAGAACATGGGAATAAGATTAAAAATTTTAGCCGGATTTATAATACTGGCAATAATGTTATTAATTGCCGGCTTAATATCTATCCATGAGCTGATGAATATTGGAAATTACGTTCAGAAGCTTCTCGACGACAACTATAAAAGTATTGAAGCTACAGGAACAATGCTGGATGCCCTTGAAAAAGAAGATAGCGGTATCCTGCTCCTTCTTATGGGTAAATGGGAGGAGGGACGGAAAGTTATAAAGGAGGGGGATGACCTGTTTAAGAAAGGATTCCTGTCGGCGGAAAATAACATAACTATACACGGCGAAAATAAGTATATTGAAAAGATAGGAGTGGATTATGACATTTATAAGAAGACATGGGAAAGGCCCATTGTCGGAACCGATAAAGAGGGTAATATTGACTGGTACTATAATAAGTCACGCATGGAATTTCTGCAGGTCAAGAAATCCGTAAAGCAATTATTGGGGAAAAACCAGGAGACGATGTATAAAACCGGTTCCGAACTTAAAAACAGGGCGCAGCGTGCAGTGATGCCCGGCATAGTGGCTATAATAGGAGCTGTGGTTTTTACTGCATTGTTCAGCTATTTTATAAACCACTATTTTGCCATACCTGTTGTCCAGATAACAAAAGGCATAGAAGAATATAACAGTACGGGGAAAGAATTTACGATGACATCTGAGACAAAGGATGAGATGGGCAGATTAATAAATTCAATAAAAAATCTGCTCCAGAGATTAACCTATAAGTAATACCGGAGATGAGGATTCATGTAATATCGCGATATGTAGGGCTGGTCCTGCTTTTTAACGCTATCTTCCTGTTCCTGTCGTTTCTTGTTTCCGTGTTCAATTCGGATGCTGCAGTTTATCCCTTGCTGTACAGTTTTCTTATTACTTTTCTTTTCGGGATATTCCCTTTGATATTTGTGCCAAAGACAGATTTTATCAGCAAGGAAGAGGGATTTTTTATCGTTATCCTGAGCTGGCTTATTATTTGTTTTTTCGGAACATTACCTTTTATTCTGTGGGGCGGTGAGTTTACGTTTACAAATGCATGGTTTGAAAGTGTTTCGGGGTATACGACAACAGGCTCATCCATACTTACCAATATTGAGGTTTTACCCAAAGGCATGCTATTCTGGCGCTCTGCAACACATTTCATAGGAGGTGTCGGCATTATTGTATTTGCGATGGTTGTGCTTCCTAACCTGGGCCATGCAAGGTTTGTTTTATTAAGGTCCGAGCTGTCTCCGCTGGCAGGCAGTAATTTCAAGTTCCAGACAAGGAAGGTGCTTCATATTCTTTTATATGTCTATGGAGGACTGACCCTTGCAGAGACAATATGCCTTCATATTTTCGGTATGGACCTCTTTGATGCCCTTCTGCATTCCTTTGCCACAATAGCAACAGGAGGGTTCTCAACAAAAAACTTAAGTATCGCCTTCTATGATAGTCCCGCTATAGAAACAGTGATAATAATATTCATGATCCTGTCAGGAATGCATTTCGGATTGCTGTTCGCCACAATAACCGGATTATCATTTAATATCTTTAAGTCATCAGTGGCAAAATATTACGTATTTGCTATGCTGGCAGGTATTATACTGGTTGCTGCCAACCTTTATATAAATGGTTATTATTCTTTACCTGATTCAATACGCTTTTCAGCTTTCCAGGTTATTTCCCTCGGCACATCAACAGGTTTTGCTAATGCTGATTCGGCAAACTGGACCGGCTTTGCGCGCATGATACTTATATTCTTTACATTACAGTGTGCATGTGCCGGGTCAACATCGGGAGGCATAAAAGTTGACCGTATAATAATTTTTATCAAGTCCATAAAAAACCAGGTGCTCATGCTTCGCCATCCCAGGGGAGTCTTTACTGTGAAGATAGATAATAACCTTGTTGAAGAAGATATAATAAGGAACGCCCTGGTGTTTATAGTACTTTATGTGCTCATAGTTTTTTTGTCAGCACTGGTACTGGCAGGTTTTGGAGTTGACAGCATGACAGCTTTATCTGCCTCTGCTGCAACCATGGGAAATGTAGGCCCGGGCTTCGGAGAAGTAAGCTCAATGGCCAATTTCAGTACTATACCGAATGCCGGCAAATGGTTACTGACAGCCAATATGCTGCTGGGCAGACTTGAAATATACGGATTTATTTCATTGTTTATGCTTAAAAGATGGCGATGATGATATCTGAAATGTGGTACGTCAATAAATAAGGGTAATTATCTTTAATTAACATAATCTTATAATTTTAAAAATTAATAAATGAAAGACAAAAGTCACCTTTCTTCAACGCACGATTTATGCCAGGTTTGTAAAAAGAGCTTTGAAAAAAACAATCTCTACCCTGTAGAACTTATACGCCCGACGCTACTGAAGTTCATCAAATCAAAACTGCCTGATATAGCTCACTCCGGTTATATATGCCTGCCGGACCTTAACCAGTATAAGGCGGCATACGTTGAGTATATAATGAAACTGGAAAAAAAGGAGACAAAGGTACTGGAAAAAGATGTGGTTAAAAGCTTGCGTGAAAATGAACTGCTGGCAAAAAATATTAATGCTGATTTTGATAAAGGATTAACTTATGGTGACAGGCTGTCTGACAGGATTGCCTCATTTGGCGGAAGCTGGAAGTTTATTATTTTTTTTATGTCTGTGCTCTTCATATGGATAGTTATTAATACTATCGCCTTACTGAGTAAACCGTTTGACCCGTTTCCATATATACTGTTAAACCTCATATTATCATGTATTGCCGCTATCCAGGCACCGGTAATTATGATGAGCCAGAACAGGCAGGAGGCAAAAGACAGGTTGCGGGCCGAACATGATTATAAGATAAATCTGAAAGCAGAACTGGAAATACGTCATTTGAATGAAAAAATGGACCATCTTTTAATGAATCAGTGGCAACGGCTTTTGGAAATTCAGCAATTACAAACCGAGATAATGGAGGAGATATTGGGTAAAAAGGGCAAAGCCTAAATAATTAATGATGCGGTAATGAAAGTAATATACGGATACATAGCTCTTTTCATCGGATGTTTTCTTGAAGGCGAAACAAGCCTTATTGCCGGTTCTTTTGCTGCACACAGGGGCATGCTTGAAATTGTGCCGGTTTTTATTGTGGCTTATGTTTCTACACAGTGTTCAGATTGGCTATGGTTTATAACGGGCCGGAAGCAGGGTCATAGAATACTTGACAGGAAACCTAAATGGGAAAAGAAATATAAAAGGATTGATAAGGTCATGAAAAAATATCCTGTAGCCATTTTATTGGGTTACAGATTTATTTACGGATTCAGGACTATTCTTCCCATAGGTATCGGCATGAGCTCCATATCTGCAGTAAAGTTTTTTATTTTCAGCCAGATAGGTACTTTCCTCTGGGCTTCAATGCTTTGTTGTGCCGGGTATTTCTTCGGTGCAATCATTGAAGCTAATTTTAAAAAAATAGAACATTACGAAGTGGAGATATTGATAGGCCTTATTGTGACCGGATTAACAGTGGGTTTGCTGATACGCCTGATAACAAAATGGAGAATGAGGAATGAGAGTGTTGATATTATATCCACTTCACCAGGTTAAAGTCCTGCCTGTGGGGCAATAATTTATTCTTTGGCAATATTCTTATTGCATAGTCATAAACTCCCGGTTTATCAATTAAGATATCGCTGCTGTATGTAATATTGTCCCCTAAATTTTCTGCCAGCTCCATTTCAGCAACTTTCACTACTTCCCTTTTTTCTTCGCCTTCTATATTTTGCCTGAAGATCAGTTCAACGCCGATATCATTTTCAGAAAGCTCATGCAGATTCAGGGTTATTTCTGCTTTGAACTTATCTCCCAGTTTTAATGGTAATTTATCTGTATCAGGAAGGTTCAGAAAAATAACCTCTATGCTTTTCCAGCTTTTCATCACTTTTCTTTTCCATGATGCAATTTGTTTAGCCAGTTTATAATTATTCCGGGTAATGGCTTTTGTCCTGTTCAGGAGTTTTTTGTAAAAAATGTCCCTGTAATCATCGAGCATCCTTTTTGTTGTAAATTGCGGAGCTATTTCTGCAATATCATTTTTTATACAGGCAATCCATTCGCTATTTATTCCTTCATCATTGATTTTAAAGTACAGGGGAATTATTTCGTCTTCAAGCATATTATAGATTATTTCGGCATCCAGCCTGTTCTGGATATCCTGGTTATCATAAGTCTGGAAATCTCTGATGGCCCATCCTGCGCCGGACCTGTATCCTTCATGCCACCACCCGTCGAGCACACTGAAATTAAGCACTCCATTAATTGCTGCTTTCTGTCCGCTTGTACCCGATGCTTCCATAAGCCGGGTCGGAGTGTTTAGCCACAAATCCGCACCCCTGACTAATTTTTTTGCGACCTCAAGGTTATAATTCTTTATAAAAATGATTTTCCCGAGGAATTGCTGCTTTTTGGAGATCTCCACAATCTTTTTTATTAAATCCTGGCCTGCCTTATCCTGGGGATGAGCTTTCCCCGCAAAAATAAACAATACGGGTCTATTCTCATTATTAACCATCCGCGATAATCTTTCAAGATCATCGAATAGAATATAAGCCCTTTTATATGTGGCAAAACGCCTGGCAAAACCTATTATTAAAGAATCTTCATTAATAGATTCAATTGTTTCAAAGATTAAGTTGGGATTCTCCTGTCTGTCTGTTAAATCATCATTTAAACGCTCTTTTAAATAAGCTATCAGTTCTTTCTTTAATTCTTTTCTGATATTCCATATGATTTTATCGGGAACATTCTTGATTTTTTTCCAGAATAACGGATTGGACTGATCTGAAAGAAAGTCTTTACCGAATTCCTTTAAATAAAGTAACTGCCATTGTTTTGCTGTCCATGTCTGATAATGCACACCATTGGTCACATGTCCGATATGCAGCTCACCAGGGAAAAATCCATCATATAAATCACTGAACATTTCCCGTGTTACTTTTCCATGTAATTTGCTTACTCCGTTCATTTCCTGTGATAGCCGGGCGGCAAGAATGCTCATGGAGAATTTTTCATTAGTGTTGTTTTTTCTGAACCTCCCCAGATTAATAAAGTTTTCCCAGCTGATATTAATATGTTCGGTGTAATGTGACAGGTAGGTTCTTAATAAATCCTCGCTGAAACTATCGTGCCCTGCCGGTACAGGTGTATGGGTGGTAAATAACGTTGAAGCTCTGACCAGTTCTATTGCCTGGTTATGAGCAATATTTTCCTCCTGAATAAATTTTCTGAGCCTTTCCAGTGTAATAAATGCAGCATGTCCCTCGTTGCAGTGATATATCGAAGGAGTGATATCCAGAGCCTTTAACAGCCTTATGCCTCCTATGCCCAGCAGGATTTCCTGCTTTAGCCTGTTTTCATTGTCACCTCCGTAAAGCTGATGAGTAATGAAGCGATCAGCTTCGGAATTATCCTCAATGTCAGTATCCATAAGATATAAAGGTATGCGCCCGACATTTACAAGCCAGACTTTTGCATTTACAATCCTGCCCGGCAAAGCAATACTTATTTTTAAAAGGTTCCCGTCATTGTCCATAACAGGGATTACAGGCATTTTACTGAATCTTTGTCTTTTATATTCACTTATCTGCTCACCAAGAATGGATATGTTCTGTACAAAATAACCATAGCGATAAAGTACGCCTATGCCTATCATGTTAACACCCGAATCGCTTGCCTGTTTTAAATAATCGCCTGCCAGTACCCCCAGGCCCCCTGAATAAGTTGTGAGAGTGTGGTGTAATCCGTATTCCATACTGAAATAAGCAATAGGATTCAGAGGATCAGCCAAAGGTTTTGTTATGTAATCATTATACTTTTTGTATACAATATTTAATTTGTCTTTAAATGGTTTACTTTTTGCAAGCCTTGTTAATTGCTGATAAGATAAGGACTCCAGGAGCAATTTAGGATTACCCTTCACTCTTTTCCACAAATCTTTATCAATAAGTTCAAAAAGTTCAGCAGCTTCATAGTTCCATGTCCACCATAAATTATTTACCAGTTTTTGAAGTTTTTCAAGATTTTCAGGCACACTTGGCTGAACGAGAATTTTTCTCCACTCAGGTTGGGTTTTTTCTTCAGTTGAATAAACAGGAAGGCTTTCGGAAACTGTTTTCGATTTAAATAATTGAAACCTTTCATTAACCTTATTCAGTGCCAGGGAATATGATTGCTTGTAATAGGCAAACAGATTTTTCCATGAGACCGATTTAGATATTAACCCTGCATTTTTACGTATTTTATCTGTTTCAGCACTTGTAAGCCCGGAGAATTCAATTATGCTACCGGCAATTTTTTCAACGACATCGGTATCGTTTGCATCTGTTCTGTCAATTACCCTGACAGTATGATTGATATCCGCGTTTATTGAAAGCAGCCACTTCCCAAAACCCGATATTGAGGTTGTAATTGTAGGAATATTGAATCCAAGACTCTCCAGGGGAGTATATCCCCAGGGCTCATAATAGGAAGGAAAAACAGAGTAGTCAAAACCAATAAGAAAGTCATAATAACGCAAGTTGAATATACCGTCATCACCATCAAGATAAACGGGCACAAATATTACTTTTACTTTATCGGACGCTGAATTATTAAGTCCTTCATCTTTAATTTTCTTCAGGACAGGATCATTGTCCGGTTCACGTAACAGGTGCGTCAGATATTTTTCTTTTACCAGGATTGAAGGATCCTTTTTTTTTAATTTTTCCTGTAACTGTGTATTTACTCCTTTATTATTAGCAGGGACGGCAATGAAAGCTATAATCTGCTTCTTAAGTCGTATATTCTTACTGTTTATTTTAACCAGGGCATCAATAAACAGATCCAGCCCCTTGTTTCTGAATTCATACCTGCCGCTGCTGATAATAAAGATACTATCCTTTGAAACTTTATAACCTAAAAGTGCCTCTGTCACTTCCAGAAGTTTATTACGGGTTTTGTTCCTTTTGGTTAAAAAGCTCCTTTCCTCAGGGACAAATGAATTTTCAAACCCGTTTGGAGTTATGACATCAGGGTATCTGTCGAGAAAATGTTTGCATTCATTTGCAGTTACCTCGCTTACTGTCGTGAATATGTCGCAGTTTTTAGCGGATATTGTTTCAAGTGAGTTCTTTGAAACGACTTTTAATTGCTTTGCTGTTTCAGCGCTGTTATAGGCATTTATTTTGTCGTATAAAGACATATCTATTCCTGCAACTGACCGGCCCAGGACCGTTGCATGTGTAGTAAATACCAATCCGACCTGTGGTACCCTGTCACGCAGATATAAAATGCCCAGCCCTGTCATCCACTCATGAAAGTGAGCAACTATTTTATCCTGGGCAGAAAGGTTAAATTCGTAAAAGCTTTCTATTATCTTGCCTGCAGCATATCCGAAAAGTGCCGGTTCAACATAATCCCACTGCCCGGAAAGTGAGTCTAGTTGATACTTTTCCCAATACTCTTTAAATATTTTGTCCTTATTTGAGAAAAGGGCGGTAAAATTGATAAGAATTACAATTGGTTTGCCGGGGACATTCCATCTGCCTATCCTGAAGGGGAGCTTATCGCTTTCAGCTTTTTCCTTCCATGCCCGGTAAAGATACTTGTCCTCAATAAATTCCGGATTTACACGTGTTTCCTTCCAGACATCAGGACCAATGAGAATGTAGTTCTGATCCCCATATTCATTGATTGTTGTTAAAACTTTTGTAGAAATTACAGTGTGGATACCACCAACTTTATTACATACTTCCCAGCTAACTTCAAAAAGGTAGTCCGGTCTTAATAATTTCTCAGCCATAGGGTTAAATGTATTTTCTCGGCCTCATTTGTTTTCCAGCCATTCTCTGATAATGGGTATCCTATATAAAATAGAAACGAAATAAGTATTATCCGATACTTTTTCGTTATATAAAAAATCTATGCAGTATTACTATTAATATACAAAGATTATAGTTAATAGCTCAGGTAATATTATACTGTTAAGAGCGCTTAAGTTCATCCTCAGCTTGCTTCCAATCTGATTCAGGATTGCCGGGAATACCTTTGGCTATTCTGTTGTTATATATTTTTTCTGCTCTCTTACGAATATCTTCTTCAGTGATACTCTTCTTTTTACTTGTAACCGGAGCTTTTTTTGTAACCGGTTTCTTCTGTGTTGCCATAATTTAAAATTTTAAGTTATTAATAATTAGTTCGAATAATTTTATGATGGTTATTCTTTATCGTTAATATTGTTTTTCCTCAGACGAACAACTATACAATAACAAATATTGATAAAATTTGTTTTTATTACATTAATTTTTGAAATATATCCCTGACCAGTTGCTGTTTTTTATTCGTAAATTTAATATCACTTGCAAAACTAACCTGAATTTTTTAATCAGTTATATATTTTCTTATAAATAAATTTACAAATTTTTAGGTTATTATTTACTATAATTAGCGTTTATAGTTGAAATTTTTGCTGTAAAATTTCCGGATCATGAGAATATATCCCTGGAAATAGTTAATTATGATGTTATTGATTACAAATTTGATTTAATATTTAGACGGTAAAAATAGTATTTTGTCACGCATGGGCATAAAATAAATATAAATTTATTTATTTCTTATTTACTGATTACTATTCCGGTGTTTGAAATGAATAGTTTTATAGCGATAGCCAGCAGTATAATACCGAAGATCTTTTTTAATATTTGCAGTCCCGTATTGCCGATAACTTTTTCAATACTGTTGCTGAGTTTTAATACCAGGTAAACCACGGCCATGTTCAGGGCAAGAGCCACGATTATGCTCAGCATGGAGTAATCCGCCCTTAATGAGAGCAGGGTTGTGATTGAGCCTGTCCCTGCAATTAATGGGAAGGCCAGCGGCACAATGGATGCACTTTTGGGAGATTCTGTCCTGAACAGCTTAATATCCAGGATCATCTCCAGTGCTATAATAAATATAACTATTGATCCCGCAATGGCAAAAGATGAAATATCCACACCAAAAAGCCCCAGTATTAATTTTCCCCCGAAAAGAAAAGTAAGCAGTATTATAAAAGATACCATTGTAATTTTAAGGGGGGGGACTTCAATACCGTCCCTCTTAAATTTGATTATAATAGGTATAGAACCCATAATGTCAATTACGGCAAATAAAACCATGAATACGGTCGTTATTTCAATAATAATTTTTTGAATGCTCACCTTTTGTCCCCAATAATTTTTTTTTAAGGGGGACAGCGCCCATATTTTTAAAAGGGGACTGTCCCTATTTGAGTGTAAATGTTGTTGTCCCTAATTTTTGCAATAGTTAAATTATTATAAGGTCTTTTATGCAGTAGCTGCCAGTACATCACTTTGTTCATAAAGTTTCTGCACCTTGTATCTTGCCCTTTGAAGCCTCATCTTTATAGCGCTGGCAGATAGATTAAGTTCTCTTTGCAGATCCTTTATAGTATAGTTTTGCTGGTATTTGAGAACAAGCATTTGCCTTTCTGCTTCACGAACAGAATACAGCATATCGTCGAGAGCCAGCTCACGCTGTTCATAAAGTTCGCGGCCACTTAAATCGGACATTTCTTCAGCTATATTTTCATAGCTTGCAATGTCTTCGAAATAAATGTTCCTTCTGCCCCTGGAATATGTAATACAGTGATTTTTGGTGATGGCAAACAGCCAGGTTGCAAATTTGGAATTACCCTTGAATGAAGATATGTTTTCCAGCGTTTTCATTAATACGTCCTGGGCTATATCATTGGCTTCATCGGGCCTCCTGATGAAAGAAAGGCATTTGTGATATACTTTTTTATAGTACCTTTCATATAACGTACCAAGGGAATGGTAATTCCCGTTTTTATAATTTTCTACAAGCTCTTCGTCGGTAATGTTAAGGTCAGGTCCGCTTTTCATTTAACAGTTTAAAATAATTAAATAAAAAGTAAAGTTATGGACTTAAATATACCTGTGCATCTGTTAAATCGCGTATTTTTTAATGCAGGTCTTTACACTTAGAACAAAGGTAAATTACTTAGATAAGGCATGTAATTTTACGTAGATATTTGAAAAATATGGGCGCTGTCCCTATATTATGATTTGAAAAATATGGGCGCTGTCCCTATATTATGTGAAAGTCATTTTGGATTTTCAACAAGTCAATGATCTCATAAAAGTCGGGCGATACATTTTTAAGAACAAACTTTGTCTGCTTGCGCCCTGCAAATTTTCTCAACGTAACCAGCACCTGTGCCCCATAGGTGTCAATAAATTCGAGCCCCTTCAAATCTATAAGTATATTCCTTATTTTGGGATTTACAATGCTCCTCAGCACTTTAATTTTTATCCTGTTTGCATTTTTCACGTTTATGCGTTCAATATTCTCGAATGAGAAAATGGCAACATCCCCTATAATCCTTTTTTGGATCATATTTTTGCTGACAAGGGGATTAACTATTTTGAGGTCCATTTATCTTTAAAATAAGGCTGTTTCCTATATTTACAAAATTAATAAAAATATTTTAAATATAGGGACAGCGCCCATATTAAAATAGGTACAAAACAGGGACAGCGCCTATATTTTCAGAGGAGCCCTAAGATGCTTTCTCCAGTATTATTTTAAGAACCTGGCTGTGAGGAATCATATAATGTCTTACAAGGCACATATTTATATCGGGCAGCCAGATAATCACATTTCTTAAAACTTCATAGGTCTGCCTGTTATAAAACTTCCAGTTAATATTGTGCAAATGCACAGGCCTTGAATATTCCACAGGCTCTGAGATTATTAACGATAAGCGCTGTCCGTTTAAATAGACTCTGTAATTATCATCATTAAGATCATTTACTCCAAGTTTAAGTATGCTCCTGTTATTATGGTTACTCCGGAAACTTATTATTTTTATTTCATGATCTATATTTTTTTCAACTACAGGAAAGTTGATCCTGCCTGAATTGTTTCCGGTTGGCTTTATTATTGTTTTCATTTTTCAAAAGTTTTATGATCGCAGGTAAAACCTGCATAATTTAATTATTCATGGTTATATAAAAGTATAATCGGGAATTCATGACTATACATTAAAGAATTATTTATTATAATGTTACCGGATAATAAAAGAATAAATTGTAATAACCTGTTTATAACATGAATCGGCAGGGGGGAGGAATATCTGAAATGAATACCAGAATGAGATGTCTTATATAGGTAATATTTTTAATTCCGCAGTAGGAGCTAATATCAATAAAAAGAAAGAAAATGCCCAAATTTTCGACCTGATAAAATATATCAAGATCTGGTGAGAAATCTTCGGCATCGAATATTGCAGCACTATCCTGCAGGCTCTCAGAAGTGTAATTATTAATATACCCGGTGGTTTTTTGAAGAACAGGAGTGATGCCGGAAGAGCAGCACCAGCTTTGGGTAAAGCCCAGAACAAGTAACAAGAAAAATACCTGGTTCATTCCTGAAATTTTATATCTTCAATTTAATTATTATTGCCTGATATAAAAAGTTAAATATTGTTAATATGGGCGCTGTCCCTCAATTCCTCTTTCGAAATGCGGGGGGATTCGTTACTGAGAAGTTTTTTCAGGACTAATTTCCCGGTTTTACGTGCAGATTTTTCATCAGGGAAAGGATGGTTACCTTCAATTGCAGGGATACATTCCTGGTGAATAAAAGGCTTTTTGTTCTTTAAGATATTATACCCCCACCCTGATTCGAGCTTGATAACCTCAAGCTTATAATCCTGAGTTTTTGGGATATTATTATGTGTTATTAATAATAAAGTGATTATGGTAATAATTAATACAACCGGGGATCTCACATATTTAATCATATTCATCATACTCACTATCAGGCTCAAAAGCCCATATGTCATCGAAGTAATAGCCACTGCTTCTGCCTGTAGTAAGATATGCCCGGTTGCCGATTATAAATGCCACTGCCTCAATTCTGCTGACACCTTCAAATGAAGTTTTTTGTTCCCACAAATCGACAACCGGATCATATTCCCAAACTACTGAACTGGTGGTGCCTTGCCCTCCAGTTGCGATATAACCTTTCCCACTTATTGAAAAAGCCGTTTTATTAATCCCGGTAAGACCTGTATAGTCATCGTCAAAATCCTCATCCGTCGCATCTGATATAGAGCGCATTTCTGTCCATGTATCTGTCGCAGGGTCGTATTGCCAGAAATCATTTTCATAAACCCCGTTATTAACACCCGTGCATATATATCCTTTGTCATAGATGACAAATCCCACGGCATCCTTTCTTTTACTGCCGCCAACACTGACCTTCTGTTCCCAGGTATCCGAAACAGGATCGTATTCCCAGAAATCTTTCAAATAATTACCATCATATCCTGTTCCCAGGTAACATTTATTATTTATCACAAAACCAGTAGCGCCGTATCTTCCCGAACCGGCAAAATTTGCTTTTTGCACCCATTTATTTGAATCGGGATTGAATTCCCAGAAATCGTTCAGCTTACTGACTCCGTCGTAACCGGTACCTATATATCCCCTGGTATCAGTACCGACACCAATAGCACCGTTCCTGGCTGCACCCGGGAAATCAGCCTTTTGCATCCATGTGTTTCTTTCAGCATCATACTCCCAAAAATCATTAAGACGTTCTGAACCATCGTAGCCGGTACCGACATACCCTTTATTGCCTATAGTAAAACCGACTGCATCACTTCGCGGAACACCTTCAAACTCAGATAACTCTATCCAGTTACCGATAAGAGTCTCTTCTTCTTCATTGTCGCCATGACAGGCAAAGAATATTAACACCGGTAAGACAATTAGTAGCGAAGCATAACAAATACAACAATTAATAACATATTTTATCATTATCAAATACTATAAGAAGGTTATATACTTCTCACAAACATATCCCGGTAATATTTATTTAAAAAACCAAATAGATATATAAGTCCTGATAATAGACCAATAAAATGAAATGGTCGACTTTATACAAGAATGGCATGAAAACTTACAGGTTTATTATGGCTTACAATGGATATAAAGCGGATTAAAGAGTTTGTCTACACATTATGGGTATTGGTATAATAAGTTTTATCAGAATAATTAAATGAGCTTGATTTGCAGTACTGTTTTTATAATTTATAGCAATGAAAAAGCAAATAAGGCTTTCTCTCTTTAAAATTTTAAAAGGAATACTTCAGCCGGCATTAATAATATTGGGATTTATCTTATTATCCTGTAGCAAGGAAGATAATGAATTTACAATGGGACAGGACTTTATTGAGTCACAAACAGCTATAATTGTCATCGATACTTTTAGTACTGAGTTTTCGACAGTAATTGTCGATTCCATACCAACTTCCGGTACGGAAACCGTCTTAATCGGCAGCTATGAGGATGAAGCATTCGGCAGGATTACCTGCCACAGTTATTTTCAGGTCGGATTGCCGCAATATTATTCTAAAGATGAAAATGATATTTATGATTCCATAACTTTATTACTTAGGTATTCGGGTTACAACTATGGAGATACTACACAGCCGTTCCGGATAGTCGTGCACCAGTTACTGGAAGATGTAGAGCCGGACGAGTCAGGCTACCTCTACAACACTTCTTCAGTTTCTTATTCTTTGAATGATATAGGCAGTAAGACATTCATACCACGGCCGGGCATCGCTGATTCTGTTGAAATAAGGTTAAATAATAATATAGGGACGGATTTATTTAATAAACTGCTGGATAACGATGAAAAAGTTGCGACGGAGGATAATTTTCTCAACTATTTTAAGGGTATTGCTATTGTACCGGATGGAAATATTAATTCCGCAATTATCGGATTTAATGCAAATGAAGAGGATTTGCTGATGAGAATTTATTCACATAGAATAGGTGAGACTCTTGAAGTATTGCACAATGATTTTCCTATGGTTTACAGCGACAGGCAGTTTAATCATATACAGCATGATTTCAGCAATACTTTACTGAATATTGTGCAGAGACAGAAAGTGGCTGTCCCGTCATCGGAAACAGGGGATAAGACATATGTGCAGGGAGGCACTGCACTGATGACAAAGATCAGGTTCCCTTCAATGCAGGATATACTGTTATTTGAGAATGGAATAATTATCAAAGCTGAGTTAGTTGTAAAGCCGGTAAAAACAAGTTATAGTGTTTTTTCACTGCCTGAAGATTTGATCTTGCGTGAAACTGATAAAATCAACAGGCTGGGTGATGTTTTATATGACAGCTATGGGACAGTAGCTACCGCGTCATTTGTGCTGGATGAGCTCTATAATGAAGAGACCTCATACACGTTTGATATCACTGAATTTATTAATAATGAACTGTCGGATAATTATTTTGATACTGACCATGGCTTATTGATAAGCCTTCCTTCCGGCAAATTACTTGAAAGCTTTGAGAGGCTGATTCTCGAAGCAGCGAATCCCCTGCCAAAGTTGAAATTATATTACCTTACATATTAAACCGGGATAGAAGATGCGCTATAAAGTTATTACTGCGGCTATTTTATTAAGTATAAACAGTACTAATATTTTAAAATCTCAGATTACCGATTCTCCGTATACATTATTCGGGGCAGGCCAGATTGAAGATAATGGTTTTGGGGCGAATAAAGCAATGGGTGGTACGGGCATGGCTTTTCAATCGGGGAGATACCTTAATAATTTAAATCCTGCCTCATATAGCGGGATAGACAGTCTTTCGTTTTTATTTGAAATGGGCGTTTTTTCAAAATATACAAGATATGAAACAAATAATAAGGTTCAGACAAAATTGGACGGGAATATACGTTATATTGCCATGGGCTTCAGAATTACTCCTTGGTGGGCAAACAGTACCGGAGTGGTGCCTTACAGCTCGGTAGGATATACAATTCACTCAACAAAGAGTATTGAAGGAGAACTTACAGGTTATAAAATTACTTATAACGGAAGTGGCGGTATTAACCAGTTTTATAGCGGTAATTCCATTAAAATAAATAAAAATATCTCAACAGGAATTAACGCTTCCTATATTTTTGGTTCTATAACACAGACTGAGACAGCCGGGGGTGCTTATAATTTTAACGGCTATTCTGTTCAAAATACAAAATACTTTAATAATTTTTATTTTGACTATGGGTTACAGTTTTCCGTATATAATAATGATTGGATATATACATTAGGGATTGTTTATGGAAACAGCAAAAAACTAAAAACTTTAAACAGGATAAGTTTTAACTATGCAGAGGATACCGTTGATCTGGGAAGCAGCGAATTTGATTTTCATTTACCACGCAAATATGGTTTTGGCATAGGTGTTGAAAAATCAAGAAGGTACAGGGGGGGATTTGATTTTGAGAGAAAATACTGGTCGGTAATAAAATTTTCAAATCCCCTGCTGAACACAAGAAACAGCGAAAGATATTCTATGGGAATGGAATATACACACAAGCCGGACTATAAACATTTCGGCCTTGCGGGTATTACATACAGGGCGGGGGCATATTATAAAAAGTCATACGTTGTAATTGATGATACCCCTATCAATTCGGGAGCCATAACCTTTGGAGCCGGGATACCTCTGAAAAGGGATTTAAGTATTATTAATCTGTCACTGGAGCTTGGAGAAAACGGGACTCTCGAAAATGGCCTTATTAAAGAGAATTACTGGCTTGTCCATTTTAACATTACCTTACATGATCTGTGGTTTCAGAAGCCAAAGTATGACTAGGATTTTTATAGCAGATATTTTTTTATTATGTTGTTGAAGTTTATCTTATAATTG
>Ga0307435_1000550_pt1 | contig 16635 bp, 10 predicted proteins | sample SalMarWE160470MG_FD_202164 | JGI IMG/M metagenome (GOLD analysis project Ga0307435, IMG submission 202164) | Salt marsh sediment microbial communities from the Plum Island Ecosystem LTER, Massachusetts, United States - WE1604-70 | ecosystem: Environmental > Aquatic > Marine > Intertidal zone >... | reverse complement strand
ATTTCCCCCTCAGAACCTTCAAAACAGACTTATCCATCTTGATGCCGCTCTGCCTGGCGGCCTTGAGCGATGCAAGCTCCCTCTCAAGTCGCCTGATGGCCCCTTCATGCTCTTTAAGGCGCCTGTTCAGGGCAGTCACCAGCTCGTCCAGAAACGCCTCGAGGTCTATTTTCTCGTCTGACATAGCATTTCTTTTAGTAAATAGAGGAAAGCTTTTTTAGCCTACCAGGCCCCTCCAGGCTTAAGGGGGAGCCATCAGATGAGCTCGAACTTGCCCTTCACTGACTTCGGGTTGATGGGCCGGACCTTTCCCTCCCTGGCCAGCCAGCCGAGCCCCATGCTGACCTCCTTCAGGGTCAGACCAGTAGTCTTCTGGAGCTGGGTCAGGGTGTTGCTGCCCTTGCTGAGGGCCTCCCAGACCCTTCCGGCATTGACCCCAAAGTATTCATTAGCCTCCATGTCAACCTCCAAGAAATTCCTCAGTAAGCCGCTGGTAGGCATAAGCCCCCCGGCTCTCCTTGTTGTAGAGCATAATGGGCATGTTGCTTCTCGGTGCCTCGGCAAGGTCCACATTTATGGGTATCACTGTATCAAAGACTCCCCTTCCATAGACCTTCCTAATCTCCCCCTCCATCCTGGCTGTGAGGTTGTTTCTCCTGTCGTGCATGGTGAGGACGTAGCCCCTCACCGACAGCCCGGGGTTTATCTCCCTCTTCACCATATTCACGGTGTTCATGAGCTGCTCCACACCCCTGGTGGCCAGGTGGTGGACCTGCACAGGAACGAGAACAGAGTCAGATGCAGTAAGCGCATTCACAGTAAGCATGCCCAGGGAGGGTGGGGTGTCTATCAGAACATAGTCATATGCATGGCTCTTGAGCTTCCTCTTGAGCTTGAACTGCATGCCGGGGTCGTTCATAATCTCGACCTGGGCGGCGCTCAGTTTCTGGCTGGCTGGCACAAGGTGGAGGTTCTTTATGCTGGTTGGAACAGCCACGTCCCTTAGCCTGGTCCTGTCATCGGCCAGGAGCATACTGGAATCCCTTTTGTGCGGCCTGCCTGAGAGATACTCCGTGGTATTGGCCTGGGGATCGAGGTCAAGAACCAGAACCTTCTTGCCTCTCTGGGCAAGACTGGATGCAAGATTGACGCACAAATCTGTTTTTCCGACACCGCCCTTCTGATTTGCAACAGTGATTATCATGTTTTATATTATTATACGGCCTGGCTTAAATGTTTTCACTGGAATTGAGCACAAATCGCTGTTTTTGTTTAAACAAAGCTTTATCTTGGCCGGGGGGTATAATATAACTATACATGATCAGCGTCGGGTGCGGATTAGATGGAGTAGGAAATGAAGGTATTGATGTTGGGGTGGGAATTCCCCCCCTTTAGTTCTGGCGGTCTGGGCACGCATTGCTATAACATCACAAGGGCCCTGAGCAAGAGGGGTGTGGATGTAACCTTTGTCATGCCCGGCTCCTCTGATGACGTGCACTCTGATTTTGTCAGGATAATCAGTGCAGGAAAACAGAAGCTGATAAAGGTCGGGGTCTCCCTCAAGCCCTACCTGCCGAGCCTTCCGATAACAGCGGCCAGGAATTCCAGGGTTAGCAACGACAAGGTTTACGGGTATGGGTTCTTTGAGGACGTCCGCAGGTATACAGAGATGGCCTCCCAGGCAGTCAGGGATGTGGATTGCGATGTGATTCACTGCCATGACTGGATGACCTTCCCTGCGGGGATAAGGGCAAAGGAGGAGAAGGAGAAACCACTTGTTGTCACCGTACACTCCACTGAATTCGACAGGAGCGGCTCGCTGTGCCCCAACCCATGGATATCGGATATCGAGTGGAAGGGGATGTACCACGCTGACAGGGTTATTACTGTCAGCAGATACATGAAGAACCAGATTATGGAGAGGTATGGTGTGCCCGGGGACAAGATAGAGGTTGTCCACAATTCAATCGATATGGGGCGCTACTCAAAAAGGAAAATCCGGTTCGGTCTTGACGAGAAGATTGTGCTCTTCCTGGGAAGGCTGACCCTCCAGAAGGGACCCGACTACTTCCTCCGGGCAGCCAAGAGGGTCCTGGATAATTATAAGAGCGTCAGGTTCATTGTGGTGGGAACAGGGGATATGCTTCCCCAGCTTATTGATTCAAGTATAAATATGGGCATAAGCAACAGGGTTATATTCACCGGTTTCCAGGAAGAGATAGATGATTACTACAGAATGGCTGACCTCTATGTGATGCCCTCGGTATCAGAGCCCTTTGGCATAACCGCCCTGGAGGCCATGGCCTCGGAAACACCCGTCATAGTTTCCAGGCAGTCCGGGGTCTCAGAGGTTGTAAACCACAAGCTCTCTGTTGATTTCTGGGATGTAGACGAACTCGCGAGCAAGATGCTGGGAACCCTCAGGTATGAATGCGTCAGGAGGGAGATGGGCAGCAACGGCCACAGGGAGGTCAGCAGGATGAGCTGGCTTGACGTGGCAGACAGGACCATGGAGGTCTATTCAGAAACCATGAAGTGCCACCCAGCAGGTTGAGTGTCTTCGGCTCGGTCAAGTATAAATTGAGCCAAGATAATATTTTAGTGGATTCAATGCCATCAATTTGCATATATTTCCAGGTCCACCAGCCCATGAGGCTCAGGGGATTCAGCGCCTTTGATATAGGAAAATCCAGGGAATACTTTGACAGTGATAAGAACCGGTTCTATCTCGAGAGGGTGTCCAGGAAGTGCTATCTTCCCACCAACAGAAGGATTCTTGAGCTGATAAGCAAGACTGATGGGAGATTCAGGTTCTCATTCAGCATCACAGGCATCCTCCTGGAAGAGCTCGAGAGGGGGTTTCCCAAGGTCCTGGACTCCTTCAGGAGGCTTGTCGATACCGGCTCGGTGGAGCTGTTCAATGAGACCTACTACCACAGCCTGGCCTACCTTGTTTCAGAGAGGGAGTTCAGGGAACAGGTAAAACTTCACAGGGAGAAGCTGTGGGACATCTTTGGTGTGAAGCCCAGGATTTTCAGGAATACCGAGGCCATGTACGGGAACGATGTCGCAAGGCTGGCCCGGAGGATGGGCTTCAGGGGCATCGTGGCTGAGGGCCTCTCCCATGTCCTTGGGTGGAGGTCTCCAAACTACCTCTATACCCCGCCCGACTCTGACATCAGGGTATTCCTCAGGAACTACAAGCTGAGCGATGACATAGGCTTCAGGTTCTCGTGCAGGGAGTGGCCTGAGTGGCCGCTGACAGCGGACAAATATGCCAACTGGCTGAGCAGGGCCGGCGGGGATGTTGTAAACATCTTCATAGACTACGAGACCTTTGGGGAACACCAGTGGCAGGAAACCGGTATCTTTGATTTCCTGATGCACCTTCCCCAGGAGGTTCTCGAGCACGAGGGCCTGCAGTTCATGACCCCGAGTGAGATACTGAAGGCAAAGACGCCCGTGGGTGTCTATGACGTGCCCTATCTGACATCTTGGGCCGACGTCCACAGGGACCTCAGCGCCTGGCTTGAGAACTCCATGCAGCAGCAGGCCTTCAGCGAGGTGAAGGCCCTCGAGCCCCTGGTGAGAAGGAGGAAGCATCTTCTGGATGCCTGGAGGAAGCTCCAGACCAGTGACCATTTCTACTACATGTGCACAAAGTGGTTCGCTGACGGGGATGTGCACAAGTACTTCAACTACTATGAGACCCCTTATGATGCATTCCTGAACTTCATGAACATCCTGACCGATTTAAAGAGCAGGGTGCAGAAAAAACCCAAACCATCCTATAGTGCTCCAAATAATAAACCTGGCTATTATAGTACCTGACATAACTTTTTGGAATAATGTCAGGTACAACTAGCAAAGGACACTTTCCAATTTATTATGCCCTTTACTATAATTGTTGAGAGCACAACCAGCAAACCAAATCCAAGCAGAGATTATTTATTTGGTTTACTACAGTGTTCCAAGGGAACAGTGCACTCAAACTACGAAAGGTTGTCGGAAGGGATTATTTCCTTGTTTGGCTGTCTGGACAGTGCCATGTCATAGACCTTGATGTAGTTCTTTATGAGGTTTCCCCAGTCAGCAAGCATGGAGAGCTGCTTGGCCCTTATCTTGAACTGCCCCCTCTGCCTCTTGCTCATGTTGTATATACTGAGGAGCTGCTCCTCAAGGCAGGACACGCTCTGTTCATAGGTCTTGCCCTCCCTGGGAACAACCACTATGCTGCAGTCATCCTTTCTCAGATGAGGCTTGATGAACCTTCCGTATCCTGCAAGGTCGGTGGTGATGCTCTGGCATCCTAGGGCGGCTGCCTCGAGGGGGGTGTATCCCCAGGGCTCATAGTAGGAGGGGAAAACCCCTGCATGGCAGCCTATAATGGCATTGTAGTAGTTCAGTCCAAGGATGCCGTCTGTTGAGGAGAGGTAGGTTGGATAGTATATGACCTTCACCCTGTCCTTGGGGTGGTTAAGGAGGTTGTTTCTCTCCAGGCTGTGTGTTATTTCATTGGGCTCGACCTCGAAGGGTGAGATTGGGGGCTGTCCCTTCTTCCAGAGATAGAGACCTGTTTTCTTGAGCTCGTGAACAAAGGGCTCATCGATTATATTGGAGTACTTCACCGATTTTCTCTGGGCAAAGGCGCTCATTATATTTTCCCCTATCTTCTTGGATTCCTTCTTGATGGCTTCTTCAAGGTCCTCAAAGAGGGCGAGGTTCTCCATGATGTCCGGGAGCCTGCCTCTGACATGGCAGGGAACCCAGATAAAGGCAACCACTGTCTTCTTGGATTTAGTCTTCATGAGCCTTTTGTTAAGCCTGCCCAGGGCATCCAGAAAGAGGTCGATGCCCTTGTTGTGGAATTCGAACCTTCCTGAGATAAAGTATAGTATTGTGTTCTTGGTGTCTATGGGATAGTAGGGGGAGAAAAAGGCTGTCACGAATTTCCTTATGTGGTCGCGGTGGGTGATATGCAGGCTCGAGAGGTCTTCCATGGCATGGAACTTGGTCATGTCAAGGCCGTTGTGTATGATTAGGTCGGGCTTCCTGCCCAGGATGAACTCACACTCCCTGCCAAGGATGTCCGAGACTGTGGTGAATACATCGGAGTTCTGGGCAGAGGCGCGCTCCATGCTGTGCTTGTCCATGAGCTGGTACTCCCTGGCCTTGTCGTCAGAGACTGTCTGTTTCTCGGAGAGGCCCGAGTTTATCAGGGTATAGATATCCTCCCTGCCGGTCCCTGCAATGGACCTTCCCAGCATGGTCGCATGGGTCGTGAAGACCGTCTTCACCGGGACCTTCTTCTCCTTGATATAGAGGAGGCCGGCCCCTGAAAGCCACTCATGGAAGTGGGCAACCACCCTGCCCCCTATTGCGCTGCTCCTCAGTAGCTCCTCTACCAGAAAGCCCGTTGTCCGTGACCATGGAAGGGGCTCGTCATAGAACCAGGAGGTGTTGAGAGAATCCACCCCCGCAAAATCCCAGAGCTCTTCCTTGATTTTGTTGATGCTCGCCCTGTAGCCTGCGGGGTCTATAAGTATGGTCAGTGGCCTCTCCCTGAGAAGCTTATGGCCCCTGATAAGCCACCGGCCGTAATAGCAGTTGATTCCGTACTTCTTGTGAAGCGCGTTGAAGGCCTTCTGGAACTTCAGGGGCGGCTTCTCCTGCTCGAATTCCAGAGAGGCCTGTTTCTCATAATAAGGGCCCACTGCAATGTAGTTCTGGATGCTTTCCATCATCCTGGACATCTTGGATGTTATGACGGTGTAGATGCCCCCTGCCTTGTTGCACACCTCGTAGCTTACTTCAAGAACCGTGATGTCCTTCTTTGCATTGTCTGGCATGCTTAATATTTGGCTCGGCTGGCTAATAAATCAGACTGACACGCGGTCTCATAAAGCCTGCAGGTGTCTATAGGGAAGGTTTATTGTGCAAATAAGCCCTATCTTAACACGAGGGTTGCTGTTCGTGGGATGGGCGAGGCCAGGAGTAATGTAATACTGCTTTCTGTTTTCAGTTTCCTGCTCTGGGCCTCTCTTGGGGCACTGGCGCCGATAGAGTTCCTTTTCCTGGGTTCCCTGGTCGAAAATGTTGCCATAAGGGGCCTGATATTGGGCATACCAGGTCTGGTCATCATGGTCTTTGCTCCATGTGCAATAAAAAATCTGTATACTTTGGCTATTCCTCCAGCCTGGGCTCACTGGGCGGCATCATTGGCGCAGTCATATCCGGCTTTCTGGTATATTTTTTCGGGGTCGAGATGACCGTCCTGATGCTTGGCCTGTTTGTTCTGTTGCCGCCGATTCCCTTTCTGGCTGCCTACCTGCTGAAAGGGTTGCCCTGACTGTATATTGGACAGTCACTTCCTGATTATCCTGAATCTCCTGTCAGAACAGGAGACCCTGACTGATTTGCCTGACTTTCTGAAGCCGAGTCTGAGCAGGCCATGGCCTGTCCTTCGGAGGCGCTCTATCCTGTTTATCCCGGGAGGGAGCCTAGGGGAGACTGTTATGGTCCTTTTCAGGGAGTTGATTTCGATGCCGAGCATGAACTCGTCAACAAGCCTTGGGATGAAACCAGAGCCCCAGAGCTGCAGGGGGCATCCCGACAGGGTGAGGTTCGAGGAGTTCCAGCACTCCCCTATGCAGCCCAGGGAGTCCCTATCCATGTCTTCAAGAAGAATCTTGAGGTATTTCCAGCCCCCCGCAGGCCTGCCTGAAAGGAACTCTGCCGCGCAGGCCCAGGCAGTGGTCAGGGACCATGCCGCCCCTGTGTGGTAGCCACCGGGGTCGAATTCTGCCTCGCCACCTGCCCTGCTCCTGACCCCCCTCCTGGTTGTGAAGGGCTCGGACTCGATTGCCTCCAGAACCTCCCTTGCATGCCTCCGGAAGCCGCAAAGCAGCGGGACCAGGGCGTTGGCTGTTCTGATTGCAACGGCCTGCTTCCAGAAGAGCCTGTCCGCAAAGAAGCCGTTGTGGAAGAAGTCCCTCTCGAGGTTCTCCCTCAGAATGCCTGCCGTGGAGGATACCTCTTCAACAAGGCCATTCCTGTCAGGGAGCAGGGAGAGCATGTGCCGGGCAGAGAGCAGGGCCCTGTAATAGAGGGCCTGGATATCCACCGCCCTGGAATCCCTCTTCAGGGTGTCCATCCATGTCTCTGGGAAATCCAGGTCGTGCTCTATATAGCCGTCACCGTCGGTGTCGTGTGAAAGGAGAAAGCGCGTGCTGGTCTCCAGGTAAGGCCTCATCCTCCTAAGAAAGGCGAGGTCTCCTGAGTTCATGACATAATTTTCGAGGGAGATTATCCAGAGGGGTGTGGGGTCAAGGGCGTTCATGTGCCTCCCCTCGGTCTCTGATACCTGGTTTGGGATCCTTCCCTTCTCAGAGGATGCGGCAAAGAATTCCAGGGTTTTCCTGACATCCTCGAAGTATCCCAGGGCTGTCAGGGAGGGGATTACCCAGAAGGTGTCGCGGGCCCAGAAATGCTGGAACCAGGGGAGGCCTGCATACCAGCCAGCCTGGCCGGGGCCCTCCTTTCTGCAGAGCTCAGTGGCCAGGATGCTCCATGAGAATCCCCTCTTTAGGAGTTTGTTATCGGTTTTTATGATTCCCTGAAGGGCAGAAAGGCGACGCTGCCTCTCAAGGAGGGATTTTGACAGGTTCCCCGGGGGTGGCAACCGCTCTGGATTTAATGAGGGTGTGAATACAAGGGTAAGTCTCTTGCCAGAAGCGGCTATCCTGCCCGGGGTGAAGTAGTTCTGTGGCTCCCCTGAGGGGCAGTGCTCCCTGTAGGTTGGGCCTTCCTCGAATATCAGGCCGGGAACCCCCGAGGCCCTGAGGGAGCCAAGGCTATTGTAGACCGTGACAGTGTTCCCTGACTTCCTTACAGAATATGGCCTGTCTGTCCTGTTCTCTGAGCGCCTCCTTATGTTGACAGCGAGCTCGAGCTCGAATTCCGCCGGTTTCCTGGCAGACAGCTCCATGACCAGGTGGCCTGTCTCTGGAAGGAACAATGCCTGTGTTATCAGGTTGCCATGGCTCTTGAAGGTATGGGTTGCCTTTAAACCATCATAGACTAGGCCCCTACAGTTTCTTTCAGAGAGCCACTCCCCGCCGGCCTTCAGGGCAAGGAACTCCAAGAATTTGGTCTCCCTGTGCCAGAGGCCTGTCCACTTGTTCCTAAACCCCGAGTCTGCAAAGCGGTGGAAGAAGCAGGATTTGTTCGAGAGGAAATAGGAATTCTTCCAGAGGCCCGACCTTCTCACAAACTCCATATATAAGAAATGGTTTCCCACATTATATTAGTGGTGCCTGATGGGAAGGGTATTTGTTCTGGGGGACCTCAACGTGGACATGCTCTGCCATGTTAAAGCCATGCCTGCTAGGGGGGGTGAGGTCCATGCTGATTCCATCAGGTTCTCCATAGGCGGGAACGCGGCCAACTTCGCGGTTGCTCTGGGCAGGCTCGGTGTCCGGCCCGAGTTCTATTCCTGCATAGGTGATGACTTCTCATCGGATTTCCTGAGAAGGGAGCTTAAATCCTCGGGTGTGAAGCCAGTGCTCAGGGAGGTTCCCGGGAGCAGCGGCTACACAGTTGCATTTGTTCTCAGGAGCGGTAACAGAAGGTTCGTGTCCAATAAGGGTGCGTCAGGGCTGCTGAAGGCGCAGGATTTGAAGCCCATCCTGGAGGGGGTAAGGCCCGGGGACATTGTCTACACGGGTGGGCTGTTCCACCTTCCGGGCCTGGCCAGGGGCTTTGCGGGATTTGCGAGGGCTGCCAGGAAGAGGGGAGCGACCCTGATGCTTGACTTCAGCTTTGATGAGACCGGATGCTTCAGTGGGTTTGAGGGCCTTGCCAGGCACCTGGACATGGTATTCATGAACGAGAGCGAGCTCAAGCGATTCGGCAGGGGTGACCTCAGAAAGTCCCTCGGGGGGGTCTCGGGCCTCGGAATCAGGGATGTCATAGTCAAGCTGGGAAGCAGGGGCTCCCTGTTCTATACAAACGGCATGCTGAAGAAAGAGCCTGCGAGAAGGGTGAAGGTTTTGGATACCACCGGTGCGGGGGATGTCTTCAATGCCGCCTTTGTCTACGGGTTCATGAGCGGCCTCCTGCCGGAGCAGTGCCTTAGGCTTGGCAACTGGGTGGCTGCATGGAAGGTGGCCCGTACAGGAATAACCGTGCCGCCAAGGGAAGGTATTTCTGACTTTCTGAGGAAGCTGTAGTGCTCCTCTGCTTTAGAATGAGAAGATTGTCTTGTTTCTCTCCTCCGATTCTGCCCTTTCCCTCACCATCTGTGAGAACCTTTCTACTATCCATTCATAGTATTCGGGGGGCATGGCCTTCTTCTGGACCTCGGGGAGGTCATTGAAGGCGTCTATCAAAAAGGGGTTTCCGTCGATGTCTATTGACCATTCCAAGGCATTGAAGTCAAGGTCCAGGCTTGAGTTCAGTTTTATGGTCCACTTGGAAAGCTTGTCCACAAGGCCCTCTATCGGCTTCAGGTCAGACCATATATATTCCCCCCCACACCCGGGTCTCGGGTTGTACTTAACAAAAAGAACCTCTCCTTTGCCAACACAGAATACTCGATAGTAATCCTTGTGCTCGATTTTTTCCTGGACCAGGAGCACGTGCTTGCTCTTCAGGGAGTCATAGAGATTCCTGAGCTCGTTCATGCTGTTCACGAAGTAGACATTCTCCCATGCAAAGCCGTTGTGGGGCTTGAGGACGCACGGGAACCCTATCTCCTTCCCTACATGCCCCAGGTTCGGCTCCCTGACGCTGTCGCCTACATCCCACTCATCGTTAATGAGGGGCAGCACCATGGTCCTGGGGTGCGGTATGCCGAGGGCACTGCATATCCTGGTGTCCACTATCTTGTTGGTGGCGGTGAAAGAGAACGGGTTGTTTATCACATAGGCCCCGCCAAGGGAAAGGCTCTTCACGGCCTCCAAGAGAAAGGGGTGGTTGTAGCTCATCCTGTCAACCACAACGCTATAATCCAGATTAGGGGGTATGCTGACCTCCCGGAGGGAGATGAAGTCTGTCTCCAGGTCAGAGAGTTTCGATACAATGTCTTTTATGAACTCATCGTCCCTGAGCTCCAGGATTCCTACACTGGCCATTGGCGCACCGGATTCTTCTATATTTGATTATGGTTGAGGTCTATTAAAAGTGCAGGGGGTTAATGCTATCAGAATGCTAAGTGGAATAGCCATGCCGCCTGTGGAGAAGGTCTCGGGCTTTCTGAAGGGGTTTTAGGCCTGTTTCTCTTTACCTTTAATTGGTTAACTGTTCGAATTGCTTAGTTAACAGAAGCGTTAGTTTTATATGGGGGCTCTGACTAATCATTAATAATCATCATTAATGCTGATTAAATGAAGCGGCAGGATGGCGACATAAAGGGAAGAATTCTTAAGCTTATCTCTAGGAAGCCATATGGTCTGAGCATTGAGGAGATTTCGAGAGAGCTGAAAATAAACAGGGCCACTACTGTAAAATATCTTGCGTTTCTGGAAGGCCAGGGGCGGATTCTTGTGAGGGAGCTGGGCAAGGCCAAGCTACACTATCCAAGGACGAGGAGGGTTGAGGCATGGCTGCTCTAGAGCTTTCCCCCGGAACGGCAACGCCAGGCAGGAGAATGAAGAGCAGCCTCAAGAGCTCAGCCGGCATTATAGGTCTGTTATCGCTGATTCTGGCCGTGGGGTGTGTCTGGCTGCTGGTGGTCAATACGGCAGTTTCCCAGAAGGGTGTCGAGATTGTCACCGATAAGGAGGCATATAAGCAGGGGGAAGTTGTATCTGCCTTCATATCAGGCCCTGCCAACATCAGCTTCAGCCTGGATATATTCGAGCCGGACAACCAGAGCATATTCCAGCTAAGGAACGAGAGCCTCAATGAAGAGGGTGAATTCAATCTCTACATCATGGCATATGAGAAACCGGGCATGTATGAAATCATTGTCTGGAACGAGAACCTTGCATTATCATGCACATTCGATGTGCTGAGACCGGAGGGTATGTGGGGAGTAAATGGCTCTGGGAACCAGACCCCTGAGAATAAGACTTCAGGAGAGATTAACATCACCCTGGATATGGGTAACCAGACTGATAATGAGACCGGGCAGGAGAACCAGGGTGTTGTGGACATAATTAAACAGGTTCTTGAGATTCCGGAGAACAGGAGCCTGACTGCTGGAATTCAGGAGACAGTTAACCTCTCTGAAACAGACTCCAATGAGAGTCTTTCTGAGTGTTTCAGGGAAAACGTAACAGGACCTGTCGATAACGCCTCCCTCGAAGTTAACCTGACCCTGGATGAGTCTGTTGTTCTGAGATCTGAGTCGCTGGAGGAGCTTGTACAGGGCGAGGCTTTTGTGGGCAGGCCTGTGAGATGGGCGAAGAAGATAAGGATGCCTGTACCAAGCAACATAAAGGTAGAGATTCCTGAACATGCATTTAATGTGAGTGTCTCTAGGGTTGCTGGGGGGATGAGGCAGAGAATTGAGGAGCAGGGACTGAAGAGAGTCCATGATACCCTAGAGCTAGACAATGCCACAGAGGTGGAGGTTGAATACTTCACAGAGCCGCCACAAGTCATGGAAGACGTCATCTCACAATACAGGAAGAGGATAACAGTCTATTCTGACATGCACTATGAAAACGTCCTGGCCTGGACAGAGATAGAGGAATTCCCTGAGGACAGTATCAGCCTTTACTGGTTCAGAGACGGGGAGAGGGAGCTTGTCGGAAGTGTCGATTACATCGACAGCAACGGAAACGGTATGATAGACAGGCTGGAATGGGTTGTTCCGCACCTGAGCAACCAGACATATGAGGTGGATATAGCCATACTCAACGTCCAGAGCTATCCTTCACTCTACGGCAACTGGACCGTGATGTTCAGCACGACCGGGCAAGCGAACCTGACCATCACTGCTGTTAACGGGACGTCATGGAGCGATTCAGTTGGGGATAATGAGATGATGTTCCTTGAAATCAGGTGTGGTGATGAGGTTCTCGAATATGAGTGGATAGACAACGGCCCCTACAACTCATCCGTATTCATCGAGGATTATTCCTGCAATGAAACGGGCCATGAAACCAGCATGGTCCTAGATGCAGGCAAGCACATGCTAGAGTTCAGGTTCGGAAACCTTGTTGGATATGCCTACAACTCCCTGGGAAGCCCCGTGTTCGAGACATATTCGGAGGCAGGATCGCCCGGCAATGTGTATTCGGTTGACGTCGACCCGCCATCCGGGACAGAAGGGGGTGACCTGCTTCTGGCTGTCTTCACCCACGACAGCACATCAGGAACGCTCAGCTCTCCTGGCGACTGGACTGACCTCATGAGCAGCACCAGCACAGACGGCAGCACCTTCCTCATATCATACAAGGTAGCAGGCAGCGACGAAACCGGACCCTACACGTTCTCGAGCACTGACACCGACCAGCTTGCAGTTGGTGTGGCAAGGTTCAGCAACGTCGATCCCAGCAACCCCATAAACTGCCAGTCCAGCGTAAGCATAGGGAACAGCAATGCCCCGCAGGCCCTGGCATGCACGACTAACATGGACGAAACCCTCGTTGTCAGGATGATGGCCGCGGACGATGACGACTACGGCACCCCGGGCAACTATCCCGGGGGGCACACGGGCGCGTTCACCGTGCAGTCGACAGGGAGTTCTGGTGAAACCCACTGCGCAATGGCATATACGGATCAGGCCCTGGCCGGCTCGACAGGGACAGCATCATTCAGCATGAGCGCAAGAGAGCAGTGGGGAACGCTCACCGTCGCCCTGACTCCCATAGACGTAACGCCGCCGAACATAACAGACGCCCGGTTCGAGCAGACCCTGGTCATCATGAACGATGCGATCCTGTTCAACGTCAGCGTGGATGACAACAAGTCAAGCGTGGACAAGGTCATCGCAACCTTCAGATATCCCAACGACACAAGGGTTAACGTGACCATGAATCATGACAGCGGGCCCCAGCCCCCCTGGGATTCCACTGACATGGAAAGCAAGGAGCGTCAGGCAAAGGCAATGGATTCCACCATGGCCGAGGCCAACTACGATTTCAGCACGGGTGGGGGAACCGACAAGTTCGGCTGGAGCCACAACAACGTCGATGCAGGAGAGAGCGTGCCTCCCTTCCAGTCAATAAGCCCATGGAACTACGTCTACACCCAGATGTACAGCGAGGCAGGCTATGCCGCCCTTGGTAGCATGGACCAGAGCTTTTATGCCTGCATTGACCCAGGCTTCGGGGATTATTCTGTTCTTGCGCTCGACTTCATTGGCATTGCAGAAGACCCCTCGGACATCAATGAAATCAACATCTCGTGGATTGGATACAGGCAGACATCGAACTACATGAAGGTGATGCTCAGAAACCAGACAGAGGGGAGCTGGGATTACACGGAATGGGATATAACCTCAACCTCCTCGCCAGGAGAGTACCATGAATGGGTTCTGAGCGGTGAGGATTTCGAGAAGTATGTCGTGGATGGAAGGCTTCTCATGATGCTCACTGTTGATGACGAGACCAACCAGCAGTTCTGGACGGATTTCGTGAACCTCAATGTAAGCTACGGGAAGCCCGGGGTGGATGATGACGGCAACTCCTCGTGGAGGGAATATTCGTTCACGAGCGCGGACGATTTTGACAAGATTACCGCAATCGAAATCCAGACCGAGGTGAGCTACTATGACCCGAGGGGCTCATACACCGGGGGAAGCAGCCTCCCTGACCTGGAGGTGCAGGCATGGGACGGAGACAGCTATGAGCCGGTGTTTCTCTATGACATCAGCAGCTTGATGGGGGACGAGACCTACAACACCACAGATACCAATTTCACGGAGAACATCACGGATTCTGCCATAATGGATGCCTGGGAAACTGCAGACAACAGGAGGATAAGAATCAGGGGAGTCTACATGGACATGAACGGCGGCTACAACGACACCATGAACTGGACAGGTGTGTGGGCAACGATACACTACGAGAACACGAGCGGCTACTTCCTCTACAACTGGGCTGATACAGCATCACTCGGGATATACAACGTCACGGACATCTATGCCAATGACACCTACAACAACGTAAACCACACGACCTACACTGACCTATATTTCGAGGTCGTGACTGCGCCACCAATATGGAGAAACCAGGGAACTAGTGAAATCGAGGATACCATAGAACTCGGTGATTCAATGACACTGTATGCGCAGGGAAGCGATGACTTCGGCCTCTGGGAGGCCATCCTGGCAACGGATGAGAGCGGGGAGTGGGTAAACCACTCTGGCGTCTACGGCTCGCCAATGAATCTGGGCAATGTCACTGACTGGGTCTGGTCAAACTTCACCTGGAATAACGCATCCTTCCCGACAGGAGCAACGATTTCATGGAGGATATGGTACAAGGACAACACCTCGAACTGGAACGCCACCAACATCCTGACCTTCGACATTGTTGATACGACCCCGCCTGGCTATCAGTATGACTCGGACAACTCATCCGGCGCTGCATCAGAGAAGGATACTGTATCGGCATCGGCTTACTGGAGCGATGTGGGTGATTTGGACTATGCAATTTTGAGGAGCAATGAGAGTGGAGGCTGGGTTAACACGAGCTATTACGGGTTTGGCGAAAATCCGGAGTATTCCAACTTCAGCATTGACACTACAGGGCATCCTGATGAAACCATATGCTGGGTTATCTGGGCCAATGACACGAGTGGGAATTTGAATGATTCGATGAGTCAGCACTGCTTTGATGTGAGGGACACTGCTCCGCCGGAATATGAATGTGATTCGGATGATTCGGGCGGGAGCGTGGATGAGGAAGTGAATGTAAAGGCATCTGCATACTGGGATGACAGCCTGGATCTGGATTATGCGATATTGAGGAGCAACGAGACAAGTAGCTGGTTGAACACGAGCGAGTATGATTTCTTTTTGACGCCTGATTATTCCAACTTCACTATCGGCACTTCAGGTCATCCCGGGGAAACTATATGCTGGGTTATCTGGGCCAACGACACTTCGGGGAACCTGAATGATTCAATGAGTCAGCATTGCTTTGATGTCAATGATGTAAGTCCGCCTACTTATATGTATGACCAGGATGACTCTGGTGGGGCAGTGGATGACGGGGAAACCGTTGGGGTATCTGCATACTGGGATGACAACCTCGAGCTGGAAACTGCCATGTTGAGGAGCAACGAGACCGGGGGCTGGGTGAACACTAGCGGGTATGAGTTCACGGGGACCCCTCAGTATTCGAACTTCAGCATTGACAGCAGCGATCATCCTGGGGAGACAATCTGCTGGGTTATCTGGGCCAATGACACCAGCGGGAATTTGAATGAGAGCATGGAGCAGCACTGTTTCTTTGTTAATGATATCACGCCGCCTTCCTATCTGTATGATTTGGATAATTCGAGCGGGTCGGTTGATGATGGTGAGACTGTCCAGGCTTCGGCGTATTGGGATGATGACGTTGAATTGGACAGCGCTGTGCTGAGGAGTAATGAAACGGGTAGCTGGGTTAACACGAGTTATTATGGATTTGGTTCAACGCCTGGGTATTCGAACTTCAGTATTGACAACAGTGGTCATCCTGGGGAGACAATCTGCTGGGTTATCTGGGCCAATGATACTTCGAGTAATTTGAATGTGAGTATGGGTCAGCACTGTTTCGATGTCAGGGATGTGACGCCGCCTACGTATCTCTATGACCAGGATGACAGCGGGGGTCTGGCGACTGAGGGTCAGGTCGTGCAGGTTTCTGCTTACTGGGATGATGACCTTGAACTGGAGAGTGCTGTGTTGAGGAGTAATGAAACCGGGGGCTGGTTGAACACGAGCTACTATGGGTTCACTGGTAAGCCTCAGTATTCGAACTTCTCGATTGACAGCAGTGGTCATCCTGGGGAGACAATATGTTGGATCATCTGGGCCAATGATACTTCGGGTAATTTGAATGGGAGTATGGGTCAGCATTGCTTCTACGTAAACAAGCCGCCACAGATAAATTCTGCAGAGTTCAATCAGACCACGATAAACCAGTACGAGAGCGTGCTGCTCACCGTGAACGTGACTGACCCGGATGGTGTGAGTATGGTCATAGCAACCTTCCAGTACCCTGATTTGAGCACGGTCAATACCACCCTTAGCCAAGATGCAGGGGACAACTATACATACGAGTGGATCGACACGTCGCTTGCAGGGAACTACAACGTCACCATAGTGTATGCGAACGATGGCTTTGATAGCTGGAATTCCACCATATACACAACTCTGGGATTCGATGTAGTTGGTGATGCACCACCCACTTCCACGCTTAATGTGCCTGATAATGGGAATATAACCAGGACCACCACAACGGTTGTGTTCAACTGCAGCGGATACGATGAAGTCAACCTGATAAACGTGACGCTGTGGGGAGACTGGCTCGGCTGGCACGCAAACGAGACCAACACCTCAGGCTATGATGATGCTGACTACATGTTCACCAAGACCATACCCGATGGCGACTATGTGTGGAACTGCTATGTTTGTGACTCTTTGGACCAGTGCTCTTTCGCTCCTGAGAACTACACCTTCAGTGTGAACAGGTA
>Ga0307435_1000547_pt1 | contig 16706 bp, 9 predicted proteins | sample SalMarWE160470MG_FD_202164 | JGI IMG/M metagenome (GOLD analysis project Ga0307435, IMG submission 202164) | Salt marsh sediment microbial communities from the Plum Island Ecosystem LTER, Massachusetts, United States - WE1604-70 | ecosystem: Environmental > Aquatic > Marine > Intertidal zone >... | reverse complement strand
AGGATTGGGCTCTGAAAAGTTTACTCCAAGTTGCCAGAATAGGAAGCTGAACATATCCGTCATATCCTCAATATATTTACTCATTGGCCTATTAAGACCCGAATGACCTTCTTTAATACGATTCTGAAGTAGAACAGGTCTATCCGCACTGGTAGTTGATTGGAGTAAAGCAGCCATTTTATTTGCATGTAGGGGGGGAACTTGCGTATCTGAATCGCCGGTGACGAACAGCACCGCTGGGTATTTTGTACCCTGCACGACATTGTGGTACGGTGAGTAAGCATATAAGTACTTAAACTGTTCACGGTCCTTTGCTGTTCCGTACTCAGAGGCATAGTATCGCGCACTAAAAAATTTGTGGTATCGTAACATATCAAGTAGAGGGTATTCACAAACGACCGCTCGAAATAGGTCTGGTCGTTGAGTAAGTGCTGCTCCAACAAGCAATCCGCCATTGCTTGCTCCGGAGATGGCCAGCTTTGCTTGGCTGGTATAACCTTCGGCAATTAACCACTCGGCTGCTGCAATGAAGTCGTCAAATACTTTCTGCTTATTCTCGAGCACTCCTGCCTCGTGCCATTTTTCTCCAAATTCACCTCCACCTCGTAGGTTTGGCTGAGCATAGACTCCTCCAAATTCAATCCACAAAGCTGCTTCAAATGAAAAGCTTGGAGTTTGAATATTGTTGAAGCCACCATATCCTTTCAAAAGGGTTGGATTTTGACCATCCAGTTTGAGTTCTTTTGTGTGCACTATAAACATAGGTATCTTTGTTCCATCTTTTGATTCATACCAAATCTGTTTAACTTCGAATATATTACTGTCAATAGGAAACTCATCTTGCCACCACACTTCTTTGGTATCTTTCTCGGTGTCATATCTATAAGTTACTGTAGGTATATGAAACGAGGAAGATGTAAGGAATGCTTCGGTAGTTTCCCATCGACAACTGGCCCAATGATTGTACATTTCTGGAAGTGCAATATCTCGCACATACGTGCCATCTGGTTCAAATATTTTTAATTGAGAACAGACATTGCGCATATAAGTGACAAGGAGCTTTCCACCTGCAAGATAAAATCTTTCCAATACTGCATCACATTCTGGGATTATCTCCTGCCAGTTTTCTCGAGCTGGATTGGTCAGGTCAACACGAAGTATCCGTCCATTTGGTGCATTCCAGTTGGTTTTTAAGAATAGATAATTATTCGCAATCTTGCCCTCAAATCTTGCGTCAACACCATTGACGACAGGCAGAATTGGCCCTTTTTCAGCAACATTTTGGTAGTATATCTCAATTTTTGTCTCTGTTGTGACGGTGCCATGCCCGACATTGATAAGTAAGTACCGACCATCTTCAGATAGGTTTACCCCAATTGTTGTATCTGGTCCGCAATTATTGCCAAATAGCTCTATATCACCAGATGGCTTTGTCCCGATGTCATGATAATAAATCCGATCTCCTTTGTTTCTGCGTCTTTTATAATAGAAACCGCTATTGTCAGGTTTAAGAGAAATAACGTTGCTGTAGTAGTATCCTTTTTCCAGATGGTCAGGTAAATCTTTTCGTCCATCTACATCGTAAAGCTTTATGGTGCTCGCATCTTCCCCACCCCGTCTTAACCCGTATGCTATTAAACTGCCGTCCTTAGATATGTCCCAAATTTCGACACTTGTTGTGTGATCTGAACTCATATTATTAGGGTTGATCAGTACTTCGTCCTCACCTTTAAGTCCTTTCCTCATATAAATCGAGAACTGATCCTGTTTGGCCAGCTTTTTATAAAAAAAATAACGTCCATTGCACTCATACGGCCACCATATTTGGTCATATCCAGTTAATTTATCAGTAATCCTCTGCCTTATTAATTCCCGATCTGGTAAAGAGCTGATCGTTGCTTGTGTTAATTCATTCTGTTTTTTTATCCACTGCTGGGTTCTTCTACTATTTCCATCCTCAAGCCAGCGATATGGATCTTCAATCTTGATGCCATGGATTATCTCTCTTTTAGTTGGCTCTTTAATCCTTGGACCTTGGCATCCTATAAAAAATATGATGAGTAAAATCCAAAACTTCTTAGAAAGTGTAAATTTTTTAAAATCTCTTAGCATTTTTTCTTCCTTTATTTGGGGATTCTTACTTGATCTGATATCCCGCTAAAATAAAACCTTAAATCGTAAAACAGATCCTTTTTAAGTTGAAATTTCCCATTTACGCTCTAAAAAAAAATAATTTTCTCTGTTGAAGCTCAATAATTCTACAAAAATCTCAAAATCTATCAAGATTTTTCTATCCTGAAGCGGCAACACATGGATTTTCAGTTCTTTTTTCTGTTTACAAGCGCTTATCAATAAAGATGATGCAATAGCGAAATCGGGCGGTTTTGGGAGTTACAAGTGAATAACAAGTGACTGACAATTTGTTAACAAGCAGCTATCACGTGGCGACTGAACCACTTTTGACCCACTCACAAGTATAAGGTTTAAATATCAGAGGCATATCGAAGAACTCCCGAGCCTGCTCGGAATTCGGATTTGACCGGGTACCAAAAATGCAAGGCGGGAGAAATTCCTTGTGAGCGGTATTGCGATTTGGTAGTGTGAGGGGGTGAAAGAAGCCATCCGATACAGTTTGACCGTGTTTTTGGGCGAAAGGTTTAATATGAAATCAGGAGCGATTGTGCAATATCGAAGGTACGGCTGGTGGCTGCTCTGCCTGCTGGTGCTGTTACTGCAGTTGAATGCTCCTAAGGCCTTTTGCCGAGTCAGACTTCCTGCCTTGATAAGCGATGGTATGGTGCTTCAAAGAGATACCAATATAAAGATTTGGGGCTGGGCTGACGAAGGCGAAAAGGTGACAATTAACTTTATCAACAAAACATATAATGCCGCGGCTAATGCAGACGGCGAATGGGAAGTGATGCTTTCTCAATTAAAAGCAGGCGGTCCCTATAGTATGGATATTAGCGCCGGTAATAATATCACCCTAAAAAACATCCTGATAGGCGACGTATGGGTATGTTCAGGCCAGTCAAATATGGAACTGCCAATGGCCAGAGTTAAATACAAGTACCCCGATGTAATCGCTCACTCAAACAATCCTGACATAAGACAGTTTAATATCCCGCACATATATAATTTTAAGGCGCCGCAGGAAGATTTGAAGTCTGGCCGCTGGGTATCGGCAAATCCTGAAAGTGTTCTTGAATTTACTGCCGTGGGTTATTTTTTTGCGAAGGAATTATGCGAAAAATACCACGTTCCCATAGGTTTAATCAATGCCAGTGTCGGCGGTTCACCTGCGCAGGCGTGGTTGAGCGAGGAAGCCCTAAAGGCGTTTCCCGAACACCTCGAAACATTGAAAAATTTTAGGGACGATGACTACGTTAACCAAATCGTCGAAAAAGATAAAGCCGTCAATGATGCGTGGTACGGTTATATCCAGCAGTTTGATAAAGGTTTGGAAAAAGGTCAAAAGCCGTGGTTTGATGAAAATTACGATACCTCGGAATGGGCAATTATGAATGTGCCGGGATACTGGGCTGACGAGCAGTTAGGATTTGTAAACGGTGTTGTGTGGTTCAGAAAAGATTTTGTTATCCCGTCTTCTATGATTAATAAGCCCGCAAAACTTTGGCTGGGCAGGATTGTGGATGCCGATTCGACTTATGTTAACGGCAAACTTGTGGGCACAGTCTCCTATCAGTACCCCCCAAGAATATACGATATCCCCTCGAACCTGCTTAAAGAGGGCAAAAATATTATTGTAATAAGAGTCATTAATAACTCAGGCCGAGGCGGTTTTGTTAAAGATAAACCATATTATCTGTCAGCAGCAGGACAAACAATCGACTTAAAGGGCGAGTGGCAATACAAATTAGGCGTTACAATGGAGCCATTGCCGGGCAAAACCTTTATTGAGTGGCAGCCATCAGGTTTATATAACGCAATGTTAGCTCCTCTCTTAAACTATAAAATTAAAGGAGTCATTTGGTATCAGGGCGAATCCAACACTGGCAATCCGCGTGAATATCAGCGGCTCTTCCCCGCATTGATAGCTGACTGGAGAGAAAAATGGCAGCAGGGAGATTTCCCGTTTTTATATGTTCAACTGGCCAATTTTATGGAGGCTAAAGACAAACCTTCCGAAAGCAACTGGGCCGAGCTGAGAGAAGCACAGCTTAAAACGCTTGCTGTTCCCAACACAGCAATGGCTGTTACTATCGATACAGGTGAATGGAACGATATTCATCCGTTAAATAAGGAAGATGTAGGCAAACGTCTTGCGCTCGCTGCTGAAAGGATAGCTTACGGTGAGAAGAAAGTTTACTCAGGCCCGATTTATCAGTCGATGGAAGTCCAAGCCAACAAAATCATTATAACATTTACAAACATCGGAAGCGGATTAACCGCCACAGGAGACGGTGAGCTGAAGCAATTTGCCATTGCCGGCGCCGACAAGAAATTTGTCTGGGCAAAGGCGAAAATAGAAGGCGATAAAGTAATCGTCTGGAATGATGACGTAAACCGTCCCGTAGCTGTTCGCTATGCCTGGGCTGATAATCCCCAAGGTGCAAATTTATATAATAAACAAGGCTTGCCAGCTTCACCATTTAGAACGGAATAATAAGGTAAAAAATGAATTTATTACGTTCATACCGTATAAAGTTGTTGCTTTGGATGATAGTATTGTTTTTTACAGAGACTCTTCGAGCTGAAGATGGATATCAACTATGGCTTCGTTATAATGAGATATCACAGCCTGAGCTTCTTTCGCATTATAGAGAGCACATAACTCAAATCGTAATCCAGGAATCCTCTCCAACATTTCAGGCTGTTCAGGAGGAACTTCGCAAGGGCTTGTCCGGACTGCTGGGAGAGGAAATTCCGGTGGCTTCATCAGTTTCACAAGATGGAGCCGTTGTAGTCGGCACGCTGGAACAATCCTCTATTGTGCGAAAATTGGCCGGTGCTTCGGAACTGGAATCTGTCGGTGCAGATGGTTTTATTATTCGCTCATTACGCTGGGATAATCGAACTGTTACAGTCATTGCAGCTAATCAGCCAAAGGGTGCCCTGTATGGGGCGTTTCATTTCCTGCGGCTAATTCAGACCCAGCAATCGCTTGACAAGCTGTCCATTCAGCAAAAGCCGCGGATTCAGAAGCGTCTGTTGAACCATTGGGACAATTTGAACGGAAGTGTCGAACGTGGCTATGCCGGCAGATCAATCTGGAAATGGAATGAGTTGCCGGAAAGGATTGATGCAAGATATAAAGACTATGCACGTGCGAATGCGTCGATTGGTATTAACGGCGCAGTCCTGAACAATGTGAATAGTCAGGCGGCGATTCTGACCAAAGAATATATCGAGAAAGCAGCCGTCATTGCGAACGTTTTAAGACCTTACGGAATCCAGATATATTTCAGTATAAAATTTACATCACCGATGGAAATCGGCGGCCTGCCAACCGCTGACCCGCTGAACCCATCCGTACGTCAATGGTGGAAAGAAAAGGCAAAGGAAATTTATCAGCAGATTCCGGATTTCGGAGGATATCTTGTTAAGGCCTATTCGGAAGGACAGCCGGGTCCACAGAATTACGGACGCAGCCATGCAGACGGCGCAAATATGCTGGCTGAAGCATTGGAACCTTATGGCGGGACGGTGTCGTGGCGCTCTTTTGTTTATGATATCTCGATTGACCCGGACCGTGCCAAATGTGCATATCTGGAGTTTGTGCCGCTGGACGGCGATTTTGCATCCAACGTTTTCATACAGAACAAAAACGGCCCGATAGATTTTCAGCCGCGTGAGCCGTTTAATCCGCTGTTTGGTGCAATGCCCAAGACAGCGTTAATGATAGAGTTTCAAATTACACAGGAATACACCGGCCAGGCCAAACACCTGGTTTATCTGGCGCCGCTATGGAAAGAGGTATTGGATTCAGATACATACGCTTATGGCCCGGGAACACTGGTCGCCGATATCGTTGACGGGACCGCGGACAAACATGCCATCAGCGGAATCGCGGGCGTTTCAGGGATTGGTTCCGACCGCAACTGGAGCGGGCATCATTTTTCGCAGGCGAATTGGTATGCTTTCGGAAGGCTGGCGTGGGATACATCTTTGTCTTCCGAGCAGATTGCCGAAGAGTGGACTCGTATGACATGGTCCAATGACCCGAAGGTGGTAAATCTTATTAAAAAAATGATGATGGGTTCATGGGAAGCGTGTGTGGATTATATGACGCCAATGGGCCTTCATCATATCATGGCAGCAGGTCACCATTACGGCCCCCAGCCGGATTATGTAAATCGCCGCAGAATAGACTGGGGCTCAACTTATTATCATAGAGCTGACGCTAATGGTATTGGCTTTGACCGAAGTGAAACAGGCAGCAACGCGGTCAGTCAGTATCATCAGCCGCTCTGCCGGATTTGGAATTCCCCGAAAACCTGCCCGGAGAAATACCTGCTGTGGTTTCATCATCTACCCTGGGATTATCCTCTGGAATCCGGCTCGACTTTGTGGGAACGATTAAAATTTCACTACCAGAAAGGTGTCGATTACGTTATATTAATGCAGAAAGAATGGGACTCGCTTCAGGGCAAAATCGACCCCGAGCGTTTTGAACATGTTCAAAATCGTCTCAATATGCAGAAAGAAAACGCTTTACTATGGCGTGATGTCTGTTTGAAGTATTTCGGCCGGTTTGCGGAAAAAGAGGAAAAACGCGAACCATAAGGATTACAAAAACCAGTATCACTATGTTTAAGGAAGAGACATATGCAGAATGAATCAGAAAAGATTTCTATCCGAGAAAAAATTGGCTATGGCCTGGGCGATACCGCCTCGAATCTTTTTTTTCAAACCTTCATGACATTCATGCCAATTTTCTATACAGATATATTCGGCTTAGCTGCTGGTACAATGGGATGGATGTTTTTAATCAGTAAACTCTGGGATGCGTTCAATGATCCGATGATGGGCATGATTGCCGACCGAACCAATTCCAGATGGGGAAAATACAGACCATATATATTATTTGGCGCTATACCTTTTGGGTTAATAGGTATTTTGACGTTTACAACACCGAATTTTTCAGAAGGTTACAAGCTTCTTTATGCTTTTCTTACATATAACGCAGTGATGATGCTTTATACTTTTGTCAATGTACCCTATTGTGCGCTTATGGGTGTTATGACATCAAATACAGCAGACCGAACTGTGATTTCTTCATTTCGCTTCGTTGGTGTCTTTATCGGGCAGTTTGTAGCTTTTTATTGTGTTGGAATGCTTCCTACAAAACTTGGTGGTAGTGATGTAGCAACAGCCAAAGGGTATCAAATTACAATGACGATGCTTTCCATTGTCGCAATTATTCTGCTTTATATAACCTTCTTTTCTGCAAAAGAGCGTATTCATCCTCCAAAGGGCCAAAAAAATCCCATGGGTCGGGACCTGAAAGATTTGATTTCAAATACCCCATGGCTGATGATAGGTATTGCAACTTTTTTCCAGCTAATCTTCATAGCTATATTTAGCGGTGCCAGGACATATTATTTTCAGTATTATGTAACAAGCGGAAATGTGTCATTGTTTGGTATTGAACTTGAAAATGGCTGGTCATATCAAGGACTTTTAACTGTTTACTTGATATCCGGAACTGTTGTAACAATTATTGGTGTTATTGCAACCAAGACAATCAATAGAATTTTTGGTAAGGCATTTTGTTATTGGGGTTCCTTGGCTATATGTGGTGTTATAACTATTCTCTATTATTTTTTGAAACCTGAAGACCTTAACCTCATTTTCGGTCTCAATTTTATCAGGTCTTTCGCAATAGGGCCGGTCTCGGCTATACAGTGGGCCATGTTCACAGATTGTGCAGACTATAATGAGTGGAAAACAGGCAGACGGTCAACAGGACTAATGATGGCCGCTTCACTGTTTTTCCTGAAGTTCGGATTAGCTTTGGGCGCGGCCGCGATAGGCTGGATTCTTGCTTGGTATGGTTATGAAAAAGGCGATACTCAAACACCGGAAGCTATTAAAGGCATTGTTTTACTGAACAGTATTTATCCGGCGATTTTCACTTTGCTTGGAGTCGCTGCCATGGTCTTTTATCCATTGAGCAGCAAGAAAATGCTGGAAATTGAGACTGATTTGATAGCACGACGTAAAGCTGCGGGCGAACAAGATGAATTAAGCTAACAAGATTCAAGTTAATTAAAATAATATTTTTATGAGGAGGCTATTGTGAAAACCAAAAAGCCAATTGTCGTGCTGTCACTATGTATGTTAACATTATACGCATGCACAGTAAATGAAGCTCTTAATGATGATGCCGCTTCCCGAAGGGACGCAGGAGCAGCGGAGCTTTTTTCGATTTTGCTTAAACACAAAGCCGACATCGCCCGCGTTACTTTATGGGGAGTTTACGACAAGACATCATGGCTTAATAACCGGCCGGTCAGGGGACGTACCAGTTATCCCTTATTATTTGACCGCAATTATCAGCCCAAAGCTGCCTTAGGCGCCGTAATTAAAACCGCACAATTGGAGACCAAATAGAGATGAACCGTTTTACTTTTATATTATCAATTCTGGTCGTGTCGCTGCTGTCGCTTGCGGTTTGCAGTCGGCAATCTGCGCACACATTTCCCAATCCGATTATCCCCGGTTTTTATCCGGACCCGAGTATCTGCCGGGTTGGTGATGACTATTACTTAGTCAACAGTACCTTTGAGTATTTTCCGGGTGTGCCGATTTCCCACAGTAAAGACCTCGTGCACTGGCGGCAGATTGGATATTGCCTGACACGCAAGAGCCAGCTGCCGCTCGATAATATGAGGGCCTCCGGCGGCATATATGCACCCACAATTCGTTATCACGACGGCACCTTTTATATGATAACCACTAACGTCGACGGTGGCGGCAACTTTTACGTTACCGCAAAAGACCCTGCGGGGCCCTGGTCGGAGCCGATTTGGATAAAAGACGGCGGCGGCATCGACCCATCGCTCTTTTTCGATGACGACGGAACGGTTTATTACCACCGGCAACAAGGCGGACGCCACGGCTGCACCGCTCAATCAACTATCAATCTCAAAACGGGCAAGCTCGAAGGAGAGCTGAAGGAAATATGGCGCGGCACCGGCGGCATCTGGCCGGAAGGGCCGCATCTTTATAAAATAAACGGTAAATATTACCTGATGATTTCAGAGGGCGGGACAAGCTACGGCCACAGCGTCACCGTCGCCCGCAGCGATTCCCCGTGGGGACCGTTCGAATCGAATCCGAACAATCCCATTCTTACGCATAATGGGCTCGACGGCAATCCAATCCGTGCTGTCGGGCATGCAGACCTTGTTGAAACCCCCGACGGCTGGTGGCTGGTTTGTCTGGCCATACGACCCAAAGGCGGAAATTATCATCACATCGGCCGGGAGACATTCCTTGCGCCTGTCAGTTTCGAAGACGGCTGGCCTGTCGTTAATAAAACCGGAACGATTGATTTGGTAATGCCCGCGCCGAAATTGCCGAAGCATATCTGGCCGAAACTTCCTCCAAGAGATGATTTCGACAGCACAACTTTAGATTTGCACTGGAATTATCTGAGGAATCCTTACGACGCAGATTATTCCCTGACCGAGCGTCCCGGGTTTCTGCGCCTGAACGGCTCTGCCGTAACTTTGAATGACCAGGATTCGCCTACATTCGTGGGACAAAGACAGACTGATTTCAATTGCGTTGTTTCCACTCTGCTCGAATTCGACCCTGAAAATGAAAATGAGGAAGCCGGTCTCGTGGCACGACAAGATGACAGACATCATTACGAAATTGCGGTAACACTCAAGGACGGCAAGCGCCAAGTCCTTTTCAGGAAAGTACTCAAGGGCAAAGTTATCGAACCCGTTAAGTATGTTGGCGTAAAACCCGGACCGGTTATACTAACGGTTAAGGCAACGCCGCTATCCTATGAATTTTCCTGCCAGTCTGCGGACGGCACCAAAAAAGTATTAGGCACGGCATTGACGAAGGATTTGTCCGTCGAAGAGATAGGTTTCGACCACGGGATGTGTTTCACCGGCGTTTATTTCGGCATGTATGCAACAGGCAACGGCCGGAAGTGCACAGGCCCGGCTGATTTCGACTGGTTTGAATATGCAGCAAACGAAAAATAATCAGGAGCAGAAATCTTTGATGAATAATGACAAAGCACAAAATCAAACTGCATTGAAAGATGTATTCAAGGACGATTTTTATATAGGTGCAGCTCTCAGCCTGAATCAAATTTCCGGCAATGAATCGCAAGCAATCACTGTTGTTGAAAAACACTTCAATAGCATTGTGGCGGAAAATATTCTCAAATGGGAAGAAATCCATCCCGAACCGAATAAATATAATTTCGAACCGGCGGACCGTTATGTAGCTTTCGGCCAGAAGAACAAAATGTTCGTAGTCGGTCACAATCTCGTCTGGTTTTATCAAACGCCTGACTGGGTATTTATGGACGAGTCCGGCAAACAATTAACCCGCGAAGCGTTACTTGAGCGAATGAAAGAGCATATCTTCACTGTGATGGGCCGCTACAAAGGCCGAATCCACGGCTGGGATGTCGTCAATGAAGCAATTGCAGAGGACGGCAGCTTTAGGAAATGCAAATGGCTTGAAATCATCGGTGAAGATTACGTGCAAAAGGCCTTCGAATATGCACGCGAAGCAGATCCCGGCGCCCAGCTTTACTATAACGAATACGATTTCGTGAAGCAATCCAAATGCGAAGCTGTCATTCGATTGATTCGTGACCTGCAGTCGAAAGGCATCCGCATAGACGGCGTTGGCATACAGGGACACTGGTTTCTGGATTATCCGCAAATCGGAGATATTGAGACCGTCATCCTGGCTCTTTCCAAATTAAACGTTAAGATTATGATTACGGAGATGGATATAGGCGTGCTCCCTTTTTATCCTGTAGATTCCAAGCTGGTGGACCTGGTCTCCTTTGATCCCGAAACACAGAAAAAGCACAATCCATACCCGGATGGCTTGCCGGACTCCGTTCAAGAAGACCTGGCGGATCGATACGCTGAAATTTTTTCGCTTTTTCATAAGCATCGTGACAAGATTAGCCGGGTAACATTTTGGGCCGTCCATGATGGCCAGTCATGGCGCAGCTATATGCCTATAAGTGGAAGAACCGACTATCCTATGTTGTTTGACCGTCACTGTAAACCAAAACCGGCCTTCGATGCAGTCGTTAAAATAATTCGGAGCAAAAAGTAAAAAAATAGATGGATAAGTTAAATAACCTGCTTCTGAGAAAATCGGAGGATTTGCCGGTGTGTATGCCACAGGCAACGGCCAAAAATGCACAAAACCAGCCGATTTCGACTGGTTCGAGTACTTGTCCGCCGAAACCGACGGCGAAGGCGGATAACACTGATGAACATCGACGATAACATTGACGTATGTTGATTTATGCTGTACGCTGCAGCCCATTTGGGAGGCAAACGGTCTTAACGGTTGAGATCCTGCAGGAATAAGATGTTCCTCGGCTAGTCAAAATGCCGATACAAGGATTTATTGACATACGAAGAGAGCGGTTGTAGAATATTTGTCAGAGCAGGTTTAGCTGCGGCATGTGTGTGTAACCTTTTAGTTTACAAGGGTTTAAGGATGCACATAGGTATTGAGAAACAAGGAAGTTTTTCCCAGAAAATCTTGACAAGCTGGTCAATGACAAAGGGTAAAATTCGTTTTTTAAAAAATTTTTATTCCGGGAAAATAAAACTTGACAAATAAAACAATAACCATTAAAATAGGTGGTCTAGGAGGTTAAGGTGGTGAAAACAGAAGAGGCCTCACACGTCATCTCTATCTTTGGGATGCAGGAGGGCAGTTGTGTTCGGTACGCCGTCAAAAGAAGAATTTCTGCAATTATCACTAGCGGCAACCTCGGTTGCCGCTGTTTTTTCACCATCCACTTAACACTTTTGTGAGGATCAGTTAAATGTCAGAGTTAAAAGCATTGGATTTGTTCAAGGGGGGGAAAGAGGGTGTTTATAGACGGATGGGTGAAGTCACCAGAAAAGGTCTACATAAAAAAGTTAACGAGATAACAACTGCCCTCAAACCCAAGAAGGTTAATGAAAAGCAAGTGATAAATGCTATCGCCAAGAAGCTGGGAATCAAGGCCTCTACATTAACACAAATTTTTTACGACAGGTCAAATGGGGAGGTTAAGTACAAACTCTTCGACCGGCTAGAGTTTCCACTTGAATTGTCCATCTACGATATTCTGAGAAAGCCGAAAGGTTTAGATAACTCCGAAACTAAAAAGAAGTGGTCGAAGGAACGCAGGGTACATCCCATACCTATATTCGGAGCAGCAGCTACCAGTGGGAGCGGCATACCACAAGATCGCAACAAGCACAAAGTAAAGCAGAAGGAGGCCTTGGAGAGAGATGCCTTGAAGTTGTATGTGACTCTTCGAGCTATTAAAGAACTCGCGGATCATGGATAGCACGAAGCGTATTAAGGAGGATTTATGTTCACACCCCCATCAATAGTTAGTAGAAATACCTTTGCCACAGTAGCAAAAAAGGCTGAACAAGACCTTTGCAATTTTCTTCTGGAATGTATCAAACTAGAACCAAAACTCGTAGACTATATGAATCGGGATGCTAGATTACTATCCTTCAGAGCTTGGGACAGAAAATGTACAAAAGTACGCGGTACAATAAAAAATAAATATGACAGTAAGTTTCCAAATTGGACTAACGGCTTGAAGTTTCTTGATGATTTACTTTCGTGGCTTGATGCAAGAAAAGCTCGCAATCGCGAAAAAGGCAAGGACACGCCGGTGTGGCCTTGGAAAAGAGGGGATAATAAACGCGAGATAAAAGATCCTGATATTCGTTCTCTCCTGAATTTGTTTAAGAACACATTCTTGGACGGACTTTGTATGCCGCGTCGGCCATCGGTGGAGCAGAAAGACCTTGACAGCGTTATTGATGAGAAACTAACTGATATTTGGCTGCTCATGCATTTTATCAGGTATGTTAGTATACGTGGAATTCCCATTCCTACGAATCCGTGGGAAATCCATTTCAAGAAAGTTAGACGTAAAGACCATCCAGAATTAGTAGCAGCATCTAATTTTTTATCCTGGCTTCTGGTAGATAAAAATAATAAGACCCTCTACATACTCTATAGTGAAGATGAAATTAATAGTGAAGCCCACAATAAGCACGAGGTGAATACGCGATTAGAGATAACCTTCTTGCATGAACTTGGACATGCGATAAATCATATGGATTGGTATGAGAATGTACAGCCGGATTACTATCAAATGGGACACTCCAAATACGGGCTTAGTGACTGGATAGGTGTGCCAGCGTGGCATGAGTTTGGAGCATGGGCATATGCGTTCGCGGTTCGCGGTTGTGTGAAGAGCACCCGTTCTTGGATAAAGAGGCTCGTGGAGGAAATGGACAATGAGTGGCTCAATCCATAACAGAGCCGATTAACCAGAGCGAGAACCGGCAATCAGAGTCGTATTCATCATACCAACAGCCAAAGATTTCGTAATAAAATAAGCCGAGTTTTATTGGAAAAGGAGCTTTAGGTGGCGAATAAAAAAGATATTGAAATCGTTGCCGCGGGTCATACCTGTCTTGATTTAATACCTGCTTTTACAATCGATGGAAAAGTTGACAAGATGACCGACGTCCTTGTTCCCGGTAAAATGATTAATATGGGTGAATGTGTCGTGGTAGGAGGAGGTCCTGTTACAAATGCCGGCGTTTCAATCCGCCGACTCGGCGTAAAAACCGAACTAATTGGCAAGGTTGGCGCCGATGATTTCGGCAAGGAAATCCTCAACTGGTATGAGGAACACGAAGGCCACTTTAAGGGGATTAGAATGGTCGAGGGCGAATCAACATCATATACCATCGCGATTTGTATTCCCGGTATCGACCGATTCTATCTGCATCATTGCGGGGCAAATGACACCTTCGGTTATGATGATATGGATTTCGACCTTGTGCAGCGTTCAAAACTGATGCTTTTTGGTTATCCGCCGTGGATGAGAAAGCTTTATGAAAGCACGGGTCGTGAGTTAACAAAAATCCTTAAAAAGACCAAAGAATTAGGAACTACGACAGCGCTTGACCTCTCACTTCCTGATGTAAACAGTTACGCCGGCCAGGTCGACTGGAAAGCAATTCTTAACGACTGGGTGCCATTGTCGGATATCATGGTGCCAAGCGCAGAAGAGATATTTTACTTCCTTTATAAGGAAAAATTTCTTGAAAAGAAGGCAAAGCTCGGGCCTAAGGAGAGCGTGCTTGACCATATGACCGTAAAAGAGATTTCCACCTTAGGAAATGATTTAATAGAAATGGGTACAGCAATGGCCATGGTTAAATGCGGTCACAGAGGGTTATATATGCGGACCGCTGACAAGGACCGGCTTAAGAAATTGGGTGCGGCAGAATGTTATGATATTGAAAATTGGGCTAATCGCGAACTTTGGTTCCCTGTTTACAAGGAAGAAAAATTCGTGGGAGCACTCGGTTCCGGTGATTCGGCAATTGCAGGGTTTCTTTCCGCATTCGTCTGGGGACATAGTATCGAATCCTGTCTGAGATATGCAAATGCCGCTGGGAGTATGAACGTTACCGTTCCCGACGGTCTTACATGGAACAAAGGCTTCGATGATTTAACGAAACGAATCGAAGCAGGATGGGAAACAAAAGATTTGAAAATTGACGAGGACGGCTGGAAGCACGAACATGGATTCTGGGTGGGGCCTTATAACAGGGGCAAATGGGAATCGCAAATTAGGTAACAAGAGGAGATATGTATGGCAAAGACAAAAAAAAGCAATGCGAAAAGAGATGCATTCGTCAGTAAAAAGGTTGCAAAAATGACTCTGGAGGAAAAGGTCGGCCAGGTTTTAACATTCACCCGACGTGGAGCTATGATAACACCGAGCGGAATTGAACAAATCACAAGATTACAATGCGGCGGCCTCTGCTTGGAGCCATACGCGGTTGAGACCTGCAAAAACCTTTACTGGGGCAATTCACAAATAGACCAGAATTTCAAAAAGCCGAAAGGTTACTTTACCATTTCGAATACTTATTTTGCCGGTAAAACCTTCGGCATTAGTATAACACCCGGAGACTATACGAAGGATTTGAATAAGTTACAGAAAATCGCACTTCAAAGGCCGTCGAAGATTCCGCTTCATATGACCATCGATTTCGAAGGCGATTTCAAGAATGATTATATGGCAGGCGGCATAAGGCAGTTCCCGCCGCCAATGGGTATGGCCGCTATCGGCGACCCCAAAATGACTTACAAAATCAATAATATCATCGCCAAGCAGCTCAGCAACATCGGTGTAACGCAAATGTATTCGCCGGTCTGCGACGTGAATATCAATCCGAAGAATCCTGAAATTGGAGTCAGGTCTTTCAGCGACGACCCTGAGGTTTGCGCAAAACACGCCGTCGCATTTATAAGAGGTTTACAGGACGGCGGAGTTGCTGCGACCGCAAAGCACTTCCCCGGCAGAGGTGATTCGTTCACTGACGCCCATGATGTGCTGGAAGTAATCAAGGCCAGCAAGAAAAGAATGCAGGAAATCGAGCTGGTTCCTTTCAAGGCAGCAATCGACGCCGGAGTAAAGGCCATTATGACAGGACACTCTGTTTACCCCGCGTACGACGATAAGTTCCCAACGACTTTATCCGAAAAAATCCTCACCGGATTATTAAGAGAAGAATTAGGATTTAACGGCGTTATCGTTTCCGACGCTATTGGTATGGCCGCAATCCTCAAGAAATGGCCTCTTCCACAGGCCTGCGCAATGGCGATAAAGGCAGGATGCGATACTATCCTGTTAAAAGCCGATGACGAATCGAGGTCGCAGTGCTTCTTTGGAATTATAGAGGCTGTCAAAACAGGCTTTCTATCTGAAGAAAGGCTCAACGAAGCAGTTACACATCTTTTGAATATGAAGTACGACCAGGGACTGTTCGAATCAGCCGGCAAGAAAGACCCGAAAAAAGCGCAAAATTACGCACTGAGCAAACTGGTTGTTGATTTCTCCTGGGATGTTGCTAAAAGAGCCCTGATTGTAATGCGGGACGACAAGAAAATGCTGCCGCTGAATCCGAAAAACAAGATGCTGGTTATCGAGCAGCGAATTCCCTATGAATTTTGCGGAAAAGACCCTTATATGCATCAGCACATGTTCTGCGAGGCGATGGTAGAACATTCGACAAATTTAATTCTGGTCGATACGGAATTCTCTGCGCTTGACGATGAGATTACCGAGTGTCTTGAGCTCGCCAAACAGGCGGACCTTGTAGTTATGACCAACTATTACGCACGGATCGTCAAGTCAGGCAACAATCAACTGCTTGCCATGAAGCTCAAAGAAGCGGGCAAAAAAATAGTTATTGTGACAAACTCGCCTTATATAGAAGGCACGACGAAAGAGGCTGATGCTGTGGTCTGTAATTTCAGCGGCACGCCCGATTCTATAAGGGTTGCGTCTGGGATGCTGTTTGGGAAGATTAAACAAAACCCAAAGACAAAGCTTCCCATTAAACTCGGTGTTCAGAAAGAGACCGCTGTCAAAGCACCGCCGAAGAAGAAACCTCCTGTCGGCTTGTCATATT